>Ga0256404_1003097_pt1 | contig 34947 bp, 27 predicted proteins | sample RumenRJG_01DNA_FD_185990 | JGI IMG/M metagenome (GOLD analysis project Ga0256404, IMG submission 185990) | Bovine rumen microbial communities from Lethbridge, Alberta, Canada - RJG_01 | ecosystem: Host-associated > Mammals > Digestive system > Stomach > Rumen | place: Canada: Alberta | collected... | reverse complement strand
TTACGGGGTAAGGGGAAGGTGTCTGCATACAAGTAATGTCAAGCGTTTCTAAGCCCAGAGTCAGACAGAATCGTCACAAGCAAGGGCTAAATCAGACACTCGAAAAAATATCTGCGGATTTTAGGTCTATCATATATTTGGCAAGGGCAATACCGTCAATTAGGACAATCTTGCTCGTTGCCTTGCTGACTGACTCTCTGGCACCTTGTGTAAAAGTGCTGGTGGTGACAAACACACCTTTGGATGCTTTCTGCTCACTCAGGGCTCCAATGAATTGCTGAATCTCTGGCTTGTGAACTGGCGCACCCTCTTTATATCTTTTCGCTTGAATATAAATCTTGTCGAGACCTAATGCATCCTCAGGTATGATTCCATCCACTCCATTATCGTGGCTGATGGGTGTTACCTTTGCCAAGTCTTTATTTGAACCACCATAGCCCATCGCTAGCAACAAGTCGAGAACCAGTTGCTCGAATTTCGCAGGCGACATATCTCTTGCCTTTTGCAGGATATCCGCAGCCAAATCATCATCAATCTTCTTCATTGCCGCCTCCAACTGCTCTGTGGGAGTCAACTCTTCGGTTGCTGGTTCAGTTTCTTCTTTCTTCTCGCTCTTCTTCTCTTGGGGAGATCCTGCATACTCAGCATATTCAGGATATTCCATCAAATCTGTCTGGCGGAGGTCTGAGTGTGTATCCAGATATTCCTTACCTCTTTGAGTGATGCGATAGATGCCTTTCTGCGGAATCTCTATGAAAAGCGCACGGCGAAGCCATTGGCGCACCCAGCCAATTCTGTCATCCAACTGATAGAGTGAGCCGCCTTTAGTCTTCAGCATACAATCCTCATCGGATAGTCCGAAGTGCTTTGTCAGTATTTCCTTCATCTCCTTGGTACTCACATCCTTATCTTTCAGTTGGAGGAGGAACGGGTACAGGAAATCTTGGAACTTAGGTATTGCCATTATTATTTGTTCTTAATTTCAAGTTACAAAGTTAGGTGTTTTTTATAAAAACACCAAATCTGGCGGTAAATCTTAACATTTTTATATGTATAGGGATGGGGTCACGTGCGCTCCTTCTCGAAGGTGATGCCGTCGTAGAGGGCCTGAGAGCCATCGCTGCTCTCGGGGATAAAGTGGAGGCGGACACCACGGATGTGTTTCTTGGCACGGAAGTCCTCGAGGCGATCTACCTTGTCGCTCTCTATCTCGAGTTTCATCAGGCCCCAGTCGCGCAGACGGACACGGTCGTCCTGGCGCAGATGGCGGTTGATGACTTCCGAAAGGCGTATGATGGCGGCGGTCATCACGCCTTCGCTGATGGGGTTCTGCTCGCAGGCCTCCTTGATGAGTTGGTCTGAACTGGTGGTCTGATGATGCACGGCCACGACCTTGTATTTGCCGAAAGTGGGGAGCTTCGGCTTGGTCTCTTTCTTGATCCTGTATCTAAATACACATGGGGTCTGGAACGTGTAGTGAAACAGCCTGTTTCATAAACAGGGAATAATGCTAATGACGAGTTATCCCAGCCTTTTGCGCTCGTTTCTTGGGGGTAACATATTAAGATTATTACACGGAGTGGAGACTTTGAAGATATTAGATAAGTGGCTCTTCTCGGATGATAAGAGGTTGCGGATTGAAGAGGGAAGACCGTAAGTTCGTTGCGGACGAGCCGTAAGCTGGCTATGGAGAATTTGCTACCTAACTAGGCAACAAAAAGTCCCAGCCTGGGACTGAAATGTTCCCACCTTGGGAATGGAATGTTCCCAGCCTGGGAACATCATAGTCCCGCCTTGGGACTAAAAATTGCTATTCATACTTGCAACGCTTTCTATTAATAGTCGCAAAAAATGGCTCATCTCTCCCTCTTTTGCTCGAAACCCCTTTAAACACTGGGGAAGCAGAGAGGGAGAGATATTTTTCATCCCTCCCTCATCTCTCCCTCATCTCTCCCTCATCCCTCCCGTCGCCTATCCAATTGATTTAACATTTGGGAAAAAAAGCACGAATTGGAACGGCAAATCTTGCAAGTCTCGATTTTATTTTGTATCTTTGCACTCGAAAACGCGGCAACACACGCGTTATGACGAAAGCACGCTATGAGAAGCGCGTCTCGATATTACTACAAGGATAAAGCCTGAAGGAAGTAGATTAACATTTTGATTAAATATTAACAGATGAAGAACAGTTTACTATTGACTGATGGAGCCCTCAGGGCTTCACAGGAGGGAGCGCTTGTGATCGAGCAATTCCTCATGAACTACTATCGTTTCCGTCGTAACATGCTCAACGGGAAGGTGGAGTTTGCAACTTTGCCGGAGGCGGCTGATGCTGCCGACGGCCTCTCGAACGGCTTCGACGAAGCTGAACTGAACTATCGCCCGCTGACGCAGGCAGCCTTGAAGAGCATCGTGATCCGAGCCAAGCGCGAGGACGTGCTGGAGAAGGGTAGCCCAAAGGCGGAGATAGCCGACTATGTGGAGTCGGAAGAGGTGCCTGAATACAATCCCGTGCAGACATTCCTGAAAAGTCTGCCGAAATGGGACGGACAGAACCACGTGGCCCGTATCTTCAGCCGTCTGCCTGGCATCAGCTCGGAGCAGCTGAACTATCTGGCCGTCTGGCTGCGATCTGCTGTTGCCCACTGGATGCAGATGGATATGCTGCACGGCAATGAGTGTGTACCTACGCTGATTGGCTCGCAAGGCTGCGGCAAGACCACCTTCGTGCGCCGCCTGTTGCCTGCCAGCCTGCGTGAGTACTATCTGGACCACCTGAACCTATCGAACAAATTCGACAAGGAGATGGCGCTGACAAACAATCTCATCGTCAACCTCGACGAGCTTGATGCCATCCGACCCTCGCAGCAGTCGTCGTTGAAGCAGACGCTCTCTGTGAGCAAGGTGAACGGACGTCCCATCTTCGGACGGGCACAGGAGGACAGGCTGCGCTTTGCCTCGTTTGTGGCCACTACCAACAACCGTCATCCGCTGCAGGACGCAACGGGCAGCCGTCGCTATATCTGCATCCAGATTCCAGACGGGCAGATGATCGACAACACGGGTGACATTGACTACGGGCAGCTGTATGCACAGGTGATGTACGAGCTGCTGGAGCTGAAGGCTCCTTATTGGTACAGCAACGATGAGGTGGCCCGCATCCAGCAGCTGAACCTGGACTTCATGGAGAAGAAGGACATCGGGGAGATGTTCACGGCCTGCTTCCGTCAGCCTAACGAGGGTGAGGTGGTGAAGACGATGAACTGCGACCAGATCGTGAGCATCATTCAGCGGGATTATCCCACATTGCAAAACACCATCGGCAACAAGGTGAGACTGGGAAAGGTGATCTCTGCGCTCGGATTCAAGCACAGGGAACGCTCCCACGTGGCCTACTATGAGGTGGTGCCACTCAGGGCTGCTTGAGGCTTGAGGGAGAGATGAGGGAGAGATGAGGGAGGAATGAAAAATATCTCTCCCTCTCTGCTTCCCCAGTGTTTAAAGGGGTTTTAGACAAAAGAGGGAGAGATGGAGGGAAATTTGCTCACGATGCTTGGGGATTCGTTCAGAACTGTTCCAGGATCCTGATCCGCTCTTCCGTGCTGGGGTGGGTGGCGAAGAGTCCGCTGAGGAACTGCATCAGGCCTTGCGACAGCTGTTTGGGGTGGATGATATACATCTGTGCAATGTCCTCGCGCTCCACATCGCCGAGACCTGGATTAGCCGAAATCTTACGCAGCGCCGAGGCCAGTGCACGAGGATTGCCACAGAGTTCAGCACCACCTGCGTCGGCCATGAACTCACGCTTGCGCGAGATGGCAAAGCGGGTGAGCATGATGAAGAGATAGGCGATACCGGCACAGACGGCTCCGATGAGCAGGATGACGGTCGTTGAGAGTCCACCCTTGCCGTTACGGTCGTTGTTGTTGCTGCTAAATCCGCCAAACCACATGCGGTTGTAGATCATCCTGACCACGAGCGAGAGCACGGTGGAGATGATGCCTACGAAGATGATGCTGGTGATGAGCAGTCGAGTATCGCGGTTGCGGATGTGTGTCAGCTCGTGTCCGATGACGCCTGCCAGCTCCTCGTCGTTGAGGCGGTCGAGAAGGCCTGTGGTGACGGTGACGGTATAGGAGTTCTTGTCGATACCGCTGGCAAAGGCGTTCAGCTGCGGATCGTCGATGACGTTCACCTTGGGCATCTCCATGCCGCCAGCCATACAGAGGTTCTCCACGATGTTATATACGCGCGGATTCTCCCTACGCATCAGTGGCTGTGCCCCAGTGGCGTGCTGGATCATCTTCGTGTTGCTGAAATAGGCGATGACAAACCAGATGGCCACACCGCCGACGATGAAGGGAGCAACTTGTGTGAATGTCCAGTTCACGCTGTCTGCGTCGAGTTGGTTCACAAAGTAACCTGCCTGGTCGTAATAGCCTGTGCTGAAGTAGTTGATGGTAGCCAGAAACACCCACGTCATCCCCAACAGGATGATGGGAAAGGATACCAGCAACAGCATGCTCTTCGTGTTGTTGCTGGATATCTGGCTCTGTATGCCTACGTACTTCATCAGCCTTTAGAATTTGATTTCGGGAGCCTTTTCGATGGTAGCACGGTCTTCCTGAGGAATCTCGAACATCGGCTCCTTCTTGAATCCGAACATACCAGCGAGGATGTTCGACGGGAAGGTCTGCACGGCGTTGTTCAGCTCGCGCGTAGCGGTATTGAAGTAGCGGCGTGTAGCGGCAATCTTATTCTCGATGTCGGCAATCTCAGTCTGCAGCTGCAGGAAGTTCTGGTTGGCCTTCAGGTCGGGGTAGGCCTCCAGCGATACCTTTAGTCCGGCCAGGGCGCTGCTCAGGGCGTTCTCTGCCTGGATCTTGTCGTTGATGCCTGTGGCACTCATAGCGGCAGCACGGGCTTCAGTCACGCGGGTCAGCAGTTCCTTCTCGTGCTCTGCATAGCCCTTGACGGTGGCTACCAACTGAGGAATCAGGTCGTGGCGCTGCTTGAGCTGCACGTCGATGTTGGCAAACGCGTTTTCGCGGTTGTTCCTCAGTTTCACAAGGTTGTTGTAGATGCCGATGACGCCCAATACGAGGACGGCTACGACGACCAAAATGATAATCAGTGTCATACTAAATATAATTTAAAAGTTTATTATCGGGTGCAAAGATACGGATTGTCCGTAAAACCGACAAATAATTTAGGATTTATTTAAAATAAAAAATCCAGCTACCAGGTTTCATCCTGACAACCGGATTTGTATAGTCTAGAGATAATTCTCTATTTTAACTTGCTCATAACCTTCTTAAAATACCTGTTCGTGGCGCGGACACTGTACTTAGGTCCTCCGTTCCAGGCTCGGATCGCTTTCTCAATGTTGTTCTCCGGGTTATGATAAGACTGAATCAGCTTGAACATTTCTTTCGACTTTGCCACGCTGTAGCGGTCGTCGAGCGTAAAACGCTTCTTGCTGTTCTGCTTCTTCAGAATCGCATTGCAATCCTTCACGAGAATCGGGGTGATCTGCATGGCACCTACGGAGTTTCCGCTCACTGCCTTGGCGTCGCCGCCGCTTTCTACCTGAATAATTGCCTCCATAACTGGATTCCAGTTAAAGCCGGATGTTGATTTGCTCTTTTTGGCATTGCCGCCTGCTGACACGCTTGTGCAAGCTAATACAAGAGCCATCACGGCTACACTTGCTTTCTTTACTATAATCATAAGCTCTATACTTTAGGCGGATCTCATCACGAGTACCGCGTTATCCTTTAGAATTCGGGTGCAAAGTTATGGACATTCAGCCACTTAGCCAAATATTTTTGGTTTTTTTAAGAATTATGTGCACGCACACATGATATATGTCAAGAGATGTAAACGGCCTGAAAGGGCCTCGAAGCTAGTCTAAATCGACCACTGTGATGCCTGCTCCGCCGAACTGAACGTGCTCGTCGCGGTAGTGGCTTACGTTGGGTACGGTGGCCAGATATTGGCGTATCAATTGGCGCAAGACGCCTGTACCCGTACCGTGTAATATACGTACGCGCGAGGCACCTACGAGGATGGCGTCGTCGATGAAGTGGAGTACGGTATCCAAAGCTTCGTCGCCTCTCATGCCGCGTACGTCGATGTCCTGACGGAAGTTGTATTTACGGTCTTCGATGGTCGAGCTGGTTATGCGGGAGGTCTGAATGGCAAGGTCTGAGTGGTCCGACTTTTTCTTCTCTTCCTTGGTTTTCTCGGCATGCTCCAGCTGCTCGACTTTCATCTTGGTCTTCACGTCGCCGAAGATCACGAGTGCCTGCTTGCCTGAGATGCTCTCCACCTTACCGATTGTGTTGAGACCTTTGATGCGTACGGTGTCGCCTACGGCAATAGCCGCGTGGAGCGTCTGCGGGAATGTGATATCTGGACCTTGTTCCCTGCGCTGCTTGGCCTCCTCGGCGTTCTTCTGCTTGTCGGCCTTGCGCTTCTCCTTACGGGCTTTGCGCTCTTCCATCTGGCGCAGCTTCTTGGCAAACTCTTCTTCGCTCATCAGTCCCTGCGTGTCGTCGCTGGTCACCTGCTCGCGGAATTGTTTCAGTTCCTCGCGTATCTCTCGCGTGCGTTCCTTTTCGGCCTGAGCCTCCTTGATTTCCCGGATGGCGTTCTCTATCTTGCGGTTGGCTTCTGCCAGCAGTTCATTGGCCTGCTCTTGGGCGCGCCGCAGGATGGCTTTGCGCTCGCGTTCGATTTCCTCGAGGTTGCTCTCATAGCGCTGGATATGGCCCTCCAGTGATTTCTCGTGCTGGTGGATGGTCTGGCGCTTGCCTTCCCAGTAGCGCTTGTCGCGCACGATATCCTGCAGGTATTTGTCGCTCTGGATATAGTCCTGACCTACGATGTCGGAGGCGTCTTTGATTACCTCTTCAGGGATACCCGTCTTGCGGGCGATCTCGATGGCAAACGATGATCCGGGCTGTCCGATGGCGAGCTGGAAGAGGGCCTGCATCTCATGACGGTCGTAGAGCATCGCGCCGTTCACCACGCCCGGATGGTCCTCCGCAAAGTGCTTCAGGTTCTGGTAGTGGGTGGTGATCACGCCGAAGGCCTGTTTCTTCCAGAACTGCTTCAGCATGGCCTCTGCGATGGCTCCGCCGATGGTGGGCTCCGTTCCGCTGCCGAACTCGTCGATCAGCAGCAGCGACTGTCCGTCGGCCTGGCGCATCATCTGCTTCATGTTCATCAGATGGCTCGAGTAGGTCGAGAGGTCGTTTTCGATGCTCTGCTCGTCGCCGATGTCTATCAGGATGTGGTGGAAGAGTCCGCAGGTGCTTCTGTCGCCGATAGGTACGGGCAGACCGCACTGGAGCATGTATTGCAGCAGTCCGGTGGTCTTCAGACAGACCGACTTACCGCCTGCGTTCGGACCCGAGATGATCAGGATGCGCTTCTCCTGAGTCAGCGTGATCTCCAGCGGCACCACTTGTTTGCCCTGCTTCTCCAGCGAGAGCTGCAGCAGTGGGTGGATGGCTCTTATCCAGTCGATGTGCGGCCTGTCTTCCACTTCGGGCTCAAAGGCCTTCGTGAGTTCTGCCAACTGCGACTTGGCGTATATCAGGTCGATGCGTGCCAGGAACTGATACGACTCGAGTATCTCTTTCACATGTGGGCGCACCTCGTCGCTGAATACGGTCAGGATGCGTATCACCTCGCGGCGCTCCTCAGCCTCCAGCTGGCGCACTTTGTTGTTGGCCTCCACCACCTCCGTAGGTTCGATGAAGACCGTCTTACCTGTGGCCGACTCATCGTGCACGATACCGTTGATACGCCGTTTCACCTGGGGTGCTACGGGTATCACCAGTCGTCCGTCGCGCATGGTCGGGGCAGCGTCCTTATCGACGATGCCGTCCTTCTGTGCCGAGTGCAGTATAGTATATAAGGTACGCGAGATGCTGCCCTGTGTCTTTTCCAGCTCATGCCGGATGCCGGCCAGCGTCATCGAGGCTGAGTCCTTGATTTTTCCGAACTTGTCGAGGATGGAGTCGATGCGGCGAATCATGGCGGGGAAGGTGGTCACGCCCTCCGTCAGTCGGTGCAGGGCAGGGTAGGGGTATTCTGGTTCCTCCTCGTCGTCGGCCTCGTTGCGGTTCAGGTATTTCACGATGTCCGCAATCGTCTGCAGCGAGCGGCGTAGGTCCCATACCTCTTCTTCCTCCAGATGCGTTCCCTCCATGCGGATGCGGCTCACGGCCTGGCGCACGTCGAAGAAGAAATTCATCGGGAAGTCGTCTTTCTCCGTCTGCAGCCTGCGGAACTCGCGCACCTGCGTCAGCCATTCGTTCACCTGCGCGCAGTCTGTGGAAAAGGCTATCTCATCTACCTTTTCCTTGCCCAGCGTGCTCAGGCAACGTTCCCTCAGCAGCCGTCTTATTTCGTCGAAACCAAGCTTGCGTTCGAAGTTATTCGGATAAATCACGCTGCAAAATTACTCATTTTCTATCGAATTAGCAAAAAAGTTGCTTTAAAATTTGCAGGTTTCCAAAAAAACTTGTACCTTTGCACCCGCTTTCGAGACATCAGAGCACTGGAGAGATGGTAGAGTGGTCGATTACAGTAGTCTTGAAAACTACCGTACCGAGAGGTACCGGGGGTTCGAATCCCTCTCTCTCCGCAAAGAAATAGAGTTTAGCGAAAGCTAAACTCTATTTTCTTTTATAAGGGAAAGTAAATATCAAAACGCTATTAACGTACTACAAACAATTAAAACTAATAAGAAATGAAGAAAAGAATTTTGTGGATGCTTACCGCCATCCTTCTCTGCGGTCTTACAACAGTGTTTACCTCATGCGGCAGTGATGATGACAGCAGTTCGGCAGTTGAGATGTATCAGTATGACATCACCGTCCATTTCGTTAGGAGTGGCTTAATAGACGAGGTGCCTGTTGAACTAACAAGTTCCTATGTAGAAGGTCTTTATACTGGTGTTGTTTACAAATATGCTCCCGAGGGAAAGAGTAAGACCGATGTGTCTGACCAGATCAAGAAGGGTTGTCAAGAGGTGACCTCCACGCTGAAAGAAAAATATGGCAAATTTTTGACCGGAACCGAGGTTACTATCAAAAAACAATATATGCGTACTATCTCGGTTGTTGATTCTTACAAATTCTAGCACCGCCATCATTCAGGGGATTTTGATCCTCCTGTAACGAAATAAGGAGTTCAACCTATAAGGCTGGGCTCCTTTTTTGTCAGCAAGTGTGATTCAATCTTTGAAATAACAACAGATAATTCATGACAAGGATAATATGGAGATCATTCACACTTTGGAGGTAAAAAACACGAATTTGTGATAAAAAAGTGTGAAAATATTGCAAAAATTCCGAGTTTATTAATTTTGTTTTATAGAAAATGCTTAACTTTGTAAACCAAACTTAATAAATTCGCTCTATTCTTATTAAATATAATTTATATGAATATCAGTAAAGATGTCATCAAAGAGTGCCTTATTAGTAAGCAGCGCGAGGTGGATGAGGCGGTGATTGTGAACCGCCCCATAGACTTTGAAGAGAATGGCAATTATGTGATAGTTGGCGTGAGACATGCGGGTAAGTCGTACCTGCTGTATCAGCGTGTGCGTCAGCTACAGGCAGCAGGAAAGGGATGGGACGAGATTCTGTTTGTGGACTTTGAGGATGAGCGTCTGGCGGAATTCCAGACGGAAGACTTCAACAGTCTGCTGGAGGCCCATTTGGAACTGTATGGTAAGAAGCCGGTGGTGTTTCTGGACGAGGTGCAGAACATTCCGCACTGGGATAAGTTTGTGCGGAGACTGACTGATGCTAAATATAGGGTATATGTTACTGGTAGCAATGCAAAGATGCTGAGCAAGGAGGTGGCAACTACGTTGGGCGGACGGTTCTTTATCCATGATGCGTACCCATATTCATTCAAAGAGTATCTGGCAGCACAGCAGGTGGAACTGAGGGAGCATTGGGAGTATGACACGATTCAGAGAAGCGAGGTAAAGCGACATCTGAATGAGTACTTCTATTACGGTGGTCTGCCAGAGATTCTGTCATTTAAGAATAAGCGCGCCATGCTGTCAAGCCTGTATCAGAAGATTTATCTGGGGGACATCTGCGCCCGAAACAGCATTAAGAACGACAGGGTGTTGAACATCCTGATCAAGAAGATGGCGGAGAGTGTGAAACAGCCGTTGTCATATAACAGACTGAGGAACGTGATAGTGGCAACAGGGTCACCTATCAGTGTGCCTACTACGATAGACTATGCGGATTATGCCTCGGACAGTTGGTTGATACTGCCCATGGAAAATGAGGTTGGGAAACTGACGGAGAAGGAGACACAGAAGAAATACTACTTCGTTGACAACGGTCTGCTGAACCTGTTCTTGATGAATTCAGAGACATCGTTACTGGAGAACATGGTGGCGGTGGAGTTGTGCAGGCGGTTTGGCAAGAAGAATGTGTTTTTCCTGAACGCGGAGAAGGAGATAGACTTCATTGTGCCTGACGAGAAGCTAGCCATACAGGTATCCTACAGCATCAAGGATGAGACCACATACAACAGAGAGGTGCCGCCACTGGTGAAATATGCCAAGGCGCACGAGGACTGGAAGTGCCTACTGATTACTTATGATGAAGAGGGCACGGAAGAGGGAATACCCGTGGTGCCGGTGTGGAAGTGGCTGATGGAGGTGTGAGAGCATCTGAAGGATGTCGGAACTAAGGGGATACGGAAATATGGAATGTCTTTCAATAAACGACAAACCCTGAGCGACGGGAGGTGTCAGTGTCGTGCTATCGGTAGAGGGTGACGGTGCCGCCGTCGCTCTGGCAGTAGCGGCGCAGCAGGTCTTGGATGAAGCGGGCATTATCGACGACACGCTGCTCCTGGCCGTCGTAGCCGTTGATGAGTACCACGAGGTGGGTGGTGTCGATGGTCATCTTCGTGCGCTCGTTGTCGCTGGTGGGTGTACCTACGCCGCCTTGTGCGTCGCGATAGACGGGCAGTCCTGCGATGTTGAGCATGCCGCGCCCGATGCCCTCGTAGGGTTCGCCTTCGCGCCCGATGCCCAGTGTCAGAGTGTCGCCCACGAACTTATCGGCATCGAAGCCGCCGATGCTGTAGCCGAAGGCGATGCTGGCGAGGTTGACGAGATCTACGAGCGTGTCGATCTGATAGAGTTCCTTGCCTTGCAGCATGCGACGGATGAGCTGTTCGCTGGCTGGTCGGTAGCGCGAGGGATCCTTGCCGCAGGCTTTATAGACGCGGCGGGTGGCTGCGATGCCCGACTGCTCCTTGAGACTCTCGGTGGTGAGCTCCTGACGGAAGCGGGCTTCGAGGGCGTGAATCTCGTCCCACAGCTCAGCGCAATACGCAGAGTTGACGACTTGTGCCTCGACGGCTGCTCCTACGAATCCTGGGCAGACGTTTTCGATCTCTTGTGATACGATGATGTTCATAAGATGGCGTTGAGAAGGTCTTGTTGGATGATGCCGTTGGTGGCTACGACGCTGTTGCCTTGTGTGAACTCAGCGGAGCCGCTGTAGTCGGTGACGGTGCCGCCTGCCTCCATCACGATGAGGCTGCCAGCCATATAGTCCCACTGGCCGATGTACTGTTCGGCATAGCCGTCGAGCCGTCCTGCTGCCACATAACAGAGTGACATCGCTGCCGAGCCGTTCATGCGGATGCTGGCGGCGCGGCCGTAGAAGGTGTCGATGAAGTGCTTGGCCTGCGGCTTGTAGGCCTCGCTGTTGTAAGGCAGTTGCAGGCAGAGCAGGGCGTCTTCGAGCCGCTGCTGACTGACGTGTATGGGCTCGCCGTTGAGGTGTGCACCGCCATCTTTCCAGGCATAGTAGCACTCGTCGGCACAGATCTCATAGACCACGCCGAGGATGACGCTGCGGCCTTGCATCAGTGCGATGCTGACGGCGTAAGGGGCATACTGGTGGATGAAGTTGGTGGTGCCGTCGAGCGGGTCGATCACCCAGACGAGCTGTTCGCGGTCGTGGCCTGCCGAACCTTCCTCGGTGATGAAGCCGGCTTCGGGCAGCAGCTGGCGCAGGGCCGTTACGATGCGCGTCTCGGAGCCTTTATCGACATAGCTCACGTAGTCGTGGGCGTGCTTGCGCTCTACCTGGCTGAGTGAGAACTTGCGGCGCTCTTCACGAATATATGACCCTGCACTCTTTGCAATGTCGCAAACAGCCAGGGTCATAGCTCTTAGGTCCTTCTGGTCCATCAATCGTCAGGGTTACGCTTGTAGTGGAACTCCTGGATGTTAGGATTGGTGCCGAGATCGGTGTCGGGGATGACGCCCGAGCGGATGATCTTCTGGTTGTATCCCTTATGCATCGGTCCCACGTCGAGCAGCAGGTCATGGAAGGTCAGCGTCGGCACGACGAGTCCATAGACACCTACGCCGATGCGCACGCCCTCGGGATGCATATTGTTGAAGAGATATGCAGTAGAGTAGAGGGAGTGGTGATAGATCTCCATGCGGTTCAGGTCCCTGTATGCCTTGATCAGGTCAGGGAAGATCTTGGTGGTGTCGGCCTTGGTGAATATGAAACCGATATTGTTGACATAGTCATCGATCGGGTCTCCCTGAATACTGTCATTCTCTTGCAGACACTGCATGACATTGTCCTCCATATTTGTCGTCATCTCCTTTCCCGACGGTGCGGTGAAGTAGGCGATGAGAAGGAGAATCACAACGAATCCGGCCAGAATGACCAGCTTCCCAAGACAACTGTGCAAGAATGCGTCTTTGACAGTGTCGTCAGATTTGTAATTGATTTGAGGCATAGTGCTTAAATTTGGTTATTATGGATTAAGTTCATGAATTCTTGTCTGGTCTTGGCCTGGTTGAAGGCACCGCTGAAGTCGCTGGTGGTCGTGATGCTGTTCTGTTTCTCGATGCCACGCATCTGCATGCACATGTGCTTGGCTTCGATGACGACCATCACGCCGAGAGGTTTCAGCGTTTCCTGGATGCAGTCCTTGATCTGTTGGGTCATGCGCTCCTGTACTTGCAGGCGGTGCGCATAGATATCTACGACGCGGGCTATCTTCGACAGTCCGGTGATATAGCCGTTAGGGATATAGGCCACATGCGCCTTCCCGTAGAAGGGGAGCATGTGATGTTCGCAGAGCGAGAAGAAGTCGATGTCCTTCACGATGACCATCTGCGAGTAGTCTTCTTTGAAGAGCGCATCGGTAAGCACCTTGTGGGCATCCATCTCATAACCGCGCGTGAGCACCTGCATGGCCTTGGCCACGCGCATCGGCGTCTTCACCAAGCCTTCACGCTCAGTGTCCTCACCCAGCAGCGTGAGTATCTGCTTGTAGTGTGAGGCTAGTTCGTCGAGCCCTTCCCGGTATTGCGGTTCTTCTATCATAGCTAATGGTTTATGGGTATTGTACTGTGATCTTTCCCTTGACGATGATGGCCGACTGGTAACCCAGTTCCCTGACGCTCCTGAGGATGGCATGCGCTTCCTCGTAGGTGCGGTAGTTGCCCATGCGGCAGATCCATCTGGGGGAATAGAAGTGTACATAGACAGGCTCTCCTGGAAAGAGCGACTTGATTTCGTTTCCGGTTCTCTCGGCCTTGACTCTGTCGTTGCGGGAGTTGCCGCCAGCAAACACCTGTACGCGGAAGCCATTGATCTTGTAGCCTTTCATGACTTTCTTTCTGGTGTCGATAGTATCGGGCGTCGCGGTGGTCGTCTCAGTCTCCTGCTGGGCAGCAGCCTGTTCGTTCTTTTCGTCGCGGGCGTTCTCCTGACGGGGCGTCGCAGTCGTCGTCTCCGACTGTTTCTTGGTCGTCTCCGTCTGTTTCTTCGGCGCGGCCTGCACGGGCACGGCGTTCTTGCCGTTTACCAGTTCGTCGATGCTCTGGTCGTGAGTAACGGTAATCTTACCCTCACCCGAATTGCTCTTCTGCAGCCTCTCTGTGAAGGTAGATTGTGCATCGGCCACGATGACGCAGCCGACACACAATGTAAAGATGATGAGTAGTCTTCTCACTTCGAATTATTTCTTCCAAGCGTCGATGATACCCTTGAAGTCAGCGCACTTCAGAGAAGCACCACCAATCAGACCACCGTCGATGTCAGGCTTTGCGAACAGCTCGGGAGCGTTGCTGGCCTTGCAGCTACCACCGTAGAGGATGGTTGTGTCCTCAGCAACGGCGTTGCCATACTTCTCGGCGATGATTGAACGGATATAGGCGTGGATCTCCTCAGCCTGCTCAGCGGTAGCGGTCTTACCAGTACCGATGGCCCAGATGGGCTCGTAGGCGATGACGATCTTGCGGAAGTCCTCCTCAGAGAGGTTGAATACGCTGCCCTCGAGCTCTGCCTTCACAACCTCGTTCTGCTTGCCGGCCTCGCGCTCTGCCAGGCTCTCGCCGATGCAGAAGATCACCTTCAGACCGTTCTTCTGTGCGAGCAGCACCTTCTCCTTCAGGATCTCTGGAGTCTCCTTGTAGTACTCGCGACGCTCAGAGTGGCCGAGGATTACATACTGTGCACCAGTTGACTTGACCATCTCAGCGCTTACCTCACCGGTGAAGGCGCCCTTCTCCTTGTCTGCGCAGTTCTCAGCACCCAGACCGATGATGTCCTGATCGAGGAACTGTGCGATAGATGCAAGGTGGATAAACGGGGTGCAAATCACAACACCACAGTTAGGCTTATCAGCCTTCAGTGTCTCATTCAGCTCCTTTGCGAGAGCGATACCGTCCTGGAGATTCATGTTCATCTTCCAGTTTCCTGCAACAATTTTCTTTCTCATAATTTTATGTTCACTAATTAAAGGGTTATTATTCTTTTTCTTCCTGCGGAGCCATTTGCTCCATGCCCATAGGCGGTCGGCGATAGTGAGTAAGACGAGCGGCAGCACAAACCACGTCAGTATCCACAGGATCTTCTCTGCCGCATTGTCATTGGGCAGACGGCCCAGCGGTGAGCCCTCCAGTCGGGCGCCCAGCTCTTCGTCGCTGGGGAGCGTGTTGTGGCTCCATTTGCGGATGATGACGCCGTCGTTGAGCAGCAGCAGACCTGGGTTCGAGCGGATTACCGTCTTCAGCGTCGTCTCGTCGGTATTGCAGAACGGGTATTCCGCGCCCGTGATGTCCTGCCAGTGGCCGATGCCCCTTTGCGTGCTTGCCGTGAGACAATAGAACTGATAGTCGTTCTCGAGGCAATACTCGTAGATGCTGTTCAGACGGTCGAACTGTGAGTCGTTGGCATTCTCCAGATGAGGCGCAACGAGCAGGAACGTGTAGCCCTGACTTCCAAGCACCGCTTCCGTGATGTCCTCGCCCTCGTCTGTGCTCTCTATGAAGAACTCCGTGTATGGCGAGTCCTCACCTTCCATCATGCGCTGCCATCCCTCTCTGAGATTCGTCCCTACGTGATAGGGGCGGAAATCGAACTGGGGGAGGGTATAGAGGCTTCGGCCTGCGATGATCACGAGGATGAAGAACGCTGAGTAGTTCATCACGATCCACTGGTTCGACTCGCTGATGAGTCGCGGCATGTCCAGCGGGTATCTCCAGACGATCAAGGCCGCTGCGAGCAGCACCACATTCTTCCAGAAGGTCTGCCAGTTGGTGAGCACCAGCGCATCACCGAAGCATCCGCAGTCGGTGACGGGGTCGTCGATCGCCAGCCAGAGCGTCAGCAGCGTCATCAGCGTCATCAGCACCACCAGGATCTTTGAGACCAGCCTGCGCCTGATGGCAAACAACAGGCAGATGCCCAACAGGAATTCTGTGGCTGAGAGGATGACCGATGAAGCCAGTGTGCCGAAGTCGGGTACAATGCTGGCCAGTCCGATGGCCGCAAGATAATCGTGTATCTTGTACTGTGTTCCCAACGGATCTACTGCTTTGACGAATCCCGACAGGATGAACGTCAGTGCCAGCAGCAGCCGGGCGATATTTACGGCAGTTTTCCTCACTCCGTCAATTTAATTACTCCAAAGACCGCATAGTTGATGATGTCCATATAGTTGGCGTCGATGCCTTCTGAGACGAGCGTCTCGCCTCCGAGGTTCTCGATTTCCTTGATACGCTCGATCTTCGTGAGGATCAGGTCGGTATAGCTGCTGACTCTCATCGAGCGCCAGGCCTCGTCGTAATCATGGTTCTTACGCTTCATCAGCTCCAGCGCCTGCTGGGCAAAATGGTCGTAGAGGCGCATGGCCTCCTGATTGTCCATATCGACGGTGTCGGCAAAGCCGTGACTCAGTTGGATGAGGCCCACGATGCCGTAGTTGATGAGCGCAATGAACTCCGGACGGATGCCTTCACCCACCAGCGACTCTTTCTTGATTTCCAGCGAACGGATGCGCTTTGCCTTGATGAATAGCTGGTCGGTAAGTGCCGTAGGACGCAGGATGCGCCACGAGGCTTTGTAATCGTGAAGCTTCTTCTCAAACAGTGCCCTGCATTCGGAGAGCACCTGTTCAAACTGAGCGTTTGTCTTTTCCATATTGGCCATAATCGGGTGCAAAGGTACAAAAAACCTCAGATAATACAAAAAATTATCTGAGGTTTTTACATTTTACCTTTTAATTATTCTTTTTGCTTCTGCCGGATGTAGCGTATTTTCGCACCCAGCGTTTCGAATTGGGTGCGTATGGAGTCGCGCCTGATTCGCGTTGTCGTCAGCAGCGTCAGTTCTTCCGGCGTGGCCTTCAGGGCCTTCTTGTGCTGGTCCACTTGCTTCTGCAGGGCATCGAGTTCATGGTTCGCAATCTGCAGCAGACTGTCGGTTGCGGCGAGCTCATCCTGTGCCGCCTTGAGTTCGATTTCCTGATGCAACTGGAGCGCTGCCTTCCTGGCTTCTACGACGTTGGGAAACTGCTTGCGCAGGGAGTCGATGTCGGCTCTGGCCGCGTCGAGCGCGCCCTGTTCAAAGTGCGTCCTGGCAGCCTCAATCAGTTGGCTGGCTCGCTCTTTCTCGTTATTGCCGCAGCCTGTCAGAAACAGTACTGCGGCAATAATCATGATCGTCTTATTCATATCTGCTTAGAAGTTCACAAGGAATGCCAGACCGAGTGTGAAGTAGTTCATCTTCTTGGTCTTCTTATATTCCATGGGATCCAGATAGAGTGATAATTCTGAGAGATCCTTGTTCTGAACGAGACTGTAACCCACATCGGTCAGTGAGCTCTTCAGATAGCGATATGGGTCATACTTCATGGTGAAGTCCTTCTCCGTGTAGTCGTAATCACAGTACAGACGCCATGAGAAGTTCGACTTGTAGCGATAGGTCAGCGAGATGCCCGTGCCGTATGAGGTTGACGACTTGGCACCGATGGTCAGCATGTCCCAGTGCAGGTCATAGCCATCGTTGCCGAGTACATTGCTGGGGTTGTCGATACCACCAATCAGTTTCCCGTCTTCATCGTAGTAGGGATGGCCGTTGACGATGTGCATGTCGTATTGGATATCCTTGACTTTTCCCTTGGCATAGCCGTCGATGTCGAGCTCCTGGGTGAATGAGCGGCCGATGAGGAACTTCGTGCCCAGTGAGAAACTCTTGCTCAGTGGCAGGTTGAGGTAGATACCGGCACTGGCCGTGAACTCTGTCATGTGGTCGCTCTCGACGACGGCGCCAATCTCCTCAATAGCCTCACCGCCTTTGTTGATTAGTTCGGGAGTCAGCTCCTGGCTCAGGTTGCTGGGAATGAGCTTACCTTCTTCGTCGATAGTGAATTCGGGGTTCACATGATAGATGTCTGAAATCATGTCCCAGGCATAATTAGAGTCTGCAGTCAGATCACCCGTATATTGACCGAAGGTCTTGGCAGACATAGCTCTTACGCGGAAACGACCACCGACACCTATGTATTTGTTGAAGAAGTAGGCACCCTCGGCATCGACGACGGTAGCTGCACGGAACTCAACACCCATGCTGCCGTATTCGTCTTCTACATCGTCATCGGCGTAGTAGTAATTCTTGTATTTATCAAAATTCTCCAGATCGTGCAGGCTGAAGTCGATACTCTTGCCGCCCAAACCGGCACCCATGCCGATGCTGAAGAATGAAGGCTTCTCGAAATCCAGCTGGAGATCATTGTGCAGCAGGCCCTTGCCCTTGAAAAGAACGTCGCTCAGGGCATAACCTAACTCCGTGGAGAGGATACCGATACCGGCACCTGACATCACGTCGCTCACCCAGTGACGGTTGTTCAGCACGCGCATCACACCAGTGGCTGTAGCTACACCATAACCAGCTACCGACCACCAAGGCGAACGGGTCAGACCGTACTCCTTGTGCAGCAACGTAGCACCTACGAAGGCGGTTGCCGTATGGCCTGAAGGCCATGAGTTGGCGCTGGTTCCGTCTGGACGCATCTCCTTGGCAGTGTATTTGATGCCGTTGACGAAGGCAGCCATGATACCATACGACATGGCGGCGCTTGCCAGCAAGCGAGGCCAGTCGCTACGACCTTCGTAACCGCCCAGTTTCAGACCGACTACCATTGCCGGACCGAAGAACTGCGTATAGTCGTCGATACCGGTCTTGAAGTTGGTGAGCAACTGAGTGTTCTCCTTACCGTCCTTATTGTTGACACGGAACATGGCCTTGTCGCTCTTGAGAGCCCAACCAGCCAGGAACAGAGGTACGCCCACAAACGTCATGTCGTCCATGAACTTATAAGGTTTCACACCTGGGGCAGTCTTCGTTTTGAAGAAGTCAAAGTCCATACCCGTGTTGCTTTCGGCAGCGGTGGTGGATGAAACAGTTGAATTGAATGGATTCGTAGGTAAGGCGACCATTTCTGGCTTCATTTCCGGCGTTTCCAATTTGATGGTCGGCACGTTAGTGTAGTCAATGGCGCTTGCCTGGAGAGCTGTAAAAATACAAGCAATCAGAAGTAATAATGATTGTTTTTTCATCTTCGTTATTGTTTTTAATCGATGCAAAGATAACACTATTTTAGGAATAATTAGCAAAAAAATGAGAAAAAATGTATTGTTAGGGAAAAATGTTTTATTTATATACCTTTTTTTTGTAACTTTGCATCCTCAAAAGGAAATGAAAGCATGAAATTGTACTCCGACGAAGAACTGGCGTTGATACTTGACCAGGACATCTTTCATAAGATTAGCGAAGCCGCAGACCATCTGGGGCTGGAATGCTATGTAGTGGGAGGCTATGTCCGTGATATCTTCCTCGAGCGTCCTTCCAATGATATCGACGTAGTCGTCGTAGGCAGTGGCATCGCGCTGGCAGAGGAACTGAAACGGAGGGTAGGTAAGAGTGCCCATCTGTCCGTGTTCCGTAACTTCGGGACGGCACAGGTGAAATTCCGTCAGAAAGGAAAAGAATATGAAGTGGAGTTCGTCGGGGCTCGTAAGGAGAGCTATAGCCACGACTCCCGTAAGCCTGTTGTGGAGAACGGTACGCTGGAGGACGACCAGAATCGCCGCGACTTTACCATCAATGCGATGGCTATCTGCCTGAATAAAGACCGATTTGGTGAACTGGTCGATCCCTTTAACGGGCTGGCCGACCTCGAGGATGGTATTATCGCTACACCGCTGGAACCTGGTATCACATTCTCCGACGACCCGTTGCGCATGATGCGTTGCGTGCGCTTTGCCACCCAGTTGAACTTCACTATCGAAGACGAGACCTTCGAGGCTTTGCAGCGGATGGCCGACCGTATCAAGATTGTCAGCGGGGAACGTATCAAGGACGAACTGAATAAGATCATCCTCTCACCACTGCCCAGCCGTGGGTTCGTCGACCTGCAGCGTTGCGGACTGCTGAATATCATACTGCCGGAACTCTCTGCCCTCGATATCGTCGAGCAGAAGAACGGCAGGGCCCACAAGAATAATTTCTACCATACGCTCGAGGTGCTCGATAATGTCTCCAAACGGTCGGATGATCTCTGGCTGCGTTGGGCGGCTATTATGCACGACATCGGCAAGACCAAGTCGAAACGCTGGGATCCGGCTATCGGCTGGACGTTTCATAACCACAATATGATTGGTGCCAAGATGGTGCCGCAGATCTTCAGGAGACTGATGCTGCCGATGGACATGAAGATGAAGTTCGTGCAGAAGCTCGTAGATCTGCACATGCGTCCCATTGCCATTGCCGACGACGAAGTGACCGACTCTGCCGTGCGACGTCTGATGAATGATGCCGGCGAGGATATCGAAGAACTGATGATCCTCTGTGAGGCGGATATCACCTCTAAGAACGAGGTGCGCAAGAAGATGTTCCTCGAGAATTTCCGTATGGTGCGCGAGAAACTCGCTGACCTGAAGGAGAAAGACTATGTGCGTCTGCTGCAGCCCGTCATCGACGGTAATGAGATCATGGAGATGTTCCACCTGAAACCGTCTCGAGAGGTGGGCGTGCTGAAGCAGTATCTGAAGGATGCTGTCTTGGACAATAAGGTCGAGAATGAGCGCGAACCCCTCATGGCGCTTCTGATGGAGAAAGCAAAACAAATGAAACTGATATAAAAACGTATGAAACGCTTATTTCTATTATTATTCACTATTCAATGTTCGCTATTCACCTTTTGCAATCCTGTAGATGATCTGTTGGAGCGTATCGACAAAGGGGCTTCGGCAAAGTTCAAGATTGAGAAAGTAAAGAGCCAGACTGATTTCTTCGAACTGGATCAGCAGGGGAAGAAAGTCGTCGTGCGAGGAAACAACTGGGTAAATATTGCATCGGGTGTCAACTGGTACCTGAAGTACTATGCAGGTATTCATCTCTCTTGGAACCAGATGCAGGCTAAACTTCCTGTCACACTGCCTGCCGTTAAGACGAAGGAGCGCCACGAGACCGATCTGACGCTGCGTTACGATTTCAACTATTGCACGTTCTCCTATTCGATGGCTTTCTGGGACTGGAAGCGTTGGGAACGTGAAATCGACTGGATGGCCCTGCATGGCGTGAATCTTCCGTTGGCCATCGTCGGTGAGGAGTGCGTCTGGCGCAATATGTTGTTGAAACTGGGCTATTCGGAAGAGGAGATTGGTAAGTTCATAGCCGGTCCTGCTTTCCTGGCTTGGTGGGAGATGAATAACCTTGAAGGGTGGGGCGGACCTCTGCCTCTTTCGTGGTATCAGCGTCAGGAGAAATTGCAGAAGCAGATTCTGGCCCGCATGAAGCAACTCGATATGCATCCCGTATTGCCCGGCTATTGCGGTATGGTGCCTCACGATGCGAAGGCGAAGCTAGGACTGAATGTGGCCGATGCCGGTCTGTGGAACGGTTTCCAGCGTCCTGCGAACCTTCTGCCCACGGACAGCCGATTCTCGGAAATTGCCACCTTATATTATAATGAACTCACCAAACTCTTCGGAAAGGCCGATTATTACTCGATGGACCCCTTCCACGAGAGCAACGACGACCCGAATATCGACTATGCCAAGGCTGGTGAGGCGATGATGCAAGCGATGAAACGCGTCAATCCCCAGGCGGTATGGGTGATTCAGGGATGGACGGAGAATCCGCGTCCGGCGATGGTGGACGGTATGAAGACTGGCGACCTGCTCGTGCTTGATCTCTTCTCGGAGTGTCGCCCGATGTTCGGCATTCCGAGTATATGGAAGCGCGACGAGGGCTACAAACAGCATCCCTGGCTCTTCTGCCTGCTCGAGAATTTCGGTGCCAATGTGGGGCTTCACGGCCGTATGGATCAGTTGCTCGGCAATTTCTATTCAGACAAGCGGAACTGCAAGGGTATCGGGTTTACGATGGAGGGTTCAGAGAACAATCCCGTGATGTTTGAGTTGATGAGCGAACTGCCCTGGCGACCAGAGAAGTTCACTAAGGAGACTTGGATAAAAGACTATGTGAAGGCACGCTACGGCGTGGAGGATGCTGCGATAGAACAGGCTTGGATGATTCTTGTGAATAGCATCTACAACTGTCCGGCTGGCAACAACCAACAAGGTCCTCATGAGAGTATCTTCTGCGGTCGTCCATCGTTGAACAATTTCCAGGCCAGCAGTTGGTCGAAGATGAAGAATTATTACGATCCGGCTGATACGAAGGAGGCTGCCCGACTGATGAATAGTGTGGCAGAGAAGTACTGTGGTAACAATAATTTCGAGTATGATCTGGTGGACATCACCCGTCAGGCATTGGCCGACCAGGCTCGTCAGCAGTATCAGCATACCATCGCAGACTACAAGGGTTTCGACCGCCAACGCTTTGATCAGGATGCGGCCCGATTCCTTGAAATGTTGCTGATGCAGGATAAGCTGCTGGGCACGCGATCTGAATTCCGACTCGGGCATTGGACACAGGATGCCGTCAACGCAGGCACTACCGCAGATGAGAAGAAGCTCTACGAGTGGAATGCCCGTGTGCAGATTACGACATGGGGTAACCGCTATTGTGCTGATACCGGAGGGCTGCGCGACTATGCCCACAAGGAGTGGCAAGGACTTTTGAAAGACTTTTACTATCCTCGTTGGAAGGCGTATTTCGATGCACTCGCAGACCAGATGAAGGCGCAGACCGCTCCTCAGCCAGAACTCTTGGGTGGTGGTCCTAATGCCACGAAGACTGCTGCCGAACTGTTCCAGATGGCCCTGCCGCAGGAAGTGAAACTCGACTACTATGCGATGGAGGAGCCTTGGACACTTCAGCAGAATCCCTATAGTTCAGCCCCAGAGGGCTCGCCCGTCGATGTGGCCAAAGAGGCGATGGACCTAATCACTATTCACTAATCTCTATTCACTAATCACTATTCACTATGAAAAGTCAACGCTTATTGAGCCTCGACATTCTTCGTGGTATTACGGTGGCGGGTATGATCCTTGTCAACAATGGCTGGGGTGAGTCTTTTGAAATGCTCGGACATTCCAAGTGGAACGGCATGACCCCCTGTGACCTCGTGTTCCCCTTCTTCCTCTTCATCATGGGTATCTCATGCTATCTCTCTTTGGTGAAGTCGGAGTTCAAGCCGACACCGCAGGTCATCCGCCGTATCGTAAAGCGCACGGTGTTGCTCTTTGCTATTGGTCTCTTCATCAACTGGTTCGACCATGCGATAGAAGGCGACCTGCTGTGCTTTGGCCATCTCCGTATCTGGGCAGTCATGCAGCGCATCGCTGTCTGCTATGGCATCGTGTCGCTCTTCGCGCTCTTCTGCAATCATAAGTACACCATCCCCGTAGTGATCGGCCTGCTGGTCATCTACACAGCTATCTTGGTTTACGGTCATGGCTATGCCCAGGATGCCAGCGTGAATATCCTGGCCCAGGTCGATCTGAATCTCTTTGGTTATGACCATGTTTATCATAAGAGCCCAGTCGATCCTGAAGGTCTTGTGGGAACCATCTCCTCTGTGGCTCATGTGTTATTGGGCTTTTATTGTGGCAAGCTGATTCGTCAGAAGGAGACTGTCGAGCAGAAGGTGCTTGCGCTCTTCGTGGTTGGTACGGTGCTGGTAATCGGCGGATACCTGCTTACTTATGGACTGCCGCTCAACAAGCGTATCTGGAGTCCTAGCTATGTGATGGTGACTTGTGGACTGGCTTCCTTGCTTCAGGCCTTCCTGATGTATGTGATAGATATACAGAAGAAGTCTAAATGGACGACATTCTTCCATGTTTTTGGCGTGAATGCGCTCGCGCTCTATGTGTCGAGTGAACTGTTGGCCATCCTGTTGGGGCACCTCGGCGTGTCTGAGATGGTTTACAATGGCATCCATGCTGTCATCAGTCCGCTGAAATGGGCATCGCTGGCCTATGCCGTCTATTTCGTTTTGCTGAATGGTCTTATCGGATATGCCTTATATCGGAAGAAAATCTATATAAAACTATAATAGCAAATAAACTTTGTTAAAATCACTGGGAGGGCGATATATCATAAGATATATTTTTTGTAACTTTGCAGGCTGAAAACTAAATAAGTCCGTTATAGTTTTCGGACAGTAACAGGTTTTGGACAAATATTATTTATCAAAGATATGAAAATGAAGAAGATTATGATGTTTGCTGCTGCAACGATGCTGTTGGCTTCTTGTGGTGGTGGAGGTGGTCGCCCAACGTTTGGCGACAATGAGTTCCCTGTAGTGACCGTGGGTACATCGAGCACGACGATGCATTCCACCTATCCAGCTACAATTAAGGGTGTACAGGATGTTGAGATTCATCCGAAGGTTCAAGGATTTATTACCCAGATCAATGTGAAGGAAGGTCAGACCGTCAGTGCCGGTCAGGTGCTGTTCGTGTTGGATAATGTGACTTATCAGGCACAGGTGCGTCAGGCTCAGGCTTCGGTGAACACCGCAAAAGCAGCCTTGAATACCTCGAAGCTCAATTATGAGAATTCTAAGAAGCTGCATGAAAATGGTGTGATTGGTGACTTTGAGTTCCGTTCAGCCTCTAATTCTTATGAACAGGCTCAGGCCGGTTTGGCTCAGGCAGAGGCTACCCTGACATCTGCCAAAGAGATGCTGAGTTTCTGCTATGTGAAGAGCCCTGCAGCTGGTGTGGTAGGCTCTCTGCCTCTCAAGGTCGGTACGCTGGTGAGTGCTGCCAACACGCTGACGACGGTCTCGAACATCAGCACGATGGAGGTCTATTTCTCGATGACCGAGAAGGATGTGCTGGCTATGGGCAAGAATGCCGGCGGTCTCGCAGGTGCTATTCAGGCATTGCCCCCATTGCAGTTGAAGCTTGCTGATGGCACGACCTATCCTTCAGAGGGTAAGGTGACGAAGATGAGTGGTGTGATCGATCCGACAACTGGTTCTGTACAGATGATTGCTGTATTCCAGAATCCCGAAAAGTTGCTGAAGAGCGGTGGCTCTGGTACGATCATCATCCCCAAGAGCAGTTCTAGCGCTATTGTGATTCCTCAGAACTGCGTATCTGAGGTTCAGAACAAGAAGTTTGTCTATCTGCTCGGTCAAGACAACAAGGTGAAATATTCTGAGATCAAGGTGGATCCGCAGACCGACGGCAACAATTATGTGGTGACCGAGGGCTTGAAGGCTGGTGATAAGTATGTTACCAACGGTATCACGAAACTCTCCGACGGTATGGAGATTGTTCCTATCACACCTGAGAAGTATCAGCAGAAGATCGACGAGCAGGCAAAGGCTATGAGTGCAGGTGACATCGTCGGTGCAATGAAAAAGTAGTTATTATAGATAAAAGTGAATAGTTAGCAATATGACATTTACAACTTTTATAAAACGCCCGGTACTCTCGACGGTGATTTCTATTCTCATCGTACTGCTGGGTTTTATTGGACTGGTATCGCTGCCTATTGAGCAGTATCCTGATATCGCACCGCCAACAGTTGCGGTGTGGACTTCCTATCCTGGTGCCGATGCTGAGACGGTGAAGAACTCCGTTATCGTGCCGCTCGAAGAGAGCATCAACGGTGTGGAGGGTATGGACTATATCTCATCGACCGCCAGCACTGGTTCTGCGCAGCTCAGTATCCTGTTCCGTCAGGGCATGAACCCTGATATGTGTGCTGTGAACGTTCAGAACCGTGTGCAACAGGCCCAGGCACTGTTGCCGGCTGAGGTAACCCGTATGGGTGTGACGGTACAGAAGCGTCAGACATCACAGGTGCTGATGTTTACGCTGACCTCTGAGGACGGCCGTTACGACGACGAGTTCCTGACGAACTACAACAATATCAACATCATCCCTGCCATCAAGCGTATTCAGGGTGTGGGCGACGTGCAGTCGCCGGGTCTGAAGACCTACTCAATGCGAATCTGGCTGAAGCCCGACGTGATGAAGCAGCACGGCCTGATGCCTTCCGACATCAGCGGGGTGCTGGCCGAGCAGAATGTTGAGGCTGCTCCAGGTACTTTCGGCGAACTGTCGGACGTGGCCTATGAGTATGCCATGCGCTATACGGGCCGTTTGAAGACTGCCGAGGAGTTTGGCAATATCATTATCCAGAGCAAGACCGACGGTTCGACGCTGAAGCTGAAGGATGTGGCAAAGATAGAACTTGGCGGACAACAGTACTCAGTATCGATGAGAAACAACAATCTGCCTTCTGTGCTGGGTATGGTGCAGCAGATTGCCGGTTCTAATGCCAACGAGATTGCCAAGCAGGTGAAGGCCGAGCTCGAGGAGCAGTCAAAGCTGTTCCCCCCGGGCATGACCTATAAGATCAACTACGATGTGACGGAGTTCCTCTATGCCTCTATTGAGGAGGTGGTGTTCACTCTGTTCTTCACGCTGTTCCTCGTGTTCATCGTGATCTACATCTTCTTGCAGGACTGGCGCTCTACGCTGATCCCGCTGATTGCCGTGCCGGTGTCGCTGGTAGGTACATTCTTCTTCCTCGAAGTGTTCGGCTTCTCCATCAACCTGCTGACATTGTCGGCCTTGCTGCTGGCCATCGCCATTGTGGTCGATGATGCCATTGTGGTGGTCGAAGCCGTGCATGCCAAGTTGGACCAGGGTTATAAGTCACCGCTGACGGCTTCTATCGACGCTATGAACGAGATCTCGGGTGCCATCATCTCGATCACACTCGTGATGGCTGCTGTGTTTATCCCTGTATCGTTTATCGGTGGTACTTCGGGTACCTTCTATCGAGAGTTCGGTGTGACGATGGCTATATCGATTCTGATTTCGGCTTTGAACGCCTTGACGCTGTCGCCGGCTCTGTGTGCCATCTTCCTGAAGCCTCACGATGGCGAGGGGCATAAGAAGCTGTCGCGTATCGACCGCTTCCATGCAGCCTTCAACACGGCTTTCACCACGACAACCAATAAGTATAAGGGTATCCTGGAGAAGCTGGTGCGCAAGCCGGTTGCCATCATTGCTGCTGTGCTGGTTGGTGCCGTTGTGCTTGGCGTGACGATGTTCACCACGAAGTCAGGACTGGTGCCTGACGAGGATACGGGTACTGTCTTCTGTACCGTCTCGATGCCGCCTGCAACATCTGTGGCTCGTACGCGTCAGATTATCAGTCAGGTCGATTCTATCCTCGCTGCTGACCCAGCCATCCAGAGCCGTGAGCAGATCCAAGGTTACAACTTCATCGCTGGTGCGGGTTCCGACCAGGCTACGTTTATCATCAAGCTGAAGCCGTTCTCCGACCGTCAGAAGGGATTCTGGTGGAAACTCAGCGGACTGTGGCAGGGCGACGGTATCTACCGTTTCTTCCTCAATCCGTATGAATCCACAGGTGTCATCGCCCAGATCTTCATCAAGACGGCTCATATCAAGGATGCCCAAATCCTGGCTTTCGCACCGCCTATGATTCCTGGCTTCTCGGCCAACTCGGGTATCTCGCTCGTGATGCAGGACCGTACGGGTGGCGACCTGACCAAGTTCTTCGGTATCGTGAAGGATTACCTGGCAGAGCTCAACAAGCGCCCGGAGATCCAGACGGCACAGACGTCCTACAACCCGAACTATCCGCAGTACATGGTGTCGGTCGATGTGGCCAAGTGTAAGCAGAGCGGCATCTCGCCCTCTACGATACTCTCCACGCTGCAGGGTTACTACGGTGGTCTCTATGCCTCTAACTTCAATGCCTACGGTAAGCTCTACCGTGTGATGATCCAGGGTCTGCCAGAGACGCGCAAGACGCTTGAGTCGCTTAATAGTATATATGTACGCACGCCTGCGGGCATGGCTCCTATCCAGGAGTACTGCAACGTGAAGCGTGTCTATGGCCCGTCGAACATCAACCGCTTCAACCTGTTCACCTCTATCACGGTGACGGCTACGGTGGCCAACGGCTACTCTTCGGGTGAGGCTATCAAGGCTGTGCAGGAAGTGGCTGCCGATATGCTGCCTACGGGATATACTTACGACTATCAGGGCCTGACTCGTGAGGAAGCCAAGGCTACCAACTCTACCGCGATTATCTTCCTGCTGTGCTTCATCTTCATCTATCTGATCCTGTCGGCACAGTACGAGTCGTACATTCTGCCGCTCTCTGTGGTGCTCTCCGTACCGTTCGGTCTGGCAGGCTGCTTCCTCTTCACGCAGCTCTTCGGCCATGCCAACGATATCTACATGCAGATCTCGCTCATTATGCTGATCGGTCTGTTGGCAAAGAACGCCATCCTGATCGTACAGTTCGCCTTGGAGCGCCGTCAGACGGGTATGGCCATCTCTTGGTCGGCCGTGCTGGGTGCTGCTGCCCGTCTGCGTCCTATCCTGATGACCTCTCTGGCTATGGTCATCGGTCTGTTGCCGATGATGTTCGCCTCGGGTGTGGGTAAGAATGGTAACCAGACGCTGGGTGCTGCAGCCGTGGGCGGTATGCTCATTGGTACGATCCTTCAGCTCTTCGTCGTGCCTACGCTGTTTGTGATCTTCCAGTCTATTCAGGAGAAGATCAAACCGATGGAGTTTGAGGATGAGGAGAATTCCGAGGTGGCTGCCGAGTTAGCGCAGTATGCACATAAGAAACCAGAAGATTATGAATTGGAGAAGTAATATGAAGAAACTGATGATATTCATGTCCGCAGCCCTGCTGCTGTCGAGCTGCGGACTCTATAACAAATATGAGCGTCCCAATGTGGATACGAAGGGGCTCGTGCGTGATACGGTATCGTTGACCGACACCCTTGCCGTGGCCGATACCACTTCGTTTGGCAATCTGCCCTGGCGCAGTGTCTTTACTGATCCCCAGTTGCAGACACTTATCCAGCAGGGTCTCGACAATAATATCGATCTCCTGAATGCAGCCCTTAATGTCCACATGGTCTCTGAGGCACTGAAGGTTGCCAAGCTCGCGTTCCTGCCCTCTGTGACTTTTTCGCCGCAGGGTACGCTCTCGTCGTTCGACGGGGCTGCTGCCACCAAGAGCTACACATTGCCTGTCTCGGCCAGCTGGAACATCGACCTCTTCGGCAATCTGCTCTCAGCGAAGCGTTCTGCCCAGATGCAGCTCCTTGCCACCAAGGACTATCAGACGGTGGTGAAGTGTAATGTCATCTCAGGCATCGCCAACCTCTATTACACGTTGCTGATGCTCGACCGACAGGTAGAGATAGTCACAGATATGGAACAGCTCACCAAGGACACCTGGGAGAAGATGAAGTTTATGCACGAGAACCGTGCAGGCTATCGCTCTACCGCCGTTCAGAGTGCTGAGGCTGCCTACTATAATGTGCAGGCCCAGAAAGCCGACCTGCTGCGCCAGGTGCGCGAGATGGAGAACTCCCTCTCGCTGCTTCTCGCACAGCCGGGCCAGACTATCGCCCGCGGCACGTTCGCTGGCCAGAGCCTACCTTCGGAGTTCTCTACGGGCGTGGGTGTCAAGATGCTGGCAAACCGTGCCGATGTGCATGCCAACGAGATGGCACTCGCCCAGTGCTTCTATGATGTTGAGAATGCCCGCAGCCGTTTCTATCCGAATATCACGGTGACGGCAACAGCTGCCTTCACCAACAACAATGGTACGGTGAATCCCGGCAAGTGGCTGCTCAGCGCTGTCGGTTCCCTCGTGCAGCCTATCTTCCAGCACGGACAGATTGTGGCTGGCCTGAAGGTGGCCAAGGATAATTACGAACAGGCCTTTAACACCTGGCAGAACTCGGTCTACAAGGCTGGCAACGAGGTGTCAAATGCCCTCGTGTCGTATAATTCCTATGCGACTCAGGCAGAACTCGACGCTAAGCGTGTGGCTGTGCTCAAGAAGAATGTAGAAGACACAAGGAAGTTGATGGAGTCATCCAGCAACACCACTTATCTCGAAGTCATCTCCGCCCAGAGCAATCTGCTCAATGCTGAGATCGACGAGGTCGCCGACCAGTTCTCTAAGATGCAGGCCGTTGTCAACCTCTATCAGGCCCTCGGTGGCGGAGCGAACTAAATTGATAATTGACTAATTGAAAATTGACAATTATGGCAAGTGAAATATCCCCCAAGGCTGAGATTTCGCCAAAGGCAAAGATCGGCAATAACTGTAAGATATTCCCCTTCGTGTATATCGAGGACGACGTGGAGATTGGCGACAACTGCATCATCTTCCCCTTCGTCAGCATCTGCGACGGTTCACGTATCGGTAACAACAATAAGATCCATCAGGGCAGTGTGATTGCTGCCCTGCCGCAGGATTTCAATTTCCGTGGCGAGAAGTCGTATGTGAAGATAGGTGATAATAATATCATTCGCGAGAATGTCGTCATCAACCGTGGTACCTATCGTGATGGCAGCACCGTTATCGGCAATCACAATTTCCTGCTCGAAGGAACTCATATCAGCCACGATACCGTCGTAGGCGATCATTGCGTGTTTGGTTACGGTGTGAAGATTGCTGGCGACTGTGAGATTCAGAACGGAGTCATTTTCTCCAGCTCTGCCATCCAGAATGCTAACACCCGTGTTGGTCGTCTGGCACTGGTACAGGCTGGTACTTCGTTCTCGCGCGACATCCCCCCGTTTGTTGTTGCAGGCGGCAAGCCCCTCGCGTATGGAGGTCCTAACACGACGATGATGAACGAGGCAGGCATTGACGAGAAGATACAGCGGCACATCGCCAATGCCTATCGTCTGCTCTTCCACGGTAAGACGAGTGTTTTCGACGTCATCAAGCAGATCAAGGATCAGGTGCCCGACGGCCCCGAGATCCGTCAGATCATCGAGTTCCTCGAACGCACCAAGCGCGGCATCATGTGTAAGTAACATTGTGTTTTTATCGCCTAGAATCACAAAAGAACTTTTAAAATAGTTTCAGACTTTTGCCCTCGACGACCGCTTTCCGGTCATGTCGGGGGCTTTTTCGTAACTTTGCAAATAAAGAGACATGAAAACACATCGGAAAAGAAATTTGTGGGGAATAGATGGTTCTTGAGAGATAATTCTGTGGGGATTAGTATATTTTATTGAAATATATTTGTGGGGATTGAATAATTTTGCTATCTTTGCACCGTAAACAGAGGACTTTATGAAAGAAAGACTGTTCAAAAGAAAGATTTACACTCAATTGCTGAACTGGAAACAGGAATCGGACGGTAAGAGTGCATTGCTTGTTGAAGGTGCGCGACGTGTCGGCAAGTCGACCATCGTGGAAACCTTTGCCAAGAACGAATATGAGTCATACTTGCTGATAGACTTCAACAAGGCATCGAAGGCCATCAAGGATTTGTTCAACGACCTGATGGATTTGGACTACCTGTTTCTGTATCTCCAGACTGCATATCATGTGACACTGAAGCCACGGGAATCTGTCATCATTTTCGACGAGGTTCAGAAATGTCCGATGGCGCGTCAAGCAATCAAATATCTGGTGGAAGACGGGCGTTACGACTACATCGAAACGGGTTCGCTGATCAGCATCAAGAAAAATACTGATGGTATCACGATTCCAAGCGAAGAGGACAGGATACAGATGAATCCGATGGATTTTGAGGAGTTCCGGTGGGCATTGGGCGACGAAGCAACGGTTCCACTGCTACGCAAGTTCTGGGAGCAGCAGCATGCCCTCGGGCCAGCCCATAGGGAGATGGCACGCAACCTACGGCTATATATGCTGGTAGGTGGTATGCCGCAGGCCGTCAATGCCTACCTTGACACCAATAACTTCAGTAAGGTTGATCAAGTGAAGCGTCGCATACTCAAACTTTATGAGGACGACTTCCTAAAGATAGACCCCTCAGGACGAGCATCGGTAATGTTCCGTTCCGTCCCCGGACAACTAAGCCGAAATGCCATACGATATGTGCCATACGCAGTTGTAGGTAGGGTGGACGACGAGAAAATGACGGAACTGCTGAAAGACCTTGAAGACAGCAAGACGGTAAACATGTGCTATCACGTGAACGACCCACAAGTGGGTATGGGGCTTACGAAAAACAAAGACCAATTCAAGATGTTCGTTTGCGACACGGGACTGTTTATCACGCTGGCGTTTTGGGACAAGAGCTTTACTGAGAATATCATTTACGAGAAGCTTTTGGCAGACAAACTACCAGCCAATCTGGGCTATGTATATGAGAACCTTGTCAGCCAGATGCTGGTGGCTGCAGGGAATGAACTCTTCTACCACACTTGGCCACGTGATGAGAAACACTACTATGAGACTGACTTCCTGTTGTCTCGTGGAGCAAAGATTTGTCCTATAGAGGTGAAGTCGTCGAGCAGTAAGTCACATGCTTCGCTTGATGAGTTCTGTCGTATTTATTCGTCCAGGATATTGTGGCGATATATGGTGTATACCAAGGACTTCGCAAAGGATCAGGAAACCATTATGCTACCGGCATACATGGTTCCGTTTTTATGATGAAATAGAATATAAGTCTTACAAGACATCGCTTCGTTCTTGAACGTCACTCCCAAGACCATCAGCATGATCCGAAAGGATATCACTTTCGGCAAGGATTAGCCACATATTCTACTAAAACTCTTAACCTGGGTAAAGACTTTCACCCCCGGCATCCGATTTTCGGTCATGTCGGGGGCTTTTTTGTGGGACTTTTTATCGCTCGGCTCTGCCGCTTGCCATAGCAAGAATGTGGTGCACGACATCTTTGCCCATCTACTCCGTGAGTCTCAGGACCTACGGGAAGAAACAGCCGACCCCGGGATTCCGCATATCCAGCAGTCGAATGTCTGTATTGGGAGGCTATCGGTGAAGTAGTAAAGTAATAGGTTTCTAGGCTTCGTGTAAACTATTTGATTTCCTTAATCTCGGCATCGAAGTGTGTCACATCTTTTTGGCCAACTCTACATTGCGCTTCATATACTGCGCAAAGTCGTTCGAGTTCATCGGCGATTGTTGCGATGCGGCTATTTTCCGCATCTTGCGCTCCGTCACTTCCTTGTGAAACTGATTGAAGAATGTCATAGCCCATAACAATTAAATGATTCTGGGGCAAGGACGGTGCAAGCCGAGTGCAATCAAGTTCACTTAAATTGCCGAGGCGTAGCCCGTACTCGCTGCCTTCGGCTGCAAAGATACAAAGAAAAATCGAATAAACAAAGAATTCGCATAAAATAACATGAAGTGCAACCCTTAAACGAGAAAAGAAGTATGAGCCCTTATATAAATAGCAAAACATTTGGGTGATTCAAAGAATTGGAGTAACTTTGCAGTCAAACAAGCACTGACGATGGAACAGAAATTCGGGAAAAACTCTTTAACTAGTTTAAGACCTGCATCCCCGGCATCCGATTTTCGGTCATGTCGAGTCTTTTTCGTGGGACTTTCTGTCGCTCGGCTATGCCGCTTGCCTTAGCAAGAACTTTGTGGCTCGAAATAACAATAAAACGAAATGAATATGAGACAAACAAGACGATTCCTGCTCCTGCTGACAATGTTGTTGACAGCGACATTCGGAATGTCTCAGACGATAATTGTCAAGGACAGCATCACCAATGAGTCAATACCGTTTGTGAGTGTCTATTTCGGGAATGACACTGGTGGCTATACGGACGAAAATGGTAAGATTACTATTCCAAACGAAGCAGAACAGATATGGTTGTCTCATATCTGCTACGAGACAAAGAGCATCTCTAAGATAACAGCCGACTCACAAACGATCATTCTTGTTCCGAAGAGCATCAATCTTGATGAAGTCGCCATTAGCGCAAAGGTCCCCAAACGAATAAAGACCACAGCAGTGGGATTGATGAAAGCGAAGACGCAGACCAAGCACAAGGGAGCCAATGGATTTGAGATGGCCTTGTTCATTCCCTACGACAGTACTTGGACAGAAACACCATACATTCATTCCATATTGGCAAGTCTCGATTACTCCACCCATTATCTGGTTTTCACGGAAATCAAGAATCCCATCTATGCCACTCTCCGCTTTGACCTACGACTGCCAGATGCCAAGACTGGTGCTCCCAAAGACGAGTCCCTCATTAATGGCGGCATTATACTCCCTTCCGGTCAGAGACTCAGCAAGAATGGCATCAGCCTTTCCCGTCCTATACCTTTTCCACAGACAGGCGTATTCGTTGTGGTAGAATGGATAACCACAGCTCTGGTCTCGGAATCATGCAATCTTGTTCCCTCCCTCAATATGACCTTGAATGAGAAGGAAAACAGAACTTGGAACAAGAAGACATTCTTTGCAAAGCAAAGCGGTGGAGCCGAGCGCCGAGGCATGGACTGGATGCAGGAACAGAACGAACCTGCGTATCAGAATGAAGAGGCACAGGTCTTTTATAAAGGCAGGACACCATCTGCCAAACTCGGTTTGAAAATATCAAAATAAGAATTATGAAGAAAACTATTTTCACCATCCTGCTTACCTTCATATCTGTAGAGATGCTTGCCCAGCAAGTTATGTTGGCAGACAGCATAACCAAGAATCCGGTTTGCTATGCTACTGTCTACGATGCTAACGGGACTGTAATAGGCCGCTCTGACATGGGAGGATGTATTAACCTTCAGAAAGGCTTCGAATATCACATTTCTCATATAAGCTATGAACCCAAGAGTTTCGTTTATAATGATGATAGCATCATTTTCCTATCTCCGTCATTTTATACAATATCAGAAGTCAGTGTTACAGCAAAGAAAAAGAAGTATTATCATTGTAAAGTGTACTTTAGGAGTATAGAACATGTAGATTCATGCCTGAAGTATTATATGGACGGAATACGAGAGTTCTTTATCGACACCAAAAGCAAAAAGGTGCATTGCGGTAATGTCGTCACAAATTACTTCATGTCGAAGAGACAGGACATTGCACAGAAGAAACGGAGCATGATGATTGGCGACAAGTACTTGGCTCTTCCGTTTCTTGACAAGAACACGCTCTATGAGGAAACCATGCGTGATAAAAAGAGAAATATCCAGTCGGGGGTTGTCTATGCAGATACCGTCTCAATAGGCAGTTGCGAGATCTTCCCTGACAAAGACGAGATGCTTTTGTCTGTAGATGCTTTATGGCCCAAGAGTACGCTTGTAATGAACCTATTCGGGTACACACAGGTGTTGTCGAAACACAATAAGACGGAATTGTATCGAT
>Ga0256404_1003096_pt1 | contig 34949 bp, 36 predicted proteins | sample RumenRJG_01DNA_FD_185990 | JGI IMG/M metagenome (GOLD analysis project Ga0256404, IMG submission 185990) | Bovine rumen microbial communities from Lethbridge, Alberta, Canada - RJG_01 | ecosystem: Host-associated > Mammals > Digestive system > Stomach > Rumen | place: Canada: Alberta | collected... | reverse complement strand
AGGGCAGACTGCGGTTCCTGCTCGAAGGAAATCGTCAGTGAGATAGAGAAGCATTGCAAACATTTCTACATCCGTGCCAACCGATGCAGTTCGCTCTATTTGAGCCTCGGCGGCTCCTGCCATTCGGATTGTTCTGCCCTCGACCATCGTCGCCCCTGCGACGAAAATCCGTATAATCCGTGCAATCCGTTGTAAAAATATCCGAAACTTGAGTAACTTAGATTTTTCACTCTTCACTTTTCACTTAATATCATCAGCCGTCCGTCCTCCACCAGTGCCTGGAAGCCGTGTTCACGCACAGGGGTCAGTGCCACCGTCGCCCCCGAACCGTACTGCTCATGCAGCAGCAAGGCAAGGATGCCCATGTTCATGCGGAGGTTGATTTCAAGACAAGGATGGATGCTGCCGTCGGCGGTCTTGAGCATGTCGATGCCGACGGGACCATGATAGGCAGTCTTGGCAAGATGCTCCTTGTGGTAGGCAATGAGCCTGTGCAGCAAAGCGGCATCCACATCGATGCGCCGCAGCAGTTCTTCCTGGCTCTCCACATAGTTGTAGCCATACGCCCCACTCTCCCCTGTCTGGAAAACGGAGTAGCCCAGAAACTCAACGGTGTGGTCTTTATGGACGACAAACTCCATCGCAAAGTCCAAGACCTTATCTTCATAGAATCGGTCAACCACAAATCCCCCTTGCGAGGAGAGGAACCCCTGCAGCCGTTTGAGAGTTGACGATTTACAGTTAAGGTCGAGGTTAGGGTTAAGGTTAGGGTCAAGGTGAGGGTTAAGGTTAAGGTTAGGGTCAAGGTGAGGGTTAAAGTCAACACTCCCCACAAATACCCCTCTTCCTGACGATGACCAAGGGGACTTGAAGATGAGTGGGGAGTTGACAGTTGACAGTCGACAGTTGACAGTTGACACATCCTTGCAAAAAGCCATCTCTTCGCCCAACTGCCTTTCGTCTTTCAGTTCTCCCAACAACTCCTTCACATATCTGCAGGCAAACTCCCTGCTCGACAGCCTCCTCACCTCTTCCAACCATTCGTCCGACGGCAACAACTCACCCGCCACCCCCATCTGCCTGTATCGCTGTTTGGTGGCGAGGCTCCATCCCCACGGTCCTGCAAACCTCGTGCCTTCCCACACACGAGCCAAGTCCGCCAAATCCGCCTCCATCTGCTGGATGCGTTTCGGCGGCACATACTGGCGCACATGGGCAGCCAGTGCCATATCATTGGAACAGTTGAACAAGGAAGGAATGCTCATCAAATCTCTTTTTGCCGACAAAAGTAACGAAAAAAGGGCATTTCTCCATATTTCTCCCCTCCTTTTCTCACAAATGAACCTTTTTCTCACAAGAAATGCCTACATTTGTACCCATAAAGCAACGTGTCACTTCCACACAAACACAGATTCTTACCCATGAAGAAACTTCTTCAACGCATCAAACACTGGTTGAGCCTCCTCTCCTTCAAGACAGGTGTCATCGTGCTGTCTCTCTGCATCCCCTTCTATATCCTCTCCTTCGTCCAGATGACTCTCCCCATCAGTGCCGCTGCCAAGAGTGTCCTTTGGGTCATCCTTTTCGGACTTGCCAAGACATTTCAATATGGCGGGCTCACCATCCTCGGAGCCGAAGGTGTCAAACGGGTAAAAAGGTTTTTCAAGAGGGAGGGAAATTCCCCCAAAACAAATTCATGACTCCACTTTTTCGGGATAATAAGAAAGAGATCGTGAAAAATGTTGTATCTTTGCGCCTTAAATCATCACGACAAACGAACGTATGCTTGGAACAATCGTCAACACGACCGCCATCATCGTAGGAGCGGTGATTGGTTCTTATCTGAAACGTGGCATCAAGCCTCAATATCAGCAAGCCCTGTTCAATGCAATGGGCTTGTGTTCGTTGGCTTTAGGTTTTAATGCTTTTTGCCAGAACATGCCTAAGAGCAACTATCCTGTGCTGTTCATTGTGAGTTTGGCTTTGGGGTCACTCGTCGGATTCATGCTGAGATTGGACGAGAGATTTAAGAGGCTGGTGGACAGAAAGAAGACCCTCCCCTCACCCTCCCTACAAGGAGGGAGTAGTATCTCTTCCAATGGAGAAACAAGCGAGCAAGGTAACCACCCCCTCCCTGTAGGGAGGGTGAGGGGAGGGTCTGGAGGGTCTTGGTCTCCTCTTTCCGAAGGTCTTTCCACTGCCATCCTGTTGTATTGCATCGGCACACTCTCAATGGTGGGTCCTGTGCTGAGTGCCCTCTATGGCGACAACACTTACTTATATATGAATGCCACACTCGACCTCATCACGTCGGCAGTGTTGGCAACCACATATGGTATCGGCATGGTGTGGGCGGCTCCTGTGCTGTTCTGCTGGCAGGGGATGTTCTATCTGATTGCAAAACTGTCTGCCGATGCCATCACGGATGAAATTCGAACAGAACTCTGCATCGTGGGTGGAGTGCTGATTGTCGCATCAGGTTTAAGCATCTTAAAAATCAAGGATTGCAAAGCCATCAACATGTTGCCATCCTTTCTGATCATCGTTCTGTTTTTCGTGGCGAAGAGACTTTTTGCACTATAATGTTACACAAGCGACAGTTTATGTAACATCAACAGAAGAAGATTTGCAACAAAAGCCGTACCTTTGCAACGTGAATATTTTTATCAAACCATCTAACTAATATGTATAAGAAAATTCTATCTGTTGCTTTGGCATCGTCGCTCCTGTTTGCAGAAAGAGCGACTGCACAAAGTGAAATCTATCCACAGCACTTCGACCTTTCCGAAGTCACGCTGCTGAATGGTCCCATGAAGACCATGATGGAAACCAACGACGAATTGTTATTGAAGTATGATGCCGACCGCCTGATGACACCATTCATCCGTCAGGCCGGACTCTCAAAGAACCCCTCTTCCAAGTATAACGGATGGGAAGAGAAGCACCCCAACTTCCCCAACTGGGGCGGTGATGCAGGTTTCGACCTCAGCGGTCATGTGGGCGGTCACTATGTGAGTGCACTTGCTTTGGCATACGCAGCCACCAACGATGCCAACATGAAAGCCCGTATGAAAGAGAAACTGGACTATTGCCTCAACATCATGAAGGACTGTCAGGATGCCTACAAAGACGACACGAAAGGCCTGAAAGGTTTCATCGGCGGACAACCCCTCAATCATATCTGGACAGGACTCTATGCAGGCGACATCACACAGTTCCGCCGCTCTGGTGGCTGGGTGCCATTCTACTGTCAGCACAAGGTGTTGGCTGGTCTTCGCGACGCCTATCTCTACACGGGCAGCCCATTGGCAAAAGAACTCTTCCGCGGACTTTCCGACTGGAGCGTCAATGTGGTGAGCAACATCTCCGACGAACAGATGCAGCAAGTACTCGGCTCTGAACATGGCGGCATGAACGAAACTTTGGTGGATGCTTACAAAATCTTTGGCGACAAGAAATATCTCGATGCAGCTAAGAAGTACAGCCACCGTCAGATGATTGACGGCATGAAAACCTTCAACCCCACCTTCCTCGACGGCAAACATGCCAATACGCAAGTGCCTAAGTACATCGGCTTTGAACGTGCATGGCAGGAGGACAAGAGCCTAACAGACTACCGCAATGCCGTGCTGAACTTCTGGAACGACGTGGCACAGAACCGCACCGTCTGCATTGGTGGCAACTCCATCAGTGAGCACTTCCAGAACCATCAGAACGGACAACTTTACATCAACAACATGGAAGGTCCAGAGTCATGCAACTCCAACAACATGCTGAAACTCTCCGAAGACCTCTTCGATGACACTCACGACGCCAAGTATGCCGACTTCTACGAGGCAACGATGTGGAACCACATCATGTCCACCCAAGACCCTGAGACAGGTGGCTATGTGTATTTCACCTCGCTGCGTCCCCTATCCTACCGCATCTACTCACAGGTGAACCAAGGCATGTGGTGCTGTGTGGGCACAGGCATGGAAAACCACAGCAAGTACGGCCACTTCATCTACACACATAGTGCCACCAACGACACGCTCTACGTGAACCTCTTCACGGCTTCGGAACTGAACAGCAAGAAGTTCGGCATCCGCCAGGAAACCAACTTCCCTTACGAGCAGAAGACCAAACTAACCATCACGAAGGGCGGCAAGTTCACCCTCGCCATACGCAAACCCTCTTGGGCAAGTGCTGACGGAAAGGCTTCCTACACTTATCAAACCAAGAAATGGAAGGCTGGCGAAGTGGTCAATGTGGACCTCCCCATGACGCTCCGCTACGAGGAATGCCCCGACTACAAGAGCTACATCGCCTTCAAGTATGGTCCTATCCTCTTGGCTGCACGTACAGAAACAGAAGCACAACTGCCCAACGAATACGGCGGCGAAGGACGTATGGATCACTCTCCTGGCGCACGTTCCACAGCCAAGCCTCTCTCTTCTGCCCCACTCCTCATCGGTAACCGCTCAGAGGTGCTCAGCAACATTCAGACAAAAGACCTCAGCAAACTGAGTTTCACGCTCAAGACCGACAAAGGCACCCTGCCACTCGTACCTTTCTACAGCATTCAGCACTCACGCTACTCCTGCTACTTCTTCCAAGGCACCAAGGAAGACTACGCCAACTCAGACATGGGTCGCAAGGATGCCGAAGAACAGGCTTTGCAGGCACGCACTCTTGACTACGTGGCAACTGGCGAACAGCAGAGTGAGGCAGGACACGAAGTGAAGTTCTCCACAGGTTCCACCAGCGGCAGCTATCGTGGCGAGAACTACCGCGATGCCAAGAACGGTGAGTTCATCCAGTATGTCGTAGAGAACACCCAAGGTCTCAAGACCGACCTCTCGCTGATGCTCCGCTTCATCACCTCCGATCGCGGACGCACAGCCGACATCTTCATCGACGACCAGAAACTGGGCGACATCACGATCCAGCCCCGCATGCAAGGTGCTGACGAGCAAGGTTTCTTCAATGTCGAATACGCCATTCCCGAATCCCTGCTCCTCGACAGCAAAGGCAACGTCAAGAAGAAACTCACCTTCAAGATTGTCGCTTCGCCCAACACCATGTGCCCAGGACTCTACTACGTGCGACTGATGAAGAAGTAATCGAATTGTCACATAATAATCATAAAATGAGCCCCGAAAGTTTGTGTACTTTCGGGGCTCATTTTTATGCTTAAAATCGACATCGTCGACATCGGTTTGCCGACATCGACGACATCGATGCACCGACGTCGACGACGTCGATTTAGAGGTTGTGGAAGAGGGACAACGCAAGTCTTGAAAAAGAGAAAGCGACGGAAGGGAGTTGGAGATAGTACTTTTATTTGCCTCCCTTCCTCCTGTTGCACTCCCTGCACAGCATCTGGCAGTTCTCAATCACGGTGCGACCACCTTCGCGCCAAGGGGTGATGTGGTCGCCCTCCATGAACTCGAAGTCGAACTCCTTGCCGCAATGAGGGCAGATGTGATGCTGCTGTTCCCATACAGCCAGTTTAATGTCTTCGGGGAAGGCACGGAGATCGAGATAGTGCTCGTCACCCGTCAGTACATAGGGGATGATGCCCGACTGCCGCTGAATTTCGCTGTCGCGCATCAGTGCTGAGATTTGCTTCCACATATCGGCCGTGTCGAGCATCTCCTCATGATAGCGGTCATAGAGCAATGCCCAATCCAGACCCTTCATAATCTTCTTGAACTTCTTCATGTCAAAATTCGTGATAGCCCAGTTCAGCACATTCTGGAAGTATGTCCACAAATTGTTGGCGTTGGGGTCGTGCTGATGTTCCGACATATAGCCAACCACCGACTGCCGCTTGCCGTTGCGAGTCTCATGGTCAGCCATCCATTCGAGGGCTTTCTTCAGGAAGTCCTGACGAATAGGTGTGCCGTTCACCAAGTCCTTGCCCAGTCGGTAGGCTCCGCAGTTCGACTTGGAGAAGTGGCGTTTGGCATCGGTCACGAAAGGCCCTGCAAAGATGGCATTGTTGATTTCCTGTTCGTTGAGCGGCTTGCCAGCAATGTTGATGGTCTTGAACCATTCCAACTTCTCCGAAGGCTCACCTTCACACACATAGATGGTCAAAGGGTAGTTGAGAATCTTCTTCTGGATGTCCTCTGGCTGGTTGAAGAAGTTCTTGAAGTCGAAACTGAACTTTCCTGCCACATACTCACACAGCGAGAGTGTCCTTTGCTGTCCGTCCATCACCTCATAAGGACATTCGGCATCCTCGCTCCGTTTCACCCAATACATCACATTGAGCGGATAGCCATGCAGCACGGTGTTGATGACCGCCTGTTGTTCTTTCTCGTTGTAGATGAACTCACGCTGATAAGGTGGACGGATGTCGAGCCGACCATTATAACCACGAACGCCCTGTTCGTCGTTGTTCACATAGCCACGGGTGATTTCACCCACGGTCACTTCTGTTCTCTTTATTGTCATCATAAGGCTTTGGGGTGTTTGTTGCGGATGAGGATTCGGGCATAAATTTTGTATCCATTTATGAAAGGGTATCCAAAATTATAGTCATCTTTTTTAGTAGTGGTCATCCTACCAAGCATTTCAAATTGGTCAGGATTATACTTGTCCAAAAAGGTTATCGGAACTCCCATTATACCATCATAATCACATGGAATATCCGCAGTTTTTTTCACTTCTATAGCATTATAGTTGTCATAAGTTGGATATTCTTCTGGAGAGTATCGGCATATTAAATCCATTTCTTCATGTCGCTTATTGTGGTCAAGATTGGTATACCAACATATATTGCCCATACTACGCCATTTCTGTCCTTCCTCGTCTTGCCAATATCGTGTTTCTCTAGGGGGATAGTATTCGGGTACAGTGAAAGCCATATCTCCGAATTTGTATCCTAACCACACTTTGTTGTCTTTTAATAAAGGGAATATTTCTTTATAGGTAATGGCATTTTGATTTCCTATAATTAGAAATTTTTTTTTATATTTCATCAATTGTGCCACATAATCCCGAAATAAAGAAAACGGCGGGTTAGTCACCACTATATCAGCCTGCTTTAATAACTCTATACATTCAGGGTCACGAAAATCGCCTGTTTGCAAAGTGGAAAGAACATTCTTGTCATTCTGCAACAAATAGCGCACATCGCTGAGGTCAACGGCACCATCGCCATTTAGGTCTTTCACTTCCGTTATCTCCACCTTATAGGCCTTTTTCTTGATTTCGTCGTCATCATCCCATGGTTCAAAACGTAACAAGAGTTCATTCCCCTGTACTGGTGAACCATTGTAGCACGTGCAAATCAGTTTCTTCAATCCTAACTGATTAAATCGCAGAGCAAAGTACTTGAAGAAGTTGCTTTCATAGGGGTCATCGCAGTTACAAAGCACTGTTTTCCCCCGAAAGTGTTGCCAATAGTGTTGTAACTCTCGCTCAATGTCAGAAAGTTGAGTGTAAAACTCATCTTCTTTTGCAGTTTTTGCTGCATCCAAACTTCTTTTAGCCATACGCTATGCATTATGCGTAAGCTTATCTTCGGAGACGGTCTTCGTTAGAACACAAGAAAGCATGGACGCTTATCCATGCTCTAAAGGCTCTACCAAAGCCCGTCAACCCAGATAAATCACGCCCATGCCTAACGCACAGACGTTTGCGACTTATTCTTTCGGGTTGAACTTCATTTTGAATTTGGTAGATTCTTAGAGCTTTTCCGAATAACAGCAAACGCTTGTTATATAATAAATAATATGTCCGTACCAGCACCTCCGCCGAGGCTCCACCCCACTTGATGCAGGCGTCAAAAAGACGATTTACCAGTACTCATTTGCAAATTAAGCACATTTTCCGTTATCGACCAAACATTTTCGAGGATTTGTTTGAAAAAACATGAAATGGGAAAAAGAAAAGCGTAAACAAATCTCTTCGTTTACGCTTTTGACGAGGGTATTATTCATTCCTCTGATTCATCAGGTTCACCACCAACTTCACCATCACAACCTTCTCTTCTATCCTCCCAATATTCTTCTACCCCAAAAATCACAATATTTCTCGTGCTATCCACGCACAGGCTTCTGCATCGGCAAGGGCATGATGGTGGTTGTCCAAACAATAGCCACAGGCTGCGGCAACGGTGTGAAGTTGGTGGTTCTTCAAGTCAGGAAGCACCCGGCGTGAAACACAAAGTGTATCGTAAAATTCATAGTCGGGATAATCCATCTGATAGACACGGAACACGGCTTTCAGACAGCCTTCATCAAAAGGTTTGTTGTGGGCAACAAGGGGAAGCCCTTCAATCAAGGGTTCTATCTGCGCCCACACTTTAGGGAAGACTGGAGCATCGTCTGTATCTGCACAGCAAAGACCATGCACCTGTGAACACCAATAGTTGTAGTAATTCGGCTCTGGTTGAATAAGTGAATAGAACGAATCCACCATCTCGCCATCACGCACAATGACCACTCCCACTGAGCAAACACTGCTACGCTCATTGTTAGCCGTCTCAAAGTCTATTGCTGCAAAATCCTTCATTTAGTCAAAGTTTGAGTCCACCTCATAAAAAATTAACCAAATTAACCTGTTAACCGTTAACCTTATTAACTTTTGAAGGCGGAGTGACACGGGTGAGGATGGAAGGGGCACACCGCTCATGTCGTGTGTGTGTATTGGCTCACGATGACTGCCTTTTGCCCTTAGACTCCATTCCCGCAGTTTCTCATTCTCTCCTATTCTTTACGGTCAAACGTGGGGATTTCGTCGCCTGGGTCTTCCATGATGAAGTTGACGGCTGGCACCCATTCACGCACAGTCTTGTAGGACTGCAAAGCCTTGTTGTCAATAGAAGTGCGGAGACGGGTAGGATCGACATGGAAATTCAACACAAGGGCTTGACGAACCGCTTCTGCACGATGCTCTGCAAGCGTACGGTGATACTCCTCATCCTCATCGGGAATGATGTCGGGATGACCCACTATATTGAGATTGACCAGAGGATGCGACTGGAGAAACTTTGCCACATACTCCACACGTTTCGTGGTGGTGGCATTCAAGTAATAGAAGCCTGAATAGAAGGGAATCTCTGTGTACATGGATTCGCCATAACGAACCGTTTCCTGATAATCACGCGTATGATCCATCAACACAGGGTCAACAAATGCCACCTTGGGAGGGGTGCGGAAACGACGCAACTGCTGCTTGCCATTCTTGAAGTGATAAACGAAATTGACCATCAGGTCAAGATAAAAGTCTATGGTGTTACCATCGGAAGCACCATTGTAGGCGTTGTCGGTAGCATTGGCACGCAAATCGACCAGAATGTCCCACGGCTCGTTCAGACGAATGCCCATCTGAAATCCTGCATGTCCGACGATAAAGCGTTTACCTTCTTTGTTGACTGGATAATAGGGCAGTACATTCCACTTTGCCAACTTATCATCAAATCCAAAGGTCTGAATGGCACCTGCACCAAAAGCCAGTCCCCACGTGACAGGACGGTCAGCATCATAGCCAAAAAAGACGTTGGTCAGGTTGACAATTCCCGACAGGGAAGCGGAAAGAAACCTAAAGGAGTAACGCCCGTTGCCATAGACTTCCGGCATGGCGTGGACATCCGCCTCGCTGCATCGAGACACCTGCGATGTAACGCTTCCTGTAAGTTGAACTCCAAAGGCAGGAGAGAAATTGTGACCCAAAACCGCATCGATGGAAGGCATCTGGTGAAAGATGAAATCGGTTGCATCTGCATTCTCCGCCAACGACTGGCTAAAACCTCCACCTATCCCGACATACCAATCGCCATGCTTATGCTTAGGAGTAGTGCCAGATTGAGCCGATGCCGTCAAGGCACACATCAGCATACTCATCACCCATATCGCTTGTATCAGTACTTTCTTAAACATCATTTCTTTGTCGTTTTTCGTGATATATCTTGCAAAAGTAACATCAAAAATCCAAATTTCAAACAAAAAACAACAATAAAATCAAAAATCTCAATAAAAATCCTTAACTTTGCCGCCGAAATGCAATATGAATGGCTCGGTAGCTCAGTTGAATAGAGCGTCAGATTCCGGTTCTGCAGGTCATGGGTTTGAGTCCCATCCGAGTCACTTCGCCAAAAGGTCGCCCAAAAGCGACCTTTTTCTCTTTAACCTCACTTCTTATACAAAATAAAATTATTAATAGACAAATTAATTTTACAACTAATTGTTAAAATCCAACTATTTGTTAACAATGTTAACTTTTTGTTAATAAAAATCAGTTGGCACTGAAGGTCTCGAAAGTGCCATCATCGAAGAAAATACGTACTTCCACCACCTTACGAGAAGGTTTCTGCAGCTGTTTCAGGGTTTCGGCAACGATTTCCTGCACACTCAAAACATTTGTGTTTGGGCGAGTTGACGCAGAATCACGACGGGATGTGGCTGCATTAGGGGAGGAAGTTGTCAAGGATGCCCCTTCAGCGTTTGCAGTTGTCTGAACTGAAGAACCAGAAGAATATGGGAAAAGAGATAATTGACTGTCTTCGGCAGAAGAAGATTGCTCTACATTATTATTATGAATGGGAGCATTGTCATCCTCACCATTGCCCGGAGTGGAGGAGCCTGTTTTTTTATACATGGGTTCCTCTCCATAGAACAACCATGCAGGGTTGATGTCGGGAAATGCCTGAGCGATACTTCGAAGAATGTTGAGGGTCGGTTCTGTTCTTCCACTACGAATATGGGAGAGGGTACCAGGTGCAATGCACACCTCATTACAAAATTGGGTATTGTTGAGATGCTTTTCTTGGATGATCAACTCGATTTTTTCTTTGTCAGTCATGTTTTAATGGGTTTTATGTGGGTTTTCTCAATTTTTTACAAAGGTAAGGACTATTTTCCAAATACCAAAACTTTTTCATTTCTTTTTGTAATTATAAAATTCACTTTTCTATTTTGAAAATTCCCACTTGTAAAATGCTTGAAGGCTTTTCTTTTGTAAAGCTTGCACTTTTGTAAAAACACACCTGTAAAACGCACTCTTTCTATCACTCGATGTATTCTTTGCAACCATTTGATTGAAATATCGTTATTTATGAACAAAACACCCATAAGGCTGGAAAATGCGTTAAAAATGAAGGCTTACATAAAGGAAAGGTGGGGGTAATTTCATCTTTTTAGCAAAATAAAATCATGTATCTTATTTTAACACAGATAATTAAGAACGGGTGAATTGAAGTGCATACATTGGACTTTACTTTTGGAAATCTTTTATATTATAAAATGTAAAACATTTTAGATTTTCATTATGTAAACGAAAGCTGTAGCCGAGTTTGTTTTCATTTTGTAAATCCTGTTTACAAATAGATTGTTTTCATTTTGTAAATTGCGCCCATTTGTGTCTTAAAGAGTGTTAATGTAAAAAATCTTGCTCTTGTTTTCACTCAAAAAAGGCTTGAATCTGCGAGAATCGAACAGATGATTTTGACTTCATTTTCAAGTGAAAAAATGGGCTTTTTTTAGCATCTTTTTGAGGGTTAAATTACTGATATTCCGAAAAAACAGGTGCGTTTTTTTTGTTCAGATTTTGAGTCGAAAGAGATTTTGTTTGAGTTTTTAAGGCTAAAAAATTGATGAAAAATGAGATCTAAAAACAAAAAAAGGGTGACTTTTGCCACCCTATCAGACACTCTAAAAAACGTCTCAATTTTTTTTAGAAGATTTTTTCAAACAAAAATTAATGGAGGATATAAAAGAACAATTCGTGCATGATGTCAGCATCGGTCAGGTTGCCTCGGTTGATTCCCTTGAGACGAGCATCGGCTTCTCGCAATTTTCCGATAATCCGCATCGTCTTCAAGGCTGTATAATTGCGCATGGCAGTAGTGTATTCGCGCAATTGCCAATTCTGGCGCAAGTCAAGTTGCACCATCATGCCTCTTTCCGTCCTGTCTGGCGAGTAATATGCCAACATCACCTGAGCAAAGAAATTGAAGAGCATCGCCACTGTTGCAACTGGAGAATTGGCTTTCGGATTTTGGTCAAAATAGAAGATGATTTTATTGACTTTCGCCACATCCTTATTAGAGACTGCTGTCCTTAACTCCCACAAATTGAATTCTTTAGAAATTCCTACATGCTGTTCGACGAGGTCGGGAGTGATACGCATTTGCCCTGTCGGAAGAGCCAACACCAGTTTGTCAAGTTCACCCGCCATGCGGTTCAGATCTGCCCCCACACTCTCTGCCATCATCAGGCAGGCACGTTCCTCGATGGAAACTTGCTTACGTCTCAGATAATCAGCGATGAATTGTGGCAGCATACCATCCTTCAACTTAGGGCTTTCAAACACAACACCTACCTTTTCAACGGCTGGTATCAGTTTCTTTCGCCCATCCACCTTTCCATTTTTGTAGCAAATCACCAAAATTGTAGTCTCCATCGGATTTTGTGCATAAACCGCAAGTTCATCAATTTTTAACAAATTCTGCGCTTCTTTAACAATTACTACTTGATGTTTTGCCATCATCGGGTAACGGCGCGCACAATTTATCACATCTGCTACAGCCGTTTCGCGCGTACAATAGATGATGGTTTGGTTGAAATCCTGCTCATCCTTCGTCAGCACATTGTCGGCAATGTATTCAGAGATGCGGTCAATGTAGTAAGCCTCCTCTCCCATCAGGAGATAAATAGGCTTATACTCCTGACGGCGAATTTGCTCCACAATTTCGCGATGCGTGATATTTGCTTTTGCCATAATAGGACGTTCTTTTGTGCAAAGGTAATAAATAATTGGGAATTAGGAATCAGGAATTAGGAATGAAATGCTTATCTTTGCAAATCTTTTTGCAAAAACAAGTACGAACAACGATGGACACCACTCGGAAAATCATCCACATCGACATGGATCAGTTCTTTGCGGCAGTAGAGCAGCGCGACGACCCTTCGCTGCGCGGTTTGCCTGTGGCTGTAGGCTATGATAGCGAACGTGGCGTGGTGTCCACAGCCAGTTATGAAGCACGGAAATTCGGGGTGCATTCTGCACAGAGCATCCAGGTGGCGAAAAGGTTGTGTCCCAACCTCATTATCGTGCCTGCCCACTTTGACAAATACAAAGTAGTTTCGCACCAGATTCGTGACATTATGCAGGACTATACAGACCTCATTGAGCCGTTGTCACTGGACGAGGCGTTTTTGGATGTGACGCACAACAAAATGGGGATGGAACTGGCTGTTGATATTGCAAAAGAAATCAAGCAGCGCATTTATGAAGAAACGCAACTGACATCTTCTGCTGGCGTTTCCTACTGCAAGTTTCTGGCGAAAGTGGGGTCAGACTATCGGAAACCCAATGGGCTCTGTACAATCCATCCTGACCGTGCGCTCGATTTTATTGCCCAACTGCGCATAGAACAATTTTGGTTGGTGGGCAAGAAGACTGCGGAGAAGATGCACAAGATGGGCATCTACAACGGTGCTCAACTACGAGAGTACTCGTTGCAAGGGCTGACGGCTGCATTCGGCAAGGTGGGTCAATTGTTCTACGACTTTGCACGCGGCATTGACAATCGTCCCGTGGTGACTGATTGGATACGCAAATCGGTGGGCTGTGAGCGCACCTATGAGCACGACCTTTCCTCCCCTGCTGCCATCACCATTGAACTTTATCACATCCTGCTCGAACTGCTTGACCGTCTCCACCGCACACAATTCCAGGGTTACACACTCACGCTGAAGGTGAAATTTCACGACTTTACACAAATCACCCGTTCCATCACCTCCACCGATCTCTTGCTCACCAAAGAGCAGTTGCTTCCCCTCTCCAAACAACTCATGCAGAAGGTCACTTTTGACCAACACCCCATCCGTTTGCTCGGACTTTCGGTCGGCAATCCCCCATCGGCTGATAACGAGACTCTTACACCTCATCGTGAGGAATGGATTGACCAATATTTGCCGTTTGAAGATTTTGACGAATGAGACATTACAAAAAAATCACATGGAAAAGAATAGGCATGAACTTGTGTTTTTCACCAATTAAGCAGTAGATTTTTTGCAATAAAGGGAATTTTCCTCCTCTTTTTTTGGCACAGAACTCTTTTACCCGTATCTTTGCCTCACAATTAACAAAACCATGATGCAGCCTTTGAATTTGCCACCATTTGAGGCAAACATTAAGAAGATGAACGGAATGGTGAAGATTCTTGATATACTTCGCCACAAGTTTGTGGCACTCACGCCTGAGGAGTGGGTGCGGCAGCATTTTGTGCATTTCCTGATGGAACAGAAAGCCTACCCTGCCACGCTGATGGCAAACGAGGTGGCTGTGACGCTAAACGGAATGAGCCGCAGGTGTGACACTGTGGTGTATCGGCAGGAAGGTCTGAAACCCTTGATGATTGTGGAGTACAAACGCCCTGACGTGGCAATCACGCAAAAGGTGTTTGAACAGATTTGCCGCTACAATATGGTGCTGGAGGTGGAATGGCTGGTGGTGAGCAATGGGCTGAAGCACTATTGCTGTAAGGTTGATATAAAAAACGGCAGGTATGCCTTTTGGGAAGACATACCCACGTATGAAAAGTTAGTGAAAAGTGAAGAGTGAAAAATCTAAGTTACTTTCCATCTGGATGGTTGGCAACTTAGATTTTTCACTCTTTATTTCATTTATTCGTCCTCTTTCTTCGTACGGCGAGTGCGGCGCTTTGGCTTTTCCTCGGCTGGTGCATCGGGCTTAACGCCTGCCAGTTCCGGATCAATAAGAATGCGTCCGCAATATTCACAAACGATGACTTTTTTGCGCATACGAACGTCGAGTTGACGCTGTGGCGGAATCTTAGCGAAGCAACCTCCGCAGGCATCACGCTGCACATAAACAATGCCAAGACCGTTTCGGCTGTTCTTGCGGATGCGCTTGAAACTCTGCAACAATCGTGGTTCGATGAGCGTTTCAAGATTCTTGGCCTTTTCGCGGAGTTTCTCCTCGTCAGCCTTCGTCTCAGCGACAATTTCGTCCAGCTCGTTCTTTTTCACCTCAAGGTCTTGCATGCGTCCGTCCAGTTCCTCCTTGCTCTTGACGAGGGCTTCCTCTCTGCCCTTCTCAAGTGCCTGTGCCTCGCGGATGCGCTTGTTGCAAAGTTCAATCTCAAGTGTCTGGAACTCTATTTCCTTATTGAGCAGGTCATATTCGCGGTTGTTGCGCACATTGTCCATCTGCTCCTTGTAAGTGGCAAGTTGTGAATTAGCCAACTCTATCTTGCCTTTGTGTTCATTGATTTTCGCACGGAGGTCTGTTATTTCAGTCTCGGTCTTGCTGATGCGAGTTTTGAGTCCTTCAATCGTATCCTCAAGGTCTTCCACCTCAAGGGGGAGTTCACCACGCAGGGTGCGAATGCGGTCAATCTCTGTCAAGATGGTCTGCAATTGGAAGAGGGTTTTGAGGCGCTCTTCAACAGGCATCTCGGCAGGGTTCTCTTTCTTTTTTGCCATGAATGATTACTTATATTTATAGATATTTAATCGGATTGATATTCGTTTCCGCCTTGCAGATATGGAGCGATGGCGCAAATTTGCTGATGATATCGCGCAGCACCTCAATGGTGTATTGCTCGCTTTCGTAGTGCCCAATCTCCAGCAATAAGATGTCGTTCTCGTAGCCAAAGAAATGGTGGTAGCCAATCTCACCCGTGATGAACACGTCCGCCCCCTTCTCGATGGCCTGGGGAATGAGCGATGCGCCAGAGCCGCCACAGAGTGCCACACGCTTGATGGTCTTGGGAGAGGCATTGTTGACACGCAGTGACTTCAGACGGAACACCTCCTTTACTCGTTCCATAAATTCCTTTTTCGAAACGGAGGACGGCAACGATGCGATGATGCCATCGCCTGCCATCAAGGTCTTTTCCCCACTCACATAACTTTCTCTTTCCGAAAGCCATTCCACATTCTGCAGACCCAGTTTCTCTGCAATCTTAAAGTTCACGCCACCATAAGCAACATCAAGATTGGTGTGGGCTGCATAAACTGCAACGTCGTTCTTGATAGCCTTGAGTATGGCGCGCTCCACATGTGTCTTCCCATTGAAAGTCTTCACGGGATGGAACATGAGCGGATGGTGACTTACGATGAGGTTACATCCACGCAGGACGGCCTCGTTCACTACCTCTTCTGTGACGTCCAAAGACAACAAAACCCCTGTAGCCTCTGCATCCTCTGCTAGTCCAATCTGCAATCCCGCATTATCGTAGCCGTCTTGCAGGGCCAGAGGAGCGAACTCTTCAAGGGCACCTAAGATATCCTTTATTTTCATGATGTCGGAAATGTGGGGTTTTACACATTTCGGGTGCAAAGGTAGTGAAAAATTGGGAATTAAGCACGAGAAAAAGAAATTAAATGCTGAAAAAATGTTAAACATCCACATTTTTTCTCCTTTTTGTTTTGAAGTTACAATTAAAACATATTACCTTTGCAGTGTATTACTTATGTGGTACACTAATAAACACGAATTCCATGCAGAAGTCACCTCACCAATGTCTGGCAGAAAACGCTATCGGCTTTCATCCGTCATCAGCCCCAAGCAGGCTTTCAGCACCTCCAAATCGACATGCCCCACGTCGATTGACCGACGTGCCCCACGTCGGTTTAGAGGTAGCGGAAGGAGGGAAATGTTTCCTGGCTTAATCAGGCTAAGCAATCACACATATATATAAATATAAATAAAAGAACTATGTTACAGATTCAAAACGTCACCTATGGCTACAATGCCATGCACAATGTACTGGAAAACTTCTCTCTCCAGTATGACGAACCCGGCATCTACGGATTGTTGGGCAAGAACGGAACGGGCAAATCCACCCTACTCTACCTCATCATGGGGTTGCTGCGCCCCAAACAGGGAGAAATCACTTTCAATGGTGTGAACACTCAAAATCGTCTGCCCGAGACTCTTCAGGAGATGTTCATCGTACCTGAAGAGTACAACCTTCCCTCCATTCCCCTGCCTGCCTACTTGAAGGTATTGCGCCCTTTCTATCCCAACTTCGACGAGCAATTAATGGTGAAACTCTTGGAAATGTTTGACATGCTCCATGTGAATGGTGCCACACTCGACGAGAACGGTATTCCCAAGATTAACCTCGGTGCCCTATCTATGGGTCAGAAGAAAAAGGTGTATATGTGCATTGCACTCGCTGCACGCACCAAACTTTTGCTAATGGACGAACCCACTAACGGTCTCGACATTCCCAGCAAGAGCCAGTTCCGCAAGGTAGTGGCTCAGGGCATGAGAGATGATCAGATTGTTGTCATTTCCACTCATCAAGTACGAGATGTGGAAACATTGCTCGACCATGTGACCATCATCGAACAGAACGCTGTGCTGCTCAACGAGAGAATGAATATGGAAGAGCCCGTCAACCTGGAAGAACTCTTCATCAAGGCACTCAACCAGGCATCCATAACTCAACAATGATTTGCCGTGACAACGAGACAACGTAACTGCACACAACCATTCATCACACTAAAAAATTGACTCATTATGAATTTCAATAAAGAAAGATTTGCGAACTTCGCAAAATATGACCTGACCATCAACAAGGCGTTCTATCGGAACATAGCACTTGCCACCATAGCAGGAGCCATCAGCGTTGCCCTCATCGGTTTCATGGCACGTTACAGCATCTACACCAACATGCAGTACGACTCTATGAGCGACATATACAGAGACGTTGATCCCTACGCTTTCGAAGGTTACAATTGGGTGTACTTCACAGCAGCCTACGAAATAGGTTTCTTGTTCATCATGATGCAAATTTTTGCTGGGTGCTGGGCACATAACCTGCGCAACAAACAGGGACGCATCACCGAACTCACCCTCCCCTCCACCAATCTGGAGAAGTTCACTTGGCATGCTCTGCTCATGCTCGTGGGCGGCTTCATTGCCTGCACCGTTTCCCTGCTCATAGCCGACGGACTCAATGCCTTACTCACCCTCATCACCTATGGTGCTGAAGACGGCATCGCATCACTCTCAGCAGCCATCGGCGACATCTACACCGTAAGAGGTTTCATCGAGAATGTCATCCTGCGTTCAACTCCCTTTGGCGTTGGCCTTCACGATAATTCTCCAGCTGTGAGGGCCTATCAAGCGATGACCTTCATGATTGTATGTGGCTCCATCAGTCAGGTTTTCGTCTATTTCTTGGGCAATGCGTTGAAATATAAGTACAACATCATCCTCACCTACATTTGTCTCCAAGTGATTAGCACCATTCTGAGCATCCTGTTCTTTATCGGCAGTGCCACCCTGTCCAGCATACCTACCTTCATGGAACTGAGTGCTGACACAACAGAAACAGATCCTGTGAACATTGTGACCCTATGGGGCTATATCCTCGGAGGTTTCGCTCTGATTCTTGCCTTCGTGTTCATTTGGTGGAGCTATAATCGCTACACAAAAGCACAAATTACCTCTCCTTTTAATAAATAATGTGAAAATTATGCGATTCAAAGATAATAAAGCCATATATTTGCAAATCGCAGACCTCATCTGCGACGAAATCTTGCAGCAGAAACTACTGGAAGACGAGCGCATCCCGAGTGTTCGGGAATACGCTGCCATCGTGGAGGTGAACGCCAACACCTGTGCCCGTGCCTACGACTGGCTACAAGGACAAGGCATCATCTACACAAAACGTGGACTGGGCTATTTCGTCTGTGCAGGGGCAAAAGACGCCATCCGCCAGATGAAGCGCCAAGAGTTCATGACCGACACCCTGCCAGAAGTGGCACGCCAAATGGTGAATCTCGGCATCACCATGGAAGAGTTAAGTAACGGGATCATCAAACATCAAATGAAGCAATAAAACAATGAACATCAAGCATTTTTGTTTTGCATTGGGATTGAGCGTCACCCTGTTCGACATGACCTCATGCAACTTCAGCCCTGAAACCAAAGAGCAAATCGCACGAAAGGCTGCGGGCAAAGACTACTTCCGCGACAGTGAGAAATGGGGTAAAGTCGTAACCCAAACCATCGGACTCGACGCTTTTGCCCATATCGTGATGGATGGCAATGCCGACATCGACTTGCGTCAAGGTGAAGAATTTGAAGTTGAGGTCACCGGCAACGAAAATGCCATTGAAGCCAACGACATCAAGGTAGAGAAAGCAGAGAAGGGAAGCGACAACACCCTTCATGTCATCGCCAAGAATGCCTCTCGCAGCTTACCCAGTATCAAGCTCAAAATCATCGTACCCGACCTCCGTAGCGTGAAGGTGAACGGGGATGGCGATTTGGAAATCAAAGGTGACGATTTCTTCACGGGTGACCTCGACATCGAAATCAATGGAGATGGCGACTTCGAAGCACCCCATGTAGATTGCGCCAAACTCAACATTATCATCAATGGCGATGGCGATGTGGTCACAAAGAAATTCAACTGCGAAGATGCCATCATACAGATGAACGGCAATGGCGACATCACCTCTGACCTCAAAGCCAACAACATCGATCTGCAATTGAACAGCGATGGCGAAGCCAATTTGGATGTAAAGTGTGACAATCTCAAAGTCAGCGCTGGCGGCAACGGCGAAGTGAAACTGAAGGGCAAATGCAAGAACTTCACCAAACGTAGTTTTGGTAAAGCCAGCCTCGACTCACGCAGACTTCAGGTGAGCGGAAACATCAAGATTCAATAAAAGCCAGACAATAATGAAGACAAAACTATTGGCAGCCGTAATAACAGCAGCACTGTCATTCACATCGTGTGACAGCCCCAAGACCATTGCATGGAGTTACTACGATTGTGCTGAAGACGCATTGAATGCTGGTGACCCACAAAAAGCAAAGGAATACATGAAGGGGGTTAAGATGAATGTGGACAGCGTACTCACATTCAAGGCTGACTCTCTGATGAAAGTGATTGACCAAGCACTTTCAGAGAAATCTGACAGCATATAAGTTATGATGATTCAACTGAAAGGACTCCACAAGACGTACAAGGGCGCACAACCCTTGCACGTCTTGAAGGGTATAGACCTCAACATAGAAGAAGGCGAGTTCGTTGCCATCATGGGTGCGTCAGGTTCAGGAAAATCGACCCTGCTCAACATTCTTGGCATCCTTGACGACTACGACGAGGGTAAGTACACCTTGGGCGGCACCCTCATCAAAGACCTCAGCGAAACCCAAGCAGCGGGCTACCGAAACCGTATGATTGGTTTCGTTTTTCAGTCTTTCAACCTCATTCCCTACAAGGATGCGCTGGAGAACGTCGCCCTGCCCCTCTTCTATCAAGGTGTGAGCCGCCGCAAGCGCAACACCATTGCGATGGAATACCTTGACAAGGTGGGACTGCGCGACTGGGCACACCACCTGCCCAACGAGATGTCGGGTGGTCAAAAACAGCGTGTCGCCATCGCTCGTGCCCTCATCACACACCCTAAAATCATCCTTGCCGACGAACCGACAGGAGCCCTCGACAGCAAGACCACCGTCGAAGTGATGGAACTGCTGAAAGAACTCAATCAACAGGGACTCACCATCATCGTAGTGACACATGAGGCTGACGTGGCTGCACAAACAAACAGGACCATCCACATTGTGGACGGGGTGATTGTTTAGAGTTGAGAGTTAAGAGTTGAGAGTTAAGGGTTGAGAGTCGAGGGTTGAGAGCCAAGGGGGATGTGTTAGTGTTAGGGTTAAGGTTAAGGTTAGGGTTAAAGTTAGGGTCAACATTAAAGTCATGATTGAGATATTCAGAGAGATATTTGGTTCATTGAGCCGTAACAAACTACGTTCGCTCGCTACAGGATTCGCTGTGGCTTGCGGCATTTTTCTGCTGATTATTCTGCAAGGAACCAGCAACGGCATCATCCATACCTTCGAACGGGCAAGCGAAGGCTTCTCTTTCGATGCCATCCACGTCTTCCCCGGCTTCACCTCCAAACCCTACAACGGCATCAAGGAGGGACGACGCATCAAACTCGACGACAGCGACAGCGAAGTGACCCAACGCAACTTCCCCAACGAACTCAGTTCCGTCATTGCACAAATCAGCCACACCGCCAATTCTGCCTCTTTTGGCAAGAACTACCTGAGCAACGTGTCCCTGCAAGGCGCACAACCATCCACTCAAGAGATGGAAGCCCTCCAATTACTCGAAGGACGCTTCATCAATCCCATCGACCTCCGCGAACAGCGCAAAGTCATTGTCATCAGCGACAAGAACCGTGAAGACCTCTTCAAGCACGGTGAACGAGCCATCAACCAGCAAGTGCGCATCGACGGCATCACTTTCGCCGTGGTCGGCATCTACAAAGACGACGGCATGATGTCAGGCAACGATTTCTATGCCCCCCTCACCACCCTCAAGACCATATACGGCAAAGGTTACGACATCGACCAATTACAATTAAAATCGAAAGGGCTTGACACCGAAGAGAAGAACGAAGCCTTTGAGAAAGCCTTCCGAAAAGTGATGGGCAATCGTCACGAATTTGCCTCCGACGACCGTTCTGCACTCTGGATTTGGAACTCTGCCAGCGAAAATGCCGACATGACCAAAGCAAAAAACATCCTCCACACCTCCTTTTGGATTCTCGGCCTGCTCACCTTGCTCAGCGGCATCGTAGGTGTAAGCAACATCATGCTCATCACCGTGAAGGAGCGTACCCACGAATTCGGCATCCGCAAGGCAATCGGTGCCACTCCCTGGAACATCATCAGCATGGTGGTGCTCGAAAGCATTGTTATCACCACCATTTTCGGCTATATCGGCATGCTGCTCGGCATCATTTTCTGTGAAGGGATGGACGCCTACTACGGCAACCAGACAATGGACATGGGATTCTTCCAATCCTCCATCTTCGTTGACCCCACCGTTGACATCGCCACCTGCATCCATGCCACCATCGTCATGATTATTGCCGGTGCATTGGCTGGTTTCTTCCCAGCCAGCAAGGCAGCCCAAGTGAAACCCATCGAAGCATTGAGAGGATGAAGTTCAGATTAGACAGCGACCAATGGAGTGAGATTTTCAGCGCACTCTCCCGCAACAAGACCCGCACGTTCCTGACTGCGTTCGGCATCTTCTGGGGCGTGTTCATGCTCCTGCTGCTCATGGGTGGCGGTAGAGGATTGGAATCCACGCTTGCCAACAACTTTGCAGGGTTTGCCAACAACTCAGGCTTCATGATGGCAGCCCCCACCAGCGAGGCATACAAAGGCTTCAAGAAGGGGCGCATGTGGTCTATCGAAACACGCGACGTGCAACTGATTCGTTCCTCCGTTCCAGAACTGGAAATCGTGTCCCCCACCATCTCCAACTGGCGAGGCACCGCAGCCTATGGCACTAACAAGTCAAGCGTCACGGTCAAGGGCGAGTTTCCCGATGTCGATAAAATCGACAATCCCAAGATACGGAAAGGGCGTGGGCTGAACGATGTGGATGTGAACAAAAGCAGGAAAGTCTGCACCATCGGTAGCCGCATCGTCGAAGAACTCTTCACCACCGACGAGAACGCCCTCGGCAAATTCATCATCATCGATGGCATCCACTACCAAGTGGTGGGCATCAGCGGCAAGAGTGAGGGAGGTGTCAGCATTGGCGGCAACGCCACCACCACTGTTCATATCCCCTACACCACCATGCAACAAGCATATAACCGAGGCAACAAAGTCGATATCCTCTGCCTCACCGCACGCGAAGGTTACAGGATGTCCGACATACAAAAAAAAGTGGAGGCTGTGGTGAAACGCATCCACACCATCCATCCCGATGACACTCAAGCAGTGCTCACCGTCAATGCCGAAGCCATCTTCTCCATGATAGACAACCTCTTCCAAGGAGTGAGCATCCTCGTGTGGCTGATTGGCTTAGGAACCCTTTTTTCAGGTGCCATCGGTGTGAGCAATATCATGGTGGTCACAGTAAAAGAACGCACCACAGAAATCGGTATTCGCCGTGCCATCGGTGCCACTCCCACCGACATACTCACCATGATCATGAGCGAAAGCATCGTGCTTACCCTCGTGGCAGGTCTGAGCGGCATGACCTTCGCCGTGATGGTGCTGCAAATGGTGGAAAACGCTTTGCAGGACGACACCTCTGGCGCCACCTTCCAAATCTCCTTTGGCATCGCCATCGGTGCCGCCACCCTTTTGGCACTCTTAGGTGTGTTGGCAGGACTGGCACCCACCATCAGAGCAATGGCAATCAAGCCTGTCGATGCCATCAGGGATGAGTAGAAAGCCCTTCCCTCACCTTCCCTGCGAAAGAAGGAGAGGTCACCTTTGAAATAAAAAACAAAAAAAATAACACAAGTAGAATCCTCCCCACAAACATTCTACTCTCCCCCTCACAAGGGGAGCGGGGAGGGGGTCTGTATGAAAAAGATCTTCAAATGGGTAGGCATCGCCCTGATTGGTGCCATCTTCATTGGTACCTTCGTGTTCCTTTATCAAAAGTCCGTACCAGAAGAGACTACCTACGAAATCAACACGGCGCAACTTCTCGACATCGAGAAGACCACTATCATCACGGGTAAGATTGAGCCACGCGACGAAGTGAACATCAAGCCCCAGATCTCAGGCATCATCACCGAACTTTACAAGGAGGCTGGCGATGCCGTGAAGAAGGACGAAGTCATTGCCAAGGTGAAGGTCATCGCAGACATGTCGAGCCTCAGCAGTGCAGAGAACCGTGTGAAGTTGGCAGAAATCTCGCTCAAGCAGGCACAGACCGACTTCGACCGCATGAAGAATCTCTACACGGAGAAAGTTGTCAGTGCCGAAGACTATGAGAAATCAGAAGTGACACTGAAAAATGCCAAGATGGAGATGAGCAACGCCAAAGATGCTCTCCACATCGTCAGAGACGGAATCTCACTCAACAACGCCCAAATGAGCACCACCCTCATCCGTTCCACCATCGACGGTATCGTACTCGATGTGCCCGTCAAGGTGGGCAACTCCGTCATTCTCAGCAACTCCTTCAACGATGGCACCACCATCGCCACCGTTGCCAACATGCAAGACCTCATCTTCCGAGGCAAGATTGACGAGACCGAAGTGGGACGCGTCATCACAGGCATGCCCGTGAAAATCACTGTGGGAGCCATCCAAGACCTCACACTCGATGCCACCCTCGAATACATCGCCCCCAAAGCCGTTGAGGAAAACGGAGCCAACCTCTTCGAAATCAAGGCAGCCATCCAGTTGCCTGCCGACGTGAAGATTCGTGCCGGCTACAGCGCCAATGCTGAAATTGTGCTCGAACGTGCCACCAAAACCATCTGTGTGCCCGAGGCATCACTTGAGTTCGTCGGTGACTCCACCTTCGTCTATGTGCTCACCGACAGCAACAGTTCCACCCAGCACTTCCAGCGTCGTCCTATCACCACAGGCACCAGCGATGGCATCAACATCGAAGTGAAGAAAGGGTTGAAAGTAGGCGAAAGAGTGAGAGGAATTGAAAGGTTGAAAGAATGAAACAATGAGGAAATGAAAGACTTGAGAAAATAAAAATTGCGATATGAAACACCCCTTTTTACCTATAGTGTGCATGCTCTTTGTATTCACCGCCTATGCCCAGGAGAGCAACTTCAGTTCTTCCCAAGCGTGGAATCTTCGACAGTGCATTGACCATGCCATCGAACACAACATCAGCATCAAGCAACAGGAACTGAACGTGAAAAATCAGGAGGTATCGCTCAGTACATCCAAAAACAGCCGACTGCCCAACCTGCAAGCATCAGCAGGTGAAAGTTTCGGTTTCGGACGCGGATTGACCATCGACAACACCTACGCCAACCGCAACACCCAAAGCACCTCGTTCAACCTGGGTACAGACGTGCCCCTCTACACTGGCGGACAGATCACCAACCAAATCAAGCAGAACAAACTCAATCTGCAAGCCGCCATCGCCGAACTCGACCGTGCCAAAGAGAACATCAGCATCCAAGTGGCATCAGCCTATCTTGAAGCCATCTATCAGAAAAGCCTCGTCACCGTGGCTGAAAACCAGTTGGAACTCAGTCGCACACAGGCACATCGCATCGAAATCCTCTTCCACAACGGGAAGATAGCCGAGACAGACTTGGCAGAAGCCCAGTCGCACGTGGCAGCCGACGAACTCTCGCTCACACAACAGAAGAACAGCGCCATGCTCGCCTTGCTCGACCTCTCCCAACTGCTTGAACTTCCCACTCCCGAACAGTTCGACATCGTTCAACCCGAAGCCACCGACCCCTCAAACGTGATGCTCTCCTCCCCCGACGCCATCTATGCCGAAGCACTTGTCATCAAACCCCAGATTCTGGCAGGCAAACTGAACGTGCAGAGTGCTGAGAGAGGAGTCCGCATCGCACAGGCAGGCCACTACCCTTCCGTCCATTTTTCCGCCGGCATGGGTAGCAATTACTACAAGACCTCTGGCATTCCCGCCGCCTCGTTTGGCAAGCAGATCGACGACAACTTCAACCAGTCCCTTGGTGTGTCCTTGTCCGTCCCCATCTTCAACCGCTATGCCACCCGCAATGCAGTGCGCCAAGCCCGTCTGCAGGTAGCCAACCAGCAATTCCAACTCGAAGAAACCCAAAAGAATCTCTACAAAGAAATCCAGCAAGCCTACTACAACGCCCTTGCTGCCCAGAAGCAGTGCATTAGCAGTGATGCAGCCCTGGCAGCCTCCCGCACCGCCTTCAATCTCATGCAGAAGAAGTACGAAAACGGCAAAGCCACTTCCACCGAATACCAAGAGTCGAAGACCAACCTCCAGAAAGCCGAAAGCACAGCCCTCCAATCCCGCTACACCTTCCTCTTCCGCCAAAAGATATTAGAATTTTACCGAGGACAATCGCTGGAAAACGATTGATTTTCGTTTTCCAGCGATTGGGGGATGGTAGTAGTTTTCTGCAAGGCAAGGAACAATATCGTGAAGCCATAGTTACGAATTTATTTGACCATATCAATATTTTCTTGATTTTTTTGTATCAGAAAATAGAAAGATGTGACAAAAAAAGCATACCTTTGTACATTGTTATCTAGTTAATAGTATTCTAACTCAACAAAAAACTGTGAAAAAGATTTTTTTGACCATGATGGTGCTCTGCCTGACAATGACCATGCAGGCACAAGAAAAGGAAACTGTAAATGCTTATTTCACCCCTGAAGAAATGCCTGACATGATGGTGTTCTTGCCTGGTCCACCTGACAGCACGTCGGTGGCTTTCATGAACGATGTGGCTCGCTACTATTGGGGCAAGGAAATGCGCAAAGACCCGGAACGTGCTGCTGAAGCCACCCGTGATGCCGTGTATGGTTTGGAGACCATCATCACCGAGTTTGAAGAAGCTTTCGGAATGAAAATCAGCAAGGAGGAGACACCAGAGATTTACAAGGTGCTGCAGGAAGGTACAGCCACCTGCGACAGCATCTGTAAAATACCGAAGGCTACCTACATGCGTCGCCGTCCTTTCATGGTGTTTAACGAACCCACACTCTACCCAGAAGACGAACCTGCACTGCGCAAGAACGGTTCTTATCCTTCGGGACACACCCTGTTAGGTTGGAGTGCAGCACTGCTGATGTCGGAAATCAACCCTGACCGCGCCACAGAGATTCTGGCTCGCGGCTATCGCTACGGTGAGAACCGCCTTGTGGTGGGCGCACACTGGCAGAGCGACACCGATGCTGCCCGCCTGGCTGCTTCGGCTGCCTATGCCCGTCTGCACACCAGCGAGCGTTTCCTGGAACAGATGAAAAAGGCGCGTGAGGAGTACAAGACGCTGAAGGGTGATCCTTCTGAAATTCCGTCTATCAAAGCAGCATCCGTGAACAAATCGGAAGGACCTGCCTACACCTTGCAAGGCACACCTGCCACAGCCGCAACACGGGGCATCATCATCCGTCAGGGTTCAAAGACCTTGCAGCGATAACAGTATGACAGAAAAAGAGTTCCAGAATCTCATTGGCAAGTATGCCAAGGAACTGGAGGAAATCAAGGAGTCGGCCCATGCGCTGCACGACCACGTGAATCAGCATTATGGCGAGGAGCATCCGTATGGGTTTCACCTCGACATGGTAGCGGCATCGGTGTTCAAGTATGGCCATCTGGTGTGTCAGGAGGAGCGCGACGTGTTGCCGCTGTTCTTCGGGGCCTACTATCACGACAGCATCGAGGATGCACGGCTGACCTACAACGATGTGAACAAGGTGGCTCACCGCTGGATGGGCGACCGCCAGTCGTACATGGCAGCGGAGATTGTCTATGCGCTGACCAACGACAAGGGGCGCACACGGGCCGAACGGGCTGGCGAGAAATATTATCAGGGCATCAGGGAGACTCCCTACGCGCCCTTCGTGAAACTGGCCGACCGACTGGCCAACATCACCTATTCATGCTCAAAATCAAGCGAATACAACGAGCACATGAGAACCATCTACCGACTGGAACTGCCCCACTTTCTGGAGTCGCTCAGCAAGGTGTCGGACGATCCACGCCTGTCGCTGCCCGACGTAATGGTGGACACCATTCTGGATCTGGTGATTGAGAAGCCCGGAAATCTGAGAGTCATGAAGAAGTGAGGAAATCAAGTTTCTGAAGTTGTATTTTACCGCTTTGCGGGCATAAATCACACATACGAAACTTAAATTAACGTAAACAGAACATGAAAGTACTTCTAATTAACGGAAGCCCCCGTAAACAGGGCAACACCTTCACTGCATTGAGCGAGGTGGCAAAAACTTTGGAGAAGAACGGCATTGAAGCCGAAATCGTGCAGATGGGCATGAAGCCTGTGCGTGGTTGCATCGCCTGCGGTCAGTGCAAGGCAAAAGGCAATAACAAGTGTGTATTTGACGACGACGTGTGCAACCGCATCTCGGAGAAAATGGCAACGGCAGATGCCCTGGTGGTGGGTTCACCTGTCTATTACGGACAGCCCAATGGTGCGGTACTGTCACTGATGCAGCGCATGTTCTTCTCGGCTGGAGCCTACTTTGTACAGAAACCTGCAGCCGCTGTGGCGGTGTGCCGACGTGGTGGTGCCTCGGCTGCCTATCAGACGATGAACTTGCCTTTCGAGATGATGAACATGCCTGTGGTGACTTCGCAGTATTGGAACATCGCCTATGGCCGCGAAGAAGGACAGGCAGCACAGGACGTTGAAGGTATGCAGACGATGCGCACCCTTGCCGAGAACATGGCTTGGCTGCTAAAAAAGATTCATGCCGACGGACAGCCAGATCTTCCCGTACATGAGTCCTGGACACCAATGCACTTCATCCGATAGAAACATTCTCCACTCAATAGCCTCATCATGGAACCAGTTCAGCACATCATCATTGACCACACGCTACGAAGAGTCAGCGATGGGCAGTTCAGTGGCTATCTGTGCCATGCCTACTGCCATGAGGGGCATTGCACCTTCGACTACAACAACCAGCCGTTTCGTTTCGAGGCGGGCGACTGTCTCATCATTCCCAGCCGTGGCGAACTGCTGACCGACCTTGTGGAGAGTAGCGACTTCCAGGTGGATGTCATTTACGTCACACAGGAATTCATTCAGATTGCCACCCCTCAAAGCAACTACGGCACGAGAGGACACTTATCACTCTTCGAGAACCCCATCATGCGGCTCACACCTGTGCAGCAGGAGCGTTGTGCCAGCAACTTCGCCATCATCATCCAACGGCTTTCGCAGCCGCAACATCACTTCTACCGCGACGTGCTCATCAATGCCGTGCAGACAATGATTCTCGACTTCTTCGACTTCCATGCCGAACTCTATGGCATGGACAAGATTTCGTCGCAGAACCACCAACTGATGGAACAGTTCATTGAGATGCTCGAACGGGGTGACTACCGAAAGCAACGCGAGATTGGCTACTATGCCGACAAACTCTGTGTCACTGCCAAGTACCTTTCCGAGGTGTCAAAGAAAGTGAGTGGACTGCCTGCCAACTACTGGATCACACGTTATACAGCCCTCGAAATCAGCCGACAACTTCGAGACCGCTCTCTCACTTTCACCGACATCGCCGACGAATTCGGTTTCTCTTCCCTTTCCCACTTCAGCCGTTACGTGATCAACTATCTGGGAGCCAAACCAAGCGACTTTCGAGAGTAAAACTTAACTTTCTCCATTTTTGATAAAATCCCCCGAAATTTGTGTCACACAGGTTTCGGGGGATTGCCGTAACTTTGCATCATCAAACTTAAAACAAGAGAATAATGGCAAAGACACTGATTGCGTACTACTCTCGTCGCGGAGAGAACTATGTGAACGGAAGCATCCGTGAGTTGAAACTGGGCAACACCGAAGTGGTGGCTGGCAAAATCAAGGCATTGCTACCCGATGCCGACCTGTTTCAGATTGACACAACTTACGAATACTCCAAGTCGTACATGACCTGCATCGAAGAGGCGAAGCAGGAACTGCGTGAGCAGGCACGACCAGAGGTGAAGAACCCACTGCCCAACATCGACGAGTACGACACCATCATCCTCGGCTATCCCAACTGGTGGGGCACTATGCCGATGGTGTGCTACACATTCTTGGAATCGTATGACTTCACAGGCAAGACCATCATCCCCTTCTGTACCAACGAAGGCTCAGGCATGGGCTCGTCTGAACGCTTCATCAAGAAACTCTGCCCCACCGCCACCGTGCTCAGCGGTACACCCATCCACGGTGCAGAAGCCGCCCATGCAGACCGCGAGGCAAAACAGATTGCAGAGATGGCAAAGTAACCTATCAAGAAAAACAACCATGAATATTTTTGAACAACTACACTCTGGGGCTGATGTCGATATGGCAACGCCCGAATATGCAGAGGCCATCCAAGAGATGACACGCTGCAACAAGATTTGTTTCCACATCAACACCACGGAGCCAGACATGGACAAGATTCGTCCAATGGAAGAGCAACTTTTCGGGGCGGCAGGACTTGACTCAACGAGTTACATCATGCCACCTTTGCAGATTGACTTCGGATGTCAGATGAAGATTGGCAAGGGCGTATTTGTCAACCATTCCCTCACCTGCATGGCAGCAGGCGGCATCACCATCGACGACGGGGCAATGATTGGTCCCAACGTCCGTATCGTGACTGACAACCACGACTTCCAAAACCGCATGGTGCTACGCTGCAAACCGGTTCACATCGGTCGCAGTGCTTGGATTGGCGTGGGGGCTGTCATTCTGCCAGGTGTGAACATCGGCGAGAACGCCGTTGTGGCTGCAGGTGCCGTCGTGACGAAAGACGTGGCACCCAACACGATAGTAGGTGGCAATCCTGCTAAGTTTATCAAGAACATTTAATATATAATTGAAGTTTCGGATGCTTTTTTCAACAACGAATATTTCGAATACGACGAATTTATACAATGCACAATGCACCTAAAGGTGCAACGAATAAAAACGAATGCTGAGTGTAGCCATTCGATTCCATTCGTTGCCGCTTGCGGCATTAGGAAAATACATCTTCTCGCCGCATGGTAAATTAGAATTATTCGCTTTATTCGTTGTTGAAAATGAAGTGTTTGGAACTTCCGAAACTTAAATATATAAAAGTATAGGAGAACAGACTATGATATTCGACAGAAACGAACAGAAAGAAGTAATAGCACTCTTGGGTGCTGGCAGTATGGGAACCGCCATTGTGCGCCGCATCGGTGCAGGCAAGAAAATCCTGCTGGGCGAACACGCCAAGTTCATCACCGGCACCGACCTGCTCATCGACGGTGGCGTGATAGCAGCCATCCGCACAGGAGAATATCAATTAGGTTAATTGACTCAAATTTCGGATGTATTTCTCAACAACGAATATTTCGAATATGACGAATTTATACAATGCACCCAAGGGTGCAACGAATAAAAACGAATGCTGAGTGTAGCCATTCGATTCCATTCGTTGCCGCTTGCGGCATTAGGAAAATACATCTTCTCGCCGCATGGTAAATTAGAATGATTCGTTTTATTCGTTGTTGAAAATGAAGCGTTTGGAACTTCCGAAACTTAAAATAATTAAAAAAACTAAAACGATAAACTTATGGAGACAATCAAACTTTCGAATGGTGTGGAAATGCCGTTGCTGGGCTACGGCGTGTTCATGGTGAACCCACAGGAGTGTGAACGATGCGTGAGCGATGCGCTCAGTGTAGGCTACAGACTGATTGATACGGCTCAGGCGTACCAGAATGAAGAGGGCGTGGGTGCTGCCGTCACGAAGAGCGGCATCAAACGTGAGGACCTCTTTTTGACCACCAAGGTGTGGATTTCAAATGCAGGTGAGGAGAAGGCTGCCAAGAGCATCGACGAGAGTCTGCGCAAGTTGCAGACAGACTACATCGACCTGCTGCTCATCCATCAGGCATACGGCGATGTGTTCGGCTCGTGGCGGGCCATGGAGAAGGCGTATGAGGCAGGCAAGGTGCGTGCCATTGGTGTGAGCAACTTCCAGGAGGCCCGTTTCTTCGACTTCGCCCACTATGTGGATGTGAAGCCCATGATGAACCAGTTGCAGTGCAACGCACTCATTCAGCAACGTGGCATCGAGCCTATGCTGGACCAGTTTGGCACACGCATGATGGCATGGGGACCGCTGGGCGGACAGGGCGTAGAAGGTGTGGTGAAGAGCGAGGTGCTGGCTGGCATCGGCGAGAAGTATGGCAAGAGTGCTGCACAGGTGGCACTCCGCTGGCTCACACAGCGTGGCATCGTCGCCATTCCGAAGAGCACCCACAAGGAACGCATGGAGCAGAACTTCAACATCTTCGACTTCACGCTGACAGCCGAAGAAATGGCACTGATTGCCACTCTCAACCAGCACGACACGGGCACCATCAACTTCACCGATGCCCAGTTTGTGAAATACCTGATTGAAACATACGGATAATAGAATATGGAGAAACAAGTATCAGTTTTGATGGGTGCTGGCAGCATTGGGCAGGCCATCATCCGCAGGGTGTCAGCAGGGAAGCACATCGTGCTGGCTGACTACTCCATTGAGAATGCACAGCGAACTGCAAAGACACTGGAGGATGCAGGCTTTGAGTGCTCCACTATCCAGTGCGACCTCGGCTCAAAAGAGGACATCGTGAAGTTGGTGGAATACGCCACCAGCAAAGGAGAAGTAATACATGTGGTGAATGCCGCTGGTGTATCGCCTTCACAGGCTCCCGTAGAGGATATTCTGCGCGTTGACCTCTATGGTACAAGTGTACTATTGGAGGAGTTTGGCAAGGTGATTGCCGAGGGTGGTTCGGGTGTGATCATCTCCTCGCAGAGCGGCCATCGTCTGCCTGCTTTACCGCAAGAACAAAACGAAGCATTGGCCACAACTCCTGTTGACAAACTATTGGAATTGCCTTTTCTGAAGCAAATCAATGATACACTGAAAGCCTACCAATACTCGAAGCGTTGCAATGTGCTCCGCGTGATGTATGAAGCCACCCACTGGGGCAAACGTGGTGCCACCATCAACTCCATTTCACCCGGCATCATCATCACTCCATTGGCTAACGACGAACTGCACGGACCACGCAAAGAGGGTTACCTGAAAATGATTGAAGGCATGCCCGCCCGTCGTGCCGGCACACCCGACGAAGTGGGCGACTTGGCTGAGTTCCTCATGTCCTCACGTGGTCGTTTCATCAGCGGTGCCGACCTCCTCATCGACGGCGGCTGCACGGCTTCCTATTGGTACGGCGACTTGCAATATTTGAAAGCGACACATTGATGCCTCCCGATGCTCAAATACGGCATACATGGCGGCCACAATTGCGGTTCCAACCCATCAAGCGAAACGGACAGTGGCTGTTCACGGAGGCACGGGCTTCAACATATTAAACAGAAGTCGGAATTTTGGTAAAAATCGCCGTAATATGTACAACAACGGTTTCTGGAAATTGCCGTAACTTTGTACTCGAAATCACATCATTAACCTAAAAACGAAAAAGAATTATGCAGAACTTTGATTACATGACCCCGACTCGACTTATCTTTGGAAAGGAGTCGATTCTGAAGTTGCCTGAGGTGATGGCACCTCTGGGCAAGCGTGTGTTGCTGACCTACGGTGGCGGCAGCATCAAGAAGTTAGGTCTTTATGACCGTGTGAAGGAGTTGCTGAAGGACTTCGAGATATTCGAACTGCCTGGCATTCAGCCCAACCCGAAGTACAATCCAAGCGTGCTGGAGGGTGTACGCATCTGCAAAGAGCAGCAGGTGGACGTGATTCTGGCAGTGGGTGGCGGCTCGGTGCTTGACTGCTCCAAGGCGATTGCAGCAGGTGCCAAGTATGATGGCGACCCTTGGGATTTGATTACTTACAAGGTGAAGGCACAAGCCGCCCTGCCCATCGTGGACATTCTGACGCTGGCGGCTACGGGCAGTGAGTACGACTGCGGAGGTGTGATTTCACGCACCGAGACCAACGACAAGATTGGCTACGTGGATCCATTGCTCTTCCCCGTGTGCTCCATTCTCGACCCTGTTTATACGTTCTCTGTATCGAAAAAACAAACGGCTGCAGGTTGTGCCGATGCGATGAACCACACGATAGAACAGTATTTCGCTGCTGACACGACGCTGCTCAACGACGGCTTTTGCGAGTCGATGCTGCGGAGTCTGATGGTGAATGCCCGCAAGTGTCTGGAGAACCCTGAGGACTATACGGCTCGTGCCGAGATGATGCTCTGCTGCACCTATGGCTGCAACGGCATCCTGTCGTTGGGCAACAGTTCCAGCGGTTGGCCATGCCACGGCATCGAGCATGCCTTGAGTGCCTATTACGACATCACACATGGCGAGGGTTTGGCTATCATCACACCACGCTGGATGCGCCACATCCTCTGCGATAAGACCATCGACCGCTTTGTGAAGTATGGCATCAACGTGTTCGGCATCGACGCTTCCCTGTCCAAGCAGGAGATAGCCGAGAAAGCCATCGACGAGACCTACCGCTTCTTCGAGAGCATCAACATCCCGATGCATCTGCGTGAGGTGGGCATCGATGATAGCCGCATTGACGAGATGGCACATCACATCGCTGTCAACGAAGGTCTGGAACATGCCTACGTGTCACTAACAGAAAAGGACATCAAGAAAATTCTCATAGAGAGCCTCTGACATGAAAGCCATCAAGTACATCTTGGCATCGGCATTGTGCATGCTGGTGTCCACCGCTTGCAGCGGAAGCAGAAAGAGTGAAGTGGATGCGAACGAACCCACCTCGAATGAGACAAGTGGTGAGCAGACGGTCAAGAAAGACGGCAAGGCATTGGTCGTGTTCTTCTCCCATGCCGGCGACAACTACAGCGTGGGCAACATCGAGGTGGGCAACACGAAAATTGTGGCTGACTACATCTCTGCCTATACAGGTGCCGACCAGTTTGAAATCAAGACGAAGAAGTATGACGGTTTGGCCTATACGCCACTGACCGAATTGGCAAAGAAGGAACAGCAGAAAGGTGAACTGCCACCTTTTGAGGGCAGCGTGGATGTCACAAAATATGAGACCATCTTCATTGGCGGTCCCATCTGGTGGGGCACCTATCCACAAGTCATGTTTACCTTCTTCAAGAAGTACGACCTCAACGGCAAGACACTCATTCCCTTCACCACCCACGAAGGTTCGGGGCTTGGCGACTGTGTCAAAGACGTGAAGAAAGCCTATCCGAAAGCCACCGTGCTCAAAGGTTTCTCCATGTATGGACACGAGGTGCGCCAAGGCAAGGGACGTGTGGAGCGGTGGCTGAAAGATCTCGGCTATTAAACCCGAATCGGTCATTAGGCCACTTCGTGGCTCTGTCGTAAAACAAATTTGAATAATTATCATAATTTCACCCACTAATTTCTATAATTAAGTAGGTGAACAAAAATAGTTTATATGATGCGGCAAGCCGCATTTTTCTCGGACAATAATTGGCTACGCCCGGCTGAAGGGTTCCCAATAATTTCCAAAAATTGGTTCCAATAATAATTATTGGA
>Ga0256404_1003095_pt1 | contig 34956 bp, 29 predicted proteins | sample RumenRJG_01DNA_FD_185990 | JGI IMG/M metagenome (GOLD analysis project Ga0256404, IMG submission 185990) | Bovine rumen microbial communities from Lethbridge, Alberta, Canada - RJG_01 | ecosystem: Host-associated > Mammals > Digestive system > Stomach > Rumen | place: Canada: Alberta | collected... | reverse complement strand
AGACGTTGAGGCAGGTCTCAATCATGTCGATTACCGCGTACACGGGGAGAATGATGCCCATCAGGCGGACCGGCACGTCCAAAGAGGCCATGAGCGAGAGCGTGAGGAAGAAGCAGCCCATCGGGACTCCGGCGTTGCCGACTGCGGCAAGGGTCGCAATCAGGATCCATACGAGCATGGTGGGAACGGAGAGATCCATTCCGGCATTCTGCATGAGGTAGAGCGAGGTCACCAGGATGAAGGCGGCGCAGCCGTTCATGTTGATGGTGGTGCACACCGGGAGCACAAATCTCGATACTCTCTTGTCAACCCCGAGATTGTCCTCGGCAGAGGCCATCGTTACAGGAAGGGTTCCGGCGGAGGACTTCGAGAAGAGCGCAACCATCAGGGCCGGGAACATGCCCTTAGCAACCTTGAGGGGATTGAGGCCGCGGATAAGGAGGATGAGCGGGAGGACGACGAACATCTGTATGAGGTTCGAGCCCACCACAACCGTGAAGTAGGTGACAAGGCTCCCCAAAGCCTGCTGCGTGAGGATGCCGTGGACAAGCTGCGCGGTGAAGGCGAGGATGCCGACGGGGAGCGCCAGGATCAGCCAGTGGATGAGGATGAAGAAGATGTCCTGGATGCCCTTGAGGAAGTTGAGCACCGTGCTCTTGTGATCGCCCTCAGGCATTACGGTGAGCGCGAGGCCGAAGAGAGCCGCGACAATGAGGATGGAGAGGACGTTCCCCGAGGCGAACGGCGCCACGAAATTGTCCGGGATCACGCTGATGAAGTGCTGCATGTAGGACTCGTTGGGGACAGTCCCGTTCGGGAGCTCCGCGGCGCCCGAGACCTCAGGCGGGACGTTCGCGGGCGAGAGGATGAGGAAGAGCGTGAGGCCGATGGAGGCCGCGAGTATGGTCGTGAGGAGGGTGTAGAACACCGCGTGGCCGAAGATGGCACCGGAGTTCGAGCCCTTCCCGAGCTTTGCGAGAGTCGTTATGAGCGCGAGCGCTATGACGGGGATCGCGATGAACTTGAAGAGCCTCGTGAACACCAGGGCTATGAAGTCCATCGTCTCGACAAAGGTGCTGTTCCCGATAAAGCCGAGGGCCGCGCCCAGGACAAGGCCGGCGCCGTAAAGGATCGCGGTGCGCGTCCGTGCCTTCTTTTTCAGATCATCATCAGACAGTTCTGCCATGATATTGCTCCATATTTATGAATTTGAGCGGATTATAGCACTGTTGGTGGATAATTCATATATGATTAGTATGAATACATAAAAATTTGAAGAGGTGTTTTCATGTGGAGCAGAATGTAACGATATTGTAAAAGATGACCAGAAAGAATGCCATGTGGACAGTCCCCAACATCCTCACCATGATCAGGATCCTGATGATCCCGGTTTTTGTCATTATGTTCTACGTTCACGAAGGGCACTGGGACTTTGCAGCCGGAAAACTCGGCTTCCGCTGAACTGACTTTATCGCACCCTGATCTTCAGCCTCTCCTGCCTGACAGACCTTGCTTACGGATATATTGCCAGAAAATACAGTCTCTGCTCAAAGTTCGGCGCGTTCATCGATCCTGTGGCGGACAAGCTCACCGTGATAACTGCGCTGGTCCTCATCGTCGAGAGCTTCTGCACCGAGGACATTCTCAAAGGCTATACCTGGCTCATCACCATTCCCGCAATAACCATCATCGGCCGCGAGATCGCCATAGCCGCCCTCCGCGAGTGGATGGCGGAGCTCGGGAAGAGGACCGAGGTCACGGTAAGCTGAATCGGGAAATGGAAGACCACCTTCCAGATGGTGGCGATAGCCGGCCTCATCTGGAACGTATTCTGGGACGGTAAACCGGCCATGGTTTACCTCGCGATGCTCTTCCTCTATGTTGCGGTCGTGCTCACCTTCTGGTTGATGTTCCGCTACTTCGCTGCAGCCTCGAAATATTTCTCTCTCAAATAGGGGCAGGTTTTCCCGCCCGAGGACGGTCACTTTTCCAGCTTGTACCACTTTACTCTTCCGGCAACCTCTGTTTCCTGCTCAGGAGTAAGGAAATGGCTGGTGAACTCTGACCTGTCGCCCTTCGCGTCATAGACTCCCTGCTCCCCGTTCGGGCCGCTCACCCTTATTCTGCCCAGGTAATGCCTCTGGAAGAGCATCGGGCAGAGTACTGTCACGCCCCTCTCGGCGTAAGACTCTAGGAAAGGTATGAGCTGATACCCGTACTTCTTTACCTTCGGAAGGTTCAGGTACTCGATGATTGCCTTGAGCGAGTCATGGCCGAACACATTGCTGAACTGCTTCTTTCCGATGTCACGGTCAATTATTTCTGAGTTTTTCAACGTGTACTAGAAACCCCGGTTTACCATCGAGTCTGTCAAACGGCCTCTGACTCCTCTTTGACGACCTCCTTGTCCTTGCGGGGCCGGCCGCGCTTCCCCTGGTTTGTTTTGCGTAACGCATATTCCGGAGCGCATCCTTCAGGTATTTTGAATCCGAATGCCTCGCATATGCTGACCTGCTTTCCGACAAAAGGGGTGATAAAAGCATCTGTATCCGGATGCTCGACATAACGGATTGTGCGCATTTCGTCCAGGACATCGGCATTTGTTTTGAAGGTGTCTGACATCTTCGACTTCCTGATGTACTGCAGATAGCATCCGATGACCTGGGATACAAACAGGATGAACAGCCTGCCGGTCTTGCCGCTCTCTGACCAGTTGCGCTGCCTGTCAGATTTCATGAGCCCTTTCATCATGTAGAAGTACTTTTCCTGCTCATCACGCAGATGGTAATGGCAGTTGGCCTCAACAGGCGTAAAGTTCAGGCCCTGCGTGAAATTGGCAAAGAACCCTGATGTTTCCCTTGCTTTCTCTATCTTCTTGTCGTTACGTGTGTATTTCAGCAGGACTCTGGTCTGCGGGTCGTACTCCAATGTGAAGTAGCTGTAGGCATTTTTGATGGTTTCATCATCATCAAGCGGCAGCCCTTTCTGCAGGATGTCCTCCAGGGCATCCTGCTGGGACTTTAAGGCGATGTCGATTTCGATGTTTTCATTGTCGCGCTGATGCGGGTCGAAGTACAGATTCAGCTTCAGCCTGTCTGACTTTTTGACGCTGTCATCTTCTCCCTTGATTGGGTAGTCAATATCGTACTGTTTGTAGTAGAAGCGCTCATGCGGCTCGATTTCCATATCATCAGGACGCCCGCTGAACTTGCCAAAAGCCCTGATTTTCTTGAGAATCAGCTGCTGGCCGACCTTGGCCGCCATGATCATGCGCTGGCCTCTGTCGATATACATCTCGAGATTGCGTATGGTTTCATAGCCGCGGTCAGTGATGAGCACAATGTCATGGAACCCGGCCTGATCGAGGTCAAGCAGGATGGTATTCAGAGTCCTGGAGTCAGGAACATTGCCAGGGAAAGTGCGGTAATACACGGGCATATGGCTGCTCAGTGTGTATACGACAACCTCCAGAGTCTGCTCCAGAGGGAGATGCTCCTTGTTCCTGCCCTTGTGGATATCAGCCAGTTTGTCTCCATATGCTGAACGGCTGGTTGAGTCGACGGCGCACATCTCTTCTTTATGCAGGCGTTTTGCCCGCAGCTTCAGGAGACTCATGCGGTCCTGCTCTGTAATGTTTTGAGTGAACCGGGTTATGAAAACAGAGTTCAGAGGCTCGTCATAAGGAGTCTTCGCGATACGCTGCCATGCTTCAAGATGGCTGTACGAACCTTTTCCGGATAAAGGGAAGTAGGCAAGGGTCAGTATTGTGTTGACCTTATCTGAGTCATTGTCAAAGACTGTCATAAGGTCCTGCCTGATGCCTGTGGCATCAGCAATCTGCTCAAGCAGCCATATGTCTCCGTAAAGCCTGTTCTCGTCCTGTGATTCAGTCACCGGACTGGCCTGTTCGACAGGCTGGATGCTCTCAGGAAGATCCTTTGTCTCACTTAAATCCCAGTCATTCGGGAAGATAAGCTGCGCCCTCTCAGAGGCCGGTGCAAGCAGATATCTGCTGCCGGGATGGAACTTTTTGTTCTCATCAACCGTCCCCCAGTGAATGCGGTGGTATTTCTTCTTTCCTGAATCAGGATCCAGGACGGATGGCTGGGTGCTGGCATAGCAGTGTCCCTTGTTCTTATGAATTTTTATTCTGTACCCGCTTTCAGGATCAACAGGGCGCGACATAGGATGACTCTCTTAATTACTAGTACATTGTACTATTAATTAGAGAGAAAATCAAGGGTGTTTATCAAATAATTAATTGATCATGCGTGGATTATTGGAGAATTTCTAGTACACGTTGAAAAACTCAGAAGGAGTCAGCTGGTTAAAGCCTCCCTGCACCGCATCGGCGGCAGATATTCACTCCTGAATGGAACAGCCCTTTTTCGCACTCCGGCATTGCCGGCAGGCCTCACTGCTTAGAGTTTATATCAGGCTTCATTACAACAACCGGAACACCAGCCCCTCTAAGCTGCCATTCCCCAGGTGATCTGGGAGGATTCAGGCGCCAGGGCGGAAATTTCCAGAGGTTATTGGGCTGATAGACCTTATCTCTTGTCAATAACGGCTGCAGATCCTTGAATACATTCCGTGCGTCAGAAGCGGCCTGTTTTATGTAAACAAACGGGTTCGGCCCGATCTGGTATATTTTACCGTCCCAGTTAAGTCTGGAATTCAGAAGGATAAGCGATGCGGCAATCAGCGCGCACTGTATGACCGCGCTTCGTATTTTCCTGTCTGTACCGACCGGACACTGCGGGGTCCTGGCTCTTGCAGAATGTGCAATCAGTAAGCAGTACACCGTGAAATTTAACACACAGAGTGAAAACCATCTGCCGAAATCATATGCTACGAGGCACAGCCCCAAAGGCGCCATGGAAGAAACAACAATCAGGCATCTTGTGATCCTTGATCTCAGTGATGATGAATGAAAGATCCTTATACCTGATAGCAGTATGACCGTCAACGGCAGTACAACCGCGATGATCATATTGGTAAAAAGCGGCCAGCCGCCATTCAGAAGACGGCCCATTGTTCTTTGCTTGCAGTCAAGCGCGCGCACTTTGTCTACTACGGCGATAAGGCCATCGCTGTACCTGAACGAGTCGGTGTTTGTATAAATTCCGGCCCATGATTCAGCAATGACATCGCTGTCTGCAAAGGAAAAACCTTTCATCATGACGCCGTATACAACAAAAATCAGGACACATAAGGCAACGAAATGCATTGCCCTGCGGGCTTTTTGGGCATAGACGAAGAACAGCAGCATCACCGGAGGGAGAAGGGCTGCTGACAATTCATGAATCAGCGCTGATGCCGTCAATGCCAGAAACAGCACTGTGTCGACAGCAAACATTACCGTAAACGACGGCCTTGCGCCGCGCAATTTTCCAGCCGTCCTGTTTCCTGCGGAAATAAGATGCAGCAAAAAGCAGGAAGCGGCAAAATTCAGTGCCAGAATAAGCGCATCGGAACGGATGAATTCCTCTCCCCTGTGCATCAGAATCAGGGCAGGCGAGAAAATAACGGCCAGAATATAAGGCAGTCTCACATCCAGCTTTGTCATTTTCTTCAGAAGGATATAGAAAATGAACAGATTCGAGACAAGGGACAGCAGAATTATGGAAACAAGAGGCTGGAAGAGCACGTTCATAAACTGGATGATTTCGCCGAAAAGCCCGCGTCTCACAAAGCCTGCTGAATAATTTACGAGGCTGTTGCCGAGTTCATAGGCGAATGGAACTCTGCCTTTTGCCATTGCATCAATTTCAGCGGCAAACAGAACAACAACCAGCATGCCGATCAGCAAAAAAAGAAGGCGCCTCAAAGCAACGCTGATTTCACCGGATTTTATAACGGTATTTTGTTTCATGATATTTTATTTGCTGCACTCAAAAACCAGTAAAACAATGCCGGACAGACGTCTGTCTGGGCCGGAACCACTCATCTAGCCTCGCCACTGCCGGATTTTGCCGATTGCACGAGCAGTTCTTAAAAAGGAATCTGATAATCCTGCCGCCAAATTTCTGCTGCCAAAGATCAGCTCTTCTTTGCAGCATTCTGCTTTTTAGAAAGCTCCACGAACCTCGCGTGGACAGAGCTACGGTTAAGCTCGAAATTCTGCAGCGCCTGGTTCCTGATCACAGAGAGGATAAGCCCAGCGAAGAAGGAGAGCAGCGCGGCCATCATGGTGAAGGAGCAGACGATGAGCGTCGGGAACCTCCTCACAAGCCCGGTGTCAAGGTAGTCAATGAACACCGGGATGAAGAAGCCGACCGAGATCAGCGCAAGAATTACGGCAAAGATGCTGAAGAACTCAAGCGGACGGTGATGAAGGAACATCCTCCCGATTGTGAGGAGAACCTTTATTCCGTCTGACACTGTGTTGAGCTTTGACTCGGAGCCCTCAGGACGGTCACGGTAGCCTATGATGACATTCCTGATGTTCATGCGCTTGTCTATCGCGTGAATGGTCATCTCGGTCTCGATCTCAAAACCACGCGACAGGACAGGGAAGGTCTTCACGAAATCGTAGCTGAAAGCGCGGTATCCGGTCATGATGTCCTTGATGTCAGAGTGGAAGACATGGTTGATGGAAAAGCGCACCAGGGAGTTGCCGAAATTGTGGAAATGGCGCTTGTTCTCGGTGAAATAGGTGGAGGAGAGACGGTCGCCCACCACCATGTCGGCCTGGCGCCCGAGGACCTCGCTGCAGAGCTTCGGAGCGTCCGAGGCCTCGTAGGTGTCGTCTCCGTCCACCATCAGGTAGCACTCAGCCTCAACCTCGCGGAACATGCGCCTGATGACCTCGCCCTTTCCCTGCTGGTACTCGTTCCTGACAATGGCGCCGGCCTTCAGTGCCTCCTCAGCGGTTTTGTCCGTTGAGTTGTTGTTGTAGACATAGATTGCGGCATCAGGAATGGCCTTTCTGAAATCAGAAACCACCTTGGCCACCGTCTGCTCCTCATTGTAGCAGGGGATAAGAACCGCAATTCTGTCCATAAACACTCCAGCAGATAGACAACATATTCATATTCGGGACTGAGCCTTTATGATAAACCCAATCCGGCAAATCACAAGCCTAAAGACTCAGCCGGCAGACTCTCTTGTGCAGGCGTCAGGCAAAGAGGCATGATCAGGCTGTCCTGCGTTCTCGCCGGAGCCTGCTCCCGAAACTGCGGCCGGCTCCGGCTTCTTTCTCAGGATCCAGCAGAAATACACCGGGAACGTGCTGGCCAGCGGGAAGGCATATCTTATGAAACCGTTCGCGGGTGAGGCGAGGCACACCAGGAACAGCAGTACCGGAATATTAAGGACCAGCATGTCCCTCTTTCTTCTGAATTTTGCCGTGTAGCCGATGAAGAACAGCAGGAACCAGCCGTATGTCCCCGCCCCTGAAAGCTGGCTCAGAACAGGAACTGTCAGCCAGAAATCATTCCAGGCAGCCGCGGCGGCGCGCGCCCCGCCGGGCAGCAGGTAGTTATTTCTGAAATCAGAAGGCAGAACCGAATGCTTAATATAACCGACCGTGGTCTGCTTAAGCCTGCAGAAAGGATAGTAGTACCCGAACGTACCGTTAAGCGTTGCCTGGATGTAAGCATCAGGATGCTTCAGGAACATTGACCTCCAGGCCCTGAGATATACCCTGAACCTGTGCTTATCAATCGGGACGTTATATCCTTTGACCGGATCTGAAATCATGGGATTGTAGACCTTGGGGAGCTTTTTATAGTCAAGGAAACCGCCTAAGGCCTTCTCCTCATCAGGAGACACGTCACCGGGATAGTCACGGAGATAGCGTGCCGTCTGCTGCAGGGGGATTGACAGCATCTCCTTGGTGAACGGAGTGGCTATCCCGAGTCTCTTCTTCGAGACAGAGTTCCAGGCAAAGACATTGAGGCAGATCACCGCAATCATAAGGACCACCGGGATGCGCTTCCCGCGGGCCGCAGCGATCAGGAGGACTACTGACGAGCCGATGACTATGTAAATGCCCTCGTTGCGGAGGAACGAAACAACCAGAGCCACGCAGACCAGCTTAATAATCCCTATTCCCGCAGGACTCCCGGTCCTTTGGGTGAGGCCGGAATAGACCTCCAAGTAGATAACGGCATACAGCGACATGAACGCGGCATACAGCCCGTCCTTGATCAGGGCCTGTGCGTACAGGCCGAAGACCGGGACAAGGGCATAAAAAATGATGAATGCGATATAAAGCTTTGCCGAACTGAACTTCCGCCTGATTATGCTGCATACATAAGCGTATATGAGGCATTCAATGACGCTGAAAACGAAAACTGCAAGCCCTACGGCGAAGTTGTCACTGACGAGGCGCCCTGCCCTCACGATGCTGCCCATGATTATAGTCAGGACCCAGGGATGGTGGTTGTTGAGCCCGCCTCCTGCGATCCAGCCGAAATACTGATTGATCTGATTGGCGCCGTCATGAGGCACGCTCCCCGGGAAAAAGGGGATCAGCCATAAAAGCCATCCGGCGTATATCACGGCAAAGGCAGTCAGGAAGTGCTTCACGGAAAGTGCGGCTCTTCTCTCTGCCCCGGATGTTCTGAACAGCCCAAAACGGTCCTCCCTGATGAACCGGTAGGCAAAGACAACAAGGAGATCGAAAAAGTACAGGTACCCGGCAAAGACAGACAAGGCGATCACAAACTGATGCGTTCCGCCGAAAATGAAATCCCAGCTGTTGTTCGCAGAATAGCTGAGGCCGATGAGCATGCAGGCGGAGAACAGCCCAGCAATGGTCTTTGTGTTGATGCAGGTGCCGCTCCGGTAGGATTCCCAGCACCTGCAGCTTATCCACGCAAGCATCGCCGCGCAGGCAAAGAAGATAAAGGAAAATCCCTGAGTCTCAGCCGTTATCTGCCTGAGGAGCGAGTCATTTGCGCTTACCGTCCCGCTGAACGAAAAAGAGAAGGCCGCAAGAAATGAAAGGGCCGCAGGCAGGATAATATTCGCGGGAAGAGCTCCCTGGTGGTTACTGGTACTTCTGGCAGTCATTGCTGATGTTCACTGGCATCTGTTATTCTCAATAAGATCCAATCTGAATCCCCCTACGGGGTGAATTATAACCAAAAGACATTTAATCTCATAATCATTGACGGCAAAAAGGAACGAAAAGGCTGCCGCAGCAGTGCACCGCGGCAGCCTCATGATTCAGGAACAACTGAATCCTACCACTTGAGCCAGTCGTCGGTCTGAACGGCAGTGTCTGCAGACTTCTCATCTGCTTTTGCTCCGTCATCCTTCTTTTCGGGCTCTGAAGCAGCCTCCTTGGGCTGTTCATTTGGCTGCTCCTTTGCATCTGCGGATGCATCCTGAGCACCGCCCTCTTTCTTCTCGGAGCCTCCTGCTGCCGGAGCATTCTCTAGAGGAGCAGTTCCGGCATCCTTGCCCTCATTATTTTCCGGAGCCTTTGTTTCTTCGGCAGGAGCGGCAGGCTCTGCAGCCTTTGCGTCAGCAGAATCAGGAGCTGGCTCGGACTTTGTGCCGGCATCGGACGGGGCGCTCTCTGATGTCTGGCTGCTCTCCTCAGTGCCTGCGCCTGCGGAAGCGGTTTCCGTGGAAGCGCTCTCCTTGGCATCCGAGGAAGCTGCCGCAGCGTCAGACTGCTGCTCCGCAGGCTTCTGTTCATCTGCCTTGGGCTCTTCAGCAGGAGTTTCTTTATTCTCCTCTGCTTTAGTGGACTCTTCAGCCTTAGTCTCACCGGACTTTGCTTCCTCTGCCCTGGCGTCAGCAGAGCCGGCATCTGAGCTCTCCTTGACGGACTCGCCTGCGGATACCGTGTCAGAGCTGAACATGTCACCGAAATCGACGGTAAACGAGCTGCCGTCACTTGAGGCGGAAGATGAGGCGCTCTCCTTCTTTTCTTCTTTCTGCTCCGGAGCAGGAGTTTCGGCAGGAGCGGCTGGCTTCTCCTCTGCAGCGGGAGCAGCTGGTTCAGGCGCGGGCGCCTTCTCCTCAGCCTTTGTCTCAGGAGCAGGAGTCTCGGCCGGTGCCTCAGCGGCGCTCTTTTCCTCTGCTGCGTTCTCCGGAGCGGCAGGAGCATCTGATTTGCTCTCTGCGGCAGATGCTGTCTCAGAATTTGCGCCTGACGCGCCGCTCTTCGCTATGTGTCCTGCGGGAGAGTTCCACAGGGCCTTGTCATCCTTCTCTGGAACTGCCTCGATGACGAAGTTCTCCGAGAGATCTGCAAAAGTCTTATTGTCTTTGGAGACCTGAACGCTTACGGTATGGCTGCCTGCTTTCCTGATGACCTGATTTATGGTCCGCTCCGAGCCGGAGCTCTCGCCGTCAATCTTCCAGGCGAAAACGCACCCTTTTTCATTGATGCAGGCATTGGTGCTGAAGGAGGCGAAAGAGCCTACCGCGCTGTATGAAATAACTGCTTTTTCAGGGGCTTCTGGCTTGCTGCCGCAGCCGCCCAGGAGAAAGGATGATGAGATGATCACGGCAACGGCCGCCGCAGCCCTGGTAAGATGGAAACAGTTATTCATATTGTTATTGACTCCTGCCGCGCTATGTACAGAAACATTAAATACAGGACGGCAATATCCCGCAGACTGATATATTATTATGCTTTCATACGCAAAACTTTGAAGAGACAACAAAAATGAGAAATAAAGTGCGGTTCCTTAGTGCTTTTTTACTGCCTGCTCTGATGGCGGCCGCTCCGGGATGCTCAAAGGAAAATACCGCGTCTGGGGCAGGAAAGGAAGAGCCCCAGAGCAAAACCATAGAGGATCGCGCCGCCGAGGCGAGGAAGCTCATCGAGGCAAAAAGGGAAAAGGCCAAGTCAGACTGCGGAACATACCTCACCGCCCGCGCGGGGAGCGGCAGGGTGCGCTACACAGATGAGAAAGGACCGGATAAAAAGGGAGAAATCACCGTAGTAGGAACGCTTGATGTCTCAGCAGAACAGGAGCAGCTCTCCTTCAAGTGCACGCTCAGGGCATCCGACGGGCTTTTATACGAACTCGTGAACCTTGAGCTTTATAAAATAGAGCAATCTTCAGTAAAAGCCGTGAACTAGTGCGGTATCGGCTTGGCCTTTGTGAGATTGCCCTATGAAGGTGACTTTATTCCTCGGTTTTCTTGGACTCCTACACTGCGGTGTTAAAATAGCAACGCTGCGCAACGCATACCAAATCATACATTTCTAGGTTTTAGGACAAGAACATGAGCCCGAAAATCAGCGTTATCGTTCCGGTTTATAACGTGGAGAAGTACCTCCGCGAATGCCTGGACAGCATTGAAAGTCAGACATTGAAGGACATCGAGATTATCTGCGTAAATGACGGTTCCACTGACAGCTCACCCGCAATTCTCGACGAGTACGCCAAGAAAGACGCCCGCTTCAAAATTCTGAGCCAGGAGAACCAGGGCGCCGGCGCCGCGAGGAACACCGGTCTCAATGCAGCACACGGCGAATATCTCGCGATCCTTGACTCCGATGACAGGTATGAGCCGGAGCTTCTTCAGAAACTTCTCAACCTCGCCGAGAAGGACAGTCTCGACATCGCGATATGCAGAAGCCAGGCGCTTGACGACAGAACCGGAGCCATCTCCCAGACCCCGTGGACAGTCAGGAAGGAGATGATGCCTGACAAGACGGTCTTCAGCTATAAGGACCTCTCCATTTACAATTTCCGCTTCTGCGTCGGCTGGAGCTGGGACAAGCTATTCAGGCGTGACTTTGTCGAGCGCTGGGGGCTCAGGTTCCAGACGCTGAGGAGTCAGAATGACGCTCTCTTTGTTTTCGTCGCGCTCGTGCTCGCCGAAAAAATTGAGGTTCTTGACAATGTACTTGTCACCCACCGGAAGAACACCGGCACCCAGGTTTCGGAAAGGCGTGACAGGAACCCTTCCTGCTTCATGGAAGCCATACGAGGCATTAAGAAAACCCTTGAGGAAAAAGGAAGGTTCGCCGAGGTGGAGCAGAGCTTCGATATCTGGTGCGTCGAGCATACTATATGGCAGCTCAACAGCCTGACTCTCGAGAGCCAGATGCGAATCTCTGATGAGCTGACTGCCCTCCTCGGTGAACTCGGAGTTTTCGGAAGGCCTCAGTCATACTACGACAAGAATCAGGACGAACAGCTCGCAAGTAGGCTGGAGAAGCTCAGAAAGGCAGCCAAGAAGGTAAGCAGGCTGAAAAAGAAAATAAAGAAATATGACTTCCTTTACAGTGTGACCTTCAGACTGTTCCCGGTGTTTCTCTGGCGCAAAACCGAGTACCGGCAGAGGCTCAGAGACCTTCTCTCCGGAGTGTGAGTTTATTCAGCCGCTTTCTTTGATTTCCTGTGATGCGGCGTTAAAATAAAAGCGCCGCACATCACATACCGAATCAGACATTTTCCAATTTTTAGGACAAGAACATGAGCCCGAAGGTAAGTATCGTCATTCCTGTTTACAATGTTGAGGAATATCTGCATGAGTGCCTGGACAGCGTCGTCAACCAGACGCTGAAGGAAATCGAGATTATCTGCATTGATGACGGGTCAAAGGACAGCTCGGGCGCGATTCTCGATGAGTACGCCGCGCGCGACAGCCGCTTCAAGGTCATCCACAAGGAAAATGGCGGCTACGGAATAGGCATGAACACCGGCATTGATGCCGCGACCGGAGAATACATCGGCATCGTCGAGCCTGACGACTACATCGAGCTCACGATGTACGAAACACTTTACGGGAAGGCCAAAGAATTCGATCTTGACCTGATCAAGTCAGACTTCCGCCGCTTCTGGCATGAGGATAACGGTCAGATAAAGTTCAAGCATGAAGTCCTGGACAAGACCGGAAAGCTATACGGCGTCATCGTTGACCTGACCGAAAACATTGCACCGTACAGGTTCCCCATGAACACCTGGACCGGCATTTACAAAAGATCCTATCTAGAAAAATACCATATCAGGCATCATGAGACCCCGGGCGCAAGCTTCCAGGACAACGGCTTCTGGATGCAGACCTTCTGGCACGCAAAGCGTGCCATGTTCCTCCCGGACATGTTCTACAACAACAGGCGAGACAACCCCAACTCATCGGTCTCCAATCCGGCGAAGGTATTCTGCATCAAGACCGAGTATGACTGGATAAAAGGGATGATCGACGCTGACAGCGAGCTCAAGCGCAAGTTCACCGGTATTTTCTACCTGAAGAAGTTCCATAACTACCTCTTCACGTTCAGGAGAGTCGACATAAAATTCAAGAAGCTCTTCCTCAGAACCTTCCATAAGGAATTTACGGAGGCTCTGGAGAAGGATGAGCTCGACCTGTCTCTCTTCGGTGAGGGAGAGAAGAAGGATCTTGAGCTGATTGTAAGCCGCCCTATGAAGTTTTACCGCCAGCGGCTCGGCCGCCCGTCCTTCATAGAGAGGATCTTCTCGGTGAAGAACAATGGTGAGAAGAAGGTAATCAGGATCCTCGGTCTTAAAATCAGGTTCCGGACCAGCAAGCTCGTCTACCGCACGCTGAAAGAGCAGATGGACAGGCAGTCAAGGGATTTCAATACAAAACTCAACAATGTAAACAGGAAATACCAGTCCCTGATGTACAAAATCCTTAAATACTGCCCTGATGACAAGCGGGTTCTTGCCCTGAAGGACTGGTACTTCGAGTCAACCGGCGAGGCACTCTGCCTGGATAGTCCGCAGACTTTCAGCGAGAAAATGCAGTGGCTCAAGCTTTACGATTCCGTTCCCCTGAAGACCCGCCTCTCTGACAAATATCAGGTGCGCGGCTGGGTCAGGGACAAAATCGGCGAGGAGTACCTGGTGCCGCTCATCGGCGTCTGGAACGACGCGGATGATATTGACTTCAACAAGCTCCCGGAGCAGTTTGTCCTGAAGTGCAACCACGGCTGCGGCTACACCATCAAAGTTCCTGTTAAGGAAGAGCTCAATAAGGAGAACGCCCGCCGTACGCTTAAACGCTGGCTGAATGAGGACTTCGCGTTCAGGCGCGGCTTTGAAGTACAGTATTCTGCGATACCGCGGAAAATTATTGCAGAGGAATACGTCGGAGGCATGGCACAGGCCCAGTGCTTTTACAGGTTCTTCTGCAGTGACGGGAAAGTGCTGCAGATTTGGCAGGATATCGCATACGGCACGCCGGATCATAAGGTGAACATCTATGACGGCAGCTGGCAGGAACTTGATGTCAACAGGCAGACGCCTGATCTCGCGGACTGCCTCACTGAAGAAGCTCGGCTGAAGCTAAAGACTCTTGCAGAGAAGGTTTCCCAGGGACTGGATTTTGTCTGCGCTGACTTTTATGACGTTTACCGGAAGATTTATTTCGGCGGCATGCTGTTTACACCGATGGTGGAAAGGAAGTTCAGGGAATACGATGCCTTTGCCAAGCTCGGCAGCATGATTGACCTGCCTGTGGGCAAGGAAGCTGCAAATAAGTAAGGAGAGATGCGGCCGGTGGAGTGATCTGGTCCGGAGCATGCCTCTTGAAGCCTGCTCGCGGCCGTTTCCCTGAATGCATAAGTCACATTGAGAAAGCTGCGCTGCCCTGTCATACGGATACCGCTTCTGGCGGGGCAGTAACAGCGCTGGTAAAGCCGGCTTACTTAGGCGTGCCATTATTCCGTTCAAAATTGAGTTGCCTTTCCCCAGACAAGATTATGATCCCGAAAGTCAGTATCGTCATTCCTGTTTACAACGCTGAGCCATACCTCAGGGAGTGCCTCGAGAGCGTTGTGCACCAGACGCTCGAGGACATCGAGATTGTCTGCGTTGATGACGGATCAAAGGACAGATCAGGCGCAATTCTCGATGAATACGCTGCGCGAGACATCCGCTTTAAGGTAATCCATAAAGAAAACGGCGGATACGGGAAAGCAATGAATGCCGGCATGGACGCGGCGACTGGAGAATACATCGGCATCGTCGAGCCCGATGACTATATTGAGCCATCCATGTACGAGACCTTATATAAAAAGGCCTCCGAGCTTAACCTTGATCTGATCAAGTCAGGATTCCGCCGCTTCTGGCATGACAAGAACGGTGAGATAAAATCAGAGTGCGAGATACCCGACAGAACCGGAAAGCTCCATGATGTCATCCTTGATCTCACTGAGAACCTCGCGCCCTATAAGTTCCCGATGAACACCTGGACAGGGATTTACAAAAAAGCCTACCTAGACAGATACCATATCCGCCACCACGAGACCCCGGGCGCAAGCTTCCAGGACAACGGCTTCTGGCTTCAGTCATTCTGGCACGCGAGGCGAGCCGTGTTCATCCCAGACATCTTCTATAACTACCGCTGCGACAACCCCAACTCGTCAGTCACGAATCCAGAGAAAGTCTTCTGCATGAAGGAAGAGTACGACTGGATCAGAGAGTTCCTCGAGAATGATCCGGAGCTCAGAAACAAATTCCTGGGCATTTACCAGCTGAAGAAGTTCCAGAATTACCACTGGACCTTCAACCGGATCGATCTCAGATTCAAGAAAATGTTCCTCCGCGTTTTTCACACGGAATTCAAGGAGGCATACAAAAAAGGCGAAATAGACATCTCCCTCTTCACTGACGGAGAGAGAAAGAATTTGAGACGTGTCATCAGACACCCGAGAAAATTCTACCGCAAGGCTTTAAAGCTTCCGTCACTCAAAGAGCGGATATTCTCTGTCAGAACTGATGGTGAAATAAAAACAGTCCGCTTTTTAGGAATGAAGTTCAGCTTCAGAACATCAAAATAAAAAATCATTCAATCAGAAGCTGCATAATGCCCTCCCAACAGATAAAATAAGGCAATGTCTGTTTGCTGCACGTAAAGCACGCACCTTAATTCAGTGAATTCACCGGAGCGCTTCAAATCGTAAAAGCAGGCCTTGCCCAGCTACCTGCTGAAGAGACTGATCACACGTCTGATAAGCGCTGCTGCACTGCAGAATTTACCTGGCCTGCGCTCTGAGCTGTTCCGGACTGACGACAAGTCTGCGCTCCCTTGGACACCGGCTGAGTCATAGCGCCCACTCCTGAGATTCTGGAGAAGAATATCGTACCCGGGGCATTTTCTGAAGTATTCCCACCAGATGAGATCCTCATCATAAACAACACCTATCCAGGGTTTTACGCTGTCGTTTGAGAAATTAATGAGCTTAGGTGAACCATGTGCTTCCCTAACCAGACTTGCAGCATCATCCGGGAGGAGTTTGTTCTCCCCGTTTTGTGACATGAGCTCAGGCTCGATATTCCATGAACACGGAAGGGCCTCTGTCTGAGAGAAGAACTTTTCCTTGAACTTCTCCTTGATATTATTGAACGCCACTTTATCGAAAGAGCCGTTCCTGAAGCAGCCATCAACCGCAGAGGTCAGCCATTCCGCGGCACCGGAACTTTCAGTCTTTTCAGTATTCAGGACCACCAGCGGCGCAGAGAAAAAGTCAGCACACTCAGCAAGCACTTTGTGCGGCTTCCCTGATGCTAGCGCCTCGGCCTTTGACGCGAGATAAAAACGGAGGCTTGATGGAACAGCAGCAAAACCTGATTCTGCGGAGCTCCGTAGAAGTTCTATGAGATCACCAAGGACTGTGCACCGGGAGTCGATAAATGCGATTTTTCGGTAATTTTTGAGAGCAGAGATAAGGCAGAGTGCCGGTACGCCCGGCGACTGAGGCTCCTTAAGCGAATCGTAATGAGACCTGATTTTTGTGCAGGAGCCTGATGCTTTATTTAATATGGAAATATCAGGGAAACTTACCCTTAAACCAAACCTGTCAGCTGTCTCTGAGAGCAGCTTCTGCTCAGCGGCGCTGAGAGCCTCTGACTGGACCAGCACATCAGGGACATCAGTTCCCCTGCCCCGTTTAATGTTCTCTCCGATGGAGGCCAGACAGGCGGCAGCTGCTGCCGCTCCATTGCAAAAAGCCCGAATAACGACAGCGTTTTCTGAACCTTTGGACGCTGACGATGGGAGTATTTCTGCCTTGTCATGATGTGACACGAGCGCCACAGGCACCGGGCAGCACCTGTAATGCTCCGAAACCAGGCGGCAGATGAAAATGCCTGTCAGACGCTCGGAGACAAAGAGCCGCTTCTCAGCAAACGATCGATCAGCGTTATTCCTCCGCTTCTCGAACTCAAAGAGAACCGGGAATATGAAATTACAGTACTCGAAGAAGAGCTCCTTTTTCATGACAAACATATTGCAGAAACAGTTCATCCGGCCGCCCAGATACTTTCCAGCGTATGCTTTATATGAGGGGAAAAGCTCCGAGATGATTCTGACAACCAAATCGAGATCCTCAATATGGTGCCCGTTTGGCGATTCCCTGCGGTACTGCTCATAGACTGAGCACCTCATCTGATACTTTGGATAAATCAGATCATATTTCGAGAGATATCTTTCGACATTCTCCCTGTCCTGCCGCAATACTTTCTCATAAGCCTCATTCACCTCATCGAAAGGGAAGCAGAGCGCCCTTTCCGTAACTTTTCTCCATTCACCAAAGATGAAATGCCTGCGGTACTGCTCGAAGCCGATGTACTCGGGATTCCCGAGTTTCTCATAGTTTCTGAACACCCAGTAGATGACGGTCATCTCGTTCCACTCAGGGTTCTTAAGCGAGATGTTATCCCCTGTGTCATCCCCGAACGGAAGGGAGTCCAGGAATTCGCTATCTTCGTTTTCGGTGTGCGCCGATTTCTCAAGACGAACTTTCCGGCCCGCCTCGACATACACCGTTCCCGGAGTATGCAGCAGGGGATATTTTTTATTGCAGGAAACGACCAGCCTGTATGAGTGTTCCAATTTCTTTACCGGAAATGTTAAAGCCTGAGAAGGAAAAGCCTGAGGTTCCTGACGATCCTTTTCAGAAACCAGACGGATTTCGAATGGCGCTTCTCCCTGTAATGCTCAGCAAGAGCCAAGATCCCGTCATATCTCTCAGCAAGAGCCTCTGCCGCATCCTGATTATATATTTTTTCAAGCTGTTTTCCGGCAAGGCCGTCCCTGATATAACCCTTTTCCCTGCCGAATGCCTTTATCTCAGGGAAGAAACTTTCCCTTAGTCTTGTGAAAACCGTAAGAAACGCACGGCCGCCGAGAGTGTCCATATTCCAGATGGAGAACGGGACTGCGTAATTTATGAAATCACGCTCAAGACTGCCATAGATGGATTTACTGATCATGAAGTCACGGAGGTGAAGGAGTGACTCTATGAAATCGCAGCAATGGTCATCTCTCGTCTCTGATCTTGATGTTGAAACTCCAGTCCTGTGAATAACCAAGAGCCGGTCAACGACTGCAATCCTTTCAGCAAGAAGCGCGTTCGCTGCACAGAAGAAGAGATCCTCCGTATTAGCGAGGCTGTCGAACACTATTCCGGTGCTTCTGAGGAACGAGGTTTTCCAGAGTTTGTCCCACGGCCACCAGGCAAACATGGTAAAGAAATCATGATCTGCATCATGCTTGGAAAAACACTCTTTTTTGGGGAGGACATCATGTTTTACAGCCCAGCCGCACTTCTTTATTTTCTGGTTTGCCTCGTCAAGAAGCAGGGAGCCGCAGACAGTCAGATCAGCGTCATTTTTCTCTGCAGCCGTCACAAGATCAAGGAGCATTGAGCGCCTTGCTATGTCATCAGCATCAAAAAAGAGGATGTACTTCCCGTCTGCATGTCTGCATCCCTCATTCCTTGCGGGGCCCGCTCCCATGTTGCCCTGCGAAATGACCTTAATCCTTTTATCTTTGCCGGAGTATGACTTAAGGATACTGAGGGAATTGTCGGTCGACCCGTCATCAACGCAGATAATCTCAAAATCCTTAAAGGACTGATCTAGGAAGGAGCCAAGGCATGCGGGAAGGAATTTCTCCGCGTTAAAACATGGTATGACAACCGACACGCGCACGCTGTTATTTGTTTCCATTGCTGCCCTGAATTTATCCATGCTATAAGAAGACGGGAAAAATTTAAGCCTGCTTTGCGGCATATCTGAAGACCAGCCGCGCACTGACATTAAACGGCCTACTGTGCTAAGATTTCCCGAATACCAACAGCCGGTATTAAATTTTAAATTTGACTCACGTCTATGAGCAAAGATTATACATTAGCGCTCAGGAACAGGGATTTCCAATGAAGTATGATTTTTTGATCGTGGGAGCAGGCCTTTACGGCGCGACCATCGCGCATGAGGCGAAAAAGGCCGGGAAGTCAGTCCTTGTAATTGACCGGCGCCCCAATATCGCCGGGAATGTCTATACCGAGGACATCGAGCACATCCATGTCCACAAGTACGGCGCCCACATCTTCCACACCAACGACAAGGGCGTGTGGGACTTCGTGAATGAGTTCGCCGTATTCAACCGCTTCACCAACTCACCTGTCGCGAACTTCCGCGGCGAGCTTTACTCCCTCCCCTTCAACATGTACACCTTCAATAAGATGTGGGGAGTCGTCACTCCTGAGGAGGCAGCGGCCAAGATTGAGGAGCAGAGGAAGGCCGCCGGAATCACTAATCCACGGAACCTTGAGGAGCAGGCAATAAGCCTCGTAGGGACTGACATCTACGAGAAGCTTATAAAGGGCTACACCGAGAAGCAGTGGGGCAGGAAGTGCACCGAGCTCCCCGCGTTCATCATCAAGCGCCTTCCTGTACGCCTCACCTTTGACAACAACTATTTCAACGCGCTCTACCAGGGAATACCGGTCGGCGGCTACACCAAGATGGTCGCGAACATGCTTGAGGGGATTGAGGTGAGGCTCAATACCGATTACCTCAAAGAAAAAGAGACATATGATAGCCTTGCGGAGACCGTAATCTACACCGGCCCCATCGATGCCTACTTCAGCTACTCCCTTGGCTATCTTGAGTACCGCTCGGTACGCTTTGAGACCGAGGTCCTTGACAAGCCGAACTTCCAGGGCAACGCCGCGGTCAACTACACTGACGCCGAGACTCCCTGGACCAGGATAATCGAGCACAAGTGGTTCGAGTTCGGGAAGGATGAGAACGGCAATGACCTCCCGAAGACCGTAATCAGCCGGGAGTACAGCTCGGAGTGGAAGCCCGGCGACGAGCCCTATTACCCGGTGAATGACGAGAGGAACGGGCAGCTTTACCTGAAGTACAAAGCGCTTGCCGAAAAGGAGAAAAACGTTGTTTTCGGCGGAAGGCTCGGAGAGTACAAATACTATGACATGGACAAGGTAATCCGCTCGGCACTCGACAAGGCAGGGGAGATTCTTAAATGAGCACCATACTCGTTACAGGCGGCACCGGGTTCATCGGAAGCCATACCGCTGTCACTCTACTGAGCGCTGGCTTCGATGTCGTTATCACCGACAACCTCTCGAACAGCTCGGAGAGGGTCCTCGGCCGCATTAAGGAAATAACCGGGAAGAGCCCGGTGTTCTATAAGACTGACATCAGGGACAGGGCTGGCCTTCAGGACATTTTCAAGAAGCACAAGATTGACGCTGTCATCAACTTCGCCGGGTACAAGGCGGTAGGCGAGTCTGTCAGGAAGCCCCTTATGTACTACGGAAACAACATTGATGGAGCAGTGACTCTCCTTGAGGTGATGGCGGAGCACGATGTGAAGAGCTTCGTCTTCAGCTCGAGCGCCACCGTCTACCTTCCCGCTAAAAAAATTCCTATTACGGAAGAGGAGCCAATCAAGAGGTCGCCGAGCCCCTACGGGCAGACCAAGGTCGACATCGAGCAGATTTGCGAGGACTTATATAAGTCAGACAGCAGATGGTCTTTGTGCATGCTCCGCTATTTCAACCCGATTGGCGCCCACGAGAGCGGCCTTATCGGTGAGAACCCGAACGGCATCCCGAACAACCTGATGCCATACATCACCCAGGTCGCCGTGGGGAAGCTTGACCATCTCCGGATTTTCGGGAATGACTATGAGACTCCGGACGGCACCTGCATCAGGGACTACATCCACGTGATGGACCTCGCGGAGGGTCACGCTGCTGCCCTCCGGCACTGCATGGGTAAGCCCGGCTTCTACACCTACAACCTCGGGAGCGGCACTGGCGTCTCAGTCCTTGAGATAGTGAACTCTTTCATGAAGGAGAACGGCATAAAAATCCCCTATGAGTTCACACCGCGCCGTCCGGGCGACGAGCCGGAGTACTACGCCGACGCCTCAAAAGCTGAGAAGGAGCTCGGCTGGAAAACGAGGAGAAACATCTCTGACATGGTTCGCGACAGCTGGAACTGGCAGAGGAAGAATCCGGACGGATACGGACTATAAACTGCAGAAATTGAGGATTAAGTCCTGTCGCGAAGACAGGACATTTTGGCATCGATACGGCTAAGGCACTGCCTTCTTAATTAAAGGTATCTTTTTTATTAGCATTACTATATTAGCGCTTAAGAAAAACACAAATATCGCCCCACAAAACCGCCACATCCAAGAACTTCCGTCGATAGACAGTTCCTTAAGCATTACAATCAGAAAATATCTGTGTATCAAATAAATTCCAAATGTAAGACTGGAAAACTTGAATAGTATATTTTGGCTCCATTCACTCATCTGATGCTTTGCAAATAGATATTTACAAAAAACAAAGACTGCAACAGACTGAATAAAGGCAGGAAAATTCCCGTATCCCTTGAACATTCTGACAACATTTGACTGTTCACCCGATGCGATCAGAGTACCAAAATAATGAATAAGCCATCCCAAAATTCCACAGATATAAACAATCATACGTTGTCTATATGAAAAATCTGTTCTACTGAGATAATACCCCGTCAAGGCATACAAAAGAGATCCTCCAGCCACATCAAGTTTTAACTGACTATTGTAAGGAATATGTACAATATTGCACAACAACGGCAAGGTCATATTGGCAACAAACCCTATAATAATTACATACCTGAAAGCTCTAAGTTTGTCACCAACGAGCGCAAGCAGCGGAATAGAAAGGTATATGGAAAACAGAGCAGGGAAAAACCAGTAAACCTGGAGATACTTCGTGTTGAAAATATTTGAGATTATATGAAGTATATTCCAGTCCATAGTTTTGTCCTGGTACGCAACACTAAAGGCGCAAGCAAATAGACTCCAGAATATAAAAGGCAGGAACGTCCTCACAAAACGCTTCTGGAAATAAACCTTGGTGCTGTACTTTTTAAGATAGTCTATAAGCGTTGCACCTGTTATCATGAAGAAGATAGGGACAGGCCAGTAAAAGAATGTCTCAATTAAATTAGCGGATAACCACAAAGTACCTTTTGGCCTTGACCAGAATACGTTGTTGGCGTGCAGCAGCACAACGCCAAGCGCGCCAAGGACATTCAATGCAGCTATATAGACGAGTTTACCCCCCCCGCACCAGTTTTGCACACATTTATATTCTGGTTTTTCTCAGCATAATTACAATTTTTATCGCGAAATATCCATATTTCAACACAGGTTAATATTATAATCAGCAGGCAAATGCCGTATTTCCAGTACAGACTCTGATTGATCGAGGCAAAAAACGCTTCCACTTGGTTACCTACTTGCAACAGAAAGCCGGACTAAAAACGAAGTCCGGGCGGTTTGACTTACTTCCTTCTCCAGACCGTGCCGTTCGGACCGTCCTCAAGGACAATGCCTAGCTCCTGCAGCTTGTTTCTTGCTGCATCGGCTGCCTTCCAGTCCTTGCGGCTCCTTGCGTCATTGCGCTCCTTTACGAGTGCCTCGATCTCGGCGTCGCCGCCCTCATCGCCTGACGCGCTGCCGCACTTGAGGAAGCTCTCCGGATCGTCCTGCAGAATGCCGAGCACTCCGCCGAGCTTTTTGAGCATCAGCCCTGCCTTTACCGCGGAGTCATCGTTCTTTTCCTTAAGGCTGTTCACTTCCCTTGCGAGTTCAAAAAGCACTGAGAGCGCGAGAGGAGTGTTGAAGTCATCGTCCATTGCGTCGCGGAAACGCTTCTCGTACTCAGCATAGGCATCACTGCCATCTGCAGCCTCAGGGAGATCAAGTCCGCGAAGCGCGGTATAGAGACGGGCAAGCGCCGCCCTTGCCTGCTCGAGGTTCTCCTTCGAGTAGTTGAGCGCGGTGCGGTACTGCCCGGAGAGGAGGAAGAACCTCACTGCCTCCGGAGCGTGCTCCTTGAGGACATCGCGGATGGTGAAGAAGTTCCCGAGTGACTTCGACATCTTCTCCTTGTTGATCATCACCATGCCGGAGTGGATCCAGGTATTGACATAGGTGGTGTGGAAGGCGCAGCAGCTCTGCGCGATCTCGTTCTCATGGTGCGGGAAGATGAGATCTGACCCGCCGCCGTGGATGTCAAACTTATCACCGAGATAGCGGTGGTTCATCGCCGAGCACTCAATATGCCAGCCCGGGCGCCCCTTGCCCCACGGGGAGTCCCACTCGGGCTCGCCGGGCTTCGACATCTTCCAGAGGACGAAGTCATAGGGGTTGTGCTTGCTCTCCTCGACACCGACGCGGGCTCCCGCGCGGAGGTCGTCAAGCTTCTGCCCTGAGAGGCGCCCGTACTCCGGGAAGCTGTCAATCGAGAACATCACGTCGCCGTTTCCAGCGACATAGGCATGTCCTGAGTCCAAGAGCCTCTTCACGATGTCAATGATGCCGCCGATGTTCTCAGTCGCGTGAGGCTCGATGTCCGGGCGGAGCATGCCAAGAGCGTCAAAGTCGCTGTGCATCTCTTTCTCCATGCGCGCGGTGAGGGAGCTTATCGGTTCATGGTTCTCGGCCGCGCGCTTTATGATCTTGTCATCGACATCTGTGACATTACGGACGTAGGTGACCTTGTAACCGAGGTAGCGGAGGTAGCGGACAATCACGTCGAAGCAGACAAAGGTCCTGCCATGCCCGATGTGGCAGTAGTCATAGATGGTGACGCCGCAGACATACATGCCGACTTTCCCGGGCTCGATAGGCCTGAACTCTTCCTTTTTCCTTGTAAGTGTATTGTAGATTCTGAGCATGATTGACTTCCGCTTAAAAGATGCACCTGTGCATTTCTCAATATCGGCTTTGGATTATAGCCAAAAACCGCGCATGCCGCCCTCTTTTTGTGACGGCTCTCTGAATCTCCCTGCTCTGAGGTATAATCAGCGTCTCTCTCTGATAAGGAAAAGATCATGAAAAAAGTAAAGTTCGATACCAGCCTCGGCTCATTCACCGTCGAGCTCAATGAGGAGAAGGCGCCTCTTACCTGCGAGAACTTCCTCACCTATGTAAAGGAAGGCTTCTATGACGGCACCGTCTTCCACCGCGTAATAAAGGGCTTCATGATCCAGGGAGGCGGGCTCACCAAGGACTTCAATGAGAAGGAGACACATGCCCCTATAAAGAATGAGGCCTCGAACGGGCTCAAGAACGAGAAGTTCACCATCGCGATGGCAAGGACTCCGGATCCGCACTCCGCCACCGCGCAGTTCTTCATCAACACCGTTGACAACGCCTATCTCGACTTCAGGAGCGAGACCCGCGACGGCTGGGGCTACTGCGTCTTCGGGAAAGTAATCGAGGGAACCGACACCGTGGAGAAAATCGAGAAGGTGAAGACCGGGAGCCTGGGATACTACATGCGCGACGTGCCCACAGAGACTGTCGAGATCATCAGCGCCAGGGAAGCGGACTGAGAGCCTGTGAACAAGGCGCCGGCCTGGTGCCGGTGCCTTCGGACAGGCAAATCAGTTCTTAAAAGACAGACAGAGAGCTAACAGGGATGAGGCGCATATTCATCGGGGATCTCCATCTTCAGGACGAGCGCCCCGACATTACTGAGGGCTTCATCAGGTTCATCCGCGAGGAGTGCCTGAGGTGCGACGAGCTCTATATCCTCGGGGACCTCTTCGAGGCCTGGATCGGGGATGACGAGCGCGCTGACCTCTCGGAGCGCGTCGCCTGGGAGCTGCAGCGCCTCAGACGTCCCGGGAAGTTCTTCATCCGGGGAAACCGCGACTTCCTTATCGGGAAGGACTTCTGCGCACTCGCCGGGCTCACATTGCTTCCCGACATCAGCGAGGTGAGGCTCGGCAGATCCTCCGCGGTGATACTACACGGCGACCTCCTCTGCACTGCCGACAAAAAGTACCAGAAGTACCGGAGGACGGTCTCGAACCCGTTCCTCCAGAAGTGCTTCCTGGCGCTTCCGCTTTCCATAAGGAAGCGGATCGCGTCCGGCATGCGGAAAAAGTCCAGAAGCGAGAACTCCGTAAAGCCGCTTGAGCTCATGGAGGTCTCGGACAGCGAGGTTCTCCGGATTATGACCGCAAGGCAGTGCTCGGTGATGATCCACGGGCACACCCACAGGCCCCTCATCAGGGACTACAATACCGAGATTTTCCAGGCGAACTCCCTTTACCTCCCCGCAAGGCGCTATGTCGTGGGTGCCTGGGATAAGGAGTTCAAGTACGTCAGGGCAGACGGCGACGAGGTGAAGCTCATCACCGCGAGGCTTGACGGAAGGTATGCCCTGTAAAAATAAATTCAGATAATTCCCAGCGGAATAGTAAAAATTGAAGTAAAATGCGCGTATTCTTCTCTGCGCAAGGAGCCGCGTTATGCGTGAGTATGCCCTTATCCTTATAAGCACGGTGTTTGTGAACAACTTCGTGCTGGTGAAGTTCCTCGGACTGTGCCCATTCATGGGCGTCTCGAGGAAGTACGGCGCGTCATTCGGCATGGGGCTCGCGACAACTCTCGTGCTCATGGTCACCTCTGCCCTGACCTACCTTACGGAAACATATATCCTGGCGCCGCTGGAGCTTACCTATTTAAGGACCATCGCCTACATCTTCGTCATTGCGCTCGTGGTGCAGACTCTGGAGATTGTATTGAAGAAGACCAATCCGGAGCTCTACGGGGTGCTCGGCATCTACCTCCCGCTCATCACCACGAACTGCATCGTGCTGGGGCTCACGCTCCTCAACACCTCGCTGCAGCACAACTTCGCGGAGAGCGTCATCTACGGGCTCGGCGGAGGCCTCGGCTTCACCCTTGTGATCCTGATGTTCTCCGCGATGCGCGAGAGGCTTGAGCAGAACGACATCCCCGCGCCCTTCAGGGGAGCCGCGTCAGGCATGATCGCGGCCGGGATCATGTCGATGGCGTTCATGGGCTTTTCGGGGATTGTAAAGTAATGCTTCAGCTTTTTATCGGAATAGTCATCTTCGCGGCCGTCGGGGCCGCGGCCGGAGTGTTCCTCTCCTGGCTCTCCGGGAAGTTCAGAGTGCAGGAAAGCCCTGCGGCCGACCGCATCTATGAAATCCTCCCCCACACCGAGTGCGGACAGTGCGGGCACCCGGGGTGCCGCCCCTACGCGAACGCGGTGGCGGAGGGCAAGGACGCCTGCAATAAGTGCATTCCCGGAGGGCGTGATACCGCGATTGAAATCGCTAAAATCATGGGACTGGATCCCGCCGAGGCGGAGTCAGGCGAGGCGCCGGTTCCCGGGGCAGCATTCATCGACGAGTCACGCTGCATCGGCTGCGGCAAGTGCCAGACCGTATGCCCGGTTGACTGCATCGTGGGAGCCGCCCGCATGAAGCACACTGTTATCCGGAAGGACTGCACCGGCTGCGGCAAATGCGTCAAATCCTGCCCGACGGAGTGCATCATCATGGATGAGATCAGGGAAGGCCCCGAGAGCTGGGACTATGAGTTCAGTGAGGAGAGCCTCAGGTAGGATGTGCCATGGATTTTGAGAAGATAATCGCGAAAATAAGGGCCGGGAAGACCTGGCGCTTCCACGGCGGCATCCATCCCGCGGAGCACAAGGACGAATCCTCTGAAACTCCTGTTGAGAGGCTGGAGCCTGCCTCGGTCTACATCGTGCCGGTAAGGCAGCACTCCGGGGACGCCGGAACCATCATCGTGAAGGCCGGAGACTATGTGAGGAAAGGCGATCCGCTTACGAGATCCTCGGGAAGGCGCGACCTCCCCGTAAGCGCGCCAACGTCCGGGACAATCGCCAAAATCGGCCTGCACACTGCCCCGCACCAGTCGGGTCTCGAGGATCTTGAAATCACCATCACCCCTGACGGCAAGGACGAGTGGAGGGAGAGGCATCCCATCGCTGACTTCAGGACAAAGAGCCCGCAGGAGCTCCTCTCAATTATCCACCAGGCTGGCATCGCCGGGATGGGCGGAGCCGGGTTCCCGGCAGATCAGAAAATCGCCGGAGCTGTGGGGAAAACCCATATCCTCATCATCAACGGCTCGGAGTGCGAGCCCTACATCACCTGCGATGACCGGCTTATGCGCGAGAAGGCTGCTGAAATTGTCGAGGGAATAAGGATCCTTAAGTACATCCTGAAGCCCGATGTCGCGATAATCGCCATTGAGGACAACAAGCCGGAGGCAGCGAAGGCCATAAGTGACGCGGTCAAAGATGACGATGACATCATCGTGAGAGTACTCGAGACGCGCTACCCGACAGGCGCCGCGAGGCCGCTCATCAGGCGCCTCACTGGCATTGAGGTGGGCTATACTAGCCGCTCGACAGACTTCGGCATCGAGATGCAGAACGTCGCGACAACGTACGCAATAAAGCGCGCGGTCGAGGATGACGAGCCTCTGGTTGAAAGGATTGTGACCGTCACCGGGAACAACTTCGGGAGGAAGGGAAATTTCATCGTACCGTTCGGGACACCGGTGCGCCATATCCTCGACAAGTGCGGGTGGCACGGCGAGGCGAAGAACGAGCTGATTTTGGGCGGCCCGATGATGGGCTTCACCGTGCCGACGCCTGACGTGTCTGTAACAAAGACTGTCAACTGCGTGTTCTCGCCTGACAGCACCGAGGTGATGTCCTACGACAATCCGCTCGAGTGCATCAGGTGCGGAAGATGCGCGAGAGTGTGCCCCTCAAGGCTTCTCCCATTTGCCCTCGTAAAGGCCGCTAAGGCCGGGGACAGTGAGGCCGTGCAGAGGGAGCGCATCCGCGACTGCATCGAGTGCGGCTGCTGCGCCTTTGTCTGCCCGAGCAGGATACCGCTCGTGCGCTATATAAGGATAGCGAAAGCGAGGATCCGCGAGGAGTCGGCTGAGGCACGTAAGAAGCAGAATACCGAACGCCTTATCGCGGAGAAGCTCTCGCGCGAGGAGAAGATCGCCGCGGCAAGGAAGGCGCGCATCGCGGCACTCAAGGAAGGAGCCTCAACGACAGCTTCAGCTGGAACTACAGCTCACGCATCAGCTTCCGCTGCTGAAAATACCGCGGCAAAGACAGCTGACTCCGCTGCAAATATTGAAGAAAGAAAGACCGGGACAGCAGCCAAACCGAAGAGCTCTGCACTGGCTGCGGCGCTCGCAAGGGCAAAAGCGAAAAAGGCTGAGGTAAACAAGCAACCAGCTTCTGAAACCTCTGGAAGCAATACACCGGAAACTTCTGCACCTGAGGCAAAGTCCGAGTCCGGCAGCAGGTCCGCAGCTGTCGCAGCGGCACTCGCCAAGGCAAGAGCAAGGAAGGCTCAGGAGAGCAGCTCCGGAGCAGATGAGAAAGCAGCAGCACCGGTTTCACAGCAGGAAAGGAAGGAGCCTGCTGCTGACGCTGACGCACCGGATCCGCGCAGAGCCGCGCTCGCAGCGGCCCTCGCGCGCGCAAAGGCCAGGAAGCAGGCACAGAGTGCGGATGAGCCGGAAGGAAAGGTCTCAGAAAAAGACGAGGCTGCTCTCAATACTGAATCTTCTTCCAAGGTTCCCGCAGCAGATCCGAAAAAGGCTGCCGTAGCCGCCGCTCTTGCAAAGGCAAGAGCAAGGAAGGCTGCTGAGAGCGGAGAAAGCACTGTGCGTTCCGGGAGCGGTGAGGTGAGCAAACCAGATGCAATTGAGGCAAAGACATCTCCCGATACTCCTGAAACCAATAAGACTCCTGCCGCAGATCCGAAAAAGGCCGCACTCGCCGCGGCACTTGCGAGGGCAAAGGCCAGGAAACAGGCTGAGTCAGCGCCGGATGGTTCTCAAAAGGCATCTGAGGAGTCTGTGCATGGAGAAGAAAAAGCCAGCAGCGCTGAAAGCATAGGCTCATCTGTAAAGGCTCCCGCGGCAGATCCGAGGAAGGCAGCAGTCGCCGCGGCGCTCGCGAGGGCCCGTGCGAAGAAGTACGCGGCATCAGTGAGCGGCAACAGCAGGGCTCCTGCGGACAAGAGTGGTGAGGAGTCAGCTCCTTCGGAGGAAAACAAATGATTTTCATCAGATCAAGCGCTCCGCACGTGCACAGCCTGAAGAGCACCAGGTTCATCATGGGCTGCACGGCATTCGCACTGATGCCTGCGGCTCTGGCGCTCACCTTTGCCTACGGCTTCGGCGTCGTGTGGCACATCATCTTCGCCGTAGCAGCGGCCGAGATCTTTGAGGCTCTGTGCGTCCTCATAAGGGGAAGAAGCGTGGGGACAGCGCTCGGAGATTTGAGCGCGATGCTCACAGCTGTCATATTCGCGCTCGCAGTGCCGCCGTACCTTCCCTGGTATCTTGTAGTGGGAGGCATGTTCTTCGGCATCGTGGTCGTCAAGCAGTGCTTCGGCGGCCTCGGTCAGAACACCTTCAACCCTGCTATGGCTGCCTATGTGCTGCTCCTTGTCTCGTTCCCCGGGCAGATGACAGCGTGGATCGCGCCGTCTCCGGAGAACTTCGGGAAGCTCGGCTTCGCGGAGAGCCTTGAGGTCATCTCCGGGCAGAAAAGCGTGAGCGAAGCCATTGTCCTCCACGGAAGCTCAATGGGCAGCATCAGGAAAACCGAGAGAAACAGTAATGCAGAGGCAAAGGCTGCTCAGGAGGCTTCAGCAGCAACAGACGATGCCATGGAATCAGGCCATGGGGCAAATGGCTCTCATGTTGGTCAGGCTGATTCATCAACTCACGCGACCATGCAGAACGCCGGCGGCAATCAGGCAGGCGCCGCTAATGACGGAAAGACAGGTGCTACTGCAGCTGCTCACGGGGCTGGAGCTGCTGACGGGCAGAAGACTGCCGTAAATAAAGATTCTGCTGATATCACGGACGGATCAACCCACGCTGCTGCCGCTGCGGGAACGGACGGCAGGACCGGAGCGACAGTTGCTTCCAGAGTGCATGGCAAGACTGAGGGAAAAGCTTCTGATACAAAAGCCGACGGAGCGACGCACGCGACAGCTTCAGCTGATGCCGTGACCTACGCTACACCACTCAGCAAATACAAGGTCGAGAAGAGCAAAAACGGCGTCTACCATCCTTATGTAAGGAAAGGCACGATCTCCGAGCTTGACATCAGCACATACGGAGTAAAGGTAGTGTCGCTTGCGTTCCTCCTGGGCGGGCTTGTCCTCCTTGTGACGCGCATGATCTTCATCTCGGTGCCGCTCTCGGTCCTGGGATCAGTCGCGTTCTTCTCCTGGATGTACCAGGTCCTCGGTGACGCGGGGGACTTCCCCGTAATGACCATAACTGATCAGCTCCTGACTGGAGCCACCATGATGGGAGCGTTCTTCATCTACACGGATCCGGTCGGCTCCGCATCGACAACGAGGGCCAAGATCATCTCCGGGATCCTAGTCGGGTTCTTTATAGTGACAGTAAGGAACTTCGGCGGCTACCCTGACGCGGTAGCGTTCGGCGCGCTTCTCGCGAACTCCATAAACCCGCTCCTTGACCGGCTCGTAAGGCCCATAAGGTTCGGAAGACTCGGGGAGGCAGCATGAAAGAGAGAATAAAGTCAGGGCTCACGCTCGGCATCTACGCGCTGCTCTCGGTTGCCCTTATCGGAGTAACGAACCAGCTCACGAGCGGCTACATAAAGGAGCAGGCGGACAAAAAGCTCACCGCGGAGCTCTCCGCGATGCTCCCAGGAGTGCCGTTTGACAACAATATCGCCGGTACCTGCCGTCTTATAAAGGACGAAAGGCTAGGTGACAGCGCGCTCCATGAGCTTTATGTCGCGAAGAAGGACGATAAGGTCACCGGCTTCATCTTCCACTACTTCACCCATAAAGGCTACTCAGGGGACATCGAGCTACTCACCGGAACTGACAAGGACGGCACCGTGAGGCGCGTGCAGGTCCTGAAGCACCAGGAGACCCCGGGACTCGGCGACCAGGTTGAGGAGGGGAAATCCGACTGGCTGAAGTCATTTAAGGGGAAGAGCCTTGGAAACGCAACGTTCAAGGTGAAGAAGGACGGAGGCGACTTTGACTCCTTCACGGGAGCCACCATCACGCCCCGGGCCGTAACCGAGGCGGTAGGCGGACTACTTGAGTTTGAAAAGGACCTTGCTGCGCCGGACGGGCTCAATAAGTTCCAGGCGCCATGCGGAGGACGGAAATGATCGGAAAATACCTCACCATCGCGAAGAACGGCCTCTGGACCAGCAACACCACACTCGTGCAGATGCTCGGGCTCTGCCCTACCCTTGCCGTCACGAACTCCGCGGTCAACGCACTCGGGATGGGGCTTGCGACCACCGCGGTCCTCACCGTGAGCAACACTTTCATCTCCGCCGTGAGGAAGACCCTGAGGCCAGAGATAAGAATTGCGGTCTTTGTACTCATACTCGCTGGCCTTGTGACCTCCCTTGAGCTCGTGATGGAGGCGTTCGTGCCGGACATCTACAGCGCGCTCGGAATTTTTATTCCGCTTATCGTAACGAACTGCATAATCATAGGGCGCGCCGAGTCGTTCGCGAGCAGGCATCCTGTGGGAGAATCCTTTACTGACGGGCTCTTCACCGGGCTCGGCTTCTCGATTGTCCTCTTCGTGATCGGCTCAATCCGGGAAATCATCGGCACCGGGCACTGGCTCGCTGGATTCGATCAGCTCATCGGAGATGCAGGGAAGAGCCTTGAGACCGTGCTCTTCAGCTCGGACTCGGGAGTGCTCATCGCGATACTTCCCCCGGGAGCGTTCATTACCCTGGGGTTCCTGGTGGCCCTGCACAATGTCATCGAGTCAAAGGGGAAGAACGGGAAGAAAACAGTCAGCGAGGCCGGCCATGGCTGCTGCTGAGAGATCCGCAGAGAAAGACTCAGGGCTCAAGGCACGGAAGGAGCTTGCGGAGAAAGTCTACGCAGCCCTTGCTAAAGCCATCCCCGAACCGAAGGCTGAGCTCAGGTACGGCTCGGTCTACGAGCTTCTCACTGCAGTGATGCTCTCCGCGCAGGCGACCGACAAAAGCGTCAACGCCGTAACCGGAGAGCTCTTCAGCAAAGCTCCGACACCGGAGAAGATGCTTGAGCTCGGTGAGGATAACATCAGGAACATAGTGAAGACTGTGGGCCTTGCCAACACCAAGGCGAAGCACATCCTCGAGGCAGCGAATATCCTTGTTTCTGATTTCAATGGCAAGGTTCCGGAGACCATCGAAGAGCTCGTAAAGCTCCCCGGAGTCGGCGAGAAGACCGCGAAGGTCGTGCTCAATGTCGGCTTCGGGAATGGCGTCATCGCGGTGGACACCCATATCCTCCGCGTCGCGCACCGTCTGGGGCTCTCAGATGCGAAAACGCCGTCAGGCGTATCCAAAGACCTTGAGGAAATCACGCCTTCCGAGTACATCAGGAACGCGCACCACTACCTGCTCCTCCACGGGAGATACACCTGCAAGGCGGCAAAGCCAAACTGCAGCGGCTGCCCTGTCGCAGGACTCTGCCGTTATATTACCCACTGAACCGGCTCGGTGAAAGACACATCGCTCCCGTTCAGATGCACCCTGTTAGCGGAGACTTGATAGTGGGAATAATGATTGTCTCTCTGCGAAAGCCTTTCAGTTCTGGGAACCATAATCACCGAAATTCCAAGCCATTATCTGAAGTTCATTTTTTCCTTAACTCATTGATGACAAAAGGAGCTGCGTAAATTGATCCTCTGATATTCAAATGTCCAGCATCTCGGTAAAGCAGGTTGCCTTTTTCATCAAGCATGGAACATATTCCTTTTTCACAGAACACCTGTCCCAAATCTATAAAATGAATATTTTTGAAGCCTGCCGCGGTTTCATGAGCAACTTTATTCCAGTTGTCAACCATTTTCCTGTCTCTGCGATCTGACTGCTTTATAAAGCAGATCCTGACATTTTTCTGAGTAAAGAGGTCCGGAACAGAGACAGGACGATGGGCAACAGAGGCGCTGCACTTTGTCCAGGCTGCTGCATAATGGGGATTATCCAGAACCACATAAATTTCTTTTCCTGCTTTAGTCAATGAGTCATAGGTTCTGATAAAACCGTTGTGCAGAATAGAATCGAAATCATGATTCTCAGGGTGGAACGTATCCACCACATTGTTCCAGGAACAACCGGGATGATGAGACAGAACTACCTTTTTGACGTTTCTGTGACTCAGTATGTAATTGAAGCCTTCTGACAGCAAATGCTCGGTGTTTGCCCGGATTGGGAAACGTTTGACATCCTTGGGTGATGCGGCTGAGTGCAGACCGATCAGAGGAATCGCGCAGGAACCAGGGAAAACAGCAACGCCTTCATTGTTTCCGATCTGGCTTAACAGTCCGGGATACAGATGCCAGGAGTGAGAGTCGCCTATCAGCGCAATCGTAATTTCATCCGGTGCGCGGCTGATTAAACAAGTATTTTCCACATCTGACAGACTGTTCCATTCAGGCATGATACTCAGGCACCTGTTGTTATCCTCATCCAGCCTTTTGCTGATCGCATCGAGCACAGGCTGGTCAGCCTCGTTAATCCTCACAGTGTAGCCGTTGTGCCGTTCTATCGAATACCCGATGGCTCCGATGAGAATCATTACGCTGAGCAGTCCTGTTGCCTTGAACCCGCCATATCTGCCCCAGCGAAGGCTCGGTTCGATGAAATAGTAGGTCACAGCAGACATGATGACCGCAAGCACAACGCAGCCAATTCTCACCTTGAGCTGCGGCATCTCGCCTCCCACTATCCAGGCAAAGGAGAGGAACGGCCAGTGCCAGATGTAGAGGGGATAGCTGATGAGCCCGAACCAGACCATTACCCTGTTCGAGAGCAGGCAGCGGTTAAGGAAGGCGTCCTTCCCGGCCGCAATCATCAGGACTGCGCCCATTACAGGAAGAAGCGCCTTGTACCCCGGGAAGTCCTTATTGTCGAGCGCAAATACGGCAGTGAGTATCATGGCAAGGCCGATGACTGAGAGAATGTTTCCGCAGAGCCTCACGCTGTAAGACTTGTCTGGGCTGCGCAAGAGAAGAGATGATGGGTATGGCCCGACTCTGTTTGCGATACCGGTGAACATCTCTCCCTTATAGAGCTTAAGCCAGGCAAGAAGACTCCCCGCCATAAGCTCCCAGAACCTGAGGAACGGGGAGTAGAAGGCAGCAGTCGGATTGTCATGGACATAGCGGAGCTCAAAGCCAAACGAAGCAAAAGCCCCGACAAGGGCAAGGGTGAAGATGTTGAAGTTGAGCTTATACACAATGAAGAGCACCAAAGGCCAGATCAGGTAGAACTGCTCCTCAATACCCAAGGACCATAAATGAAGGAGAGGCTTGGTATTTGACGCAGTCTGGAAGTAGTTCCCTGACTCTGACCAGAGGATGAAGTTCGAGACATAGGCAGACGCTCCAAGAGTGTGTTTGCCGAACAGTCTGTACTCATCAGGAAGCAGGATAAACCAGCCGAGCACCAGGAATGTAAGGAGGCAGAATATCAGCGACGGGAATATGCGCCTGACTCTCCTTGAGTAGAAGTCTATGAACGAGAACGGCTTGGTGAGGCCGGTTCCGGCCATCCTCTCGCTCATCCCCCTGAAGATGATTGTGGAGATGAGGAAGCCCGAGATGACGAAGAATATATCAACTCCGACAAATCCAGATTTGAAGATGCTGTCCGGGAAGGCATGGAAGAGAACTACCGAGATGACCGCTATGGCGCGGAGCCCGTCTATGTCAGGACGGTATCTTAACTTCCCGCCCCTATTTTATAAGCACGGCAGGATAGATAAAAATTACCTGTGAGCCATTATGTACTAATACCCATCAAATGGTTATTACGATGCACCACGGTTACCAGTAGAATTTACT
>Ga0256404_1003093_pt1 | contig 34963 bp, 10 predicted proteins | sample RumenRJG_01DNA_FD_185990 | JGI IMG/M metagenome (GOLD analysis project Ga0256404, IMG submission 185990) | Bovine rumen microbial communities from Lethbridge, Alberta, Canada - RJG_01 | ecosystem: Host-associated > Mammals > Digestive system > Stomach > Rumen | place: Canada: Alberta | collected... | reverse complement strand
TGTCCTTAACCTTTTATAATAATATCAGAATCGCGGGAGCGATTATAATGGCAGAGGCCGGAGAGAAACCAATAAGGAAGAAGGAGAGGGAGCCCATCGCAGCGGTGTGCTTCGTGGTTCTCCTCATCGCCTGTGTGGCAGTCCTTGGTGTGTTCATCAACGATAACTACATCAACAAGAACAAAGAGACCATCGAGTACGGGGATTCCATCGAACTCAACTACACCGGTTCGCTCTATGCGTACTACAATGACAAATCCTCCTACACCCCTGTGATCTTCGACACCTCCGTCGAGAGCGTCGGCAAGGACACCAACAACACCTTCCTCGCCAGCTTCAGCAAGGACAAGTACGCGACCTCCACCATCAAGGTGGATTCCGCCACTTCAGGCAGCGGAGATTTCCTCAAGGCTTTCGAGGATGCATGCATCGGCCACAAGGTCGGAGACACTTTCTCCTTCAAGATCGACAAGGCCGACGCCTACAAGACCGGCAAAGCCTGCGATACCGACACCGTCACCGACAAGGTCATTGAAAACAGCAAGCTCATCAGCATCAGCCAGTACAACAAGCTCTTCAACAATACCGAAACCTCTGTCGACGCAACCAAGAACCTCACCGACGTATCCGGACTTCCCGCCACCGTCACTGGTGTGGACGGTAAGGTCTGTGTTAATTACACTCTGACTCCCGGTCAGGAGTACACCGTCTACGAGAAGGCAGGAGTCGGAAAGGTCACTCTCAATGCAAGTGCGGTATCCGCATCCAGCATCACCTACACTCTGACTTTCGTCGAGAAGAAGGACGTTGCTGACCAGAAGGCTTACGGTACTGAGATCCAGGCCATCGAGATGATCAGTATGAACCTCTTCGGTCAGTACTACAACATCGTCGGATATGATGGTACCAACATCGCTTACAACAATGCCAGCTCCACCAACGATGCCATCAGCGATATGGATCTGTACTTCGTCGTGACCATCGTCAAGAAGGTCTGAAACTTTAACGCGGGGTATTACCCCGCATCTTTCTCTCTTCACTCTACCAATGTTTCCGAGATTTTCGGAAACACCGATGTAAGCACAATAGTTTTTCCTTGTTTATCGGAAAAAGGTCTGAGGCTGAGGTAGGAGCCTGAAGCATAGATATGCCCGAAGAAGTGTTAAAAAATCAGAGGATGGCCTGACGGCCATCCTCCTCAGAAGATCCTGTTGAACTTCGAAATAACATCTCTGGGATATTTGCCGAAGATGTTTACCTTGGGGTTCTTGCTCTCGAGGTCGTAGATCACATCAGGGAACTTCTCGCAGCCGTCGAGGGTGTTCCTGAGGGATTTGGAGACCGATTCCCCGGTAACCCTCTTGATGGGGACGACTTCCAGACCTGCGTTCCTGAAGTCGCGGGGAAGGTCCTTGTCGGCCCCGATCTCCAGGACGCACCTGATCTCGGGATTGGTCTTCATGATCTCCATCAGCACGTAGGAGAGGTGTTCGGCGGCCCCGTACTTGACGGGTCCGCCCTTCTTCACATTGCCGTTGTGGACGGTCATGCGTTTCTCTACAGCACCGATCTCCTCCGGGCCCCTGGCATTCTTCTTGGCGAAGGCCAGGTTCATACCTGCCTTGGGAACAAGTTCCAGGGGGACGGTGGCTGCCAATTCATCAACAGCAGCGTCTAGCTCACGGATGATGTCCACCTTGGCGGAATCCTCCTTCTTGGTGAGCCTGACGTTGGGGTTGACGGTCGGTACGCCCTGACCGATCCTGTACTGGGTCTCGATGGACTTCTGGATCATCTTCCTCGATTCGTTCACCGAGGTGACCAAATCCAATCCGTTGGCCATGTTCGCCGTTATGAAGGCGGACAGGGTGCACCCGGAACCGTGGCCCGCCTCCACGGGCAGGCGGGGGTTCACTATCGGAGTGATATCAGCGGAAAGGTAGAGGTAGTCGGTGACCTGGTCGCCGGCTATGTGCCCTCCTTTCAGCAGCACGGAGCAGCCCTCCTTGCCGAGGATCTCGCAGGCATAGGCCGCGTCGTCCTCGTTCCTAATCTTCAGGCCGGTGAGCTTCTCCGCCTCGTGTTTGTTGGGAGTCACGAGCTCGCATACGGGAATGAGTTTCTCCTTCAGCGCACGTACGAACGTGTTGTCGTAGAGCCTGTCGCCGACGGTGGCGACCATGACTGGGTCGACGATGAGGGGAACGTCGTGTTCCTCCAGGGCGTCGGCCACGACGCCGACGATCTCGGCGCTGTATAGCATACCGGTTTTGACTGCTTTTACGTCACAGTCTTTGAGTACGGCATCAAGCTGTGCCTGTACCGAATCCGCCGGCATAGGATAGATATCGCTGACGCTGCAGGTGTTCTGCGCGGTGACAGCGGTGATGACGGTGGCCGCGTGGACTCCCAGTGCGTTCATGGCCTTGATATCCGCCTGGATACCTGCGCCTCCGCACGAGTCCGAACCGGCCACGGTAAGAGCGGTTCTCATCGGAGGCGGTTATGTTGCCCACCTATATAATCGAAAGAGGAGGACCGACTAACAGTATCTATTTAATCGATGTCGGATATCCAGAAACGATGGCAAAATCCAGCGTTCATTTCATTCTCAAAGGCCGGAGCGACTACAAGGATCTGGCCCCCGTGTTCAAGGACATCATGCAGAACGTCCTGGAGAATGCAGACCAGGTACCCGAGGAAGAGGAGTTCACCATGATCCTCCATCTGAATCTGGATGATCTGGAGCAGAACCGCAAGCCCGAGGGATACATCCGCAAGGCGAGGGTCAGGATCGTGTTCCCCCTGGACAGGAAGGAGTTCTACGTCCAGAGCTACAGTCCCAAGGTGGTCAATCTCTCGAAGATCAGGGAGGATGTTTCTGCTATCCTGAACAACGGCGGAATCTCCTTCGATGTTACCGAGGACGATGACATCAAGTTCGATCTGAAGAACTGAAACTATAACTGCGGCGGAAGCCGCATTTTTCTCACTTTAAATTATAAAAAAAACAAAGGTCCGTAGGTGAGGGTCCCATCCCCTCTGACCTACGGCCAATGCGAACAGAAAACTGGATTGGATGTGGAGGATGTGTTTCCTGCTTGCAATTTTAGATATGCGTTCATGGTTTATAAATATTTGCTAATTGCATTTTAGCAAATAGATTTAACGACAATAATCAAAATACCCAGCAAATCGAGAACGGAAAAAATAGTGACTGAAATTTGAGAAGGAAAAGGGGAAACAATCCCCCATGAGTTTCACTGGTTCAGAAGAACGTCCCAGCAATTCTGGAAGAGCATGTCCTTCTGCCTGACCGCGGTCTCCCTGTCGAACAGGTCCTGCAGCGACAGTGCCAGCTGCACGTCGGTGGATGCCGGGGAGGTGCCTCCGTAGGAGTCCCTCCTCTCGACGCAGGCCTTCACGGAGATGGCGCCGAACACATCCTCCTCGATGAGCGGGGAGTACCCTTTGAACTGCTCGAGGGTCAGGTCGTCGAGGCTGAGGCGGTTGGCCTCGCAGAAGCGGACAGCCTCTCCGACGATACCGTGGGCCTCCCTGAAGGGGACTCCTTTTGTGACCAGGTAGTCGGCGAGGTCGGTGGCGTTGATGAATCCCTTCTTGGTGGCTTCCAGCATGTTGCTGTCGTTGATCTTCATGGTGGCGACGACCTTGGCCATGATGTTGGCGCAGTCCCTTACGGTTTCCAGGGAATCCATCACGGGCCTCTTGTCCTCCTGGAGATCCCTGTTGTAGGCCAGAGGCAGGCTCTTGGTGGTGACCAGCATGGTCATGAGGGCGCCGATAACGCTTCCGGTCTTTCCCCTTGTGAGCTCGCAGATGTCGGGGTTCTTCTTCTGCGGCATGATGGAGGATCCGGTGGAGTAGCGGTCGTCCATGGTGACGAAACCGAACTCCTGCGAGTTCCACAGGACAAGTTCCTCGCAGAGGGAGGAGAGACTGATAGCTACCATGGATGCATCGAAGGCAAGCTCGGTGACGTAGTCCCTGGAACCGACGGTGTCCATGGAGTTCTCGGTGGGATCCTTGAATCCGAGGAGGTCGGCGGTCATCTTCCTGTCGATGGGATAGGTGGTGCCGGCGAGGGCTGCGGAGCCCAGGGGACACTTGTTCATCCTTTCTACGGCGTCCATGAAACGGTCGGCGTCGCGGCCCAGTCTGAACGCATGTGCCAGCATGTGCTGTGCGAGGGTGATGGGCTGGGCGTGCTGCATGTGGGTGAAGCCGGGCAGGATGGTCTCGCGGTGATCCTTGGCGACATCCTGCAGGGAGGCGATGAGCCTGTCGACCGCATCCACGGTGTTGAGTGCCGCATCTCTGAGATACATCTTGAAGTCGGTGGCCACTTGGTCGTTCCTGCTCCTGCCGGTGTGCAGTTTGCCTCCGGCGGGACCGATGATATCGGTGAGTTTCACCTCGATGTTGGTGTGGATGTCCTCCAGGGAGTAGTCCATCTCGAAGTTTCCGCCTTTGAGGGAAGCCGCCAGCTTACGGAGCCCTCCGGTGATGGCGTCAGCATCCTCCTCGGGGATGATCTTGCGGGCCTTCAGCATGCGCACGTGGGCGAGGGAGCCCATGATGTCGTAGAATGCCATCCTGCCGTCGACGTCGAGGGAGGAGGTGAACTTGAGGGTACCCTCGTCCATGCCGCCCTCGAACCTTCCTGACCAAAGCGCCTTTCCGGACATCAGTATCACTGTTTCTTACCCTGGTGGGCCCTGGCTGCGGTCTGGTCAGGCAGTCCCCAGACGTAGATGAATCCCATGGCGGCCTTGTGATCGAAGGTGTCCACGGTGTCTTTGGAGTAGGTGGCGAGTCCCACGTCGTAGAGCGAGGTGGGGGACTTCCTTCCGACGACGGTGACGCTGCCCTTGAAGAGCTTCACGCGGACGGTACCGGTTACGTACTCCTGGGTCTTGTCGATGAAGGCGTTGAGGGGTTCCCTGAGTCCGCCGAACCACTGTCCGTCGTAGACCATCCTGGTGAACTTCTGCTCGATGCCCCTCTTGAAGTCGAGGACCTCCCGCTGGAGGGTCATGGCCTCGATTGCCCTGTGGGCGGCGATGATGGTGACCGCTGCGGGGCACTCGTAGGTCTCGCGGCTCTTGATTCCGACCAGCCTGTCCTCGACGTGGTCGATCCTTCCGACACCGTTCTCGCCTGCGATCTTGTTCAGCTTGTTGATGAGCTCTACGCCGTCCATCTTTTTTCCGTCGAGGGCCACGGGGATTCCCTTCTCGAACTCGATCTCCACGAAGGTGGGGGTGTTGGGAGCTTTCTCGGGGTCGACGGTGTGCACCCAGACTCCTGCCGGAGGCTCGTCCCAGGCGTTCTCGAGGGCACCGCACTCGCAGGATGCGCCCCAGAGGTTCTCGTCCCTGGAGAAGGGGCTGCTCTTTTTGGCCTTGATCTCGATTCCGTGCTCTGCCGCGTAATCGATTTCGTCGTCCCTTGTGGCGATCCACTCCCTCTGGGGAGCGATGATCTTGAGGTCGGGGTCCTGTGCTTTGATACCTGCGTCGAAACGGACCTGGTCGTTTCCCTTTCCGGTGCATCCGTGGGCGATGTACTTGGCACCCTCCTCGTGGGCGATTTTCACTAGGGTCTTGGCCATGAGGGGCCTGGCGATGGCGGTGGAGAGGGGGTAGATGTCCTGGTACATTCCGTTGGCCTTGACGAGGGGCCATACGTATTCCTCGACGAACTCCTTCCTCACGTCGAAGAAGTCGGCGCGGATGGCGCCGTTTCTGTAAGCGCGGGCGACGATCTCCTCGCCGTCGGTCTCGGGCTGTCCCACATCGACGGAGATGGCGACGACATCGACGTCGTAGTTCTCCTGGAGCCAGTGGATGTCCACAGAGGTGTCGAGTCCTCCGGAGTAAGCGAGAACGACCTTGTCGCGCTTTCCGTCGGTTTTTGCGGATGCAGTTTTGTTTGCCATGAGCAACCCCAGTAAGACCAGACTAATAAACTATCGCGTGGGCAGGCGGGGGCGCGCGATGGCCCGCGGTTGCGCTTCTGCGTGTCAGTTATACCTACGTACTGATTGTTCCGAGAGTCGGTATCCACATGTGCCAGCAATCAATTTTTAGATCATTTAGCGGCCTGAGGAGAATGGAAAAATTCTGTTTAGGACCCATTGGACGTAAAATCCAGTTTCCTTTCGAGGAGATATTTTAACTATTGTTATCACTTATAAATCCAATTGTCTACCTTTTGTCTACACCCTATTTTTTATAATATAAGACGTGACGACTTAGGTGTCCAACAAAGCGAAACCTTCGAAATTCAGCAGAAGGTATGAAACCTTCCTCAGCGAAGCGTCCAATGAGGAAATCGTTTCGATTTCTAAAGAACTCGCTGAGGAGATGAATGCTCAGATCAAGTCGACTACCGTTACCGCCCTGACTCTATTGGGTATCTCGATGGCCGCTCTGATTCTCTCAATCTCTCTGGTTACAGACCTTGCCTCCAGCATCTCCAACAGCATCAAGAACCTGATTTTCCTGATGCGTATGATTTCGATTGCTTTCATGTGCATAACCGCATTGATTGCATTCCTGGTCATTCAAAAGGTCAGCAAGGCTTCGTCGTTTTCGCCTTTGATGTGGAGGCATATCCGTGAGACTGCCTCCGACGAGACAGCGTACGAACAGATGGACGCAGTTCGTTCGCTGGATTTCTTCGTATCTTCCGCCAAGAATCTGAACGTCACGGCAGCACTGACGCTTGTGCTGTCCGGAATATTCCTCGGATTCAGCTACATCTACCAGATGATGGCCGCATCCGGATACCTGTGAGGCGACCATGAGATCAGTGAAAGTTTGTCTCGCATGCATCGTATCTGTGCTGGCCCTTCTTTCGGTGGCGGCCGTCCTTCCCGACGGCTCCGATGCCGCCCCCTCAGTCAGCGGACAGTCCATACTGTCCTACACCGAGGGTTCCGAGAACTACCTTTACCTGGCGTACGTCGAGGATACCCTCCCCGAGAAGGTGGATGCATCGAAGTATGTGCGCCATGACGGCTTTTGGTATAACGTCGACGGGTCTTCCTCTGGCAACGGTACCTATCTGACCTACGGGGAGCTTGCACCCGAGATGTCCCTCTCGGAGATGAAAGCCGACCTGACCGCCAGGTACGGAGCCACCTTCACAGTCGTGCAGGTCTCCATGGCTGTCGCCTCCGACTGCAATGTGGAGTATAACATCGTCAAGGACGATGCCACTTACGTATCCACATCTTTCGTGGCCAAAGCGGAGGTCGAGGGATTCGAGGTTCAATCCTTCAAGTACGTCAAGACCTATGTGCTCGGGACTGACTTCACACCTGCCGACTATATCGGCCTATACACACTCAACGTCAAGTGCAATGGATCCTCCCTCGAGCCCGTCAGCACCCAGAACGGATTCCAGACCGTGACTGTAACAGGATATGTGAAGGACCTCTCTGAGCGGCCCATTGCCGATGCAATAGTCTACTACAACAAGAGCGACAATGTGGAGTCCCGTACCTCCACCGATGCTACCGGCAAGTACACGATTGTAATAAGCAAGGGCGATTTGGTAAAGGTCACCTCAGTCTCCAAGAGTGGTTACAGCTTCTTATTCGATCCTATCACCAGTGGCAATATACTATCCGACACAGCTCTCCCCGACATACACTCGAAGGAAAGGAGCGTGCAGGTCCATGTCACCGACCAGACCGGCACCTACCCTGTAGCGGATGTTCGTGTCACTGCAGAGTGGCATGTACAGTCCATCGATCCCTTAACGGGCAAGTACGTTCTCGAGAAGATCACCGGTGGTTACGCGTACACCGACGAGGTAGGGAACGCACTGATCATTTGCAGGGACCCCGCCGTGGACACATATGCACTGCTCATCTACGCCAGCACGCAGACCAATGGTTTTGCCTTTGATCTTGACGGCGACCAGACTTCACCTTCCGATACGGAGTTCAACTTCCTGAGGAAGGACCAGTCCGGCTCCTTCCTGACCGCCGACGGTAACGATTACGCCAACCTCGCCGACTACTCCGCCGTGACCAACCTCAAGGCGGAGGAATCCTGCATAGTGGTCACCGTGAGGGGACTGCAGGAGGGCCTGGAGGGAGGCGCGCCCATCCCAGAGATTACTATCGGAGCTGATTGGTACTACCAAGTCCATACTGGAGGTGCATACACCTACTCGAAGGACCCTACCCCCGACTTCCACAACATGGTAAGAGGAAGTGCCTTCGCCGTTGCACCCTCCGGAGCCGACGGAAAGGTCCTGGTGGCATACACCCTGCCCACCTGGGATACCGATTCTGCTCTCACTGCTTATCTTTACATCTATACAGTTACCACCACGTCGGTGTTCGCGTTCAGCGTACCAGTGCTTGGAGAAGGAGGTACCACTTCCTTCCCGGATGTGGTCTCCGCTTACGGCGGAGCTGTCGCCTTGCCCTCCGGAAGCGTGGCAGCCACAGAAATTCTCTCAGATGATGTCACATTCACTGTGTCTGGAGAAATCTCCGGAACCCTGCCCCCGAGTGCGAATGATGTGGTCATAGCATACAGCCTGTACAAGAATGTGGAGAGTCTTTACAGCGGCAGCGCCACCCTTGACATGTCAAGTTCGCCCGCCACCTTCTCTTACACCGTGAAGAAGGGCCTGTTCTCCAGGATTGACCTGGCAGTCATTGCAGGATACACCTTTGCCGAGTCCTCCAAGGTAATGCCCACCGCCATCGGTGACCAGGCATTCTCCACTGAGTGTTCCGCAGTCTCCTATACCCCTGTGGCCAGGGCGGCACCTGTCCTGCTGGAGACTTACACGGTGAACGGATTGACCACTGGCACTGTTGTGCAATTCAAGTGTGACATCTCCGGAACCACCTACACTTTCGAGAAGACTGCCGCCGGCACTTCTCTTTCCTTCCCTCTGAACGGGGTCTCGGGAGCCAAGATCGTATCTGTATCTGTCTCCGGTAACGGACTGTACGTTCCCGTCTTTACAGGCAACTCGGTCACCGTGGTGACAATGGCCCCTGTGACCGTGGTGTGCTTCTCCGAGACCGGAGCCACCGGACCTACCACAGAGAATGTTGTCAAGGAGGCGTCGGTGAAAGCGATTGTGGACGGTAAGGCCTACACCGCGACCACCTCAGCCGCCGGTACTGCGACCCTGAGCTTACCCTCAGGATATCCTGTGGAGTACAAGTTCGTCTCCGGTACCCAGGAGTACACCGTTACGGCAACGGCCATGACCTCTGGACCCTTCGCAGGCATGAACGCCATCAATCTGACCGAGGTCGTCGCGCCCGACGTATCCACTGTCATCCACCTGATTGAGCGCCATGTTTCGTATTCCAGCCTTTACAACGCTTCGCCCGCACAGGCGACAGTCCTGAGCAGCCAGACTACCGAGCGTGAGACAGGTACCTCTGTGAAGTATACCGCTCCGTCCCTGGATGGATTCAGATTCAGCGGATGGTTCCTCGGGGCAGAATGCCTTTCGGAATCCGCCACCCTGACCCTCGACATCAAGGAGAGTCTCGACGGACAGACCCTGTCCGCAGTGTACAGTCCTGTGCCCGAGACCGTCCCCGACAAGGGGGTGGACCCCATGGTGTTGATGATCGGCCTGGTGGCCATCATGATCGCCATCATGTGCTTTGCATATGTCCTCCTCAATAACAGGGGGTACTGAAACACCTTACATAAGAACCAGAAAAGGGAGTTAAAATGGTTAAAATAATCGGATCAGCAAAAATCGACGATTACCGCAAGGTGGTCCTCGAAGAGGGAGTCATGAAGTCCCTCAATGTAAAACCGGGAGACAGTCTGCTCTTCTTCAAGAAGGAGCACGACAGCACTCTGTCCGTCTACAAGGCGGAGGGGGCCCGTGTAACCAGCGAATGCGACAGCCCTGCTACCAGGCATCTGAAGGAGGCCCCTAAGAAACTGAGGTTCTTCGCTTTCGGATTGGGCGCAATGCTCATCCTCATGCTGTTCGCGGTCCTCATGAACCTCAACCACCTCGACACGATTGCTCTTGTGGTGTTCATCGTGTTCTGGGTGCTCGGCCTCTTCGGGGACATCATGATTATCAGGAACCTCGACAAAATCGACGAACCCTACGAGACCCAGACGCTTGTTACCGTGGGCGGACCCTACACCAACAACAGGATGACCGGCCTTTCCAAGCTCAACGACGACGGATACGCCGTATCCGGAGAGCTCTTCGTCAACAGCCTCTTCGGTGCCAACCCCAAGGAGATCAACGTCGAGATGGAGTACGTCAGCGGCAACAAGGAGGTCATCCTCACCAAGTGCATCAAATCTGTCCCCGGATACAGCGTCTACAAGATGCGCTTCAGGGACGAGGGACTCGAGCCCGGAAGGCTCCTTGTCACCTGCAACTTCGGATACATCGGCAAGTCCATTTCCGTGGTTTCCGTGTTCAACGTCGACGTCACCGACGGAAAGAACTCCAAGGCCATCTCCATCACCGAGGGCAGCGTCACGGCCAACATGCAGTTCGACGAGAACCTCAACAACACCGACTTCGACGAGGCCCTATTCGATCCCAGCGAGGACGACGACACCCTGTGAAGTGATTCACCATGGAGAAGATCTCCAACAACCTGTTGCTGTACGGTCCTCCGGGTACCGGTAAGACCTACAACGTAGTCAACTATGCGGTGGCTATCATCGAAAACCGTCCCCTGGAGGACGTGATAGCCGACGGCTACGACGGCAACCTCGACAAGTACGACAGATACACCAAGATGGGAAGGATAGCCTTCATGACCTTCCACCAGTCGCTGAGCTACGACGACTTCATCGAGGGTATCAGACCCGAGGTCAGGGAAGACGGGTCCCTTGTATACACACCTACTCCCGGTGCGTTCTACAAGTTCTGCGTCTCATCGGAGGACCCGGTCAAGACCGATTCCCCCACCGACGTCGGGAACTGCGTGTTCATCATCGATGAGATCAACCGTGGTAACATCTCCCGTATCTTCGGAGAACTGATCACCCTTCTGGAGAGTTCCAGGAGGAAGGGTATGCCCGAGTGTCTCGAGGTATTCCTGGCACAGATGAAGGTGAAGTTCTCGGTTCCGGCCAATGTCTACGTGCTGGGAACCATGAACACCGCTGACAAATCGCTTACCGCCCTGGATGCTGCACTTAGGCGTAGGTTCGAGTTCGTGGAGATGATGCCCGATCCCAACGTCCTGAAGGGGCGCATGATCATGGATGTCAATCTCTCGAAGTTGCTAGAGGTTATCAACAACAGGATCGAGCTCCTTTACGACAGGGAGCACATGCTGGGACATGCATATTTCATTCCTGTCAAGACCATCGACGACCTGGCCCAATGCATGATCAACAAGATCATCCCGCAGCTTCAGGATTACTTCTTCGATGATTACGAGAAGATGTGCTGGGTCTTGGGTAAGGCAAGCGATCCCAGACAATGCAAATTCATCAAACTGAGGAAGAGGAACAGATTCCAGATGAACTTCAACCTTCCCGATGTGTACGACATCGAGACGGATTACAATGTGTTCCTGAACCCCCAGAACTACATAGACATGTACAAGGGGGCAGACTGAAATGTACACCACCCTCTGCGAAGGCGATTCCGTCAAGCTCGACAGACGTCTCGGAGCGCAGGCCATGCTGATGGCCCGCATGCCCGGTGCAGAGGGACTGCTGTCTGCCTTCGAAACTCCCCGCGGTACCGAGTTCAAAGCGGAGGGATGTATCGGGCAGATCTTCTTCGACGATATGAGCTATCTGAACGTCGTCCCCAGAATCCCCAATCTGGAGTGGAAAGGCGACAGCGGAGGCATGCTCATAGAGATGCTGTACTCGGTGTTCGGTATGGAGACCGCCAGGGAGAGTTACGCCAACCTCTTCGAGTTCTGCGTGAAGATATTCATAGACAACGTCAACGTCCTTCTGCGCAGAGGCCTGAGATCGAAATACCACAGCGTCGAGGGCAACGAGAAGGCATTCAAAGGCAGGATCATGTTCAACGAACACATCCGCCAGAACTTCATCCACAAGGAAAGGATATACGTGGAGTACGAGACCTACTCCCAGGACAGGCCGGAGAACCGCCTGATCAAGAGCACATTGGAGGCTCTTGTCCGGAGGACCGCCGATAACCGCAACAAGAAGGGTCTCAAATCGCTTTACATGAATATGGAAGAGATCCCCGAATCGGAGGACATCGACCGTGATTTCGGAAGGTGCGTCGGGGACCGCAACATGGCCGACTACGAAGCGGTGATGATGTGGTGCAACATCTTCCTCAAGGGCATGGGTCTGGGCGGTTCCTCTGCCGGATCCCTGCCGTATGCTTTGCTGATCAGGACGGATTCGCTCTTCGGAGCGTACGTCGCCAGGAAGTCGTCCCAGAAGAGGACGGACGGTGCTTTCCTGACGAAATATAAAGCCTATGTGAAGACGTCGGACGATACCATAGGGGTTTCGCTCATTACAATCGACCTCGACTGGAACTTCTACAATAGGGAGAAGGATACCTCCGAGACCGATGCCGAACTGATGTTTATGAGTGCCCCCGGATACAGAGTCATACCCCGGGCCAGGGACGGGGACCGCCTCCGCGCGATGGCGGGCAGCTACCTGGCGGATGCAATGGTGCAGACGTGAGAGAATAAGAGAGAGTGATAGGATGGATATGTGGAAAATAAAAACATTGCGTGCAACGTTGGCACTGCTGTCAGCGTTGGTTGTGCTGATGGCCGGTATGGCGCTGTTCGAGAGTGACAGCAGCGATGCGGCCATCACAGCAGACGGCAATCTGGAAATCAAAGTGGAAGGCACCCCAACAGTTGTAGGTACCTGGGTAATCGAAGACAGTACGTTGCTTAGAATCGTAGCAACAACTGACGTTGGTTCAACCTTCCCTGTCCTTGTCGGATATGACAGTTCATATTCCACATCCATCACTGACGTTTCCGTCAAGGGTATCAAGTTCGACGTAACCTCTAATCTCGCCTCACTCTCCATCACTTCGGCTACCATCCAATACACTGGGGACATGCCCACCACCACCCAGAAAAGCGGAGGGGGTACTCAGGGTACATACGCAACCGGAATCTGGACCTATGATGTCTCGAGTAAGACCATCAACTTCAACAGGACCGGAAGTACAAGCTACACTCTCACCAGCTATGAGTCAGCAAACATCGATACCGAATGGAAGGATTATTGGTTCACCAGTGTCGCTGAGACTGCCATCATCACCGGTGAGTACAGGAACGGCGGTGATTTCGTTTATCATGATTTCACCAACCTCACCACTCTCCATGCGGATACACATACCAGTCTGAACACCAATATGTTGGCAGGCATAGGGTTCAAACACATCTCCATGAACAATCTTATTGAATGGAACAACGGTTCCTTCATGCAGGGCAACAATGCCCTCGAGACACTTTCGCTCGGATCTGCAAAGAGTGTATCGGGCAGTGCTTTCAAGAATTGTTCTCACCTTACATCCGTTTCTATAGGTTATGCAAATCTTGCTTCGACAACCGTTGGTAATTACGCTTTTAATGGATGTACGAGTCTCCAAACGGTTCAGGTTTTGGCTAAAAACGTGACCTTGGATTACAACTCATTCTACGGGTGTACATCACTTAACAAGGTGACGATTACCAGTGAGAAGACAACGATCTCCAACAATGTTTTCGAATTGGATGATTCTCTGGTAGAAGTATTTCTGGGCAGCGGCCCTGTAAGTGTCGGATCTTCCGCTTTCTCACAGTGTACCAAGCTTGTAAAACTCAATCTCGATAATCTGACCACTTGCGAGAACGCATCTTTCTACAAGACCTCCATCGGAACATACAATTATGATTACGAAGCAGGAGACTGGGTCGCAGTCGGAGACGGTTACTATGACCTTTCCGACGCCACCAGGATTGGTTCTACCTTCAATTACTACGACAACTATACCGGAGCGTTCATGGACTGCGACGATCTGGTGAGAATCAAGTTCGTATCGTTGAACACCATCGGAAACAGGACATTCGAGAACTGTCTGAACCTCAAATACGTGGATTTCAACAGTTCCAGCCTTAATGGACATCTGGGTAGCAGGATGTTCTACAACTGTCCTGAGCTCGTGACGATTGAGCACCTAAGCATTACCGGGGTGCAATATGTCGGTAATGAGGCTTTCAGGGGCTGTGCTAAACTCACTGAACTCACCTTCCCCAATACCCTTTCCACAATCTACGGCAACGCATTCTACGGTCTTGGAGAACTGACGACCGTTAATGCCGGAACAGGCCTCAAAATCATTAGCAATGATGCGTTCCGTCAATGCAGCAAATTGACTACTTTCACATGCGGTAATGCCTTGGAAACAGTCGGTAATAATGTATTCTACGGCTGTTCAAAACTTGTTGCATTCAACGGTGGTACTGCCCTTCAGAGCATTGGTTCGTATTGTTTCAACGGTTGTGCTGAACTGGAGTCTTTCACCGCTGGTGACGGATTGACTAAAATCTACTCCTATGCATTTGATGGATGCACCGCACTCGCCACCGTAACCGTGGGTAACAAACTGGAGATAATCTACGAATATGCATTCAGGGGCTGTACGGCTCTTGCCAATATAGATGCCGGTGATTCGCTTAGAATCATCTACAGACAGGCTTTCGAGAATTGCATCCACCTCAAGACATTTGCTTGCGGTGAATCACTCGAATACATCAAATACAGGGCATTCTACAAGTGTAACGAGTTGGAATCCTTCGTCGGACATTTTACTTCTGGCACTCCTGTTGATCCCACTTGGGAGAATGATCCCGCTAGAACAATCGACAGCGAGGCATTCCTTGAATGTATCGCACTTGTGACTGCCGATTTCGGAAACTACCAGAAAAAGATTGATACAAACGCATTCAAGAGCTGTATCAATCTGGTGGAGTACAACACAGGTTCCAATCTTGAACTCATTTCGAGCAGCGCTTTCAACGGTTGTTCGAAACTCGAACACGTGGGAATGAGCAACGATAACTGGGTTTTCCCTGACACCCTTAAGGAGATTGGTTCCAGCGCTTTCGTGGGCACATCTCTGAGTTCCGTTGCATTCACCGCAGGTTCCCAGCTCCAGTATATCAGAGAGCGCGCATTCGAAGGCACGCCAATCGTCGGAACCGTCTTGGTAGAAGGCACTTCAGTCAACGGTATCAGATTCCCTGACACCCTGCAGGTAATCGAAAACTATGCATTCAAGAACTGTTCTAGTCTTCAGGGTATAATCCTCTCTGAAACCAATACTCTGAACACGATAAACTATCAGGCGTTCTATGGTTGTGACTTGCACGGGGTGCTCAATTTCACGGGTACGTTAAGGACCCTGGGTACAAGCGCATTTTATCAGAATACCAATCTTGCGGGTGTCAAATTCTCGGAAACGACTTTACTTGAGACCGTACCTGATTCTTGTTTCAACGGTTGTACAAACCTCGCTACTATCCACTTATTCGGTTCAATAAAGACAATCGGTAGCCAGGCATTCCAAAAATGCAACGGGTCCGACCTTCAATTCGGGCAGAATATCCAGACAATCGGATCGCAGTCATTCTGTCAATGCAATGGTATGGAAACCCTCATAATACCTACAAGTTGCAAGACCATAAAGTATCAAGCGTTCTACGATATCGATACCCTCGTCACTGTTAATCTGGGATCGGTGGAGTCGTTGGAACCGATCAGTGCCAGCAATTATTCTTGCCAAATATTCTCAGGATGTGCACGTCTACAAACCGTCAATCTCGGAACCTCGCTTACCACGATATACAATAACACCTTCGATTCATGTCCATCTCTCAGGACCGTTACCTGGAGTCCGGAATTGTATGAAATTAAATATCGTGCATTCTACCATTGCGACGCTTTGGAGACTGCGATCTTCCCCGACAAACTCAGGATTATCGGAAATGAAGCATTCAGGTATTGCGGGGCCCTTACTTCTGTTGATTTGAACAAGGTTAGTTCTTTGGATACGTATGCGTTTGCCAACTGTACCAATCTTCAGAATTTGGACATGGGCGAAACTCTCACGCAGGTCCCTAATGGTTGTTTCGAAAGCTGTTCCCACTTGGAAAACATAACATTTCCCCCCAATCTCCAGAGCATTGGGGATTATGCATTCAAAAACCTCATCGACGGCACTTCGACTGTATATGGTCTTAAGACACTTGTGCTCCCCGATACTGTCACTACACTCGGAAGAGAGGCTTTCTACAACTGCAGGGCCCTGACCGATCTGACTGTCGGAAAGAGCGTCACCACTATGGGCCCTTATTGTTTCGCAGTTGACGGCAATCCACGTCTGGCACTATCTAATCTGACAGTGCCAATCAATCTCAATCTTGCTGACTACACCTCCGACTCCAACGGATGGCCCTTCAGGGGACGCAGCGATGTCAACACCATCCATTTCACCACCGGTCTCAACGACGGTGCGATTGTAACCGACGGATTCGATTATACCGCGACCAAGAGTGCGAAGTACTATCAGTACACCCCGATGTACCTGAGTGCAACCCAGCTCGAGAAGGTCATCATCGATGCAGACATCACCTCCCTGGGAGACTATAACCTCTGTTTCACCACCACCAATCTCAAACTGTCCGATCTCACGATACCCATCAGGCTCAAGACCACGGACAGCAGCACCAGCCACAACTTCGAATTCGTCGATAGGCTGCAGAATGTCACATTTATCGGAACCAACGGTCTCGATTACTCCCTCGATCCCTCGGATGAGTTATACATCGGGAAGACCCCCTGGTACAAGTCCATCGCCCTCAGTATGACGGTGACGTTCTCTCCCTCGGTCAAGACCATCGGGAAGAACATGTTCTACAATGGCGAGACAGGGCTTCCTTTCTCAAAGGTGAAGACACTGGTCCTGGACGGAACGAACACCGTCACCAAGATTGGAGAGAAAGCATTCTACAACTGTTCCGGTATAACCTCCGACATAACTCTGAACAACATCGTCACCCTCGAAAACATGTGTTTCAACGGCACCCGTATCAACTCGATAACCTTCGGTGCGGGTCTCGTCAACATCGGCGACCGTTCACTGCTGATTCCCGGTCTATCCTCGATCACCGTTGATGTCGCTAACCCTCTCTTCTCATCCAACGGCGACGAGCACGTCCTGTACGGACAGAACAGCGGAACCCTGATTTCCCTGGAGAAGTACCCGGCCATGAAGACGGGAAGCAGTTATACGATTCCTTCCTCAGTCCTCTCTGTTAAGCCTTATGCTGCCTACGGTACACTGTTCACCGAACTGACCATTCCGGCTCTGACCAGTACCATTGGTGAATACGCATTCGATTCCGGTTCACTGACGACTCTGAACATCAATTCCAACCCTCAAAGCTGCGGTCTTAACGCCTTCGGTCATATGGCAACTCTGTCAACGGTGTATCTGCCGATCAAGATGCCTACCGCGAATGTGTTCAGCGGTTCCAATAACATCTCCTCCTACACATTCTGGGGTACCGGACCTTCCGGATTGTCTTCCACCTATTACAGGGACAATGCCGCCGTCCGTCCCTGGGCTAACACCACAGGTGTAGATATCAACGTAGTCTTCAGCAGCGGTATCACTGCCATCGACAACTACATGTTCGCTTTCGATTCCGATTCCGCTACCGTCACGAGCATAACGATTCCGAACGGATGCCGCAGTATAGGTACCGAGGCGTTCAAGAATTGCATAGGTCTCACGACACTAACCCTTCCTGACACCATCAACGCCCTCGGAACCGATTGTTTCAGTGGCTGTCACAGCATTGGAACGTTCAATATTCCAGTCAGTCTCAATTTCGCAATCGATCCCAACCACAATATGGGAATAATCTCTCCCCTTATTGTAATCAACTACAGTGCAGGTTCCGGTGCCGGATACAACTACAGTACGGATTCAACCGCATCCGATTACTATGGTAACATCCCCTGGTCGAACATTACCGGTTTCACCGTGAAGTACAAGTCCGGGGTCACTTCCACCGGAGATAATCTTTACTTCAGGGTCAGCAGCGTCGAATTCAGCGATACCCTGACCACCGTCGGTGACCATGCGTTCTACGATTCCACAATGTCCACTGTTGATTTGAAGAACGTCAGGGAGATCCGCGACAATGCATTCGGCAGCTGTGACAACATCGTCAGTCTGAGTCTGCCCGCGGCACTCAGTCAGTATTCAGGAAAGCCCTTCCAGGAATGTACGCAGATCTCCACCGTCACCCTCCCTATCAATCTGGATTATTCCGCGGGAATCTTCGACGGCTGTACCAATATCAGCAATTACACCTTCATCGCAGGTACTGCCTCAGCTGCCGGCTGGAAATATACTGAGGCGACTTCTGCCAACACCCCCTGGGTCAAGAACTTGGAGAATGACAAGAGTCCTGTACTCACCTTCAGTTCCGGTATCACCGAGATCGGCGAATGCATGTTCTACAAGTGCGACAGATACGTCAGCGATACCTTGACCTACGGAATCGATACCGTGGTATTGCCGTCTTCGGTGGTATCTGTGAAGAGGTCCGCATTCGAAGGCTGCGCATACATCTCCACACTGACCTTCACCGGACAGAACATCTCAGTCATAGGTGCGTCCGCCTTCAAGGGCTGCGCCAACCTCACCAGTCTTGAAGTGGGCTCGGACACTGTGTTCGGTGCAGGAGCATTCAATGGTTGCAACAAACTCGCAACCCTCGCAATACCTATGACCTCCGACGCCGTCGTTAAGAACAGCGACCCGGTGTTCACGACTACTGTTCTCTCATCCCTGACATTCAAAGGACAGGGTGAAGGATTCGACTACTCTGACAACCCCGAATCCGGCTCGTATTATCAGCTCACACCCTGGTACAAATCGGAGAAGACAATCAACTGGACAATCGGTTCGGGCATCACCTCTATCGGTGACAACATGTTCCGTGGATGTGCCGGATTGAAATTCGCTGTCACTCTCCCCGATAGCATCGTTGAGATCCGTAACTCCTCCTTCATGGAGTGCGCGGCGATTACCTATTTCAATGCCAACAAGGTCACCAAGATCGGAACCCACGCCTTCGACAGCAGTTCCGTTGTCGGCGTCACCATGCCTCTCCTGACAGTTGTCAAGGATTATGCCTTCTACAACTGCAAGAACCTGAGCACCGCAACCCTCAACGCCTGCAACAGCATCGGGGCCCATGCATTCCAGGATTCTACCATAACCGGATTCAATGCCAGCGGCACCATCGATCTTACGAATGTCACAGTCATCGGTGAGGAGGCATTTGCAGGATGTACCCTTATCGAAGGAGATGTGACGGTCGATGACAACCTTACCGCCATCGGAGCCGGTGCATTCAAGGACTGTGCGAAAGTCGTCGGCCTGTCAGGCGATCTCACTCATATCACTTCCATCGGCGGATCCGCTTTCGAAGGATGTGTGAAGTTCGGCGGAACCATGTCCCTCCCCGCGCTCATAACCTTAGGAGACAGGGCATTCTACAATACCGTCGTGACCTCATTCACATTCACTTCAGCACTGACCAGTCTCGGAGATCTGGCACTGTTCGATCAGAGCCTCACCTCAATTTCTACCGGAGACAATTCCAAATATATCGTAGACGACGTCGGCGCACTCTACCAGGTCAACGGTTCCACCCGTATCCTGCTGCAGTATCCTGCCGCTAAGGTGTACGAAGGAGACTTCACCATCACCAACAGTGTGAGTCAGGTAGCTCATTACGCACTCTACGGAGCTAATATCAAGGGAACCTTCACGATCCCGGCTACCAGTACCGTCGTTGTGGGAGAGGAGGCATTCAGCAATGCCAAATTCACCGGATTGGTTATTCCCAACACTCTTAGGCTTGCCAACCTCTTCAATGGCTGTACCAACATAGCCAGCTACACCTTCCTTATGAAGGAGAACGCTTCCGGACTGCCGGCAGACTACTACGATACCAATGCGGCCACCATGCCCTGGTACTACAACTCAGTACCGTTCTCGGTCGAATTCGCAGAGGGTATCAGGGTCATCGATGCCTCCATATTCAAGAACAATTTGAAGCTCGATGCCCTGACCATCCCCAATTCGGTGGAGATCCTGGGTACCGGCTTTATTTCCGGATGTGCCAACCTTAGGTCCCTGACTACGCCTGCGAACCTCAACATGGCCGTCACTGCGGGAAGCATCACCTCTCTGAAAGTACTCCACTTCACCATCAACCACAACGGCGATGCCATCGATTACAACGAGACTACCGGAAAGCTCACCCCTTGGTACTCCAGTGTCATCGACACACTGATCATCGACAACGGAATCCTCTCCACAGGAGATTATTCCTACCTCCATGTCGCGGGCGACATCACCTTCCCCAACAGTGTAACCAGCATCGGCAACTACGCGTTCTACGGTTCCACCAGCAACACCATCAACTGGAGCAGCGAACTGAGTTCCATCGGCGATTATGCGTTCAACGGTGTAACCATCACTTCGCTGGTATTGCCTTCCAAGCTGAAGGAGCTCGGAAACCACACCTTCAGCGGCAACAACTCCCTGCTCGAGATCACTCTGCCGGACAGCCTCACGACTGTCACCGGCAAACCGTTCGTGAACTGCATCAACGTAGGAATCGTAACCATCCCCATCACCCTCGACTATTCCACCGGAATATTCGAAGGATGCACGGGTATCCTGACCTACAGGTTCACCCACGGACCCGGCGGAGAAGGCTTCGACTATACGGAAGAGTCTGCCGTCAAGACCCCCTGGTACAACCATGTGCACAGGTCATACAACATCACAGTCTCCTTCGGAGATGGCATCAAGAGCATCGGCGACTACATGTTCTACGGATGTTCCAGCGGTAACTACGGAGTTCTCGGAACCGGAACCGGTTCGCAGAGCGGTTATATCCTGTTACCCGAGGGCCTGAATGCCATCGGTGATCACGCCTTCGACTCCTGTTCAGTCACCCCTTCCTTCGTGTTCGGATCCGCCCTCACCACCATCGGAGACTATGCATTCAACGGATGCAGAGGAACCGGTTTCACCTCGCTGTCATTCGGTACCGCACTCGCCTCCGTGGGTGCACACGCTTTCGAAGGATGCACAGGACTGACCTCCGTGGCATTCAGCGGTAGCCTCTCCACTCTCGGAGCCGGTGCATTCAAGGGCTGCAGTGGCATCACGAGCATAACCCTGCCCCTCAGTGTCGATACCGTCGCAAGCGAAACCGATTGCGTATTCGATGGATGTCTGTTCATCAATTCCGTGACATTCGTCGGTACAGGTTCTGGATTCGAATATACCGAGACTAGCTACAGATACACTCCCTGGTTCCTGAACTCCACTCACGATATTGCCCTCGTGTTCGATGCAGGCGCGACGATAACATCGATAGGTGACAACACCTTCCGTGAGTCCAGGACCCTCGTAGGTCAGCTCGTTCTCCCCGCAACCATCCAGGTCATCGGCGATAACGCGTTCCGCGGATGCAACGGACTCACAGGCATAGCTCTCGGAAACAACATCTCCGCCATCGGTGACAGTGCATTCAAGGACTGTACCAACCTGTCGGGCGAACTGGTATTCACCAGCAACCTGAAGAGCATCGGTGCCCACGCATTCGAGAACGATGCGAAGATCATCGCCATCAGCGGTAACGCAGGAGGTATCGAGAACATCGGCGAGAGCGCATTCATGGAGTGTGCCCTTTTGGCAGGAGATCTGACCCTCACCAATGTGAGGACCATCGGTGACAAGGCCTTCTACAACACCATAATCAATTCGTTCACATTCGGTACCCAGCTCAGCAGCCTGGGAGATCTGGCACTGTTCGATCAGAAGCTTTCATCCATTGCCTTTACGGGAACCAACCCCGTGTACAACGTAAAGGACGGAATCCTGTACAGAGGCAACACTACCGTCATCCAGTACCCTGCGATGATGGCAAAGGACGGATACACCGTCCCGATACTGTGACGGAGATCCTCCACTATGCATTCTACGGTTCCGAGATTACCGGAAAGCTCACGATTCCCAACAAGGACATCCCGATCATCATCGGCGAACAGGCTTTCAGCTACTCCAACATCACCTCGCTCAGTATTCCTGTCAACATCGGATCTGCCCACATGTTCGAGAACTGCACGCAGATTTCCGAATACAAGTTCACCGGAACCGTTTCCTCGCTTCCAGCGAACTATTACACCGATACCCAGAACGTAGGTTACTTCGCCTGGAACTTTACCGATCCTGCCGTAGACGTCACGGTGATATTCGACGACGGTGTGACTGCAGTGGATGCTGGAATGTTTGCCGGGTTCACCAACCTCAAGACACTCATCATCCCCACATCCGTTTCATCCATGGGTACCAACTGTCTCAGGGGATGCACCGGGCTTACAAACCTCACTGTCCCTATCAGCCTCAATATGGCCCTTGATGCAGGAAACAGCATTACGGGAATAACCACCATAGTGTTCACCGGTTCGGGAAGCGGTAGCGATTACGCTAACGAGGCAACCGGAAAGAAAGTGCTCTGGTACAACAGTACCATCGCCAACCTTACCATTTCCAGCGGAATCACATCCATCGGTTCATACAGCTACCTGAAGGTCTCCGGACCTATCGTGCTTCCGGACTCTGTCACCGCTGTGGGAGACTATGCATTCTACGGCTCCACTACCGGCGACATAACCTTCAGTAACAAGCTCGCCACCATCGGAGATTACGTCTTCGCGGGATGCGCAGTGACCGATCTCGTACTCCCCAGTACGGTCAAGACCATCGGCGACAACGCATTCGGCGATTGCACACTACTTAAGAGTGTAGTCATCCCCAACGGACTGACCGGTTACACCGGTTCCCCCTTCGAAAACTGCGCCGCACTGGCGACAGCTACTCTGCCCATATCGATTGATTACAGTCAGGGTATGTTCAACGGGTGCACCGCGCTGAAGACCTACAACTTCACCGCAGGTAACGGAACCGGCGTGGACTACACCGACAGGAACACTCAGACTCCCTGGTACAGCGTGGTGCACAATGCTTCGAACATCACCGTGTCATTCGGCAGCGGCATCAATTCCATCGGAGCCCACATGTTCGACGGATGCAACGACATTCCCAGCAGCGTCACCACATACGGTATTATCGGTACAGGTACCGACGGTGCATTGGACTTCAGCAATGTCGGTGCCATCGGAGATTATGCATTCAACGGATGCACCAAGATCTCCGCCATCGACCTCGGTTCCAGGGTAACTTCCGTGGGAGTCCACGCATTCGCGGGATGTACCGGATTCTCCGCTCTTACAGTCAACGAGCGCGTATCTGTCGGTTCCGGCGCCTTCAGCGGATGTACCGGAATCACCTCCCTGTCCTGGCCCATCAGCAGGGATGCCGTCGTGAGCAATGCCGATCCTGTCTTCGCCGGCTGTACTTCCGTGGCCGTACTGACCCTCACCGGTTCCGGAAGCGGTGCCGTGTACACCGAAGACGAGTCCGGCAGCAACTACAAGAAGACTCCCTGGTACACCTCGACTGCAGATATCGACATCGTGTTCGATGGCTGTACCGCTACCTCCATCGGAGCCAACACCTTCCGCGACTGTGCCAGGATCAACGGGGCCCTGACACTTCCCAATACCGTTGAGACCGTCGGAGCATACGCATTCTACGGAATCGGAATCACTTCCGTTACATTCGGATCCAATCTCACCACCGTGTCCGATTTCGCATTCGCAAAGGATACTGCCCTGACTGCCATCGAGTTCGGAACCGGATTCCGCACTCTTGGAAAGGGAGCGTTCCAGGACTGCGCAGCCCTTACCTCCCTGGTGATTCCGCTCTCCGTCAACGCGGTAGCAAACGACGTCCACCCGGCATTCGAGAACTGTACCAAGCTCACTTCGGTGACCTTCATCGGTTCCGGAAACGGATTCGCTTACAGCGACACAGACTCTCAGGATGAGAGTGCGGTGGGAAGCTTCTACCAGTACACCCCCTGGTATCTCAACCAGAACAGCGATATCACCGTGACCTTCAGCAACCAGGCCACCATCGTATCGATCGGTGCCAACACCTTCCGCGAGTCCGCATTCATCTCCGGCGCACTGACCCTTCCCTCCACCGTTCAAAGGATCGAGAACTACGCCTTCAGTGATTGCGAGAAGATTACCTCCGTGGTCCTCGGAGACGGCGTCACCGCCATCGGAGACTACGCCTTCTACAACTGTTCCGCGCTGGCAGGCACCCTCCACGTCAGCACCAGTCTGAAGACCATCGGTGCACACGCATTCGAGTTCGACAGTGGAATCACCGGCTTCGACGGCGCTGTATCGGGCATCACTTCCGTCGGGGATTATGCCTTCAACGGCTGCACCCAGATGACTGGCGATCCCGTGTTTACCAATGCGGCCACCATTGGCGAGAGGGCGTTCTACGATACCGTCTTCACCTCTTTCAGCTTCGGTAACAAACTGGCCACATTGGGAGATTTGGCACTATTTGATCAGAACCTCTCGAGCATCAACGTGGATGAGAACAACTCCTCCTTCAGGGTTATCGATGGCGTACTGTACACGAACAACAGTACCGTCATCGTCCAGTATCCTGCCAAGATGCACTCCACCGGATTCACTGTTTCCGACACGGTGACGGAGATCCTCCACTATGCGTTCTACGCAGCGGACATTGACGGTAAGCTGGCCATTCCCAACAAGTCTCCTGCGATTAAGGTGGGTGAGCACGCATTCAACTATACCAAGTTCTCCGCAGTAGAGCTGCCCGTCAATATCCCCTCCGCACACCTGTTGGAATATTGCTCTAACATCGCTGAGTACACCTTCACCGGTACTGTTTCCGGACTTGACGCCAACTACTACATGGCCAACGCAGACTATCTTGCCTGGAAGTTCACCGACCCCTCGCTCGATGTCACCGTGACCTTTGTAGACGGTGTCACCGCACTGGATTCAGGCATGTTCAGCGGATTCAGCAGACTGACCGTGCTTTCCATCCCGACCTCGGTATCCAGTATCGGTACCGATTCGCTGAAGGGATGTACCGGTCTTACCACACTGACCGTCCCTATCATCCTCAACATGGCTGTCAACGCCGGAAGCGGTGTGACCGGTCTGACCACAATCCACTTCATCGGAAGCGGAGCAGGTTACGATTACGCGGACAGCGCAACCGGTGCCAAGGTACTGTGGTACAACAGCACCATCAGCAGTCTTACCATTGACAGCGGAATCACCTCCATCGGTTCCTACAGCTACCTCAAGGTAACCGGCCCCATCACCCTGCCGAATACCGTCACCGAGGTGGGAGACTATGCCTTCTACGGTTCTACTACTGCACAGCTCACCATCAGCACCAAGCTCAGGACTGTAGGAGCATACGCCTTCAGCGGTATCGCGGTGACTTCAGTCAATCTGCCCAACACCCTCACTTTCCTTGGAGACATGGCGTTCGGCAACTGCAGTCTGCTCAGGTCTGTCGTCATCCCCGACAGCCTCGCTTCATACGAGGGCGCACCCTTCGGAGAATGTGCCGCACTGAACACGGTAACCCTCCCCATCTCCATCGACTACAGCCTTGGAATGTTCACTGGTTGCCCCGCATTGAAGAATTTCAACTTCACCAAGGGTACCGGAACAGGTGTCGATTACACCGGCAAGAACACTGATACCCCCTGGTATGCAGTCGTGCAGGGATCCAACGACATCAAGGTGGACTTCGGCATCGGCATCAACTCCATCGGAGCCCACATGTTCGACGGATGCAACTATGCACCCAGTGCGATTACCACCTACGGTATCATCGGAAGCGGTGCGAACAAAGAGGTCGTGCTCAGCTCTGTATCCGTCATCGGAGAATACGCATTCAACGGATGCACCAAGATAGCAGGTCTCATCCTCGGCCCCAGCATCTCATCCATCGGACAGCACGCATTCTCCAAGTGTGCGGGAATCACCAGTCTGGAACTGTCTTCTACGACCCAGGTGGGTGCCGGAGCCTTCAGCGATTGCAGCGGTTTATCCAACCTTACCATCCCGCTGTCTTCGGACGCTGTCGTCAGCAACGCCGACCCCGTCTTCGCCGGCTGTACCAACCTCAGGAGCGTGAAGTTCATCGGTTCCGGAAGCGGAGCAGTGTACTCCATCAACTCTGCCTCCGGCAGCTACTATCAGTACACCCCCTGGTACCTTTCCACTCAGAGCAGCCTGTCGGTCGATTTCAGCGAATGTACCGCAACCTCCATCGGAGCTAACACCTTCCGCGGAGTGGCCAAGATCACAGGCGACATAATCCTCCCTGATACAGTGGAGTCCATCGGCGATTTCGCCTTCCGCGATACCAACGCATCCACCTTCAGTCTCGGCCCCCATGTCACGAGCATAGGAGATCTGGCACTGTTGGATGTGAACCTCTCCGAGATTATCCTCAGAGAGAATACCGCCTTCACCCTGGTCGAGGGTGCGCTGTACGATGCAGACATCAAGACACTCATCGTAGTGCCCGCCAAGATGGAACGCGCGGGTCTCTCGATCCCCAACACCGTCACATCGGTCCTTCACTACGCAGCTTACGGATGTATCATGACTGGAGTCCTGGAGATTCCTTCCTCAGTGGTTACAATCGGCGACCACGCGTTTGCGAACTGTACCACCATCGAGGAGTTGGTCATCGCGAGCACCTATGCCGACCTTCTGAAGACCGAGGCTTTCATGAACGATACTGGCATCACCTCCGTTACCATCCCCTATTCCGTGAAGATGGCAGGCATGCTGAGTTTCCCCAACAATGTGGCATCCTACAAGTTCACAGGAGGAACCATATCCGGACTTGACGCCAACTACTACAGGAACAACTACACCGCCATGCCTTGGAAGTTCTCTAACGTCGATGTGTCTGTCCAGTATATGCAGGGAATCGGAAAGGTGGACGACTATATGCTCTACTTCAGTACTCCTGGAATCAGCAGCATCGTCTCCATCTCCATGCCTGACGATCTGACCACTATCGGAACCGGTGCGTTCTACAACTGCGACAGGCTCACGACCCTGGTTCTGCCTAATTCCCTCAGCGAGGCAGGCCCCAACTGCTTCTACGGATGCAGCAATGTCGCGTCCCTGACCCTGCCCATCACCTTCTCCGCCAACATAGACGCAGAAGGCAAGATCAACATGCACAACCTGGTCGACCTGCACTTCACCTACGGTACCGATGGTATCGGAGTCTCCTACGAAGGCAGTTACGACAAGACCCTCTGGTACCCCAGCAACGGCAACGGTTACACCGTGACCTTCGACAACAGGATCACCAGCATCGGAGATTACATGTATCTCCAGGTTGCCGGAGTGCAGATCGGTTCTTCGGTGCAGAGCATCGGAAAGTACGCCTTCTACGGTTCCAGCTTCGGTACCGTGAACCTCAATGAAGGTCTGCTCACCATCGATGATAGGGCATTCGGAGAGACCGCAATCACCGCCGTGGCCCTGCCCGCTTCCCTTACGGAGCTCAGGGGCTCTCCGTTCTACAACTGTGCTTCGCTGACCACCGCAACCCTGCCTGTCACCGTGGACTATTCCAACGGAGCGTTCGAGGGCTGCAGCATCCTGACCAACTTCAACTTCGTCTCAGGAACCGCCAACGGCGGAGCAGCGTTCGATTACAACAGCACCACCAGCATGAACACCCCGTGGATCACTGTCCTGAACGTCCCTGCATCACCCGTTATCAAGTTTGCCGACAGTATCACAGCCATCGGAGACTACATGTTCCGCAACTGTGCATCCGGCAGCTACGGATTGAACGGAATAGTCAACCTTCCCGCATCTCTCACCACAATCGGAGACCATGCGTTCGAGAACTGCAACCTGATCGGTACGCTCAACTTCAAGTCCGCACTGACCGAAATCGGAGCATACGCCTTCGCAGGATGCAACAACAACAGCCTTAGGACCCTTACCTTCGGTCAGAACCTCACGACCATCGGCGAAGCCGCGTTCTACGGATGTGACAAGGTCACCACCCTTACCATCCCTGCCGGAGTCAACACCGTGGCGAGCAACGCAGTCCCAGCATTCAGGGATTGTGCTGCCCTCACGACCTTCAACTTCATCGGCAGCGGTAACAGTTTCGAGTACTCGCAGGATCCCGGAAGCGACTCCTTCTACCAGTACACTCCCTGGTTCATGAACAAGACCCAGAACATCTCCGTGACGTTCTCCGATGCCATCACCTCCGTCGGACCCTACATGTTCGCGGGATGCAGCGGTCTTGCCGGTGACCTCAACCTGATGAATATCGTCACCATCGGCGATCATGCCTTCCAGGACGTCGACAAGCTGACCTCCGTGGTCGGAAGCAAGGTGCGTACCATCGGAGCATATGCATTCGAAAACTGCGACATGCTCGCAAGCGTCAACTTCACCTCTGCGACGGTCATTGGCGATTCCGCCTTCGAGAACTGTGCCAAATTGACCACTGCCACTCTGTCGAACGTGACCGTCGTCGGAGCATCCGCTTTCAGAAGGAGCGGCCTTAAGACAGTCAACAGTTCCACCGGCATCATTTCCATGCCTCTGCTGACCTCCGTCGGTGACCATGCATTCGACGGAACCGCAGCCACTGTCTACGGAATTGGAACCGAAGGAACCAACATGACCGTCTTCGGCGACTATGTGTTCGACAACTGTGCATCTGCAACCAACATCACAGTATCCTCCGTGGTCGATGCGATTCCCGCACACACCTTCCAGTCCGGAACCTTCAAGAGCAAGGCGACCGCAATCTCAGCTCCCGGCGCCAAGGCGTTCTATGCCGATCTCAGCGGAACCCCTGTCCAGACCGTGGACATCTCCTCTGCGACTGCCCTGGTGGGTGCCTCCAATGCATCCTTCAAGAACTGTTCCGCACTGGAGAGCATAGCTCTGAACACTTCGAACGGCGTCGTCATCACTCTTCCCGCGAGTTGTTTCGAGAACTGTTCCAAACTCTCCACCGTCGAACTCACCAACGTAGACTTCGCCGGCGAATCAGTCTTCAAGAACTGTTCAATGCTCACCTCTGCAGATCTGCAGCAGGCCACCATCCTTCCCAAGGAAACCTTCTACGGATGCACCCAGCTGGAGAGCGTCATGGCCCCCAACGTGACCTCGATCAACGCCAGTGTCTTCGAGAACAGCGGTCTCAAGACCTACAACAGCGCGACCGCAGGCCACGTCGACCTCGATGGAATTACCACTGTCGGAGCCAAGGCGTTCTACCGCACTGCCATCGAGGCACTCGACAACATCTCCGCTCTGGAGATTATCGGCGATTCCGCCTTCGAGGGATGTTCCTCTCTCGCCGGCGAGATGGACCTCCTCGGTATCGAGACCATCGGAAAGAGGGCATTCTACGGAACCCTCGCATCCAGGTTCGTTCTCGGTCCCGAACTCTCCTCAGTCGGCGAACTGGCATTCTTCTGCCCCGAGAACGCATATATCGCTCTGGACGAAGCAAACCAGTACTACGTGAGCCGCAACGGAGCCCTCTACAACAAGGACCTCACCGAGCTGATCACCATCCCCGCCAAGCGTGCGGTCACAGATCCGGCTCTGCCTGAGACTCTGGTGACCATCGACGCCTATGCGGCATATGGAGGAATCCTCAACGGAACCCTGACCATTCCTGCCGGAGTGAAGTCCATCGGTGCTAACGCATTCAACGGATGCAGTCATGTCGATGCGCTCGTCCTGCTCTGCGTCGGTTCCGAGACTGATAAGACCCTCATCGGAGAGGATGCATTCGATGGCATGACCTCCCTTGCCTCTCTGACCGTCTCCACCTCCGTGAGGCTGGCAGGAGTGTTCGATTACGACAACGTCATCCAGGACTACATCTTCACCGGAAACCCCAAGTCGGGTATCATCAGCACCTACTACAGGGACAACTTCCAGAGCATGCCCTGGCAGTATGCCACCAAGAACGTCAGGCTGACCTTCAGCGAGGGTATCGGAGAGATTGACAAGTACATGTTCAAGTTCGCCGAGCCTGACACACGTATCGTATCCGTCAGTCTGCCCAGCACCATCACGGCAATCGGAGATTACTCCTTCCAGAACTGTGCAGGTCTGAGCGCCCTCACTATCCCCGATACGGTACAGACCCTTCCTGCCACCGCGATCTACGGATGTACGGGAATCAAGGAACTCACCGTCCCCATCACCCTCAACCTTGCGGTCGATGACGGAAACATCGGAATCAGCGCACTGACACGTCTGACCTTCACCATGGGAGTCAACGGAGTCGGAATCGATTACACGGATACTCAGGCCGCCAAGACGCTTTGGTACAGCAGTTCCAACTATGCGCTTACTCTGAGCGACGGTATCGTCAGAATCGGAGACAACATGTTCCTCAAGCCTTCGAACATCCTTACTCTGCCCTCCTCTCTGACGCAGATCGGTAAGAATGCTTTCAGAGGCGCTGAGCTTCCCTCGATCACTCTGAACAACGGACTACAGCGTATCGGTGACAGGGCCTTTGCTGACACCCAGCTGACCTCCATAGTCATCCCTGACACCGTTACTGTACTGGAAGGCTATGTGTTCCAGAACTCCCCCATAGTCTCTGCGACCCTGCCTATCACCATTACCTATGGTAAGGAGGTCTTTGACGGCTGTCAGCTGAAGAACTTCAAGTTCACCCCTGGCAGCAGCGGAATCGGTGTGGATTATGACGAGAACTCCGTGAAGAACACTCCCTGGTACATATCCGCTCCCGACATGCAGCTCTCCGTGCAGTTCGCCTCCGGAATCACCCAGATCGGTGATTACATGTTCTATGGCTGTGCCTCCGGAACCAACGGTCTTTCGGGAACCGTCACCCTCCCCAGCACTATGGTGGAGATCGGAGACTATGCGTTCTTCGGATGTTCCAGAGTGAGCAACGTCGTGTTCGACGAGGCTCTGACCACCATCGGCAATTATGCCTTCAAGGGTTGCGGAATGTTGGAGAAGATCTCCCTCGGAACCAACATCAGGACCATTGGTGCCAACTCCTTCGCCAACTGTATCAAGCTGGTGGAGCTGACCACTCCGCTGTCCTTCAACACCGTGGCGAGTGACGCCTTCCCTGCCTTCGAGGGATGTACCGGACTCACGAAGATCAACTTCATCGGTTCCTCCGCAGGTAAGGACTACTCCATGAGGGACAATTCCGGCGAGAACAACTTCTATCAGAAGACTCCCTGGTACTTCAGCAGGAACAACCAGATCACTGTGTCATTCGCCAACTCCATCCCCTCGATCGGAGATTACACGTTCTTCAACTGTAAGGGAATCACGGGCACCGTCACCCTGCCTAACTCCGTGGAGAACATCGGAACCTACGCGTTCAGAGGATGCAGCGGTATCCTCGTCCTGGTCCTCGAGGATCTCAACGTCAAGCTGGGCAACGGATGCTTCTCCGACTGTACCAACCTCTATGACCTGACCATCCCCATCAGTGCGAACGCAGTAGCCTACGCACTGAACGAGAGCGTTTCCCCCACGGTTTACCCCGCATTCTACTCCTCCAAGAAGATCTCACACATCTTCTTCACCGGACACAGCGGATTCGACTATACTGACACGGGAGACAAGAACTATGCCTACACTCCCTGGAACCTCAACACCACCGTGCCCATGACTATCACGTTCGACAGCATGGTGACCTCCATCGGCAGTTACATGTTCTACCACTGTACCATGCTGAAGGGAGATCTGGAGATCCCCAGTGCCACCAGGACCATTGGAGACAAGGCGTTCTTCAACTGCATCAATCTCGGAAGCGTCGACGCTCCTGCCGTGAGGACCCTGGGAGAACAGGTGTTCGAAGGATGTACCTCAGTGACCAGCATTAACCTGCCCGAGGTCTCCATCCTACCTGCCCGTACTTTCTACGGCAATGTGAAGCTCACCACCGCAACCCTCGATGCATGCACATCTGTCGGCGATGAGGCATTCAGTAACACCGGAATCAGGACCATCGGTACCACCGAGAACCTGATCTCCCTTACCAACGTGACCGAGATCGGCGAATCCGCCTTCAGGAACTCCGGAGTCATCAACTTCTCCGCTACCGGTGCGCTCACCGGAGTGTACCTCGGTGACCAGGCGTTCGTAGGCTGCTCCGCCATCAATTCCGTGGAGATCACCGGAAAGATCGATGTAGTCAGGACCAACACCTTCAAGGCGGTATCCGCCACCAACGTCCAGTCCACCCTCAGGACCCTCAGCCTGCCCGGTGCGTTGGACTTCAGGGCGGACCTTTCCGACACCTTCGCCAACCTTACCACCGTCGATATATCCAGTGCCACTACCTTCGGACAGCAGGACAACTGCTCCGGATTGTTCAGGAACTGCCTGAGCCTTACCACCGTGAACCTGTACACCAGTACGGGTTACACCAAGGTCACTCTGCCCTCCTACATGTTCGCAGGCTGTACCTCCCTGACCACCATCGACATGTCCAATGTCGCTCTGGTCTACGGACACGAGTTCGAAGGATGTACGAAGCTGACTGCCGCCAACCTCCTGACCGCCACCTCGATCTCCGACTACGCCTTCAAGGACTGTACCTCCCTGAAGGATGTGTCCTTCCCGCTGGCCACCTCCATCGGTGAATACTCGTTCGCCAACACCGGAATCGTCAACCTCGAATCCACCGAGACCGCCACCCTTAACGACCTCGGAAAGTACGCGTTCAGCGACTGTATCAAGCTTGACAGCATCGTTATGCCGATGCTGACCATCGGACACGAAGGAAACTTCTCAGGATGTACTTCTCTGAAGAGTGTCTCCTTCGCAGCCCTCACCGAGATTCCCGCCAGCATGTTTGCCAACTGTACCTCTCTGACCACCATCGAGATTCCCGAGACCCTAAGGATCGGCGTACAGGCATTCAGCGGATGTACATCTCTCAGCGAGGTCACCTTCAACAAGCTGAATTCCATCGGAATCACCGACGACAAGGCTACCTTTGAGGACTACGAGAAATACGCAGTATTCTACAACTGCAGTGCCCTCACCGCAGTCACCATGCCTGCGGTCAAGAGCATCGGTGCCATGGCCTTCTACAAGTGCGGTGCACTCGTCTACGTCAACAGCGCCGCAGGATGCATGCTCGAGAACGTCAACTCCATCAGTATGGGAGCGTTCGCCGAGACCGGAGTCATCAATGTCGTGGCGGGAGGTGCGGACAGTACCATGGCCTCCATCGGAGACTATGCGTTCTACAAGTGCGGTTCGCTGAACAGCTTCACCTCGCACTCTCTGACTTCCACTCCTGAGCACCTGCTCAACAACAACGAACTTGACAGCGGAATCTGCGATGCGCCCATGCTCCAGAACCTGGTCCTCAGCAAGGCTGTGACCGTCAACGGAAGCTTCCACGACTGTGCCAGGCTCGCCACCGTCGAGATGCCCAGGGCGACCACCTTTGCCGAGTATCTGTTCATCAGGTGCAGTGCATTGACCAAGGTCACCCTCATGAGCAACGAGTTCGCCGGAAATGTCGTCAACCTCTCTCCCGGTATGTTCAACGGATGTACCAAGCTGGCCACCATCAACTTCGACAACGTCCAGCTGTCCGGAGACCTTGAAGACGAGGCCGCAGGAATCTTCCGCGGATGCACCAGTCTGGTGGACATCGATCTGCCGGTTACCACCCAGATCCCGGCAGGAACATTCGTGGGATGTTCATACCTTGAATCCGTGAGTGCTGCCAAGGCCACCGATGTCGGTGCTCAGGCATTCTACTCCGATACAAGGCTCTCCTCTGTCAAGATGCCCGCTTTGCTCCGCATCGGTGACAGTGTCTTCCGCGGTTGCTCCTCGCTCACCACGATCAACCAGCCTATTGCACTCAACGATCCCGGCTCCTTCACCAAGGTCCTCTCTATCGGTGACAGTGCCTTCCGCGGATGTAACTTCAAGGAAGTCGTCCTCGGTCCCCAGACCTCTTACCTCGGTTCCCAGGCCTTCGCAGGCAACAGCGAGCTCACCACCGTCGTCACCGGCGATGCACTCGCCGCCATCCCTGCCGGAGCGTTCCAGTTCTGCCCTGTCACCGATATCCATGTCTCCAGCTTCGTGAAGACCATTGGTTCCGCGGCATTCGACTGGACCAACACCACCGTCAGCAAGGCAACCGTATACTTCAACGGCGATCTCAGCAAGGTTTCTGCCACCGGTGCCTTCGTGGGTAACGGGCGTGTCGCCCTCACCGCTCACGGAGATGCCAACAGCGAGAGGTATCTGTCCAGCGACTGGTACAGCAACATGTCTGTGGTCTTTGTTGCCGAGAGGTATGCCGCAATCAGCATCCAGTTCGACGGAACCACCTCGGCACCCGTCTCCTACAGGGCGGTCTACGGCGGAAGGATCGTCCTGCCTTACTACTCCACCTCCTCCGGCCCCAAGATGTACAGCTTCGCCATGCAGAGTTACGGAGCCTTCGGAATCTTCGCCAGCGAGGCCGACTACGCCAAGGAACGCTACGCCATGTCCGGAGATGCGGTCCCCGTGTATCCCCTGCTCGCAAACGGTTCTGATACCCTGGTGTTCATCGGATACACCTCCACCGATTCCTTCATCAAGGACATCACCGTGGAGTCCAAGAACTACAACGACAAGGAGATGAACCCCCCGAGGCAGACCGTGCACTACGGAAGTCTGTTCACCATCCCTGTCTTCCTTGACGGTCTTGTGGAGATCACCGACATCCAGATGGAGAAGGCAAGCTCCGGCGATGAGAAGACCACCTACAGTCTGCCCGTGGACACCACTTCCATCTACATCGGCTACAACTTCAGCGCTGTATGGCTGTACTCCACCGA
>Ga0256404_1003091_pt1 | contig 34980 bp, 35 predicted proteins | sample RumenRJG_01DNA_FD_185990 | JGI IMG/M metagenome (GOLD analysis project Ga0256404, IMG submission 185990) | Bovine rumen microbial communities from Lethbridge, Alberta, Canada - RJG_01 | ecosystem: Host-associated > Mammals > Digestive system > Stomach > Rumen | place: Canada: Alberta | collected... | reverse complement strand
CTCCGGTATTTATAAATTTAACGAACAAATCAATATCGCTGGAAGAATGGCATGTTCCATCCATCCTGGAACCCCAAATTTTTACTGTTTGAACTTCTTCATGTTGTTTAAAAAAATCTGTAAGTAAATTATATGATTTATCATTAATGCCAAAGTTTTTCATATTTTTTCTCCATAAAGATATTCAAGTCAGAAAAACATTTAGCATATTTATTAACAATATTATGCAGTAATTCATCTTCTTTATTATCAGCTTTTATTTGTTCAATATTTTTTATATCAAATAACAATTCTATCCAGCTTTGACCGTCTTCAATTATTTCTAAATAATAAGCTTCTTTTATAATATCAATATTCTCATAGTAAAAAATTCCGTTAAATTTTAAATAGTATTTTAAAAGTGATACTGATGTGTTAAACATATCAATGGTTTCTTGTATATATGATACTTTTTCTTCATCTGATAAGTAAGATATATCTTCAATATTTTTAATTAAATTTTGATAGTAATTATTCTTTTCAATAAATGTATTTGTAAAATAAAAATACCAATTGTAATTAGAACTATGTATTTTGTCTTTGTATAGGTATTCTATCTTTTCAAATAAATTAAGTTTTTCAGGTTTATATTTTAAGTAAAAATCTTTATGTTTTTCAAAAACTTCATAAAACTCTTTCTGCATTTTTTCTTAAAAAACAAGTATCCAAGGAAAATATAAATTTTCACATTTTGTTATAAATTTATTTCCGATATTATTATTGTTAAATGAAATGTCAGTAATATCATTGAAATCATATATAAATTCCAACATTGTAGCTGCATCTTTAATATATCCAAGTTTTTCTGAAGCAATAAAAATTTCTCTTGGTATTAAATTTTTAATATTGTTATCTCTTAATTTATACTTTAAGCATTTCCATGCAGCTTCCCACAGTTTTTTAATGCTTTCACAATATTTTATTTTGTCAGCAGTTGGAATAATATCAAGGGATTTAGAATAATCATATTGACTTCTTACATCAATAAAAGAATTATATCTTAATTGCCATAAATTTAAAAATCGTATTGTCCAATTAGGTATATCTTTCATTTCATCTAACATAAAATTCAACCTTATTAAAACTACGATTGGAATAATTCGTTAATTTTGTTTGTTATATCTTGCGGATCAATTTCATTTGTAACTTTATTTATATCTTGAGCAACCTGATACAATTTAGCAGCTTCAATTTTATCTCCCAAAATTGTAATTGCTCTTGCAAGATTAAAATGTGCTAGTGCATAATTAGGATTACATTCTATTGATTTTTTAAACAATTCAATAGATTTTTGAACACGTCCTAAATCGTCAAGATATATAACACCTAAATTGTTATAAGCTATATCATATAATGCATCATTTTCTATTGCTAAGTTATATTCTTTTATTGCCTCATCAGTATCGCCTTTTCCCCAATACAAAAAGCCCAAATTACAGTGAATTTTTGCATTATTCGGATCAAGCATCAATGCACTTCTATAAACTGTTAATGCATTATCGTATTCTTCTTTATCATAAAATGCAGAACCTAAATTGACATATATATCCATATCTTCAGGTGTTAGTAAATAAGCTGTCTGATATGAACATACTGCAGCATCTAAATCACCTTTATTTTCCTGATAAACAAAACCTAAGGTTTGTGCAATAATACTTGTCCATTTACGATTAGGGTTTAATGTAATCGCAGCTTGATAATGTGAAATTGCCTCTTTTATATCGCCTTTTACATAATATAAATTTGCTAAATTTGAATGAAATTCAGGCATGGTTGGCAATATGCTGATTAATTTTTTATAAACTTCTATTGCATTATCATAATCACCTTGTTCTTCATACGCCTGACATAAATGTCTGTATGCCGGTATATTCAAGCTGTCAAGCCATATTGCCATTTTGTATTCTGTTATTGCTTCGTCATATTGTCCGATTGTCCTGTAAATATCACCAAGTAAACAATATAAAGGGACAAATCCGGGTGCCTTTTCAATTGCATTTATATATATGTCAAGAGCATTTGCTAAACCATTTGATTTTACTTTGTAATATCCTTTTATTAATACTGGTAAAAATTGCAAATACGACAGTGAACGCATAACATTTTTAATTGCCTGTTTGTCAAAAGGCAATGTAGCAATGGCTAATACCAATTGCCATTTACATTTTAACCAGCCGGAAAATTTTCTAAATGAAGATATTTTATATAAATTATATAAAAGATAATGTGCTGAAGAATTTTTAAACGGATCTAATTTGATAGCATGTTTTGCATTAAACACCGCTTCCATAAAATGAGCTTTTTTAGTGTATGTTTCAGCCAAAAGGTAATATGCTTTTGCAAGCTTTTTATCTTTTGCTATTGCCATATTAAGATAGTTTATAGCTTTTTCTAAATCACCTTTAAAATATTGGGCTTGTCCTATTTTAAAAAATATTTCCGCAGAATCAATATAAGATTCTAAAGCCCTTTGATATTCTGTTATTGCTTCATCAATATATTGATATGAGTTGTGAATGTCTAAATGCCATGCTAAATATAAATCTCCAAGACGTACATGTAAATCTGCATTTGTAGGATCTTTTTGCAATTCAACCTGACACAATTCAATTGCATTTTGAACATGTCCGTTTTTTACTTCACGTTTAATTTTTTTCTCTATATCTTTAAGTTTACTTTTCATATTACACTATAAACTTATTTTAAATTACTGTTTTTTCTGGCTTGCATGTCTATATCATAACATGTCTTTATTATTTTATCACGTTCTTTTTCGTCAATATTAGTAAACGCTAATGTGTATTCATCAGGTTGTAATGACGGATTATCCAATATAATTGCTTCAAAATATGCAGGGGTATCATAATTCTTTAAATATAATTTTCCATAAACTGTTTGTTCAGGATATAATTCTTCATTACTGTTAAATTTAATACCACCACCTGAAATATCTATAGTACTAGCTATAAATACTTCTCTATTTAATTCAAGTGTAAGCTTTGTTTTAAGTGGTGAACGAGTATAATCCCTTCTTTGAATAACAACAGCTTCTTCTACAAATTCTACAATAAACTTTTCTTCATTAGGAGAATTGATAACCATTGATTCAAAAACAACCAAACCTGTTGGTGTAAATACCTTTATGTCAATAGGTGTTCCTTCCTCTAAATACATTTTTAATGCATCGGCACCTTCAGGGTAATCCAACCATAGTCGGTCTTTTTCTACATCATGAACTATACAGTCCAATTCCATTTCTATGTCATTTTCACCGTCAAAAAATATTTTTGCCTTTTGATTTGCACTTATATCACTCATATTATCATTTTAAATAACAATAGTTAAAAATGCAAGTATTTTATAAAATTTATACATTGATTTTAAATAATTTAATGAAATTAAATAAAATACCAAAAGTTTTGTAACGTTTTTGTAATATTTCTCCTCATGCGTTAAAGTTTTGTTTAGCTTGTGTCGATATATAGCATGTGAAAACAAAAAAGAGGTGTAATTATGGGTGGTGTAGATAACGAAAGTAATTTATCAGGTATACAGAAACGTGTTTTGCAAAAGTTTGCAGAAGGTCAAACTCGTTCAGAGCAAATTTCTCAAGCGATAGAACTTGGCAGTCTTTTATCTGCATCAGGTTCATCAACTTCAAGTTCATCAACTTCGTCTTATGATGAACAAATGAACAGTTTATTTAGCAGCTTGACAAGCAGTATGAATAGACAGATGAGATTTATGAATACAATGAATACTATTAATATGGTATCAAATGCTGCAACAAGTATTCTTGGAATACTTGGCGGCTCTGCAAGTTTACAATCTGCAGTGTCATCAGCTGCAAGTGGTGGAACATCTTCTGAGCAGACATTGTCTAAATTGGATTTAAAATGTAGTGAAAAGAAGTTAAGCAAGCAGATAGATGAAAGAAGATCATACATTTCATCAATGGATTCAAAGATTTCCGGCTACGAATCAGAAATCAGTACAAAATCTCAATCAAAATCTTCTTTAGAAGCTGATAATGCGGATAGAAACAGCAAAAAAGCAGGATATCAAGCTGCTGTTGATACAAAAACAGAAGAATATAATAATGCTGTAAAAGCTTGGACAGATGCAAGTGAAGAGTTAAAGGGATTGCCTGCTAAAATTACCTCTGCTGAATCTAAGGTAAATGGTTTCAACAATCAAATTAGTCAATTAGAAACACAAAAATCACAGGCACAAACTACACAAGCTAAAAGTCAGATTGATAAACAAATTAAATCAATCAAGGAAAATCAGTTGAAGCAAGCACAAAAAGAGTTGGATGACTTAAAAGCAAGAAAAGCTGAATTAGAAGGCAATGATGCAGATAAAAGTGTAGCAGGTCTAAAAGCCAAGATGGATGCTGCTGATGCAGCTAAAAAGCAAGCTATACAAGAAAATAGTGATAATCTTGCTAAAATTGAAGATAATGAAAAACAAATTGCAACTTTAAAATCTGAAATTGATAAATTAAATCAAGATAAACAGTATGCGCAAACAAAACGCAATAGTGCAAACACTGAGTTGACTCAACTTCAGGATGCATTAAAGGAAAAACAATCTAAATAAAAATAATCAATGAATGGCTACGGCTACTATATACTACATTATTACATAATTAACTGTAATTATATAATCCCGTCTGTGAAACACAGGCGGGATTCTTTCATGTTTTTAAATTAAAATACAAATAAACTATAATTATTTATATAAAGGTTGAAGTTTTTTAGCTTGTTGAGGAATTACACCTTCTTCAATCGGAAGATATACTCTGTAATCTATATCAGGGAAACAGTTATCTATATCTTCAATTTCGTGAAGAGCAGATTCGTCAATATTGTTGCTGTCAATCATATCAGCAATTTTTTCAAATCTGTCAACATGTTCTCTAAATCTGTCTGTTGCATAATCTTTTGCCTGCCATGTTGTAATCAAGAAAGGCCAATCTGAACTTTGTAACAATAGATTTTCTCTTGATAATTGAGCCAAAGCTCTTTTTAGCAGGTTATCTTCCGGTATATTTTCATATCTTGAAGCAATATCTGTGATACGTTTTTCACAAGAATGAATAATAGGCCACATCCATTCTGTCAAGTGATTCATCCATACATAGAAATGACCGCCTTGTCCCCAAGAACTTTCCGGTATTTGAATTGCTTCAACAGGAGGATGTGCTTGTAAATATTCTCCTGCTGTCATCATTTGAATATCGTCTTTTAAGTATGTGTTTAATTTTTTAATAACTTGTTTAATAAATTCAACACCTTCAAACCACCAGTGTCCAAATAATTCTGTATCAAAAGATACCATTATTAAGCCCTCTTTACCATTGTGAGAGTTTTTGTAATCCTCTAATAAATGGTATAACAATGATGTATAATGGTCTGAATTTTCTCCTATTTTGTTGAATGCAAGTACCGGATCGTATAGCATTTTATCACCCAAGTCAGTCTTGGATGAAGTTATTCTCCAATAATGCATTCCTGATTTATCGTCTTTTTTGTGGAATTCTCTATATACTCCATCTCCCGGATATCCGTCAGCAGCAGACCATACTTGATAACCTGCTCTGTCATTTCTTCCCATTACTGCAACTTGTGCATCAGGCAGCCAATAAGCAGAATATGTGTCATATCCTGTAGCTTCACGTTCAGGAAGCGGTATGTATTCGATGTTACCGTAAACACCAATAACACGTCTGTTTCCTATAGAATTACCACCCTCTATTACATGTGATTCGGTAAAGAAGTATTCTATATCGTTATTTTGAAGGGTAACTTCAATTGCAGGTCGCCATTTCTTTTGACCGTCTTTTCCAATATATTGATAACCTTGTCTGTATGCACATTCAGGAAGCCAGCATCCCTTTGCCTTTTTACCGAATAAACGTTTTGTTGTATCTGAACCAACTTTAAATTGTGCATTTAAGTTGTTATCTGTAGCAAGTAACGGAGAAAAACCGTGTGTTGCACCTGATGTTGTAATTTCAATACAACCCAAATCTTGATATTTCTTGAATGCTGATATTAAATCTTTGTTGTATTTGTTTACAAAATGATCTTTTATTTTTGATAAATGATTGAAACAGAAGTTTGCAAGATAACTCAAATGTTCTGAATGTTGAACTTCCGGATCAGGATAGCGTTTTACATCTTCTGCTGCCGCTTTAATTCTTGTATCCATATATTCTACAAAACCATCTTGTAAGTGTTTATCATTCAATTGTTCTGCTAATATAGGAGTTATTCCGACAGTAAGCTTAGCTTTTATACCGTCTTCTTCGTATAATTCTGATATTGCATCAAGTAACGGTACGTAAGTTTCAGACATACATTCATATAAATTTTCTTCGCCAAACGGCCACATACCGGCTTTTCTGTAATACGGCAAATGGCTGTGTAACATAAAAACAAACTGTCCTAATGACATATAATGCCTCCATACTCTTTCTTTGTATTTATTTCTCTTACTCTTTGGGTAATTGTTTTACCAATAATCCTTTTATTATTTATACCATGAACATGCTTTTCGGGTAAATAATTTAAAAAAAATTGTATCGTATTGTTACAAAATATTACCAAGTTGACTAATATTACGTTTTGTTAATTTTTTTTATTTAGTAATTTGGTATTTTGGTATTTTAGTATTTTAGTATTTTAGTATTAATAAATGTAAAATTTTTCAACATGTAGCAGAATATTAGTAAGAAAAAAGACTTTATATATATAGTACAGTAATGTTTGGGAATTTATAATGGCAACAGATGGTGTACAATATAATGGAATGCAGCTTAATGACTATCTAAAGAAACTTGATGCAAAAGATGGCAAGGTTGATAATAAGATAGATGCATCAGTATGGAATAGTTTTGCAGAAAATGTCGGAGCACAGCATTTAAGAAAGGGAGATTCTATATCGGTCTTTCAGGCAGCACAAGAAGCTTCTCCTTTGATTAGCGGTGATACTCCTGAAATGCGGCAAAAACAAGCTGCTGTTAGAACTGCAGCTACTGCTGCATCTAAAGCAGGTTATTCTGTTAGTGGTGAGATGATGCGTATTTCACTAACTCCTGATGCTCTTACGATAGGAAGCCATGCTAAAGACGGATATTCTGTAGTTTCTCCTGATGCTGCACAATCAAGATTAGCTGCACTTGGCTTAAAAGAAGGGGATAACGGACACATGGATGAAGAATCCATGCGGTTAAAAATGGTTGAATTTAAACCGGGTTCTGCGGTTTCGAAGGGGTTATCGAGTTCAAGTGTGGTGCAGAATGCCGTACAAAATTGGTATAATCAAGGTGCAAAAGCTTCAGGTCCAATAGCAATTAATACGTTTGATAAGAGTAATTGGCATAGTGCTGATGATGCAGATACTGCATTTGGAGTTGGATACAGTTACATTGTCGGCTTGCATGATAATGGAGATGGTACGGTAAGCGGTTATGTCGAGGATGTATATGACTTTAGTCCGAAGTATAACGGTGATAGCGGAGGTGTTGTTGATAAAATTACCGGTAAGATGCTTACTCAGGTTTGTGAATTACAGGATGCCGGAAAAGTTCAAAATTATAGAACTTTAACACCTATTACTATTAGGGTATCAAAACCGCAAGGCAGTCAAAACCAAACATGGAGTCAAAAAGCCAAAGATGCGGTTAGACCTTTAACTACACAAAGTCAAAGAGAAGCGTTATCAGGGGTTGCTTCAGTAGGTTCTGCTGTTGTAGATGGGGCAGAAACGGCTGTTGATGCTGTTAGTGATGCTGCAACTGATGCGGGAAAATACGTTAAACAGAAAGCTAAGCAAGCTTGGAACAAGGTTAAAAACTGGTTTTAACTTGTAATAGTATTGTGTTTAAAAAGTCAAATTTGAGATGATGTTTTGAAAATTTGTTGATAAATGGCTCTTTTTTGCTAGAATTTGCGTTTGGTATATTATGAAAAAAACAGAGTTAGATTTATTCAATTTAAAAAAAGGTCTTGATACGTTGATTGAGTGTTATTATGATTTGACAAAATCAAGGGAAATTATGGATATTGTTTCGGATTTTATTAATGATGTAAAATATTTTATTGATGCTTTGGAAAAGGTATTAACTGATGATTAAGGGTATTAACGAAAAAGAAGAATGTATTATACAAGGTATTTTAAAGGATTATCCTTATGATTTTTTTTATTATGGTTCACGAGTAAAAGGTAATTATAAAAAATTATCCGATTTGGATATTTTATTGAAAAATGAAACAGAAGTTCCGTATTCTGTGATAGAAGATATAGAGTTAAAATTTAATGAAAGCAAAATACCATATATAGTGAACATATCGCAATATGCAAATATGGATGAAAATTTTTACAATTTGATTAAAAATGATTTGGTTAAAATTGAAAACTAATTTTTGTATTTATCATATTTTTTTGAATTGACATCATAATCTGTTTGTTTTAGTATTTATTTACTCACATCCTCGAGTAATCGCCCTAAAAAAGAAAGTCATTAATCTTTTGTAAAGGCACAATATTTGAAAGAAGGAAACAAAAATGGCAAACATTAAATCAGCACAAAAAAGAGTTTTAGTAGCAGAACGTAATCATGCAAGAAATGTTGCATTCAAAACATCAGTTAAAACTGCTTTGAAAAAAGTTTTGGAAGCTGCAAAATCAAAGGATGATGAAAGCTTGAAAGCATCTTTATCAAATGCATATCAATTATGCGATAAAGCAGTTGCTAAAGGTATTCTTCACAAAAAAACTGCAGCAAGAAAAAAATCAAGAATTACTAAAGCTGCTAATAAATTATTGGCTGAATAGTTTTTATTTATTAAGAAAATAGGATGTCTGAAATTTTACAGACATCCTATTTTTTATTGGATTTTATTATTTTTTAGGTAATTATATACAATTTTACACAAAAGATAAAAAATTAGTTTCCGCATTGTATTTTACAGACCTCTACTTAAATTTATGTGAATGAATTAGCCGGCTGAAAAATACAATACGTGAAGATATTATTTATGTAAAATTGTATATAGTTGCCATTTTTTATATAACAAACTTATTATTTTCTATTAACAGTACTTTTGAACCGTCTGCTTTTATTCCTTCTACAATAACATTTAAGCCGCCTATCATAAAATCTGTATGTATTGTGCTATCATTTATGTTGTTTTCTTTCATATATTCTTGTCTTTTTTTGTAATCGGTTATTTCTAAAGCACCTTCCACACATTCTTCAAATGCTTCTCCAAGTGCTATATGACAGGTTGCATTTTCATCCAATAATGTATCATAAAAAATTCTATGAGTATCAAAAATAGGAGATTGTGCAACGAGTGCAACTTCACCTAGCATATCTCCGTCTTTTGAATTTGTAATATGTTCTTTCCAAAGTTCTTCGTTTTTATCAGCATGTATCTCAACAACTTTTCCGTTTTCGAATTTTAATCTGATACCTTCAACCAAATTTCCGTCTAAACATAATGGCATTGTTGCAGATACAACACCATGTGTTTTAGTTTTGTCAGGAGATGAAAATACTTCTTCTGTCGGAGTATTTGCCATATATGAAATACCGTCATCTGTTTTTGAAGCGGCAGCTTTAAATAATGATTTTTCACTCATTCCGACATATAAATCAGTTTTACCATCCGGTTGTTTTGTATTCTCATCAACACTATAAAAATGAATTTCTTTAAATTTGTATTCATTCATCTTATTTGCAAAAGAGGATAATTTTTCAGCATGTTCTTTTAAATGTCCTGAACGATTAATTGCGATTGCTTCTGTTGCAGCTTGTTTAAGTGCTTCCATAACATCTGTTATATCCTGATAGGATTTTTTTACAGACATTGTTGTAGGTGCATAAATTATATTCCATTGACTTTCCGGCCCTGATTTTCTTATTGGTTTAATTACTTTTTGATAAGCTTGTTGTTGTGCAACTATTCTTTTGGGATTTACATCTGCCATTCCTTCCGGATCATCTCCTGCCGGAAAAAGTCTTGCAACTTTTCGGTCTATAAGTTCATGCCACATGTCTGCTATATAATCAGGTACATAAGTTATATATTCTTCTTTTGCATACTTTAAACGTGCTTTTCCAAATGGATTTCCATATTCCGTAAAAAATACATCAATAGGCCCTGAACCATTTTTGTATGCATATTCAACAAATCTTATTATATTATCTTCATGTTCTCTTTCCGCAACTATTCGGATTGGTTGTTTTGTTTGTACATTTAATAATGTATGATAAATTTCTTTTACATCAAATGCCTCTTTTAATTTTTCTTTAACGTCTTTTGGGATGTCTTTTGTAACACTGTTTCTTAAATCATTTTCTTCATCTTTGTTTAATTTCGATTTTTCATAAGGGTTATTTATCTCATTAAATGTAACTTTTTTAGCTCCAATCTTATCATAATATTCAGCCCTTTTTTGCTTAAATGCAAAATCCGGCTCTTTTAAGTATTTTTCTCTTAATTTATCAATTTCCGGCTGATTTATTTCTACTCTTATATCTTTTATGCCATTCTTATAGCCATTTTCGCAAAAGATTTTTATAAAAGGAATATAATCTTTATCTGCATTAACTAATATTGATTCTCCCTCTTTAATTTTTAATTCATTTTGTAATAACTCATTTGCATAAGTATTCATTTTTTCAAAAACGGTATTGTTCATAATTTCTCCTTGCTTATATTTTTATTATAGAACAAAACAAGTTTTAATTCTCAATTAAAAAGCAGATAAATTTCTTTATCTGCTTTTTATGATATTTAATAAATCTTATTTATATATTTCCTTTTGGTAATTGTTGAGGTTTAACAAAAATTTTATCTTTTAAGTTTGCAAGTAATGTTTTTCCCTTATCTAAAATTTCTTTTGCCTTACCGTTTGCAAAGAACTTTGAAACACCGTCTTTAACAGCTTTTAAACCTGTTGAAATTTGGTTTCTTAATCCATATCCAATCAAAGCACCGCCTATTAAAAGAACTGATGTTGCAAGTACACCCTGTTTACCGCTAAATGGTGATTTTTTATCTGACATAGTGCATGCACCATCAGGTATACCTATATGTGGAACTAAACCATCGCCATCACATGATGCAAAAGGAGGTTTAATCTGATTTGGTGCAATTCCACCATCACTCCACTTTGGAACTCCTGTAGGTCTTGGTGCAAATCCTGCTGTTATTCCTGCTGTCATGTTATGTCCTTTCGTTATAAACTTTTTACATGGGTATAAAGCTCCCTGAAAATAAAAATTGCCATGTTTTTATATGAATGTAAACATATTTTAAGTAACAATTCTATTTATCTGTTTTAAAAGGGATTGTTACTATATATTTTCCATGATGTTCTTCTCTTGTTATTTTATTTTTATCAATTTTTCTGTTTAAAAAATAACTTTGAGATATATTCATCAAATTTTCTCTATCGCCTTTTTTGACTTCATTAGAACCTTCTATTTTTAAAATGTTATCATCATCAACATCTATTTTTATATTTTTTGAATTGTTACTAAATGATTTTAATGATATTGTAACCTTGTAACCTGTATCATTTTCTTCTATTTCTACAGGATTTTTAATTGATTTACTTATTACCATAATATTGTTATTTAAATCACGGTCAAATTGTCTATCCATTTGACGCATCATTTTTTCTGCTCTGCGCATGTGATAATCAGGACTAAGCATTGTTTTTAGGGTAATATCCGCAACAAAGTAAAAAGCTAAAAAAGCACCTATTATTGTTGCAATAAAAATTAATACGTATTTTAGTACATTGTTATTTTCTTCCATAATTTCTCCTTTTTTACATTCAATATCATAAATAAAAAAATGCAATACCTATTTGGGTATTACATTTTTTTATTGTTAAATTTTTGTTTTTATATTATACACTTAATTTTTCAGCCATAAGAGCTATTGTCTTTGGAAAATACTGTTGCAGATATTGTGAACGCATTGCAAGTATTTCATGTGATTTAGGCGTAGTTAAAAGAGCATTACTTTCTGCAATTGTTTCGCCAAGTCCGCCTGTTTCACCTGCATAATGTGTTACCGAATTGATAAAATAATCTATATGTTCACGCTGAGCTTCAGGAAATGCTTTTGTAAATGCGGTTTTTTCTTCTTCAAAGGTCTTTTTAACATCGGAGGATTCTCTAATGGTTTCACTCATTGTTTTTAGAACTGCTTCATCTGAAGATGTATCTATCTTATTCATATCTCTTGCATGACCAAGTTCGTGAAGTATTACAAATAAATCACTTCCTGAATGAATAGACTTATCTTGAGGCATGTAATATGATGATAAAACATCATCATTTCCTACAAGTTTTTTAGTAGATTCTGCTACTTTAAAAAGTTCTTCTCCAGGCATGGATTTTAATGATTTAAGTATTGCTGTTTTATCACCTTCAATTGATTTATCAATTGATATGACAGCTTTTCTGTCAGGATTTTTCATGTTTTGAACACTTATGTTATGCTCGTCTACAGTTATATCATATTTATCATCATTACAAGTAGAAACAAAGTGATTTTCGTCTATAACCTCAAATGTGCTATTCTTATTTAATAAAACGTTTCCATTTTTATCAACAATTTTGTATTCGGAAATTCTGTTTCCTTGAGGATCGTCTTCGTATAAATATGTTGTTTTTGTTCCGTCTAAAGATTCCATGTTCTTTTTGACAGTAGTTATGCCTGTATTTTTATCGTAATGTCCCTCACTTACTTGAACTTTATTTCCTTGAGCATCAACATAAAATGAATCAAGCACCCCTTTTATTTCTGACGGTGCAGTGTATTCACGTCTTTTTATATTGCCTAGTTTATCCTTTATAACTCTTACTTCATGAGTAGTTATAGGCATACCTTCAGGACTAATATATCGTCTTACTTTTGAGCTAGTGTTATTTTCAACATCTAAAGTTTTCTTTGATTGATATATTTTACCATCTTTTTTTTGCATTGAAAGTTCTTCAATAGCACGTCTTTTTAAATTTTTATCTAAAAGTTCTGTCTTTATATGGTTATCTTTTGTAATCGCTTCAATTGTATATGCAGATTTATCATAGTTGTCTGGTAAAAAAGAAATTTTTTTTAAATTTTCACCTGCAACTTTTTCCATATCTAAAACTTTATTAGCTATTTTATCAAATTTATTATTTAATTCAGGTTTTAAAACTAAAGCTGCAATATTTTCACCGGACAAATTAGTTTGTACCAAAACTTGTGCTTGTTTTATCTGCTTAGCATCACTTGCCGCAAATGCTAAACCCATTAATGCTCTTGGCGAATATTTTGCTATTGTTTTATTATTTTCATTTTTCTTTGATGCAGTTGCAAACGGAACTAATGCTTCTAAGGTATCAGCTTCCATAATAGATAATTGTGTAACTGTTTCACCTTCAATGTAATCCTTGCTTGCCAAAGTTTTTATTGAATTCCATTTTTCAGGATTTTCCGTAAGTACATACTTAAATAATTTTATATCATCTTCTTTAAATTTATCTTTACCATTTACATCTTTTAATTCTTGTAAAGTAGTTAGTGCAGCACTCATATTAAACTCTGCCTTTTTAAATCCATCAGAAACTTGCTCTTTACGAATAGCTTTTCCTGCTTTTTGTAAAGATATTGCTCTGACAGATGTGGCTTTATTTATTTGCATATCCATGTGCTGCACCTACTTTAGATTTTAATTTTTTACTTTAAAAAATTTTTATGACAAAGTTTCGTTCAGTTTTTGGTCAAGCATTGCAATTGTTTTAGGGAAGTACTGTTGCAAGTATTGAGAACGAATAGCAAGCACTTCATGTGTCTTAGGTGTATTTAACAATGCATTACTTTCTGCAATAGTTTCACCTAATCCGCCAAGTTCTCCGCCATAATGAGTTACTTTGTTGATAAAGTAGTCAATATGATCTCTTTGGGTGTCAGGAAATGCTTTATTAAATGCATTTCTTTCTTCATCATAAACTTTTTGTATTTCTTCGTCTTCTGATAATGACATATCCAATGTGTCAACGTATGTTTCATCATTTGTACCGTCAACATCTCTGAAATCTCTGGCATGTCCTAACTCGTGAAGTATTACGAATAAATTACTTCCTGAATGAATAGATTTATCACCCGGATCATAATATGATTCAAGTACGTCTTTTGAACCAACAAGCTTTCTGGTAGATTCTGCTACTTTAAATAATTCTTCACCAGGCATTGCCTTTAGTGATTTCATTATTTCTTGTTTATTGCCTTTTATGCTCTTATCTATAGAAATAACTGCTTTTCTGTCAGGATTATTCATGTCCTTAACATTTATGTTATGATCATCTACTGTTATATCATATTTATCATCATTTCTTGTAGATATAAAATGGTTTTCATCTACAACTTCAAATGTACTATTTTTTTCTAAAAGTACATTTCCTTTTTTATCTACAATTTTGTATTCAGAAATTCTGTTACCTTGAGGATCATCTTCGTAAGAATAAATAGTTTTTGTTCCGTCTAAGGATTCCATGTTCTTTTTAACAGTAGTTATACCTGTTTTTTTGTCATAATGACCTTCACTAATTTGTGTTTTGTTACCCTTAGCATCAACACTTACTATATCAAAAATACCGTTTACTTCTGATGGAGCAGTGTATTCTTTTCTTTTTACATTTCCGTTTTTATCCTTGATTACTCTTACTTCATGTGTAACTGTCGGATAACCTTGATCGTCAACTTCTAATCTTACTTTTGATGTTGTATTATTTTTAACATCATGAACTTTCTTTATTTGATAAACAGTTCCGCCTGATTGATATAAAGACATATTTTCAATAGCACGTCTGTTTAAATCTTTATCTAAAAGTTCAGTATTAACTTGTCCGTCTTTTCCTGCTGCTTGAATTGTAAATGCTTTTGTATCGTATGCATCACCATTGAATACAATTTGTTTTAATTTACCACTCATAGCATGTTCCATATCCAAGATTTTTGATGCAGCTTTATCAAGTTTGCCGTCTAGTGATGGTGTAAGTGCCATTAATGCAATATTTTCTCCGGATATACTTGTTTTTATAAGCGGTTTAGCATTATTTATTTGTTCTGCACTTGCATTATCTGCTAAAAGCATCAAGGCATCTGTTTTATATTTTGCCTTTTGAGTATTGTTTTTACCTTCAACAGCTTCTGTTGCAAAAGGTACCATTGCCTTTAATACATCATTCTTCTTTGCAGCAAGTCCGGTAATTGTTTTTGCTGGAACATAAGATTTTTCTGCCATTGTTTTTATTGATGACCATTTTTCAGGTGCATCTGTCAATATCTGCTTAAGGTTTTTTAAATCTTTTTCTTTAAATTTAGGATTTTTACCATTAAATGTAGCATTTTGCAGCGTTGTCATTGCTGAACTTAAATTAAATTCTGATTTTTCAAATTTATCAGGTGCTTGTTTTTGTACAGGTGCTTTCTTTTCTGTTTTGTTTAATGTTGTTGCTTTTACAGCAGACATTTTTTGGATTTGCATGTTTGACATATTATCTAATTCCCTTTTATGTAGTTACCGTATTTTTACTATAGCATGAAAAACGCTCAAAAGTTTTTTTGCTAATTAATATTAAAATTATAATTTCTTTTTTACAAAAATTTACAAAAGAAATTGTTTGTGTTCTAATATTATTAAGTTTTAGTTTTTAATCGAAAGGAAAAGTTATGAATATTGAGAGAACATTTGTTGCAATAAAGCCGGATGCTGTACAAAGGGGCTTGATTGGAAAAATAGTTACAAGATTTGAAGAAAAGGGATTTAAAATTATCGGAATGAAGATGATACATGTAACTCCTGAAATTGCAGCTAAACACTATGAAGAACATATAGGTAAACCTTTTTATCCGTCATTAGTTAAATTCATTACATCAGCTCCTATTATAGCTATGGTTGTAGAAGGAATAGATGCAGTTAATGAAGTAAGACATATTATGGGTGCGACAAATCCTCAAAATGCAGATGTTGGAACAATAAGAGCGGATTTTAGTCCGTTAATGAGTACAAATTCTGTTCATGGTTCTGATTCTGTTCAAAGTGCGGAAAGAGAAATCGGCATATATTTTAAACAGGAAGAAATTTGTCCTAATTGGAAAACTATGATGGAATTAATAATTGATGAACAATCCAAATAAATATTTTAGTTATGATTTAGTTCATGTTTGTAAAAAAACAGGTGCAAGAGCAGGTGTTTTACACACTCCGCATGGAGATATACCCACACCTATATTTATGCCTGTCGGTACAAATTCTGCTGTAAAAACCTTAACCAAAGCAGATATTGAAAGAACAGATGCAAAAATTATTCTTGCTAATTCTTATCATTTACATTTGAAAGCAGATTCGGAAATTATCAAAAAATTTGGTGGTATTCACAGCTGGATGAATTGGCATAAACCTGTTTTGACAGATTCAGGTGGATTTCAGATTTTTTCTCTTGCCGATTTAAGAAAAATTGACGATGAGGGTGTGTCTTTCCGTAATCCTTTGGATGGTTCAACTCATTTTATTTCTCCTGAAGTATCTATGCAAATACAAGAAAATATCGGCGCAGATATAATAATGGCATTTGATGTATGTTCTCCATATCCTTGTACTTATGATGAAGCAAAAAAGGCAATGGAACAGACTCACCGATGGCTGGAAAGATGTTTTAAGGCACATCAAAATCCAAGACAAGCCCTTTTTCCAATCGTTCAAGGTGCATTTTTTGATGATTTAAGACGTGAAAGTGCAAAGGTTATATCCTCTTATGATGCTGTAGGTTATGCAATAGGCGGTGTTAGTGTAGGTGAACCAAAAGAATTGAAAGACCATTTTACAGAATTAACAGCACCGCTTTTACCTGAAAATAAACCAAGATACTTAATGGGTGTAGGAACACCTATAGATTTATTAGACGGTATAAAATTCGGAGTAGACATGTTTGATTGTGTTCTCCCTACAAGAAACGCAAGGCATGGTTCTTTCTTTACGAAAGAAGGTAAGAAAAATATTAAAAATGCTCAATTTAAAGAAGATGCAAAACCTTTAGATGAAAATTGTGATTGTTATGCTTGTAAAAATCATTCAAGAGCATATATCAGACATCTGTTCAGATGTAATGAATCAACCGCATTGACACTTATGTCTATTCATAACATAAGCTTTTTACTTAATTTTGTTAAATCGGCTCGCAATGCGATATTAAATGATGAATTTGATGTATTCTATGAGCAGCATAAAACACTATAGTAAGAGTAAAACTATTTAAATTACACTCATTCGGATATATTTAGTTTGAAGAATGTCAAAAATGGAGATACTTTGCTATAGCTTAGTATGACTATGTTTAAGGTAATTATTAAACATTAATTTTAAATGTATTAATATTTACATCTAAAATATTGTAAGTGTATGAAGATAATGCTTTTGACATCTGTAATGCAGTTTGTGCAGTATAATAATCACCCATACCTACTTTTTGATAATCAGCTTGTGTAAGTTTATTACTTATACCGTTTGTTTGAGTATTTATATTTGTTTTATTAGCTTCTTTTATTTTATCAGATATTTGCTCTGCATAATAACGTAATTTTTCAGAAATGGTAATTTCTCCGTCTTCATCATAATCCATTTCTTCCACATAATCATAATCTTCTTTTGTTGATAGTACAGATGCGGATGAAGCAGCTTTTGATACATCTGATGTTTTTTCTAATGATGATGTATCGCCTGATAAAATAGCAGAAACAGCAGAATCAGGATTACCTCCGGATTCTAAATACGCACTTACTGTATTTTTAGCAAGTGAGGTTGTTGTACCCATTGTCAGTAAGCTGTTTATTGAACTGTTTAAATCTGTACTCATTGCACTAGTCATAACATGATAGTACCACAAGATTTATTTTTAATAACACTTTTATAAGTTATATTAATTTTACAAAGTATCCTTATTTTTTATTTAAAACAGTTTGCTGCATTTTGTATTTTGTTGCAACAACGGCTGCTGCAACTCTTGTTTTTACTTTTAATTTAAACAAAATAGAGCTTACATAATATTTTACGGTATGTGTACTTAAAGTTAATTTTTTTGCTATCTGCGTATTTGTTTTTCCGTTAAGTAAAAGTTCCAAAACATCTTTTTCTCTGTTTGTTAATAAATTTTCGATATTTCTCATTTTCCTACCCCTATAAAAATAAAATTATTTAATATTCTTATAAATTTTATTTTATTACATAGCAACTAAAAATGTTTTATATATTTGCCTTTTATAAAACGTATAATTTTTTGTTACATAACTTAATCATTGATGTTCAAAAACATAACTTTTTAAGTTTACTATATACAAATTTTTTCGTTTTAATATTAGTATACAATAATGTATTCTAAAATAAAATACATATTGTATTCGTTATTTGAATATATATTTAACATCTTATATTAAATACAATATAAGAAAAGGTGTTTTATATAATGAATAATTTTAAACCGATTAAACCCGAAAAGAGTGTTATTAGTATAAGAATTGATAATGATTTACTAAAATTGATAGATGAGCAGTCCGCTAAAACAGATATTAGCAGAAATGAATTTATTGTTCAGTGTATTGAGTATGCAATGAAAAGTCTGAACAATAGTTTATAGTTTAATGAATATTTAAATTATTTATTATTGCATTGGTAAATTCATCTGTTGTTGATGTTCCGCCTAAATCGCATGTAAGGTGTGTGTGTGCTTCTATTGTTTTATAAAGTGCATTTTCAATTTTTAGTGCGACATCGTTTTGGTTTATGTATTTAAGCATTTCTATTGCAGAAAGTAATAGTGCCGTAGGATTTGCTTTGTTTTGTCCTTTTATATCAGGAGCACTGCCATGTACAGGTTCAAAAACAGCAATGTCATAACCTATGTTTGCACCTTGAGCTACTCCTAAACCGCCTATCAAGCCGGCACATAAATCAGACACTATATCTCCGTAAAGATTAGGTAAAACTAAAACATCAAAATTTTCCGGATTTTGAACTAATTGCATACATAAATTATCTACAAGAATTTCTTTATATTTTATGTTTGGATATTTTTCAGCAACTTTTCTTGCACATTCTAAAAATAAACCGTCAGTTAATTTACATATATTAGCTTTTGATACAGCAGTTACTTCTTTTCTATTATTCTTTTGAGCATATTCAAAAGCAAATTCATTTATTCTCATTGAGGCATTTCTTGTAATTACTTTTATTGCCTCATATTTATCTTCGTCTATTTTTCTTTCAATACCTGCGTATAAGTCTTCTGTATTTTCTCTTACTATAACTAAATTTACGTTATCAAATCTGGTTTTTATTCCGTTAATATTTTTGCAGGGACGTAGATTAGCATACAAATCGAGTTCTTTTCTTAATTGAACATTTACACTTCTGAATCCTTTTCCTATGGGGGTTGTAACAGGGGCTTTCAAAGCAACTTTGTTATGTTTTATTGATGTTATCACTCTATCAGGAAGTGGTTTTCCTTCTGCTTCAACAACATCAGCACCTGCTGTTTGAATATCCCATTCTATTTCAGCACCTGCTGATTTTAAAATTTTTACAACGGATTCTGTTATTTCAGGACCTATTCCATCTCCCGGAATTAATGTAACTGTACGCATTTTATCTCCTATACCAAATCAAAATCACCATGAAGTTTTATATGTTCTATTAAGCCACCCTCATTTAAAAGTTTAATCATAACATCCGGTAATGGTGTAATAGGAATTTCAAAATTTTGTGTTATATCTTTTATAAAACCTTGTTTAATATCAATTTCAAGTTCGTCATTTGCCTTGATTTTGTCTGTATCACACTCTATCAGTAACAGACCGATATTTATAGCATTACGATAAAATATTCTTGCAAAGCTTTTTGCCAAAACTGCTCCGACACCTGACATTTTTATTATTTTAGGTGCATGTTCTCTGGAAGAACCTAATCCAAAATTATTGCCTGCTACAACAAAATCACCTTTTTGAACTTTAGATGCAAATTCTGCATCCGCATCTTCAAGTACATGTTTTGCAAGTTCAGGAAGGTTTGAACGTAAATAAAATAATCTTCCGGGTGCTATATGGTCTGTTGAAATGTTATCTCCAAATTTAAATGCTTTTCCGTGTAATTGCATTATAATACCTCCCTTACATCAGATATATAACCTTTTATTGCACTATAAGCTGCAGTTGCAGGAGATGAAATGTATATAAATCCCTTACTGTTTCCCATTCTGCCTTGAAAATTTCTATTTTGAGTAGAAAGACAAACTTCTCCATCTCCGAGTATTCCTGCATGAACTCCTACACAAGCTCCACAGCCGGATGTTACTATTGATGCACCTGATTCTACCAATGTTGTTATTAAACCTTCTTCTAATGCTTGTAAAAAAACCTGTCTTGATGCAGGTGCAACTAAAAGACGTACACCATCTTTTACTTTTTTACCTTTTAATATATTACTTGCAACTCGTAAATCTTCTATTCTTCCATTTGTACAAGTTCCGATATATACCTGATTAATTTCAACCTTATCCATTTTATCTATTTCTTTTGTGTTATCAACGGTATGCGGGCATGAAATCATTGGTTTTATTTCACTCAAATCAATGTTTATAACTCTTTCGTAGGATGCATCTTTATCGGCTTTAATTTCTTTAAATAATTCTCCTCTGCCTTTTTCTTTCAAGTATTCAAAAGTTTTTTCATCTGTTTCAAATAATCCGGCTTTTGCACCTGCTTCTACAGCCATATTAGATATTGTAAATCTTTCTGACATTGATAAATTTTCAGCACCATCTCCAGAAAATTCAAGTGCCTTATATGTAGCACCATCCGCTCCTATTAGTCCTATTAAATAAAGAATTAAATCTTTCGCATAAACACCTTTTGAAAATTTACCGTTTAAAACTATTTTGTATGTTGCAGGAACTTTTAACCAAGTTTTACCAAGTGCCATAACAACTGCAATATCTGTTGAACCAACGCCTGTTGCAAATGCACCTAGCGCTCCTGATGTACAAGTGTGAGAGTCTGCTCCGAGTAAAACTTCTCCCGGATTTACAAATGATTCTACTAATCTTTGATGACAAACTCCTTCACCTATTTCTGATAATACTGCACCATATTTTTTTGCAAATTCTCTTAATACTATATGTGAATTTGAAAGTTCTTTTACAGGACTTGGTGCTGCATGGTCTATAAATAATATTGTTCTTTCAGGGTTGAACAGTTTTGATTTATTTAATTTTTCAAATTCATTAATTGCTAAAGGCCCTGTTCCGTCTTGAACCATAACCGCATCAATATTCGATATTATTAATTCTCCCGGCTTTACCTGTCTGTCTGCATGCGCAGATAATATTTTTTCCGCAATCGTTTGTCCCATTTTTTTCTCCTATACAAATAAGTGAGGTTGTGTTACAAAATTCTGGTCAATTCTTTGTTTTAAACTTCCTGTCGGCATATAGTACGGTGTTACCGTCATTATTTTTGCAGCTATATCAGGATAATAGTATATGAATTTTAGTTCACTTTGAGTTAATGGTTTTTGTGTATGAACATTTGCATATCTTGCAAGTTCTAATATGTTTCTTGCTTCATTTTCGTCTTGAAACTCTATTTCCATTTTTTCATATACGTTTCTAAAGCCCTTTATTCCACCATATTCACCTGTTGTAATCATTCTGCCTGTTTCAACAATTTCCGGCTCACCTCGTCCTAATTCTTCATAGTTATAAAGTTCATAGTTTAAGCGGTCTTTTAATGCACCGTCGGCATGTATACCTGATTCATGTGCAAACGCATTTGCTCCTGTTGCCGGCTGATTAATAGGTATAGGAACATTAAATGCGTAAGATGTATATTTTGCAAGCTTCCAGGTTTTTGATAAATCAATATTAGGATCGATTTCATATTTACCATGCATTCCACTTGATTTTAATACTCCTAAAAGGCAGGAGATTAAATCGGCATTTCCTGCTCTTTCTCCCATTCCGTTAATTGCAGTATTTATATATGCATTTACTCCTGCATCAATTGCAGCTTTTGCTCCCATAATTGAATTACCGGCTGCCATGCCTAAATCATTGTGAAAATGAAGTTCAATATCCATTTTTGTTTCTGTTGCTATTTTATAAATTCTATCATAAGCACTCTGAGGATCATCATAACCCAATGTATCACAATATCTGAATGTTCTTGCACCGTGTTTTTTTACTTCTTGTGCAATTTCAATAAGGTAATTTATATCACTTCTTGATGCATCTTCTGCATTTACTCCTATTGATACAGCTCCACATGATTTTGCTGTATCTACGGCTTTTACAGTTGATTTTAGAATATCTTCTTTAGTTTTTTTACCGTTGAATTTACCTTGTATCATTTGGTCAGATGTTGAAACAGACAAATTTACATTTTGAAGGCGAGGTACATTTTGAAATGATAATATAACATCTTCTTCAATACCTCTCATCCAGCCGGAAAGTTTTGTTTTTGTTATAACACCCCTATCTACAAGTTCAAGGTTTCCGTTTAGATAATTTATCTCGTGTTTTGTTGTAGGAAAGCCAAATTCTGATTGCGTGATACCAACATTATCAAGCATTAGATTAATAATTGTTTTTTGCAATTTAGCAAGTCCTAATCGTGAGGTCTGAACACCATCTCTGTTTGTAACATCAACAAAATATATATACTTTTTTTCCATATCTAAACCTGTAATATCCAAATTATAACATATTTAATTTAATATATCTGTTTTATATATAATCTTAATAAAAAAAATCGTCAGTTTTATTTTTTACTGACGATTTTTTTATTTATTATCTAAATTTTAACCGCCAATTTGTTTCATAACTTCATCAGCAAAGTTTTCATTACGTTTTTCAAGACCTTCACCAAGAGTATAACGTACAAATTTGTTAACAGTCAATTTACCTTCAAGTAATTGAGCTACTGTTGTATTAGGGTCTTTTACAAATGGTTGTTCTAATAAACATTTTTGAGCTAAAATTTTATGAAGTCTTCCTTCAACAATTTTTTCTCTGATGTTTTCAGGTTTGTTTTGTAAATCTTCTTTACCCATTTCAATACGTTTTTCTTCTTCTCTTACTTCAGCAGGAATATCACTGCTTTGTACAAATTCAGGTGCTGATGATGCAATGTGTAAGCACAAATCTTTTGTTAAAACATCATCTTTTTTATCGGTATTGAGTAAAACACCTATTTTACCGTTATGTATATATGTAGCATTGTTTCCTTCCATTACTACAAATCTTCTGATTGTGATTTTTTCACCGATAGATGCAATTTTTTCTTTTACAATATCTGCAACTACTTTGCCACATTTAGGGCAAGTCATTGTTAATAATTCATCAACATCTTTTGGCTTTGCTGTTGCAATCATTTCTGCCATATTTTTAGTAAATTCTTTAAATTCTTCGTTTTTAGCAACAAAGTCTGTTTCGCAATTTACTTCAACCATTGCACCTACTTTATCGTCAACATAAGATGCAACAAGACCTTCTGCTGCAATTCTTCCCATTTTCTTTTCTGCAGATGCAATACCTTTTTGTCTTAATGCCTCAACGGCTTTTTCCATATCACCTTCTGCTTCTGTTAATGCTTTTTTGCAGTCCATCATGCCTGCACCGGTTTTATCTCTTAATTCCTTAACCATAGCAGCTGTTATATTCATTATTAGTTTTCCTCCATTAATTAAGCTTCAACTGTTTCTTCTTTTGCTTCTTCAACTGTAACACCGGCATCTTCCGCTTTTATGCTTTCAACTTTTGCACTGTCAGCAGCTTTATTTGCCTTTAATTCTTTACCTTCCAATACTGCATCTGCAAGTTTTGATGCAATTAATTGTACTGAACGAATAGCATCATCATTACCGGGAATAATATAATCTATATTATCAGGATTAGCATTTGTATCAGCCAAACATACTACAGGTATACCCAATTTTTTAGCTTCTAAAATTGCTATGTTTTCTTTTTCTTGGTCTACTATAAATAAAATATCCGGTAAACCTCTCATATCTTTTATTCCGCCTAATGTTTTACTTAATTTTGCTACTTGTTTATTGATTTGAGCTTGTTCTTTTTTAGGTAATTTTTCTATTTGACCGCTTTCAATAAAGTTTTCATATTCTTTAAGCTTGTTAACACGAGTTTTTATTGTTTCAAAGTTAGTCATCATTCCGCCTAACCATCTTCTGTTAACATAATAAGCTCCTGCTCTGGTTGCTTCTTGTGCTACAACTTCTGCAGCTTGTTTCTTTGTTCCTACAAATAATACGTTTTTACCTTTTGCTGCAAAATCTCTTACTATTTCATAAGCAGAATCTAATAATTCTGTAGTTTTACGTAAATCGATTACATAAATACCGTTTCTTGCTCCGAAAATATATTGTTTCATTTTCGGATTCCATTTTTGTGTTTGGTGTCCAAAGTGTACACCTGCGTCAAGTAATTCAATCATTGATGCTACTGACATGTTTTTCTCCTTTTTATTATGTGGTTTACTACGGGATAAACAATTTCATTCATCTGTGAACTAGGTTTGACCTATCAAACTGTATATCCAATAGAATATTATCACAAAGATATTTGATTGCAAAGAATTTTGTATATAAATAATTTTTTTTATAGTGTTTAAGTATTATATTTTGTAATATTTTAAATTTTTTTTATATAGATGCCGTAAATAGTATTATAAATCCGTAACTTTTTAGGAGATAACGGCATGTCAAATCCATTTTTTCTTAACACCAATATAAACAATAATTTGGAAAAATACGAATTTCAAAATAATAGTGAAGATAATGATGATAATGAAAAAAATAAAAAAGATGAAAAAGAAAATCAAGATGACAGCAAAAAAACTCACGTACAGGGAAATCCTCTAAAGCCGGTTACCGGTGGAGAGTATAGAACTTATGATGTCGTTGCGGAAGAATTGAATAAATGTATTGCAAATATAAATAATTATAGGATTTTGGAATACACTTCACAAAAGTCATTAAGCGGTACAAAAATAAAAGAAGAAATAGAAAAGTATAAAGCAATAATGTTTCATTACTCAGGTAAATTAAAAGATTTTGAAGCCGAATACAAAAAATTGTCTGCTGAAATTAAAAAAAAGGATTTTGTCGGTTCAAAAATTAAACTTCTAAAATATGAGTCTAAAGCGGATTTTGACAAAAGGATGAAAGAAGCTGAAAAAGCTAATGTAAACATCATAAAGACTATGTCGTCATATGCAAATGTAAAAGAAAGCTTTAGAGATGTATGCCATGACTTGGGAGATTGGATTGAAAAATTCAGGCATGGAAATCTTACAGTGCAAACTATCGAAGAAAAAAGGCATTCTATACAAAATATTGACAGAATGCTTTCTTGCGATGATATTCCTGAAAATGCGAAAAACTTTTGTATAAGCAGGCGAAAAATAATAATTAATGAAATAAGAAATATTGAAAAAAATCAAAATAAAAATAATGATATATATTCAAAATATAATGAGGCGGTTAACGAATATAATAATTTCAAGGTAAGTAAAGATAGAACACTTGAACAATGTATAAAGGATGATGAAAGAGCAATAGAATTAATAAATAATATACTTGCTTGCGAAAATTTACCTCAAGAAGTTATCAAAATATGGAATGAAGGCAAAGATATATACACAAGAAATTTGAATAGACTAAAAGAAAAGCTGCAAACATCAGTAATTCCTGAAGACGGCAAATTGAAAAAAATAGAACAGTTAGAAAAAGAAAAACATGCAATACAAACACAAACTCAAAAAATGAACGAATATTATAAAAAAGAGAAAAAAGAACTTATAAACCAATATTATAGTATGCAGGATGTTGAAGAAAGAAAAAAATTACAAGAAAAAATTTATGCACTAAGCAACAAATATGATAAAATAATGTGTAAAACCAGTGAACGTATAAAACTTATTGATAAAGAACTAGAAACGTTAAAAACACAATGAAATTTTTCATTGTGTTTTTAAAATTAAATATTTTTATGTATCAGTTATTATATATATACAATCTGATAATTTTCTAACCAAAAAACATTAAGTTTGCACCGTTACCGTCATCTCCGTTATTATCCGCAAAAGAACCTGTCGGAACATTACCTAAACCAACAGTGTTTTCTTGAAGTTTTTCCATTATATTAGCTGAATGTTCAGGACTGTTATAATAACTTGAATTTTGATAACCTGAACCGGAACCTCCGAATATAACTCCACCGCTTGTTATTCCGCCAAACGGCATACCGCTTCCATTTCCTATATTATTTGTTGTTGCAAATGCCATAATCACTCCACACATTTTTACTAATCACAAACATGTTATCGACATTTATTGTAAAATCTTTAATATTTGATTAAGATATGTTAACAAAATAAAAACGACTTAACTTATTTGTTGAGTCGTTTTTATTTTTATTTGAAATAATGTTATTTAATTATTCCTTTGTGTATTCTGCATCTATGACATCGTCATCATTTTTGTTGTCATTTGATGTTTCATTTTCAGATGAACTTGCAGATTCACTTGAGCCGGAATTTGCAGATTCATCTTTTTGAACTGCTTCATAAGCTTTTTGTGAAATACTAAACATTGTTTGTTGTAAATCTTCTGACATTTTCTTTAATTCATCGGCTGATTTATTTTCATCCAATGCTTTCTTTAATGCATCCTTTTGTTCATCTAATTTAGTTTCATCGTCTTTTGCAATCTTGCCTTCAAAGTCTTTTTTAATTCTTTCGGCAGAGGCAATTAATGAATTTGCATTATTTTTAACTTCTGCTTCTTCTTTTTTCTTTTTATCTTCTGCTGCGTTTGCCTCAGCTTCTTTAACCATTTTATCGATATCTTCATCAGAAAGGTTAGAAGAATTTGTTATTGTTATTTTTTGTTCTTTATTTGTTGCTTTATCCTTGGCTGAAACATTAACAATACCATTAGCATCTATATCAAATGTAACTTCAATTTGAGGAATACCTCTCATTGCAGGAGCAATTCCTTCTAAACGGAACATACCTAAAGATTTATTATCTTTGGCCATTGGTCTTTCACCTTGAAGAACTTGAATATCAACAGCTGTTTGATTGTTTTCTGCTGTTGAAAATACTTGAGATTTTGAAACAGGAATTGTAGTGTTTCTTGGTACTAAAGCTGTCATTACTCCACCTAATGTTTCAATACCAAGTGTTAATGGAGTAACATCCAACAATACAATATCTTTAACTTCACCTGCAAGTACACCTGCTTGAATTGCTGCACCTACTGCAACTACTTCATCAGGGTTTACTGATTGATTTGGTTCTTTGCCTGTATAAGATTTTACTAATTGTTGAACAGATGGGATACGGCTTGAACCACCTACTAATACTACTTCATTTATGTCTGATTTTGATATGTGTGCATCATTAATAGCTTGTTCTACAGGTTTTTTACATCTTTCTAATAAATCATGGCACAAGTCTTCAAATTTTGCTCTTGTTAATTGCATATCCAAGTGTTTTGGACCATTTGCATCAGCTGTAATGAATGGTAAATTAATATTTGTTTCAAATACTGAAGATAATTCACATTTTGCTTTTTCAGCAGCTTCTTTAATACGCTGCATAGCTTGTTTATCTTTTCTAAGGTCGATACCTTCTGCTTTTTGGAATTCTGAACAAATCCATTCCATTACTTTTTCATCAAAGTCATCACCACCTAAGTGAGTATCACCTGATGTAGATAAAACTTCATGTACGCCATCGCCTATTTCCAATATTGAAACATCAAATGTACCACCACCTAAGTCGAATACTAAAACTTTTTCACTTTTTTCTTTTTTTTCAAGTCCGTATGCTAAAGCGGCTGCTGTTGGTTCGTTTACAATACGAAGTACGTCCAAGCCGGCTATTTTACCGGCATCTTTTGTTGCTTGACGTTGTGCATCGTTGAAATATGCAGGTACTGTAATTACGGCAGATGTAACTTTTTCTCCCAAATAGCTTGATGCATCATCTGCTAATTTTCTTAATATCATTGCTGATATTTCTTGAGGTGTATAATCTTTGCCGTCAATATTCTTTTTATAATCTTCTCCCATGTGTCTTTTGATTGATGCAATTGTTTTATCAGGGTTTAATATTGCCTGACGTTTTGCCAATTGCCCTACAAGTCGTTCACCTGTTTTTGAAAATCCTACAATAGAAGGGGTTGTTCGCATACCTTCTGAATTTGCAATTACGGTTGGTTTACCACCTTCCATAACGGCTACAACGGAGTTTGTTGTTCCTAAGTCAATACCAATTGTCTTTGCCATTTTTTTTGCCTTTCCTTATTTATATTAATACTATTTTCTCTTTATGCATTAACATATTAATATAGTTTTTAGGAAATCTTTAAAAAATAAACAAAATATTAACATTTCAATTTATAATGAAATTGTAAAATTATTCTTGTAATTGGATATATCTGTTAATTTTGCTCTAAAATCAGAATATTGTTCATCCGATAAAATATTAGAAAGTTCTATACTTTTTATGAAATTTATTTTTATTGATTGTTCATTTTGTTTTTCAAGATTAATCATTTCACATTCTTCAAAAATTTGCAGAATATTTTCAATACAATCGTTTGTAACACCTAAAAATACAGCACTTTTTTCAATATCAAATATACCGTCTTTGTTGTTGCAAGCAAATTTTATCATTCCGGCTATTGTTTTTAAAAATTTTCTTTCATCAATTATATTATTTTTACATGGCATTAAATGAATGTGATGGGGTTTTGTTTTTTGAAGTATTGCAGCTGATATTTCATCAGATGCAGGATAATCGAAAAACATTATACTGTCTGTTTTTTTTATCGTATCACGTGCTACAATACGCTCATTTAAAAATTTATAATCTTTTAGCTTTTTTATGGTGTCAGGACATTCTGCAAACACTGAAATATCAAGTTTTGATGTTCTAACGTAGTCATTTACTTTATCTATAATTTCTGTTTTTTCTCTGTGGTCATAAATTTTTATGGTTTTATCATCTTGATTTTCTTGTTTATTAATAAAGCTATCGCTGTGAATATCTTCTACTATCAGTTGTAATGATATAGTGTTGTTAAATGAATTTATTTGTGGTGAAAATGCTAAATCTATCTTGCTGTCTATGGGTATATCAATATCATCGTGCGACCACCAAACACAATTATAAATAATATTATTTCCCATTATTTTTAATTGAAGGTGATTTTTATTTTCTCCAATTAATCGCTTTTCTTTTAATACAAAGTCTTTTACGGCAAAAATCGGTTTTGGATTTTCCGCTCCAAATGGTTCTAATTTTGAAATTTCATCAACCATTGATATATCTAAATCTTTTTCATCCAATTCTAAATCAATATTTAAAATGGGTTTTAGTTCTTTTCCTTCGGTCATTTCACTAACAGTTTTATTTAAAGTATTTTTAACTGTATCAAAATTAACTTTGTTTCCGTCAAATGAAAATCCACCAGCCATAGCATGTCCGCCGCCTGCTAAAAACATTTCCATATTTTCAGTAATAATTTCGAACATATTTATACCGTTAATACTTCTTGCAGAACATCTGTATTCATTGTTATCTGTATTGTGTGTCATTACAAATGCCGGCTTGCCGTAAGTTTCTACAAGTCTTGATGCAACAATTCCTATAATGCCTACATTCCAATTTTTATCTTCAACAACAATAACAGGTTCGGTATCTTTATTATTATTCTGCTCGTAAATATTTTGTGCCTCTTTAAATGTTTTATCGCATAAGTTTTGACGAACTTTGTTTAGTTCATTCAATGTTTGAACTGCCATTTCAATTTCTGTTTTGTTATCGGAAAGTAAAAGTTTTAATGCAACATCAACATTATCTAATCGACCGGTTGCATTTATTCTTGGTGCAACGATAAAAGCTATTGTATCGGATTTTATATCTTCACCTGATTTATATCCTGAATGTTCTAATAATCTTGATAATCCGTAGTGTTTTCCTTCTGAAATTAGTTGTAATCCTTTAGCAACAATGTATCTGTTTTCTCCAATTAAAGGTACTATATCTGCAATAGTTCCAACAGCAGCAAGAGGTATTAATTCATTAATAAAAGCTTCTTGTTTATATAAAGATAAAAGTGCTTGCGAAACTTTTAATGCAACTCCGCAGCCGGCAAGAGATGTTAAGCTTTTAATTTGTTTTACTTTAATATTTTCTATAAGCCCATTAGGTGCTTTTGCATCAATTATACCGAATGCCGGTGGTAAATTTTCAGGGGCTTCATGATGATCTGTTATAATAACATCTATTCCAAAACTGTTTAAAAACTGAACTTCTTCATGATTACTTATTCCGCAATCAACAGTAATTAAAACTTTTGGCTTTTTTTGTGTCATTATTTTAACCAAAGCTTTTGAATTCATACCATGACCGTCATTTTCTCTATCCGGTATATAGTAGTCAATATTTGCTTTTAAATAAGACAATGTTTTATACATTATGGAAGTTGATGTTATTCCATCGGCATCAAAATCACCGTATATTACTATCTTTTCTCCAGTGTCTATTGCTTTCGATAGTCGTTTGACAGATTTTTCCATATCTGTAAACGAATTTGGAGATAACATTTCAACAGAAAGGGGCTTTAAAAATTCTTTTTCATCCTCTTTTGTAATGTTTCTTACTTCTAAAAGCCGTTTAATAAGGCATTTTGAAGTATCGGTATTTGAAATAATCCATTCTTTTTGCATTTCTTATTATCTGCATGCTTGTATTTTTTGGTTTAAAATTTCTATAGCTTTTTTTAACTGAACATCGTTTTTATCTTTTATATTTTGTTCTGTTAATTCTACAATAACATCAGGTGTGATACCTTTTTTATGAATATTGTTTCCGTTTGGAGTTAAATATCTTTGAATTGTAATATTCACTCCTGAACCCTCAGGCAGTTTATTTATTTCTTGTACGACACCTTTTCCAAATGTTTGAGTACCAACTATAGTTGCTCTGCCGTTATCTTTTAATGCACCGGATAAAATTTCACTTGCTGATGCTGAACCTTTATTTACAAGCACAACTATAGGTTTGTTTGTTATACATGCACAATTTGCTCTTGCTGTATCCTTGTAACCATCTCTATCTACAGTGCTTACAATCACATTGCCGCTCAAAAGCATATCTCCGATTACAATAGCATTTGATAAAAGACCTCCGGGATTTGAACGTAAATCAATAATAAATCCGTCTTTAAATTTATTTTTTTGCAAAATAGTTCCAAATTCACTTCCTGCATTTTTACTTATAAATGAATTTAATCTTATGTATTGAATGTTGTTTGGTATATAAGTTTTTTGAGGCGGATTAACAGATACTGCTTTTACTTCTACTTCATCACGTACAATATTAAATGTTATAGGTTCTTCAACATTTTTTCTTTTTATTAAAAGATTTACTGTAGTACCTTTTTCACCTCTTATTTTTTCTGCGGCTTTGTCTATACTTATACCTTTTGTACTTTCACCGTTTATTTCAAGTATTTCATCATCTGCAAGTATACCTGCTCTTTCGGCAGGTGAATTTTCTATTGGAGCTATAACAACTAATTTTCCGTCTTTTATTGCTATTTGAGTACCAATACCTTTCAAAGAACCCTTTATTGATGTTGTTTCATCAGCAAATTCTTTAGGATCTAAAAATCTTGTATAAGGGTCATCTAAGCTTGCTAACATTGTATCTATTGCTAAATATGCATCTTCATTTGTTTTTATCTTGTCATCATATTTATGACGCCACTTTGTCCAATCCTGCCCATTATCAGTTCTATCTACAAACTTGTTATTTATAAGCTTCCATACTGTATCATATAAATCACATGGATTAAATTCATCTGCATATAACGTGTTTGTAAATGTTAATGAAAACATTGCAATAACTAATAATAAAATCTTTTTAAAAATACTTTTCATAACTATTTCCTTATCGTATACAACTAATATTATTACACATTTATTTTGTTATAGATGTTTTTTTAAGATAAATGTTTCAAAAATTTAAGAAATATATTAATATGTTTTGAAATTTTATCGTTTTTATATACACTATTATTAATGAGTATATAAGGAGAAGATAACCATGCATGAATATGTTTTTAAAATGAAAAAAGGTGAAATAGAGATAGAGCTTAAATCAGATGATTTGGAATTTGTAGAAGAACAACTTAATAAATGGAGAGAGGATTTACTTCAAAAATAGAAAGGCAGTACATAAAAAATAGTGCTGAAATACAGATATGTCAAAATACACATTCACGTTTAAAAAAGGTGATATAAATCTTGAATATATAACAACAGACAAAGAATCCATGGAAAGACAATTTCAAATATGGGTTACTTGTGCATCTGTTTGGGCTTATAACCAGGAAAAAATTGAAAAAGGTCTTGTTCCGGTAAAATCTGAGGAAATAACAGCAAGAACAACTACACCGGATATACCTCTTTCTGTACGTCGTAAAGAACAAGAATATCAAGAAAATCAAAAATATCAAGAGTATAAAGAAAATATTCAACATGAAAAACAGGAGCAACCTGAAACTGCTGAAATAGAATATGAGGATAATGTAACTGATATAGACAAAGAATCTCAACGTATCATACAAGAATATAAGGCAGAAATGGAAGCTGAGGCAAGAAAAAAAGAAACAGAAGCTCAAAAAGCTGAATTTAAGCAAAATGTTGAACAGGTTGTAGCAAAAGAAGAAGCTGTTAATAAGGAGCTTTCTGAATTATACGAAAGTAAACCTGAAACAATAAACCAAATACAAGCTTCTCAGCCGGATGAAGCAGATTTGGAAAATAATTTTGATGCAATATTAAAAAAATCTATGGCCGCTCCAACAAATAATGTAAAAGAAAAACAGGACGAGAGATTTTTGAAGGTTATAAAGGTTAAGAATGTACAAAGTAAATTAGATTATTTAATTGTTACGGCTTATTATCTTTCTGAATTTGAACGTCTTGATAGGTTTACATTAAAACTTGTAAATGCAAAATTAGTTGAAAATTTACATGAATCCGTAGATCATGAAGTTTTACAAGAAGCAATAGAACAAAAACTTATTGAATGTTTGCCTAATTATACAAACATTCCGTCAGCAACGGAGTATCGACTTACTGAAGCAGGGGAAGAAGCTTTTTTAAATGGTAGTACAGCTCTTCAAAGCTAAATTATTGTACTAATATATTAAAATTTTCTTCCTGTTCTAAATGTAGTATTATTTTATATAACAAATCTTGTTTTATTGTTATAGGCAGGTTTGACTTTAGTATGTCTATAACTGTTTTACGCATGGAAATAAATCCATACTTGAGGTATTTAAAAAATAAACATTGAGAGTTGCTATCAAGATATGTCATGAATTTTTCAAAAGCTTTAATTGCGGATGTATTTTTATATTCCTCATTGGGATAATCAGTGAAGAAATTTATATATTTGTTTATTATGTCCCAAAAATTTTCTTTTGTGAAAATTTCTCCGTTATGTATTAACAATCTCTCCGGTATAATATTATGACCGTCAACTTCATAAACTTTAAAATTAGTGCTTCTGAAAATATTTTTTGTATCTCGATTTGGTATATAATCAACAATCAGTACTGCGGTATTAATTGAATTAAGATAATTTATTATATCTTTATTTTTTACTGCTTCTATTTTTTCCAAATAAAATATTTCGCTGTTTATAAACCTGTTCAAACTGTCATCTTTATGTATTTTTATATTATAAATTACTTTAACAGGTAATTTATATTTCATAGATAGTTCTTTTGCAAATAATAATCCGTCATTATTTGATAAGTGAAATTCTCTTTCAATTAAATAAACTATGTTTTTTCCTGAAACATGTTTATGGTTAATCGGATAAATTCGTTCCTTACGAATTTTATATTCTGTTTTTATTGGTTTTGTAAACAAATTATTCATATCATAATATATTTTTATTTAAAAAATAATCTTATAAATTACACTATCGGGCAATGTTTTAGATTAAATTATCAAGCATTATGTATATTATGATGAATAATTTAAATTGGTATCATTCACTAAATCTTCCTTTTTTAACCCCTCCGGATGAAATATTTACACCTGTTTGGATTGTAATGTATGTTATTTTATTCCTATCGTTTGTTATATTTTTAATGACAAAAAGTTTTTATAATAAAACTTATGCTGTAATAAATTTTTTATTGCAATTAACTGCAAATTTGTTATGGGGATTGGTATTTTTTACATATAAAAGTATTTTGGGCGGTCTATTATTAGTGATAATAATGTGGATACTTACAATAATAATTATGTTTCAGTTTCATAAAATTTCAAAAATTTCTGCATATTTATTAATACCATACTTATTGTGGATAAGTTTTGCCCTGTATCTTAATCTATCTATATTTGTATTAAATTAAATCTCAATCAAATTACTGAAATATATTTTATTTAGTTCATTAAATATATTTAATATGCTATATTTTGGTTATGAAAAAAATTATTTATTACATAATATTTATTTTACTTTTACAGGGTATAACAGCAAACTGTGAGCCGAATTCTGAAAATAGTAAAAAAAATGAAACAACTAATACAACTGAAACAAAAGATGAAATAAAATCTACAGATACAACCGAACCTGAATATATAACTGTAAAAAAAGGTACAGAAACCTTTTATTATGACAAATACGGAAAACTTATATCAAGAGAAAAATACGTAAAACCAAATAACTTTTTTTACAATGCAAACGGTCAATGCATGGG
>Ga0256404_1003089_pt1 | contig 35012 bp, 34 predicted proteins | sample RumenRJG_01DNA_FD_185990 | JGI IMG/M metagenome (GOLD analysis project Ga0256404, IMG submission 185990) | Bovine rumen microbial communities from Lethbridge, Alberta, Canada - RJG_01 | ecosystem: Host-associated > Mammals > Digestive system > Stomach > Rumen | place: Canada: Alberta | collected... | reverse complement strand
CTCGAAGTATGCGACATTTTATCCTCGATACCAAGCGCTTGGTATTGTTCAAAAATGTTCATCCCTTTCAGGGAGAAGATTGGTGCTTTATCGTATAATGCTATGAATTGCTTCATCAAATGATTGTGAACTATTTCTTCCAAAACCAACAAGCGGCCATATCACTATTGGAAGTTGCTTTCTCAAACCAATAGTTCCATGACCGACTTGTCTGTATCTTGCTACCTTGCTAAATTCGTTCGATTTCCATCATTTGTGGTCATAGTACTCCTTGTACCACTCCGCAAATTTCCTCAATCCTTCTCTAAGTGTTATCTTCGGAGTAAACCCGAAGTCACGTTCAAGGGCGGTGGCATCGGCATAGGTGGTTGGTACATCACCTGGCTGCATAGGGACGAGCTGCTTATGTGCTTCGAAGTCGAAGTCTGCGGGAAGGACACCGGCACGAACCAGTTCCTCTTGCAGGATCTGTACGAAATCCAATAGGCTCTCCGGCTGACCACCTCCGATGTTATATACTGCGTATGGAGGGATGGGAAGGCCATCTTCACCCTTCTTACGCTCTGGAGCACCTTGCATCACACGATACACGCCCTCTACGATGTCATCCACATATGTGAAGTCACGACGGCAGTTGCCGTAGTTGAATATCTGAATAGTCTCGCCCTTCAGCAGTTTGTTGGTAAAACCAAAATATGCCATATCAGGACGACCAGCAGGACCATATACTGTAAAGAAGCGCAAGCCCGTGGTGGGAATGTCATACAGCTTTGAATAGCAGTGGGCAAACAACTCGTTGCTTTTCTTTGTGGCGGCATACAAACTAACAGGATTATCTACACGGTCATCTGTAGAGAATGGCACCTTCTTGTTGCCACCATATACAGAACTTGAAGAAGCATATACCAGATGCTCCACAGGATGATGCCTACAAGCCTCCAGGATATTATAGAACCCTATCATATTACTCTGTATGTAGGCATCAGGATTGGTGATGCTATAGCGCACACCTGCCTGAGCAGCGAGATTTACCACCACGTCAAAGTGGTACTTTTCGAACAATCCATCAATCAACGCCTTATCAGCCAAGTCACCCTTGACAAACTCATATTCAATTCCCGCAGGTTTAGCCTTCTCAATCACACTGAGACGGTAATCTTTCAATGTCGGATCATAATAATCATTCAGATTATCCAGTCCAACAATAGTTCCCTCACTCAGTTCCTTAAACAAGCGTAGCACCAAGTTCGAGCCAATAAATCCTGCACTTCCCGTAACTAATATTGTCTTCATAAATTCGTATTATTCGTGCAATTCGTGTTCTTTAATCTCTCTTAAAAATGTCTCTTGTATAGACCTTCTCCTGAACATCATCCAATGCCTCGTCGTAGCGATTGGCAATAATGGCATCACTCTGCTTCTTGAACTCATCGAGGTTGTTCACAATCTTCGACCCAAAGAACGTTTCGCCATCCTTTAGCGTAGGCTCGTAGATGATGATATTTGCACCCTTTGCCTTTACACGTTTCATGATGCCCTGGATTGCACTCTGGCGGAAGTTATCAGAATTAGACTTCATCGTCAGGCGGAACACGCCAATGGTCACATCCTTCTCAGCACTCTCATTCCAGTCACTGTTGGCAGTATAATAACCAGCTTTGCGTAGTACCTCATCAGCAATGAAATCCTTACGAGTCCTATTACTCTCCACGATGGCCGTCATCATGTTCTGAGGTACATCCGCATAGTTGGCCAGCAACTGCTTGGTGTCCTTAGGCAGACAGTAACCACCATAACCAAACGAAGGATTATTATAGTGTGTACCGATACGAGGATCCAGACCTACACCCGAAATGATAGCCTGACTATCGAGGCCCTTCACCTCTGCATAGGTATCCAGCTCATTGAAATAGCTCACGCGCAAAGCCAGATAGGTATTGGCAAACAGTTTTACGGCCTCTGCCTCCGTCATTCCCATAAACAGCGTATCGATATTCTCCTTGATAGCACCTTCCTGCAGCAGACCTGCAAAGGTCTTAGCCTTCTCCTCTGCCTTCGGATTACCGATAGCCGTGATGGCAGCATTCTCCTCGTCCCATTTCCTGTTTCTATCGGCAGGCAATATCTTTGGATAGCCAACAATGATGCGAGAGGGATAAAGGTTGTCATACAATGCCTTGCTCTCACGCAAAAACTCCGGCGAGAACAACAGGTTAAACTTCTTCCCCTTCAACGTCGGGTCCGTCAAGAACTTCAGCGCATACTTCACATACAGCGAACGGCAATATCCCACAGGGATAGTACTCTTAATCACCATCACTGCATCGGGATTCACGCTCAGCACTAAGTCAATCACGTCCTCGATATGATGCGTATCAAAGAAATTCTTCTGTGGGTCATAATTCGTTGGAGCAGCAATCACAACAAAGTCAGCATCCTTATAGGCGGCCTTCCCATCCAGCGTTGCCGTCAAGTCAAGTTCCTTCTCTGCCAAATACTTCTCAATATACTCATCCTGAATAGGCGAGATCTTTTTGTTGATTTTCTCCACCTTCTCAGGAATCACGTCAACAGCCGTCACGTGATTATGCTGAGCAAGCAGTGTTGCTATACTCATACCAACGTAACCTGTTCCTGCTACTGCAATTTTCATCATATAATAAATTTTTATTCGTTAGATTCGAGTAATTCGTGTTCGTTACTTACCATATTTCTCAACGGCCTCATAATATGTATCGAGGCTGCCAATATCAAACCTCCCAGCACTCATGGGCCAGGCATGCATGGTCGTATGCTCTACCATATAGTGCGCGAGATTGCCTGGTGCATCCTTGCCACAGCCATTCTCTACAGAATGCCGTACCAAGTCCAGGTCTTTCTTCAGATAGATATAGAAAGGTGGTACAGCCCAATGGCTCTTAGGCTCCTGAGGTTTCTCTTCCATGCCTAACACCTTGTTGTTCGCATCCAGTTCCACCACACCCGTGCGCTGAAGTTTCTCTATCGAGGGTTGCTCATGACACATGATGCAACTCGTCTGTTTCTCTTTTGCGAAGTCTACAAACTCTTGGAACGAGAAAAACAGCAGATTATCCGCTGCCACTACTAACAAATCATCATCAATCTGGAGTTTATCCATTGCAAACAACAAATCGCATACAGCTCCTAGGCGAGTGTCATTAGTCTCTGTCCCATCATCAACGATGGTAATAGGCTTGCTATAATGCAAATTCTTCTTCCAATCTTCGAAGATACCTGCGAACTTATGATTCGTAATAATGATATGTTCATCAATCTCAGGAATACTGTCAATATCATCCAACATCCTTCCCAAGATGGTATTCTCTCCTATCTTCAGCAATGGTTTTGGGAAGTTCTTAGTCAACTCTCCTAACCTCGTTGCATATCCCGCTGCAATAACTATATTCTTCATAACTGTCAATCTTCAACAAATCTTGCCCCATCATCCGGCTTCACCCAGAACACTTGGAATGTTTTTTCATATTCGGGGAACTGTTCCAGATACTTCTCTGTGAGCACCTTCTGAATATCCTCCTTATAGGCAGGATCTACGAGGGCGATACAAGCGCCTTTGAAGCCTGCGCCAGAGAAACGACCACCATACACGCCTGGCAACTGACGCATAATCTCGTATATAGCAATCAGTTCAGGTGAACCACACTCATAGTTATGGATGCTGCTTTCACATGAGTCAAATGACAGTTTTCCGAACAGCTTCATATTGCCCGTTTCCCATGCTGTCACTCCCTGACGCACACGGCGGTACTCACTATAAAAATGTTCTGCACGACGAGCAAACCTCGCTGGCATAGCGATCTTCGTCTTTTCAAATGTTGCCTTGGGAATATCGCGAAGAAAAGTCTTATCAAACGTCTTCAATGGCTGATCTGTATAAGCAAGCATATTCCATGCTGCAGTCTTACATTCATACACACGAAGATTATAGTCTGAGTTCACCAGCGAACGTGTCAGTCCAGAGAAGAAAATACCAATTTCGAAAGGAAGGTCTGAGGTCTGAGGACTAAGGTCTAAGGTTGACCTTTGACTTTCGACTTTTGACATTTGACCACCAAAAGGAATCAATCTATATTCATTGGAGTCGCAATCCAAGAATAAAAGTTGGTCCTTTTTGGATAGCGCAATACAAGCCTGGTCAAGCAAGCCGTTATTCAGCCCAATATACTCACGTTCTGCCTCAGATGCTATCTTTACTACCTCGAAAGGCTGGAGTATAATGTCATTCGCCTTTGCAAACGCCATCACATACGCTATCAAAACAGCAGCAGATGATGACAGTCCACCCACTGGCAGCGAGCCTTGAATGACTCCCTCTATACCATGACTCAACTCAAATCGCTTACGAAGAGCATATTTTGCGCCACGAGCATAATCCCCCCAATGTCTTTCTTTTACCTGTGATGGCGTATTGACATGGAACTCCACATCACCCTCAAACGTCCGGGATGATAGCTTTACGAGACTATCCTCCCTTACATTAAACCACAGGTCAACACCTTTATCGATTGCGAAGCCCGTCACTAGTCCATGCTGGTGGTCAACGTGTGCCCCCAATGGGCAGACCCTATATGGGCTGAATATATGATATTGATACTTATCCATTGTATTATTCCTTATTTTTACCCCATTGAGGTACAAACAAGTAACTACAGAATTGCCAGATGGCTATCAAAAGGCTCTTCATCCGATGATGTTTGCCTTGATGGTGTCAACAATGTACCTTACATCGTCATCGCTGACATATGGACCTGCAGGTAGACACATACCAACCTTGAAGATTGCTTCCGACACACCATTCACGTAGGCAGGTGCATCCTTATAGCAAGGTTGTTTGTGCATGGGTTTCCATACAGGACGTGCTTCTATCTGGGCTTTGTCGAGTGCTACTCGCATAGCCTCTACATTGGCATTGGGTTCACAATCGGTATGAGCTGATTCTGCTGTATGGATGACACCTGCTGCACCACCTACAGCACCTGTCACGATGGTTTTATAAGCGTCCTCCTGTCCCTTTACCTTCACATTCTCATCGATTGTGATGGTGCAAAGCCAGTAGTTAGAGTCATAATCACCATTATTAGGCTGAGAATGTACATGTACTCCCGGTACATTAGCCAACAACTCCTCATACATCTTCTGCACATGCTTGTGATGAGCAAGGTGGTCATTCACCACAGTCATCTGGCCACGACCAATACCAGCGCAAATGTTACTCATACGATAGTTATAACCTATCTTCTCATGCTGATAGTACGGATAGCTCTCACGATACTGAGTAGCATACATCATGATCTCGCGCCAATGGTCTTCATCCTCCGTAATCAGCGCACCGCCGCCCGAGGTGGTAATCATCTTGTTACCGTTGAACGACAGTACGCCGTACTTGCCAAACGTACCCAGCACTTGTCCCTTGTAACGCGAACCAAATCCCTCAGCAGCATCCTCTACTACAGGAATACCGTATTTATTGGCAATCTCCATAATGCGATCTGCCTTGTATGGCATACCATACAAAGCCACTGGCACAATGGCCGCAGGCTTCTTTCCCGTCTTAGCAATACGGTCTTTAATAGCCTCTTCCAACAGTTCCGGGTCGATGTTCCAAGTATCCGGTTCAGAATCCACGAGTACCGGTGTTGCTCCAAGATAAGTCACAGGATGCGTAGAAGCGCAAAAGGTAAAGCTCTGCACAATCACCTCATCACCCGCTTTCACACCAGCCGCCAGCAGTCCAAGATGCACAGCAGCAGTTCCAGCACTCAGTGCCACCACCCTCTTGTTTTGTCCAACAAACTCTTCCAAGTCCTTCTCGAATCCGTTCACATTCGGGCCAAGAGGCACTACCCAGTTAGTATCAAAAGCCTCCTTCACATACTTCTGTTCCATTCCGTCCTCGCTCATATGAGCCAGACAGAGGTAAATTCTCTTTCTTTCAGACATAATTATATCACTATATTTCGTTTCAAACTTTATGTACAACCTTCATTTCCGGCTCCCCTCCAAGATTGCAATAGTCCTGAATGGCAGCAGTTCCTATTTCCAGGAGTTTTCCTACAATTGCACTCCTCTGAATCGGGATTCTATTTGCTATTTCATTGTATTCCTGAAACCTGTCCGAGACATTGCATATTCCTTCTACAACAGTTCCAAGACGTTCTAACTCTGAGATTGCTGTATCAAAATCTTCAATCTCTCTCTGTAATTTGTCTCTCGTTTTCTTAAAACGCTCCAAATCTTCACGGAGAAGCATATTTTTCATTACAAGAATAGTTTAGAAATTAGTCACTTATGGCTTATACAGCGTATCTTAAACAAACTTATCGACGTTTCGTGATACTCCAGAGAACGACATTCCTACGCCCTCTACCTCCTTCCCCTTTATGCAATAGGCTTCGACATAGTTATTATCCATAAAATATCCATTTCTCTCTTAACGACTGGACTTATATCCTTTTTTGAATTATATCCTTAATATGTTCCAGCTTTTCAACAACTGATAGAATTCATTGCTATGTATTGGTGGCAAAAATCCCGATCTTCTCATAATTCCTTCTATCATCTTTTTTGCCTTGTTCTCATCCTGTGAGGGATACTCTGGATACGGAGTAAACTCTTTTATCTGTGCCACAAAACAGTCAAGAGCTTTGTCTGCTTTTATAAATTCCATATCCAATACCTCTACCAATTTAATGACAATCTGAGAGAAACCAACCACGCCACGCAGACTTAGAGTTACAAGGGCATCCACACTTGTAACCGACTGCATGTCTGGTACCTCTGCCACATCAAGGTCACTTGCCAAGAGACCTGATATTGCAGCATAGGCATCCACAAGATTTTGATTGGTTCTACCTCCGCTGTGGATAATACAATTTCTGCACTCTTTGAAGTATCTGTACACCTTCAGATAGCTCTCCAAATGAGAAAGCTTACTTCCACTATTCTTCGCTACATATACAGGATAAAAAGCATTGACCAATCTTGCGTTCTCATGTTGTTGCATGGATGTCAGCATGGCTCTCGCAGTGTTAGGGAACTGAAACTTCTTTGATTCTTTTATGTCGACACCCAGCAAAGGCAAAATTGTCTCAATCCATCCTTCATAAATGGCAAAAATATTCGTAAGCAAATTTCTACTGATGCTATATTCTTGCTGTTCCCAACTCTGCTCAATACATGCTCTATACAGATTCGGTCTGTTTGTTTTATCTTCACTCTCCACAAAATGAGCCGCCAACTTAGCATTCTGCTTGACGTTCATTTCATGATAATAGCCATTAACCTGCCATCTCAGATTTTTAACAGCAGTCACTGTAGGCCACAAATCATCAAAGAGTTCAGTCATCTGGGCTTCAAACAATCTACTTTGGAAGAAGAAGCATTTCATCGTCTTCTTATAAGTACCAGACTGTATCCTACTCGGGGTTGACAACTTTGTTGTGTTGATATTAGGCATAATCCAATTTTAGTTTCGTATTTGTAAATATTCTAACAAGAATGCTATAGATAATATATCCCATAATACATCCCACCATATTATGCATCACATCATCCACCTCCGAGAAGCCTTTCATAAACCAAAACTGTAGTGACTCTATAGAGATAGAGATACTACAGCCTATTAAGAATGCTTTCCACCATGTCATCTGTTTGAAGGCGATGCCCAACAGTAGACCGACGGGGATAAAAACCATCACATTCATCATATTCTCACTCAATAGGACAGTTTGACCTTCCTCTATCGCTTTGTAGCTCCATAGTGGTTGGAAATCATATTTCCGTTCTGGCAACGGATCCCGATAAAAAACAGTGGAACAGAACAATAGGAGTATATACTCTAACAAGAGTAGAGCTGACGTATATAGAAGACCAACCTTTAGCCCTTTCCATGCAACGAATGTAACAAGACCAATACAAAAGATGCTACCAGCACCCTCATAAACGTATTGTGGAACTTGGTTTATCAATTCCTGTGAGTAATTCCACAATTGCTTACAGTCCATTCTCATCCAAAGCAAAGAAGCCTGCCTCCTTTAGAGCACCAGCATTAAATATTAGAGCGCGAAATCTACTCCTATTACAACCCGTGGGTGACTCTTCAGAAAATCGTTTCCCCACACATAAATATTCCAATTCTTTATTGTGTAATAGAATCCTGCCGCAATATCTACATCTTGATCAAACTTCCATGAATGGATAGCACCAACCATTGGTGTTATGCTCTGACCTTTTGTTGTCGGTATGCTATAGCCGAGGTACTCCCAATTAGTGAGTGTAAAGGGCGAACCGTCATTCACTCCCCACCATGTGTTACTACACCAAAAGAAATTGCCATCACTCGATATGCTGCCATTCATATAGAGGGCTGTGGTAAGGTAACTAAACTTGAAATTATTACTTAAATCAAATGAAGGGGTAATTTGCCCGCCAACACCAAACCACTTACTGAACTTCTTACCAGCACGGAAAAGATAACCTGCATAACTGCTTCCATTGCTGGTATAGAGATCCAAACCCGCTGCCGTATAATTTCCAATACCATACTGGAACGTGGTATATGTCTCTTGATTATTAATCCCCGGACGGAACTTTAAGGATGTATATCCGTAAATATTATTGTTTCCGACAGTTCCTGCAAAATAAGGAACTTGTGCATACACAACAAATGACACCATTAATAATGTCAAACTGGCTATTATTTTTTTCATCTCTGATTAGTTTTGTGAATGTAAATAGCTATCCCTATCACGATAAACGCCATAACTACTATAACGATTATAGCAGAATGAGTAGATAGAGTTTTGTCGATTCCCATAATACACTTATTGATGTGACTGGCGCAAATCTTTCACCAATGCCGGCATCACGGCTATCATCACTATCAAGAATGGTAGTGTGGCCGCAATGGAAATGGTCTGCAACGGTTTCAAACTACCGGCTGAAAGCAGTATATAAGCAATGGTAGCAACCACAATTCCCCACACCACTTTCTTGTAGGTAGGAGGATTGATATTGCCATTCGAAGTCATCACGCTCAGCGAATAAGTAGCAGAGTCAGCAGAGGTGATGAAGAACACACCAAGCAACACCACAATCATCATCGAGATGAGTTTGCTCAACGGATAGTGCTCAAACACGATGAACACGGCTGTCTCGGGTGAGGCAATCAACTGCTGAACATTCTCAAGGCTCCATCCCTGCACAGTGCTCAATGCAATGGCACTGAAAACCGACAGCCACAGGATGGTGAACACCGTGGGTATAATTACCACACCCGTGATAAACTCCCGAATGGTGCGCCCCTTGGAAATGCGAGCCACAAACATACCCACAAACGGAACCCAAGCCACAAACCAGGCATAATAGAACACGCGCCAGTTCATCACCCATTCATTATCCCCAAAGGCATTGGTCATAAACAGGTCTTTGAAGAAATACTGGATATGCTGTCCTACGCTATTAGTCAGGTTGTTCAGGATGGTAATCTTGGGCCCAACACAGAAAGCAACGACCAACAGAGCCAGCGCCAAATAGGTATTGAAATTGGACAGGAACTTGATTCCCTTATACACACCGGAAATAGCACTGACGATGAATACCAATGTGATGAAGATGATAATCCACATAATGGTCTCCTGGGTCTTGGGAATACCGAACAGGTGTTCCAATCCACCGCAAATCTGACTTACACCCAGACCCAGTGAAGTAGCCACACCAGCGAATGAAACCACCACGGCAAAACCATCAATAAACTTTCCGAACCATCCATCGGTTCTTTTCTCCCCTACCAGCGGAGTCAGCAGGTTACTGAGTTGTGCATTCTTTCCCTTGCGAAACTGGAAATAGGCAATACCAAGACCAACCACGGCAAAGCACACCCACTGCGTGATACCCCAGTGCAGGTAGCAGGTACGAATGGAAAAGTCTATCGCCTCCATTGTTCCAGGTTCTATGCCCATCGGTGGTGCCGCATAATGTGACAGCGGCTCTGCAATACTCCAGAACACAAGCCCAATACCGGTACTTCCGCAGAAAAGCATTGCATACCAGCTGAAGTTGCTAAACTCAGGTTTGTCATCATCCTTACCAAGCTTCACTTTGCCATACTTACTCATGGCAATCCACAGGCAAAAGCCTATAAAGGCGACTATAGAGAGAATATAAAGCCAACCAAAATAGTGGCTCACCCATGACATCAACGCGCTAGACCATTCTGCCAGAGTCCTGCTATATACAGCACCAAAGATGATAACGCCAATCGCTATTATCAGGGTCCATAGGAATACTCCATTCTCCATGAACCATTTTCTCAAATTATTCATGAAGCTAATCCTATTTACCCTCTAACCCTTCTTGATATACTTTCTTCAGATAGTCGAAGTCTGTATATTTTATCACGGTATCTTCGCCCTTCTCGTTATAGAAAGCTACTTCCTTGTTAACTTTGTCAATCAGATCACACATTTCGTCAATGGTGTCTGTCGTAAAGGAAATGTTAGCCAGTGGACGGTATTTTACGATGGTGTCTCCTATCTGATGAAGACATTCTACAAACACACCTGGTGTATTCTCCATGACATCCAGGCCTTTTATCTCTGTGAGAATGCCTTCCTTGTTTGTCCATAATTCCAAACCACAACCACATTTTTTATAAGCATGCTCTTGTGAAGGAGGCAAATCTTCTATACGGCTCTTTTTACCACAAGCCATGTCCACCAGTTCCTTGACAATGTCATAGTTGAGCATATCCCTATAGGGCATAAACATCTGGTCCCCGTCGAGTCGGTAGCCCATCTCTATAATATAGAAATGTCCATCCTCATCTAACATGGCCTGAACCCAAGCATAGCCCTCCTTACAGCCTACACGCTTCAGGACTTCCAGTATTTGTGGATTTATCTCCTTAATATATTGTTCTACATGATTAGATACAGTTGTGGTTACCGTATAGCAGTTCTTCGGTTCTCCCGGTTGTGCATACATGGCATTAAGGGCAAGCAGCCTGGGTTCACCATTCGAAAAAGCATAAGAACTATACCATTCTTCACCGTGAAGCATACGCTCCACTATCATCTTACTACTCTTTGAAACAGAACGTGCATATTTCCATGCATCTATTAATTCCTGTTTATTATGACAGTAACTTACTCCTCTGTTACCGCTCATGTCAACAGGCTTGACGACAACGGGAAACTGTACTTTGTCTAATTCCTCGTCTGTCAACGCATCTGTCAAGTAGTAATCTGTTGCTACAGGAGCACCTACTTCTTTACAGAGTTTCTTGAAGTCTTCTTTGTCACGACTGTAATGCCAGGCTTCAGGAGTACAATAGCATGGGAATCCCAACCGTTTGCATAACTCCATGCACACTTCCAGACAGAACTCGCTGATACCGCAAATTACTGCAGTTACCCCCTCTTCTCTACATTTCTTCTCTAAGAGGTCTATTTCCCCCGTGTTTATCATCCAGTACTCATCAGCAATGAGTTTAGCTACTGATTTCTCCGGCTCACGGGGGTCTGTGACAATTGTATATATTCCTTTTGACTTCGCATATTTCACCATCTCACAACTAATCGAGCTGGTGCCTAACATTAAGAGCTTTTGTTGGACTCTATGTGGGTTTTTGCCCCCCCCAGTTGAGCCTTTAATTAATTTTTCTGTCATGTCTTCTATTTTTGATTTATTATCTTTCGAATAATACATCATAAAATTCGTGTTATACCCATCATTATGCACAAGCGATTGTAGTTCTTTTGTTACTTCATTTTTCCAATACAGCCAGTCATACTGCTCACACTTGTCGAAAATGGGTTTCAGATAAGAAGTCTGTTCTGTTACGAAATAGACACCTGCATAGTGATGCTTCAATGACTTCACATCCACTCCTTTAAATTCATCAAGGGCTACTTCTATTATTCCCTTGATATAAGGAAAACCTGTGCTCAGTTCAGTCAAAGGATAGGCAATATGGTCGCCACCAGGCCGTGCATTGAACTCAATCAAATACACCTTCCCATCTATGATTTTTATCTCAGTATGGCAAGGGCCGTTTGTTACACCAATTGCCGTTAATCCCTCCGTCAACACTTTGCGAATAGTTTCCTTCGTGTCATCAGTAATAGCAGCAGGCTGCTGATGCCCTAACTCCACGCAATGGGGAGGTCCGGAACTGATTTTCTCTGTAACTTGAATAATGCAGTGCCGCCCCTTATAGGAAAGGCTTTCCACGGAATATTCCTTGCCACCTTCGAGGAACTGCTCCACAAGTATATTCTCAATCGGACCGGCCTCTTGAGCATATTCAAAACTCTGTTTAAGTTCCTCATCATTACGTGCAACGCTGATTCCTCTCTTGCCTCCAAGAGAAGTCGGCTTAACTATAACAGGATATTGGACATCACGTAGTTCTGTGATGTTTTTTACTTCTTGATACCAAGGCTGATACAAATCTTGAATACCAGCGCAGAGTTTCCTATTTCTTACCTTATCAGTAATCTGTTCAGATATTTCATAGTCAATACCATTTAGATGCATTTTCTTTGCCACATAGGCGGCCACAGGAATCGTCAGCTCCGTGGTAGCGACAACTCCATTGACACCTAAATTCCTACACACATCAAGGACATGCTCTTTCTCCTTGATACTGATTTCATGGAAAAAATCCACAGTTTCCTTAGCAATAGCATGCTCATCGAAAGAGAAACAATGAGTTTCTACTCCCATTTCTTTAGCGTTCTTACCGAATATCCATGCCATTCGACCAGAACCAATGATAGCAAGTTTCTTTTTTTTCATTGTATTCTCAATATTACATCTATCATTCTTTTCATATCTTCCATTCCATACCGTTGGTCTATAGGCAACATCAGTATCTCATCAAACATCTGTTTAATAGTATCATTGATTAAAAGTTCTTTCGTATGAACAGGCCAAAGCACAGGAGCGTATATCTCATTTTGAGCAAGATGTTTCTGAAAAGCCGTTCTTTCTTTGACATATATAGGAAAGAAAAGGGGGGCGCAAGTTATCTCCTCCATTTTCCGATCAACGACTTTAACATTATGAGCCTTAGCTAGATTTTTGTAAAGGAAATGATAGTTTTCAAAACGTTGTTTCATAGAAGCTTCCAAATCCGACTGTTGCAGCAATGATTTTGAGAATGATGACATGCCATGCAAATTAATCCCCTTAGAAATATGACTTATGGCCATATTACCCACTCGCCTTGAAATTTCCTTAACATTCACATCACCAGAACGTTGAAATACTCCTCTCAGATACATTGCATCTGCCATGGTCTTCACAAAGTCAGCATTTTCCTCCAAGTGACTTTCACCAATATTTTCTTTTCCTACCAAAAAAGCGCCATCAGGAATAGGGAACCACTTCCGATAGCTACCAGTGAAATAGTCGAAAATCTCTGAGCGCTGCGTTGAGAACACACATTGGGTCAAATCTTCAACAAGACAACAGCCCTTGTTTTTCAACTCTGACAAAGCATCCAATTCCTTTTGGTTCAGGTCTGCTCCATAATAGGGATGTGCGACGCACAGATTCGGTTTGAACACCTTGAATTTTTCGCTAAGGTCATCTGTGTCTATTCTCAGTTGTCTGCTAATGCCATAATAACAGATTGCCCAACCCTCCTGAAGGAAAGGGTCGATAACCGTCTGACAGGTATATGCAGGGAGGAGAACCCTTTTGGCACTGTTCCTATATTTAATGGCTATACTTAGCAAAGCCTCCCTGCACAACGAGAAATATGCTGCACCCTCCCCTGCCATCTGCATTGGGGGATGCGGCATTGTATCTAATGTTCCCAGTGAATATATACTACCTATTTCCATCCTTCTGCCTTGTCAAAAACAGCTTCTGACTCTAAGATGATTGGCTCTACATCCACGTCGCGCAGGAAGATGTAAGGCTTCTCGTAGTGGAAAAATGGTGCACGTTCCACACGGTCAGCATTGCCGTCTTCCATAATCTTGATGGTATCTTCAATCAGATCGAAACCCACATGGGCCATGACGCCGGCGTATGCCATGTGACGGATATTCACTTCCGTCACTTTCATGTTGCCATTCTTGTCTTCCTTCAGGTCGAATGACAGGATACCATGCGCAGGAACTCCGAGTTTCTTTTCCAGATACTTGATACAATTGTCGCAGAACTCATTGATTCTGTCCTCATTCAGGAAGCGGCCAAAAGCGGTATTGCCTGTCACATGACTTGGGGCCGTATTTGCCATCACATATTCTGCACACTCTAAGGCAGCACCCTTTACGTATTCACCATTGTAGTAGAGCATCTCGTTGGCTAAGTGTCGACCTGTCAAGAACTCCGACACCGTAAACTCTGGAATACGGCTATTGATAAACAACCAGCTTTTATAGCTACTAAGGTCTTCGAGCTTCAGCGAACCGAGACCACCTGTCCCTTCTGTGGCACGGATCCAACAGGGGAATCCAATCTTTTTCTCGACATCCTCAAAGCGCGGATTATCCTGTGTCACCTTGATGGTCTTTGGAATAAAGTCGGTGCCTTCGAGCAGGTCTGCCATGATGCTCTTATCCTTCAACGAGACACTGAGCAGTTTGCTGCCCATGAAAACAGGGCACGGATAGCGACCATTCTTCTCGTAGTAGTCGCCCCATTCCACTATCTCGCTCTCAGGCTGTACAAAAGCATAGTCAATGTTCTTCTCCTTTACCAATTTCTCAATGAAGGGGAAATAGGCTTCGTCTGTACAACGAGGGCACACATAGTATTCGTCCAGCAGTCCTTTCATAAAAAAGCCAATTGCTTTCTTGTTCACATCCACTCCTATCAGATGATAGTCAGGGTGGTTCTCACGGATGATACCTGTTATTGAACGAGGTGTCAGACCTCCTATTCCTGTAATAAGTATTGTTTTCATATTACCACTTTATATTATATTTGTTCATTATTTCTTGCATTTCCTTTTTTGCAGCGTCTATTTTATCCAGTTTTCCTTCTTTGGTCCATTCATCACTTCGATAATTATTGAAGTGGACCACGCCACTGGTTTCAACGCCTACATCTTCTCGCTTCAATACCTTATAAACTGTTAGCCAGAGTATCTTTAAATCTAACATAAGTGACAGGTTCTTTACATATTCAATATCATATGTAAGTTTCTGGCCCCATGTTACACTTTTACGCCCATTCACCTGTGCCCACCCGGTTATACCAGGCAACACATCGTGTCGATGTTGTTCCTCTTCATTGAAATATGGCTTATATTCAATAGGAAGAGGACGAGGCCCAATAAGAGACATGTCTCCCTTAAGCACATTAAACAGCTGCGGCAGTTCATCCATTGAAGTAGAGCGGACAAAACGACCGACCTTTGTCAACCGCTGTGCATCAGGTAAAAGTTCACCGTTATCACCGCGTTGGTCGGTCATAGATTTATACTTGTAGATTTTAAAAAATCTACCATTCTTGCCTATACGTACTTGAGTAAAGAACGCCCCCGCTCCTTTATTGGCGAAGTGCAACCATATCGTCACTACCAATAGTATCGGTGAGATACATATCAGTGCAATGAGCGAGATGCAGAAGTCCAGCACCCGCTTGAAAAAATGTTTATACATATTTTATTGTTTATTCTGTTTTAAACAAATATCCGCTGGCATAGTACCATAGCTGTCGCCAAGGGCCAGTCTCGTAGATGTCCTCGTACTTCCAGCGGTAGTGGAACAGGTTCCGCACCAAGTGCCAGCGGTTATGCCAGCTTCCCTCACCTGAGCCAAACACGTAGTCATCATCATAGAGGGCACTTTGCAGGATTTTCTCAGCAAAGGGACTATTTGTTGTAATGGCAGGATTAGCAATCTTGATGCCAAGGTAATCTACACTAATTGCTGTAGCTGCATCAGCAAAACGGCGCAGATGATGACGTTCACAGAAGGTATAGAACTGTGGCCAGTCCACGTCATTCTGGTGTTTAACCAAAAACATCGTCCAGTCGAGGAGTTGTTTCAACCTCAGACCTTCAGAAACGAAATGGGCACAAGCATGATAAGTCAGAAACATTGCCGTCCATTGCACGGGTGGGAGAACCGTATGCGATGTCAAAGGCAGAAACTGGGATTTATCCACCCTTAACGCTTCTTCCAACTCCCTCTCCAACCTTTTTCCCCGTTTTCCGTCACGGGTATGCACAAAATACTGATGATTCTCAAACATCTCTCCTCGATAGCGTATCTGTGAGTGTTTGTACCAACTCTCATCCACATCTGCACCCATCTCACGTGCCACCTCATTCCCAATCCTATAACCACCATTCTGCGCTATTCCTTCGTCTTTCGTCCTTCGCCCCTCGTTGAAAAGATAGCAGTCTATATCGCCTGGGCTACGGTGTTCTGGTCTTGGGTACATCGTTCCACTGGCCTGGCCTTTCATGATCATCACTCGAAGATAGTTTTTCCTCCACTGTGAGGCGAGGTCATCCATTACCTCCCGCTGCACCTTGTTTTTCTGCTCTATCTGGGTAGTGGTTCCAATCCATTCAAAGACAAACTGCTGCCACCACGCCATATCAATGCCGGGCGCAATCTTGTCGCGCCCATACCGATTGACAAGAGCGTCCAACCCGTCAAAGACAGTCGCTGCTACACTTTGTTTGTCAGCCATCGCCTTGATGTCCGTCCAATCTTCTGCTGTCAGTTGCGTAAATTCTGCTATGTCAGCATCCTCAACAGCGCATGTGTGTAATCCTATTCGTAACAGCGCAAAGAAACTCCTTGTTTTCAATTTTCAGCCCTCAATTTTCAATTTGACATAGCCGCTTCAATCACCTTGATTTCTTCAGCTGCAAGTTTATTGTAGTCAAACCGTTCTGCAGTCTTACGCACTCGCTCGCACATCGCATCGTAGCTAGCCCTGGACTGTTCCGCCACATCACGAATGGCCTGAGCAAATGCCTCTGGTGTCGCAATGTTCTTTGCAATTCCTAAGTGGTTATCAGTGATAACATCATCAAACGCTATCTCTACGTTGCATACTATCGGTTTACCGGCAGCCAGATACTGGAACAATTTTCCTGAAGAGACACCCATATACCCGAATCCCTTCTGGTAGTTCATGATATTCACCGTGGCCTGGCTTACCACCCATGCCACTTCACACAACGGGATACACTTCTCCTTGAATACTACATTCGTGATTCCCTCATCCTTAACCTTTTTTTCTAACTCCATGCGGTCAGCGCCATCGCCATATATATAGAAGCGATAAAAGTCGAAACTCTGGAGAATTTTTGCTGCTTCTATCAGTGTATGCACATGGTTGGCTTTGTTGATACTGCCAAGATAGACGACGTTCAACTTCGAACGGTCTTTCAAGTCGGCATCTTGACGAGGATAAGCGACCTTGTCCTTATCGAACTGCTCCAGATCAACACCATTATTAATATAATGTACCTTACTCAAGTCTATCTTCCCGCCAGTTTCCGTGCTCCAGCCCATATCCTTGATATGCTGAATCATACCAGCAATGGTGAACACCACTTGGTCTGCCTTCTGATAGATACGCTTTTCTATCTGGTAGAACAGTTTAAGGACAGGATTGCTATATGACACTAGTCCTAAATGTGCAAACACGTCTGGCCAAGCATCCCAAGCCTCTGCCACATACTTTGTCTTCAACTTCTTAGCTGCCCAGATAATTGGGTAGTCAAATGGTGTATGTACATTATGCAGTATAACATCCGGACGTTCAAACTCACCAGCATGACGATAAATCATCCATGCAAAGGTAAAGATTGACTTCATACGTGCCAACCCATTACCCTTATATGCCGGAGCATTCACATGAACGAACTTATAGTCACCATAGTTCCGCTCCAAAAAGAGTTGCCCCGCCGCCGTCTGTTCATCGATGGTCTTGGCAGACCGTGACGAGTTGAAGGTAATCACGTCATACCCTGCATCCATGAACCTCCGTGCAAACTGCACATATCGTGGATTAGACAGCGTTTCAGGAGAACCAGTATAATAGTTTACTATCCAAATTCTCATTTGGCAAATTCAAATTACTTGAACTGATTGATAAGTTCAGCAACCTGCGTCACTTCATCAAGAGTAATTGTAGGCCCAATAGGTAAACTCAACTCTTCACCCGCCAACCTCTCTGTAATAGGCAGACTCAACTGAGGGGTATTCCACGCCTCCTTAGCATAGCACTCCTGCTTATGTGGTGCAATGGGATAATGACATACCGTTCCTACACCATGCTGATCCAGATAGTCGTGCAGGGCATCGCGCTTGCCTCCACTTACCAAAATCGGGAAAAGATGATAAGCATTCTGAGCATCGGGCAGCAAGTCGGGCAGCGTTACCAGCGGATTGTTCAGATGTTCATAGTAGTAATGAGCCACCTCCTTACGATGCAGGTTATCCTCCACCAGATACTTCAACTTCAAATCCAGCACGGCAGCCTGAATCTCATCCAAACGACTGTTGCGACCGGCATATTTGAACACATATTTCTTCTGCGAGCCATAATTAGCCAAAGCCCTAACAGCAGCGGCCAACTCGGGGTCATTGGTGGTCACTGCACCGCCGTCACCCAAAGCGCCCAGGTTCTTGCCTGGATAGAACGAATGTCCGGCTGCATCACCAATGGATCCAGTCACCCGTCCATCTGTATGCTTGCATCCGTGTGCTTGAGCATTATCCTCTACAAGCTTCAGATTGTACTTCTTGCACAATGCCCCAATCTTGTCCGTATAGGCATTCCGTCCATACAAATGCACAATGGCAATGGCCTTGGTCTTAGGCGTAATCAGCCCCTCAATCAAGTCATCATCAATCTCTAGCGTATTGCCCTTAGGTTCGCACAATACCGGCACCAACCCATTCTCCGTAATAGCAAGAATAGTGGCAATATACGTATTAGCAGGCACAATCACCTCATCCCCTGGCTGCATCACGCCCATCTCAATATACGCACGGAATATCCAGATAAGCGCATCCAGTCCGTTGGCACAGCCAATGGTGTACTTAGTTCCTATAAACTTTGAGTAGTTTGCTTCAAACTTCTCGTTCTCTTTTCCCTGGAGGTACCAGCCTCCATTCACAACGCGGCTCACCGCCTCGTTAATCTCAGCTCCATGAAGAGCCGTCACATCTTTTAATGATAAAAAAGGTATCATATATTATACGTATTTCTTTTTATACTTGAATCTTGAAACCTGAAACTTGAAACTAAATCAGAAGTCTACTTTTCTATAAAACTTTGCAGGATTACCTTTCCACAACTCACCCGCTGGAACATCCTTCGTCACTACCGAACCTGCTGCAATAAAAGCTCCTTCTCCGATTGTTAACCCAGGAAGAATAACAGAGCCTGCCCCGATGGTAGCACCCTTGCACACCCGCGTCTTCAACAGCGTCCAATCTGCATTCTTAGACCGTGGAAACATGTCGTTCGTAAACGTCACATTGCTCCCCACCATCACATTGTCCTCCAGCGTGATACCGTCCCACACCTGAACGCCACATTTAATGGTCACATTGTTGCCAATCTCCACGTCATTCTCTATCAGACAATGCGAGCAGATATTACAGTTCTCCCCAATCTTACACTCTGGGAAAATCACACAGAACTGCCAAACCTTTGTACTCTCAGGAATATTCGGATTCATGCAATCCGCCAATCGATGTATCATAAGCTTTCTGTGTTATCTGTGATTTCTGTGTGACGAAATTCTAAAAACTCGCCGTAATCTCGTATATAGTCACTCACATCATACTTCTCTGATGCAAGCACCATGCAAACAGCTCCACTGGAGAAGTCATCCAAGTCGCGCCAGATACCCGGCTTCACATAAAGTCCTTGATACGGTCGGTTCAACACAAACGATCGTTTCACGTTGCCATCATCCAGCGTAACCCTAAACGAACCACTGGCAGCAACTATCAGCTGACTCAATTCCCTATGTGCATGTGCGCCACGGCTCTCACCTCCTGGCACATCATAGAGATAATACACCCGCTTCACATCAAACGGCACGGTATCACCATTCTGTACCACCGATATATTTCCCTTTCGGTCACTATGATGCTTGCTCAACTCTATCATCGAGCAGTCATAAACATTATACTTCATATTCGTATTATTCGAGGGATTCGTGTTCGTTATATCTTATCTTCGCGTTTCAACGTAAGAAATTCATCATAGTCTCGCACATAATCATTCGCATCATAGTCCGTTGAGGAAAGTATCATCGCCAACGAGTTAGTAGAGAAATTTTCCATCTCCCGCCATAATCCTTTCGGAACATACAGCCCGTAATACGACCTGTTAAGTGTAAACGTCTTTTTCTCCGTGCCATCATCGAGCACAACATCAAAGCTTCCCGACAATGCCACGATAAATTCTTGGTTCTCCTTGTATGCATGACCTCCACGGCACTCGCCACCTGGCACGTCATACAGCCAATAAGTCCGTCGTATCACAAACGGAATATGCTTCTCCTGTTCAACAAACGAAAGATTACCCCGTGGGTCAGCAAACTTAGGCAACTCTATTATTTTTACGTCTTTTATGCTCATAGCTACTTCCTAAAGGTATCAGAATTCACTTCTTCTTTCTTTTCCTCTATCACCCGCAGCAGATACTGCCCATACTGATTCTTCAGCATCGGTTGCGCCAACTCCCGCATCTTCTCTTCCGTAATCCAACCATGACGATAGGCAATGCCCTCCAGACATGCCACTTTCAACCCCTGACGCTTTTCAATCACCTCCACAAAGGTCGATGCCTCTGCCAGCGAATCGTGTGTACCCGTATCCAACCAAGCGAAACCACGTCCAAGCGTCTGCACCTTCAACTCGCCATCCTTCAAGAACTCCTGATTCACAGTCGTAATTTCCAGTTCGCCACGTGCAGACGGTTTGATATGCTTAGCCACATCCACCACCTTATTGGGATAGAAATACAATCCCACAACCGCATAATTGCTCTTGGGATTAGCCGGTTTCTCCTCAATTGAGAGGCAATTCCCTTGCTTATCAAATTCAGCAACACCATAACGTTCAGGATCATTCACCCAATAGCCAAATACGGTAGCCTTCTTCTCTACTTCTGCTGTCTTCACGGCATTTTTAAGTAGAGCAGTAAATCCCGCTCCATGGAAGATGTTATCACCCAGCACCAAGCAGGCGCTGTCATCACCTATAAACTTCTCACCGATGATAAAAGCCTGTGCCAGGCCATCTGGCGATGGCTGCTCTGCATACTCAAAATGTACGCCATAATCAGAGCCATCACCAAGCAGCCGCTTGAATCCCGGCAGGTCATAAGGAGTAGAGATAATTAGTATATCCCTAATACCTGCCAGCATCAGCGCACTGATAGGATAATATACCATCGGTTTGTCGTAGATAGGCAGCAACTGTTTGCTTACCCCCTTTGTTATCGGATAAAGACGGGTTCCACTTCCACCCGCAAGAACGATTCCTTTCATATAGAAAATATTTCTTTATTATTACTTTACATTCTCATCCAAAGCCCTCGTGCCACTCTGCCAAGTTCCTCCTTCAGATTAATCCAAATAGGAGAGTTCCATTGCCGAGGATGGGTTAGCAGTTCCAACACAGGTTCGCCTCGTTCGATGGCCGCAATTGCTTTCTCTGTAAAATGTTCCATCTCTACTTGGTCTGCTATGCGACAGGTGAGTAAATTCATGTGAGGGGCATCATACGCCTCACGTACGATACCACACGTCTTCCTTACTCTCTCATCAATCAGTTCCTTGTTCTGAACCCCGAATTTGGTGTTTACGTAATCACCGTGTGATGCTATTGTCAGGCAAGGCTGTCCTGTCTTAGCCCTAAACTTTTTCATCTGACAGATGAAGAAATCCCTTATCTCCTCGATATGCTGCAACATCACTTCTTTGCTGCGGATACGATGCTTATAACAATAGGTAGCAATTTCTTCAAAATGGTAAGATGCTTCTCCCCCTGCTTCAGCTATCTCTTTCATCAACTCCACGCTGATGGTATTCCATCGAAAATAGTATGTAGCCCTCGCTCCATATTTCTTTTCCAAGGCCAGCATCTTTCGCAGAATTTTGAAATCCGCCGTGTCTATATCCCTACGGAGAATCAGATACTTCTTTCCTTCAATCCTTCCCCCCCCAACTACGTCCTCGAACGACAATACTGTATGAAACTCATACCCGTTATTGCGAGCCGTCTTCAATATTCGCTCATACTCTCCTTCCTTCGAGGGACGGAAGAAGTCGTTGTATAATCTACGTTTGATGTTCATTTCACCGAAAGTCTTATTACATCATCTATATACAGCTTGGCAGCCTTGAAGTCTGTGAGAGATTTAGCTGTTTCAATTGCCTTCTCGGAGATTTGCTTTTTCTCTTCAACACTCATTTCCGAGATACGCTTCATAATCTGAGCCAACTCGTCAGAATCGCCAGCTTTACATAAAAAGCCATTTTCGCCATCTACAATCACGCCATCGAAGCCTTCTCTCTTAGAGGCTATAGTTATACATCCACGAGCCATAGCCTCAAGATACACCAGCCCGTATGCCTCTCCACGGCTAATCATAACCATACAGTCAGCCTGATCATACTGTTCCTTGATGCTGTCACGGGGTATCTTGCCCAAAGTCGCCACCTGTTGTTGTAAGCCTTCAGTGGCTATTCTATCCTTTATCGTACCCAAAAGCTGACCGGCCCCTACGTATGTCATCTGATAGTTCCTTTCAGGAAAAGCCTTCTTCAACGCATCTAAAACAGCCACAGGGTATTTACGTTCAATCATCTCGCCCACATAGATGAACTTTAACTTGCCGCCTGTAAATGTGTGCGTATTCTTTTCCGTGATATAATCTTCTGGAATGCCTGAATAGCAGATAAACGGCTTATTAACCTTCATCACCTCACGCTCAAACTGTTCCTGCACCGTCTTGTTGCGGAAACCCCAAATGTCAATCTTCTCACACAAAGACAACAATTTTTTGCCATATACCTTTTTAGCAATCTCCACGTCGCCATGCATCACGATACCCATGGTAGCCTTCGCGTACACATCCTTCAGCATTCCCACTATCTCAATCTGTGGATTAGGGAAATGTCCTACGATAATGTCCGGCACAAATCCACTCTCGCCATTCCATGCTACTATTTTTTCTACCGCCTTACGGATGGTCTTTTTTGAATATCCCCCGTGCGGAATTGGCTTAAACAGCGGTATGCGGTTTATCTCCACACCCTCGCTCTCGTATATCTCACCTTTGTCACGCTGGGTATATACCACTGCTCCAGTCTTGGCAGCAATGAGCTTGCGGTTCATCCGTGCCAGCCAATAGAACGGCAATGGAAACACCGTCTGAAAATGAATTACACGCACACGGTATCCCATCTTCACCCACTCACGGGCAAAGAAATGACACACCGCAGTACCTTTATTGTCCTTGGTGGGAAGGGGGTAGATGGTTGTCAATAATAATATCTTTTTCATCCTTTTACCTTCATAAAACAGTTATTTTCCTGCTTTTCTCTAATTTATCATTCAATAAATATTCTAACTTATAGATTCGCCCTTTTCTTGTGGCATAGCTTACATTAAGAGATTTTCCGTTACTGAGTATAATAACAAATCTGTTTTCACCCGTTTTCTTTACCGTAGCCGTAGGTGTTTTAGCTCCAGGTCTGTTAGGTATAAAGAGGTATGGTTCCACCCATTCCCCCTTTGCTTGTCGCTTATAGGTTGTTGTTGCAACAGGTCGTACTTTATAATCAGTTATATGTTCCCAACCTTGATATTCTGGTGTTTCCTGACCAGAAACGACTTCAGCAGAAAGTTCTTTTTGTTTCAATGGGATAATCATAAGCGTCGCTTTATCTGTTTCTTTTGACACGACAACACAACTAATGCTATCGAGGTCAGCGACCATGGATGTTAAGTGAAAAAAAGACTCGTATGTATGTGCTTTTACGTCAGTAGGCGAAAAAACATCAAACATTAACCAGCCCAAATTTTTGATGAACAAAAGAGAACGGCTTTGTTTAACCGTAGTGTCACACTCATCACCGAATCCTTCATCATACCACCCCTCTCCGTAGTCAAAATTCTTGTTACTTATCCACAAGTTTTTCATAGGAACCTTATTCTCAGCTACATATTCCCTCTTGCGTAGCTTAACTCTGTTTTGTTCTTTTCCGTCAACACGAACATTATTATGGGCTCTTGATGATATAATATATTTACGCATCTCGGATTCATCATAAGTGTATTGCCCGCCCTCTGTCAGAATTCGGTTTCCATATCCATAAAGAACAAACGAAAGTTTATCTTCATGTGAATGGGAAATTGAATATGGGCCTACATCAAATGCTGAATAAAGAGCATTGCTATCCCAACCAGAGCGCATGATGTACCACCCTGCCCAAGGCATCCATACAGAAGTAAATAATGGAGATTCACCCTGCTCTCCCTTTGTCGATGCATATAAAAAATCTTCATGCTTTGGGAAGTAACTATAACCCTTGACCAAATATGGTCTTACATCTATAGACCACCTGGTATCATTTAGTGCCGGAAGTGTACCATCTGGCATCATAATCTTCAGAAAATAAGTATAAAGATTTTCCAAACCTCGTACAAATCCATTGGGAAGCTGTCGATCATTCAGCTTTGCTAAAGGATAGATAGCTTGGATATTGTCAAGTGCTAATCCATGATAGCCTGGAGCCAGTTCTTTCTGAGCTCCATCAGGATAAAACTGACGGCGTTGCTCCTCGAAGAGCTTTTCTGCAGAAAACTTTTCCCACACAGAAGACTCCTTAAACTCCGGAAAAAGCACTGCAACATGATAGAGTCCATTCATCTCTAAGACAAGCCAGTTCCCCTGATTGGTAGGTTTATTATATAGATGTTCTCCGTGCTCGTGGAATGATTTTACCATCATCAGCATAGTCTCGTCATCGAAGCTGGGAGAACCAATGAAACGGTAGAAACAGTTTGGCCAGTTGCCTAGCATCCGTATTCCACACTCAATCTTTCGCCATGTCGAAGTGTCAGCATTATAGTCCTTCGCTTGCCGAGGATTTTTCTGAATCCAGTCCTTAATCTGCCGTACAAATGCCTGAGCATATTTCTCATCACCTGTCGCCCAGTAAGCATCGCCCAACTTAGTCCAGAACCAATGGCGATTCAACTGACACATCCACTCTCGGTTATAGGGCTTTGTGGGATTCAATTTCCAGTCAATATTGCTGCCAAAGTCATGCGAAATGCCTACACTAGTAAGGATATTGCGTGCCACCTGGTCGGCATAGCTTGTGTCATATTTATCTTTTCTCACTGTCGGGTTGTTATAATCATGCCAGTCAAAGAACCATCTGGGCATAGTTCTAGTCTTTAAATATCTGATATAAGACACCCTAGCCTGTGGATAATCATTTTCAGCGACAGCCATTTTCACTTCTTCAAGCCCAGGATAATCCAAGTTCAGATATTCTTCAAAGAATTTCTTATCATTTGTCACGGGACCTTGTGATGCCATATCTTGTCCCTTCGCACCAAATGAGCAAAAAATTATCAGGAAAACGAAAATATAAATCCCGTTTTTTTTCATTTCTTACAATTCAGAATATCTTTCCGTAATATGCCTCTACTGCTTTCAATTGTTCCTCGTTTTTATCTTGGCCGTTATTCACCGACGAAAGCGTTGTATCGTTCTTCGAAATAATCGGCATTATCAAACCATTATTAAGAAGTTTGATTTTCAAGCCGGCTAATTTTGCCATAACATTCAGCCAAATATCGTCTGCTAAAGGGCATAGTTTCAACGCTAGATCAATATTGGTAAGGTCATAATACAGTTTTGAAGGATTTAATAATGTACCGCCTCCTGAACCGAAAAACAATGATTCAGATTCAGTGTGACTATACAATGGCTCCCATTCCGAATACCGTTTTCTGTTTCCATCTGCATTCCTCATAATCTTGTACCCATAGTTGCAAATAATACTATTACCACTCTTATTATATTGCTGCAGACTGCGTTCTAAAATATCTGTCGGATAATAAATGTCATCATCAATCAAGAATACCAAACTGTTAGGATATTCCTTTGCTACGTAATAGTATTTCTTGTGTGAACGAATATCGCCGTCAACGAGCCGAATTTCAAACTCATCATCTTCACGCTCCTTCAGCGACTCTGGTATGTTTTGTTCGTTAGGAAACTGGTCTTTAGAAAGCCAAAGAATAATTTTCATTGGTTGTAGACTCTGCCGTTTCATGCACTCAATGACTTGCCATACTTTATTGATTCTAGCCGGAAACGATGTGAGAGAAATAATTACCCCCCCAGGCCGACTCAACATGACATTTATTGGAGTAGACATCAACAAGGCCCTTTGTCTGAAGATAATCTCTTATTTGCTTAATCTGAACGTCATTCTTATTTTCCGCACCATTATTCACCGAGCTTAGTGAAGGCGATGCATTCTCTATAGGCAACGGCAATGGCGAGTAGGATGACTGAACGACAGGTGTGTTGTTGAGCCGTGCCATTGTGTTTAGCCATATATCATCTGCTAATGGTGCTAAACGGAGGAACAAATCTTTCCGTAGAGTAAGTTTGTGCAAACAATTTGGCGGATACAGCACTCCTCCTATTCCTATTTGTACTCTATCAGCAGATGCGAATGGTGATGGTCTCGAATCCCAACGCAAATAAGGTAGTACATTCCCCTCATCATCAAACAATATTCGACTTGTCACGTTTGCTATAATGCACTTCGGGTAATTTCTGGCCACTACTACTAACCGCTTTATCATATCAGCATCATAATAGATATCATCGTCACAAGTTATAAACGTATAGTTGGGAAACTCTTGCATCACATAATAATATTTCTTATGTGAACGGATATCACCCTCCACCATGCGAATTTCGAACAAATTATCAACTTGTTTCCAGAGTGAGTCAGGAATAGTGTCTTCTGTTGGAAACTGTTCCTTTGACAACCACAAAATAATCTTCTCAGGCAGTAGTGACTGTCTCTTCAAACTCTCAACCACTTTCCATACATCCATAATCCTGGCAGGGAAAGATGTGAACGAAACTATCATTTTCTCGCCACTCAGGCCCTTTCTAACGACAGGTTTGGATAGATATTTAGGAAGATACCAGTTGGCAAAAGACCTTGTCGCCCTGCGAAGAGGAGTCATCACCCATATAGGAAGACCATAATTACGTTGTAGACCGTAAAACTTTGCCAGAATATTTAATGCGTTCATAATAAGAAAATACGTATATTGTTCCTAACAAACCATATAGATGGGCACTCAGCAAATAACCACTATCAATGATGCCATAAACTGGCATGACTAATAATGCAACCAATGCTATAAATCCATGAAAAGTGTTCCTATTACGGAACGACCTAAGAAACGCTCTATATAAGAAATACACAAATGCACAGAAGAATACAAGGCCATACTGAACCAGCACTTCAAGAAACATGTTGTGCGTGATTGGAAGTCCGTTTGGACGATACTCCGTTAATGCAGCTTGCATACCTCCTACGCCTACGCCGAATCCAAATGAATTGAAAAACACAGCTAAGGCATCACCCCACACTTCCGTTCGTGACGATCCATCGAGCAAACCACCATTTGCAGTTCTGGCTATGATTAGAGCTGTAAACTCAGAACCGAAATTAATTAGTAGATATATTGTTAAAATGACTAATATTACAATACCTAAGACTACCTTGACTTTTCCGAAGGATTTAAATGCTACGGCAGCAATCATTAATACCATTGTTATTAGACCACCTCTAGAAGCGTTGTTTATAATTACAAAACAACCTATCAGTAAAGTCACAATAGAAATAAGCTTGCCTAAGACTCCACTCGACGGAGTGAATGCCCGATAAATAATCCAGGGCAAAGAAAAACATAGAAAGGTTACACAACTATTATAATTGAAAAACGTCACTGATGCAGCATTTGCCTCAATAATGTTGCCCGCTCCAAAATTATGCATGCTGCTTTGATCTTTTGCGATACTCAAGTGATTTCCTGTGTTTATCTCCCATAATGCCACTATGGAGCATAATAAAACTGAAATTGTCCACCCCCAGCTTAGGCTTTCCAGTGGTTTCTTTGCAAATTTTGAAAATACCAAAATCTCAAAAAAAAGCAATCCATGTACAATGAAGTAAATAAAGTCTTTTAATCCTTCTGTAGTATCAGGAGTCCATAACATTGAAAGGACACAATAAAAAAGAAAACATATATATACAACACTCAATTCTCTTGAATATGTACAATACTTCATTCTAGACAAGAGTATTGGCGACAAGACTACCGCTAGAAGTCGTGATATCTGCAAAGAGCCGCCTATGTTGCCAAAACATAAAACTGCTATAAGCAAGAAAATCATCTTATCATATTTATTTGTTTTATTCAACATTTTATATGAAACAGTTCTTTAAAAATTTTATTGATTCCTTTCGATAATAGGAAAGTTTCTCGTTCACCTCGCAATAATCAATCTTTTCTAAATTTATCTTATCACCGGAAAGTTCGTTAGAAAACAGAAGCCTATCTTCTAAATTGAACTTTTTCACGAGAGACAAGAAACGTTCTTTACCCCTGGAGGGATTGCAAATAGAATAAAATGGTTTATTGAACAGGATAGAAAATACGGTTCCGTGAAATGAATCCGTTACAACGAAACATGACCTGTTGAGATTGTGAATCCAATCATCTACCGAAGGAAATGGATTTCCTAGTCTAATATCTTCTATAGTCCTATTGCCATGTATTACCTTTACACCTAATGACTTAGCCACATAATTGACAAACTCCGATTTCTCGGACGTTGGATCAAGAATGTATGAGAATACAATCGGCTCAGTCCCTAACTGACTATCAGTTACATGTAGATAATCCGATGGTTCAAGTAGCATTGTAGGGTCTAACACCCACTGAGCATCTACACCTAAATATTCCTTGGACTTTGCCACAAGAGCTTCTTCCCTAACTGATATACCGATGAACTGTTTGGACAATTCACGACATTCTTTAACCTTGGACGGATTATTGAAAAAAGACCTTTTCCCACAAGATGCTGCGTAGACAATTTTAATTACTCCAGGTCGTTTCACAAAATCAAGGAATGAATTTGGGCAATATCCATCAAGCCACACTTGATCGCTTCCTACAACATAGGCATCAAATAGATATTCATCCTCTATTTCTTTTAGTTGCTCTGAATAAATCTTTCGAGTCAGCTTAATATTTCGCTCTATAAATTTCTGAGTCTCTCTCGATTTTTCTTTATATTCCGCATCTGACTCGAAGGGATTCCACTTTGTAGACACGTTTTTCCCTCGCAGGTAGTGTTCTGCGAGTCGCTTCAGGTAACCCGCAATATGTATTTTTAGCGATGGATATTCACGCTTATTGTGCCTATCGATAGTAATAGCATCATGCCCCATCTTACGAAGAGTATGTTGCATGGCAAAAGTCTGTAAAATACCTCCGTAATTGGTTTCTTGCGGCAGAGTTAGTATGCCTATTTTCATTACAATTAATCCTTATTCATTATCTTCTTAGCAAATTTCACACCCTTATCACCAAGGACGTTTATCACAAAGGAGCGGGCATTTCCTGCTGCATTCGAGACAGTATTGTAGATCATCTGTAATGCACGACTTTCATTTTCTGATTCCGTAAACACTTCCAGTAACATAGGTTTCTCTGTAAGTTCAGGTGTCACAAATCTTTCAACAGACTTAAGGTATTCTTCCTTGTTGCTGGCTGACAGGTACTCAAAACCAAGATCCTCAGCATAATGCCTTACCAATGTGGCTGACTTATTACCATAGTGACCGCCTGCAGCAATATACAGATCGCACTCATCACCAAAGGCTGCTCCGGGATGGTTATAGTTGCGAAACTCTTGACCTCTACCATTATTCACAAGAAGAATACGAATATTATTACCCACATGACGGTTGCCGGCAACATTCATATCATAGAAGAAAGCCAAATCACCAATAACAACAAACGAGAGTTTCTTCTTGTCGTTCAATGAGGCTCCGACAAGCGTTGACAGTATTCCATCTATACCAAAACCTCCCGTATTGCTCGACCTAACAACTGATGAGTCGATCTCAAACATATTCCAGTTTCTAAGTGTATTTAGAATCGACAGATGCAGTATTGAGTTCTGCGGTATCCGATGTGCAGTTTGCTGAGCTATCCATGTATTGGAAAATGGAAGTTCCTTAATGGCCCCCCTCACCTTGGCCAGTTCATTCTGACAATCCTCATAAAAATCCATCTGTTTTACAGTGTCATTTTCAGAATACATATTGAAGAAAACACTCTCTGGCATCTCAAACACGTTCTCCAAACAGTGGAAGGTGTCGCGAAGTGCTCCATCCTCACTGATACGCCATACACGTTTGGGTTTCAAACCAGAAGTACCCGAGTCGCCCGACACCTCTCCTAAATGAACAAGTAGTTCCAAATTGCGGAGATTTGTGACCTGCATAATCTGATCCATAACAATAGCAAACTGCACCCTATATTTTCCATAATAGCCACTTGTATGGTCGCAGAACACAACTGCATTATGTGTTTCGCAAAATCGCTCTACAGCCTGAGTCTCCTTGTCACTGAATCGCTTGTGGTTGCCAACAAAAATGGCCACCCTCCCATTAGGAATGGCTGGTAACTCATCATTCTGTGTATAGCGTCTGATAACTCTTGTGGAAGGTAGTTCCTTGATACTAAAATCCCTGCTATAAGTAGTTGCCAGATTAATGTGAACAGGACCACCTCCTCTATGCGTCAGAGCCAGAACAGCTCTATTCAGCCGCAGATTGACATCCCATTCATCCTTTTCCGATGTTACAGCTGGAATTTGTTCACTCAAATTCACAATATCGTTGAATTGCTGTCTGCGATCTATTACCTGAGGGAAAAGGTTGCCAATCCGTGATGCATCCTGAGTAGATGTCACGGCTAGGATGGGCAACTTTCTGTAGTAAGCCTCTGTCAATCCCGGAACGTAGTTGCGCGATGCAGTGGCACCTGTGCAGGTAAGGACTACCGGCTCACCAGACTCTGCGGCCAATCCACAAGCTATATATGCGGCTGATCGTTCATCTACACTGCTATACATCTCGAAGAAGGAATCGTGCATCAACGATGCCACGAATGTCACATTAGTGGTCCCCGGACTTGCAACTATCTTCTTGATATTGTGAAACTTAAGTAGTGCAATAAGCATCTGTATGCTCTTCTCGCTGCTATAAAATTTGTTGTCCATATGTTTATTTATTTTTGTTTTTTCCTGAAAATTAGAATAATCCTTAGCATCCATGCAAGACCAAAATAGCGACAAGCTATATAGATGACTTTGTCCCGGTTTTCCTTTATTTTCCTTAATGGAATGGTGTCTCCTGTTATTCTGTCGCGTTCTGCCTCCAAAAGGTAAGATACCTTCTGGAACTGGCCATTTCGGATGAAGTCCGTTACACATTGTTTCAGACATTCAACGACGGGTGAAAATTCGAGACCAGATGCAAGATTCTTTATTTTTGCATTGTCAAACACTCGGTCATACCTTCTGTCATACAGTACCTGGTATTTAGTTTCCTTCTCCTTTAGCTTGAGCGAGTTTTTTATATAATGTACTTTTGGCCTGTTCCCTGTAACTTCACAGATTGTATCAAGATAGACTTTAAGGACATCCGACCACTTCATGGTTTCACTGGTCGTTATGTGGATAGTTTCCCCTATTGCCTTTTTCTCCCCAATAAGCGCTGCTATGCCGTTGGCAACATCCAGACCATATGTAAGTGTTGTAATATGATTGGCAATATCTTCAGACAATACAATAGCACGGTCATCAAGAGCACGAAAAAGCCAATCCTCTTTTTCAAGATCGCCCAATTGTAGACGCTGTTCACTGAAAGTGATGTAAGGACGTACAATGGTAAAATTGTTACCTGAATCTTTGAGGATTCTCTCCTCCCTGGCTTTCTTTAGTGCGTATTCATCAGTTGACAAATAAGCATCGTCTTTTACAGTGTCAAGTAACAGGGGAGAATCTTCTATGATTGGATTGTCGTTCTGTGCATAAACGCGGGAGGATGATATGAACACATATTGGGTGGTTGAGGAAAGAAGGAGCTTTGCACGTTCTTTCAACTCCTCAGTTGAATAAACCATAAAATCCACTATAGCATCCCACTTTTGAATCAAGATAGGCTTGATAAAATCAATGTCATGTGCGTTTCCTTGTAAAAAGTGAATACCAGTGGTCGCTCTCTTCTGCCGAGTGGTTACATAAACCTCATCCCCTCGCTTACTCATTACAGAAGCTAAGTGCACTCCCATAGCTCCTGTCCCTCCAAGTAATAAAATCTTCATTTCGTAAATTTTATTTTATTTGCCAAGGTTTTCATTAATGAATCCCTTTCATAACGTTTTAGTCCGATAAGATATATGAATATTACACATGATACCGTACTAACCAACAACACAGAAATCAACCTTAGCCAGCCAACCTCTATATAATGTAGAACTATTAATGGAGCTATTACAGCGGCTATTGTCACAAGGCTAACTGGCAAAAGCACTTCCTTTATGAACATCTGAGGTGGGAATTCTATCATTTGCTTCATAAGACCTAATCTTACAAACAACACAGCAGTATATACAGCTATAAAGATATAGTAAGCCCACTCTACTGGCGCAGACAGTTTAAAAGCTAAATACACGAGTGGAAACACCAAAATCCCCACAACTGTAATAATAATTGAGTAGCGTTTTATATTACCAGTGGCCATACAGGCTGTATAACCAGTGTTTCCTAACATTTTCACCATTGACCCTATCAGCGACAGATGAACAAACACTACTGTATATTCAGGCACAGTTCCTAACCACAATTTTAAAATGAAGTCTGTCTCAAGAAAAACAGGAAGAGCAAAAAAAAGCATCAAAAAATAGGCAAACCTACTGCCAGAACACACTAGCATAAACATTCTACCTTTATCACCGACAGCATAAGATTTCGTTATTTGAGGATTTATGGCCATAATAATATTATCTACAAACTGCATGACTGCACCCTCAACCTGGGTAGCTATGCCACGTGCTGCGTTAAATGCCACCCCAAAAAAGATGTTTATTAACACATTCAATCCTTGAGAATTTAATATATTGGCAGCATTGTTCAAAAAAGAGAATCCCGCAAAGTTAGTCATTTCTTTTATCAACCCCATGTCTTTTGGTTTTTCAAAATGACTTTCACAGAAATGGTGGCGACAATAAAAATAGTAAACAGAGAAGTTAGTCAAAGATATACCAACTAACAGAATAGAATACAAGGCTAATCTATCTAAACCGAAAAAAGGGAGCAGCAAAACTATCACTAACTTAGCAACTGCATCAAATATGCTTAGAAAAGCATACATATTCATATGTTCATGCGCAATAATCATTGCATTGAAAGGCACATATATTAACCCTATTACAAAGGAGAATAGAGAGCAATGCCACACCCAATTTGCAGCTACCATCCTTCCTTCAGGGATATTCATATAAGTATTCACAAACCACAATCCCAAAGTCTCTCCAAGAATCAATACTGCTACACCTATCAAAATCTGAACCATCATGCTGGTAGAAAAGACCTGCCGCAGTCTTTCCATATTGCCTTTTCCTAATGCAAATGTTATATAACGGCTTATTGCTGCAGCTAAAGACCCTGATATGATCTGAAACATAGAGACCACACCACCAACTGCATTAAATATGCCGTAGTCGTTCACTCCTAACGTCTGCAAAATAACTCTGCTTGTGTATAGGGCTATCAGCATCACCAGAAAGGTGCGAATATATAAATAAACTGTATTCTTTGCTATTCTTCTATTATCATTCATATCTCTAAATAGAGGGAAAAGGGGCAGGTCCACTGTTATTGAACCTTTGCCTTTCGGCATCTTATGAGAGACCAGCGGGTTCCCCGCCCCATTCATAACGATTTTTAATATTGTGTCTCACGACATGGTTTTCATATTACTCTCATAAAAGCATCTCGTGAACCAATCAGGTCACGATGATGGTACAGACCCATGATAATGACTGGCTCTATATCCTTCTTCGTAACTTCCAACTGTGGACGAAGAAGATCTACGACCATATCCATGCTCATCATACTGTCAAAAGATACTTTGCTCATCACGAACTCACGCAGGATGAAATTGATTGCCGCCTCGTTGATCGTATCACTGTAGCCCAAAGGCTTCAGCCAAGCCCTCATCTCGTCGATGGTATGGACATCCCCCTTCAGAATCTGCTCCTTCAGCGGTTCTGTCACCTCCTTGATATTCTTGACTGGTGGTGTTATGAGTGGCATAACAATTAGATTTTCAGCTTTAGTTAAACAATGTTTTCAAAAGTATATTTTTGTTTTGGCTGATGGTAGGCTAATTCATCTGTTCCTTTGAATAATATCTTGACACGTGAAGACCGTGTTTTTCGACCTTCGCCGTTAACAACAGGCTTGTAACCTTTAATTCCATCCTCCTGTCCTTCCATTTAATTAACATTCCTTCACCCTTTTAGGATAAAGATTCTTAAAGCTATTGCTTGTTTGGCTGAAAATGTGTATCTTTGTACTGGAAATGGCCGGAAAGGCTCAATTTCCCGGATGTCTGATGAATGTCTGATGAAACAGGAAACGGTATTTTCGTTTTACACTCAGTATCAGGCTGTTATGCGGAAGTTCACATTAGCTGGGAAATCTCCTTTTTCTACTTTTTACTCTTTTGTGATTCTTACTTTTTGTTTATCACTTCTTCTTGAACATAGGATCATCCTTCGGCTGAGATTATTGGTCAACCGATTTTACCTGTAAGTATCTCTGTT
>Ga0256404_1003088_pt1 | contig 35016 bp, 36 predicted proteins | sample RumenRJG_01DNA_FD_185990 | JGI IMG/M metagenome (GOLD analysis project Ga0256404, IMG submission 185990) | Bovine rumen microbial communities from Lethbridge, Alberta, Canada - RJG_01 | ecosystem: Host-associated > Mammals > Digestive system > Stomach > Rumen | place: Canada: Alberta | collected... | reverse complement strand
CGCATACTTCCGAGGCGTGCTCATGAGGCCCTCACCTCCATCTTCTCGAACTTCCACGCGGGCACCTTGCACACGGGGCAGAGCTCGGGGGCCTCATCGCCCACATAGATGAACCCGCATGCCGTGCACACCCACACCTCGGTGTCCCTCAGGAACGCCTCGCCGTCCTTCAGGTAGCGTCCCACCAGATACGAGAGCATGTTGGTGATGCGCTCGCCCCAGGTCAGGGCGCGCAGCGATCCGCGGTCGCCTGCGGCCTTGGCGGCGTTCCGCGCAGCGGCATAGCGTCCCGCGTCGCCCATCAGCAGGTCGGCCAGCCCCTGGATATCCGCACCGTCGATAGGTTCGACCTGCGCGGTGAAGCTCTCGGCCAGCTGGGCGAACAGCGCGCTCTCGCGCGGCAGGTTCTGCTTCTCGCACCCGCGCGCGAGATTGCCGCACAGGGCCGCGACCTGGCCTGCCGACAGGCCCGCCATCACATCGCCCTCGGCATCGACGGCGACGCGGACGGTCTCGTCATGCATGTCCGCGGCGGGTTCCGCCGCTTCCTCCGGCGACCCCTCGATCTCGAAGAACTCCTTCGGAGCGCCGCAGCACGGGCAGGTCCAGTCGTCGGGCAGCTCCGCGAAGGGCACGGACTCCTTCTCGTCGTCATAGACGTATCCGCAGAGTTGGCAAACAGCCTTCATGCATCTCCCTCCTCCCAATCAGCTTCTCCCTGCCATCAGTGTATCGTGCGAACCTATCGGGCGGCGTTCAGGAATGCCATCGAAGGAGCAGGGAGGCGAAAACACGCCCCGAAGGGCGTGCCTTGGAGCCGGAAGCGGAACATGCCCGCAACCTGCGGACTCCAGGTTGCGGGCATGGCGAATCCATATGCCGCCCGAGCCGTGCTTACCGTGCGTTGAGGAGGATCCTCTCCACATCGTCGACCGTGAGGACCTGGAAGAAGCCGCAGGTGCCGCCGCGGCCGGCGCAGATGTCGTGGGCGATCTTGCGGAGCTCCTCGTCGGTGGGATCCACGCCCATCTCGGCGATGGTGGTGGGCATGCCGATGGAGTGGCACCAGCGCTCGTAGGCGGCGATGCCGCGCAGGCCGGTGAGCTTGGGGTCCGAGAAGTCGGGGCCGACGCCGAAGACGTTCACCGCGAACTGCGCGAAGCGCTCGGGGCAGGTGTCCATGACGTAGCGCGCCCAGTGCGGGAACAGGGCCGAGAGCGTGGCGCCGTGCGTGGTGTCCCAGATCGCCGAGAAGGGATTGCCCAGCGCGTGGGTCGTCCACTCGTGGCCATGGCCGATGCCCACGATGTTGCTCTGCGCCATCGCGGCGCACCACATGAGGTTGGCGCGCAGGTCCACGTTGCCGGGATCGGCGAGCACTTCGGGCGTGAGGTTGACGACGGTGCGCATGATGGCCTCGGCCATGGCGTCCATGGTCTCGGTGTGCACGGTGTGCACGAAGTAGCGCTCGCACACGTGGCAGACGATGTCCACCGCGCCGCAGGCCGTCTGGAAGGCGGGCAGGGTGGTGGTTAGGTCGGGTGCGAGCACCGAGAAGAGCGGGCGCATCTTGGGATCCTGGTACATGAGCTTGTCGATGGTGCCGTCGGCGTTCTCCACGTCGACGACCGACGAGATGGACGCCTCGGAGCCGGCGGCCGCCGTGGTGGCGAGCACGCCGAAGGGGAAGATGGCCTTGGCCTCGCCGAAGATGGCGCGACGGTAGTAGCCGGTCGGATCCTCGCCGGTGCCGAGGCCGACCGCGATGGCCTTGGTCGAGTCGATGGCCGATCCGCCGCCGATGGCGAGCAGGAAGTCGACGCCTTCCGCCCGGCAGAGCTCGATGCCCTTGAGCACGAGCGACATGCGCGGGTTGGGCACCACGCCGTCGAGGTCGACGAAAGAGACGCCGGCAGCCTCGAGGCTCGCGTGGATGCGGTCGAGCAGCCCGGTGGCCTTCACGTAGTCGCCGCCCCAGTGGATGAGGGCGCGCGTGCCGCCGAAGCTGGCGATGAGCTGGCCGAGGCGGTTCTCCCCGCCGGTCTCCATCACGAATCTGGTGGGCATGTCGAACATGAAGTTGTCCATAAGGGGCTCCCGTTCCTCTCGAGGTGCTTTTTCGTCAGGCTATGGTTTCATCCTACCGCATGGCTTCATCGCCGATGCGATAAGATAGCGGCGACAAGCAAGCTCGCACATTCGTGTTCATGATAGGAGGGCAGATGGCGCGCACGAACGGCATAGAGGGCATCTACCGCCGCCACGTGCAGACCGTCTACCGCGTCTGCTACTCCTACCTGGGTTCGGCGGCCGATGCGGAGGACGCGGTCCAGGCGACGTTCATGAAGCTCGTGGAGCATCCGCGCAGCTTCGAGAGCGAGGAGCATGAGAAGGCGTGGCTCATCGTCGCCGCCAAGAACCACTGCCTCGACGTGCTCAGGAGCGCGTCGTACAGCCGCGTCGTCGCGCTCGACGAGTGCGTGCCCGAACCCTCCGTGGAGGATGAGGTGTTCGCGGATGAGCCGGGCGAGGTCATGCAGGCGGTCCTGCACCTGCCCGAGAAGTACAAGGACGTGGTCTTCCTGCACTACGTCGAGGGGCGGAAGACCGACGAGATCGCCCGCATGCTGGGCTCGCCGCCCTCGACGGTCAGGAACCGGCTCGCGGATGCGCGGGCGCTGTTGAGGAAGGAGCTGGAAGGAGGTGGCGGGATATGACGGATGAGGAGCTCGAGGAACGGGTCCGCGAGGCGTATGCGGACGTGAGGATGAGCCCCGAGGCCGAGGACCGTATCCTGGCCAACCTCCTCGCCGCCGAAGCGGATTCTGTCAAAGGGACAGGTTGTTTGACAGGATTGTCCGATGTCGATGGCGATGGGAAGAAGCACGCGGGAAATCCTGTCAAACAACCTGTCCCTTTGACAGGTCGTCGTTGGCGCTGGGTCGCCCCCGCGTCGATCGCAGCCGTCCTGCTCGTCGGCGTGATCGTGGGAACGCAGATCATCCCCGCCGACAGGTCGCCCAAGGATTCCGGAACCGATGGAGGGATCGTCCTGATAACGTCGGGCGAGCCCGAGGGCGCCGCCGAGGAGAACGACGTGGCGTCCGACAGGCTCATGGAAGCGGACAGCGCGGCACCCGCGGAGGCGAGAGCCGAGATCGTCATGCTCGACGATGGGAGCCGCTTCGCGATCGTCGACCTCTACGTTCCCGACGAGGTCGATCCGGGCGAGCTCGACTGGAAGCCCGCCCATCTCGAGGGAACAGGCGACGCATGCGAGACCGCCCTGCTCGAGGACGGCACCTGCGTGGTGCTCTTCGAGGGGGAGGGCGACCTGTTTCTCGCGGTTCCGCAGCCCTAGCGGAAGTCGCGCTTCACGTTGATGCGGTTGATGGCGCGCTGGAGGGCGATCTGCGCTCGCGCCATATCGACATGATCGTCATGGACGGCGGCAAGCCTCCGCTCTGCGCGCTCCTTGGCCCTCATGGCGCGGTCGAGGTCGATGTCCTTCACGTTCTCGATGGCAGGCGTGAGGATCGTGCAGAGGTTGTCGCGGAAGAACAGGACCCCGCCGCTGATGGCGTAGGTCTCGCGCTCCCGCTCCTCGATGGTCATCTTCCCGACGGCCAACGACACCACGATGGGCATGTGGTTCGGCAGGATGCCGCGCTGCCCATCGGTCGAGACGACGTTGACAATCGACGCCCTCGTCTTCTTGTAGAGCCCGTGGGGCGTGTTGATGATGACATCAAACTGCATAGCCCAGACCCTTGGCCTTCTCCTCGACGTCTTCGATCGTGCCTGCGAACATGAATGCCTGCTCGGGGAAGCCGTCGTAGCGTCCAGAGAGCAGCGCCTTGAAGCTGCGCACCGTCTCCTTGAGCGGCACGTACTTGCCGGGGATGCCGCTGAACTGCTCGGCCACGTTGAACGGCTGGGAGAGGAAGTTGCGGGCGCGGCGGGCACGGGCGACGATCTGCTTGTCCTCGTCGGAGAGCTCCTCCATGCCGAGGATGGCGATGATGTCCTGGAGCTCCTTGTAGCGCTGCAGCAGCTCCTGCACGCCGTGGGCGACCTTGTAGTGCTCCTCGCCCACGATGAGCGGGTCGAGCACGCGCGAGGACGAGTCGAGCGGGTCGACGGCGGGGTAGATGCCGAGCGACGCGATCGTGCGGTCGAGGACCGTGCGGGCGTCCAGGTGCGAGAAGGTCGTGGCGGGCGCGGGGTCGGTGAGGTCGTCGGCCGGCACGTAGATGGCCTGGACCGAGGTGATCGATCCGTCCGCGGTGGAGGTGATGCGCTCCTGCAGCTGGCCCATCTCGGTGGCGAGCGTGGGCTGGTAGCCTACGGCGGAGGGCATGCGGCCGAGAAGCGCCGAGACCTCGGAGCCCGCCTGCGTGAAGCGGAAGATGTTGTCGATGAACAGCAGCACGTCCTGATGGTCGTGGTCGCGGAAGTACTCAGCCATGGTGAGGCCGGAGAGGCCCACGCGCATACGCGCTCCAGGCGGCTCGTTCATCTGGCCGTAGACCAGGACGGTCTTCTCCAGAACGCCCGAGTCCTTCATCTCGTGGTACATGTCGTTGCCCTCGCGGGTGCGCTCGCCCACGCCGGCGATGACCGACTGGCCGCCATGCTCGATGGCGATGTTGTGGATGAGCTCCTGCATGAGGACCGTCTTGCCCACGCCGGCGCCGCCGAACAGGCCGATCTTGCCGCCTCGCGCGTAGGGGCAGAGCAGGTCGATGACCTTGATGCCCGTCTCGAGGATCTCGGAGGCCGTGGACTGGTCGGCGAAGGTGGGGGCGTTGCGGTGGATGGGCTTGCGGACGATGCGCGGGTCGATGTCGCCGAGACCGTCGATGGGGTCGCCGAGGACGTTGAACATCCTTCCCAGGACCTCCTTGCCCACGGGCACGGTGATGGGCTCGCCGGTGTCGATGCAGCGGCTGTTGCGCACCAGTCCATCGGTGGAGGACATGGAGATGCAGCGCACCGTGTCGTCGCCCGTGTGCTGGGCCACCTCGACGATGATGTGGCTGCCGTCCTCTTTGAGCACCTTGATGGCGTTGTTGAGGTTGGGCAGCTCGCCCTGGTCGAAACGGATGTCGACGACGGGGCCGATGACCTGGATGATCTTGCCAACGTTACTCATCATCATCTCCCTCTTACAGTGCGTTGGCAGTGCCGACGATCTCGGTCAGCTCCTGCGTGATCGCGGCCTGGCGGGCCTGGTTGAACTGGAGCACGAGCTTCTCCTCGAGCTCCTCTGCGTTATCGGTTGCCGTCTCCATGGCAAGGCGGCGCGCGCCCTGCTCGGCGGTCTTGGTTTCGAGTGCATGCGCATAGGCGACGTTCTGGATCATCTGGACGATGAGGTTGTCGAGCACCTCGTCGATGCTGGGGTCGAAGATGATCTCGGTCAGCCGCTTTCCGGCAGCATCGTCTGCGATGTGCGCGTCGTCGTAGGGGATGAGCACGTCGAGCGTGGGCTCAAAGGTCATCGTGTTGACGAAGCGCGTATAGCAGATCTGCACCTTGCCGACCTCGTCGTCCAGATAGAGGTCGACTGCGGTCGAGACGGCCTTGGTGAGCGCCGGCTCGTCGAGCGCGTCCACGGAGATCGGCCCGTCGTTGACGACGTTGAACCCCTCGCGCACCAGCTGGTTGTACGCGTGGGTGCCGATGATCAGGATCGGGTCCTCCTTGTCGAGGTTCTGCTGCGCGAACTTGACGACGTTGGCGTTGTAGCCGCCGCACAGGCCCAGATCGGAGCAGAAGAAGATCGTGTAGGCGCGCCCGCTCGTGTGCTCGCGCAGGAAGCGCGATGCGAACGGCTCGTCCGAGCTGAGGATCTCGGTGACGAGTTTCTGGAGCTCGCCCGCGTAGAAGCGGTTCGACTCCATCTTCTTGCGCGACTTGGCCAGCTTCGCATTGGCGATCATCTGCATGGCCTTGGTGATCTTCTTCGTCGATTTGACGGATCGGATGCGCGATTGTATGGCCTGTCGGTTGCCTGCCATGCTTTACGCTCCATTGATCAGCGCGAAGTCGTTCAGGGACTCGGTGATGGCAGCCTCGAGCTCCTTGACCATGTCGTCGTCGAGCACGCCCTTCTCCTCGATCGCGGCGAGGAGATCTGCGTGCTTGGCCTGCATGTCGCGATGGAGCGCGCGCTCGAAGGCCGAGATCCGCTCGACCTCGATGGTGTCCATGAAGCCATGCTCGACCGCATAGAGCGAGGCGACCTGCAGCGGCATGGTCAACGGTGCGTACTGGGGCTGCACGAGGACGGCCTGCAGGCGCGCACCGTGGTCGATGGTCTTCTGGGTGATCGGGTCGAGGTCGCTGCCGAACTGCGTGAAGCTCAAGAGCTCGGCGTATTGGGCGAGCTCGAGCTTGAGCGACTTGGCGACCGACTTCATGGCCTTCGTCTGGGCGGCGGAACCCACGCGCGAGACCGACAGGCCGGAGTCGACGGCGGGGCGGATGCCTGCGTTGAACAGCTCGGTCTGCAGGAACAGCTGGCCGTCGGTGATGGAGATCACGTTGGTGGGGATGTAGGCCGAGATGTCGCCGGCCTGCGTCTCGATGATCGGCAATGCCGTGATCGAGCCGCCTCCGAGGTCGTCGTTGAGCTTGCAGGCGCGCTCGAGCAGGCGCGAATGCAGGTAGAAGACGTCGCCGGGGAATGCCTCGCGTCCGGGCGGACGGCGGAGCAGCAGCGACATGGCGCGGTAGGCCACGGCGTGCTTGGACAGATCATCGTAGACGATGAGGACGTGCTTGCCCTCCTCCATCCACTCCTCGCCGATGGCGCAGCCTGCATACGGGGCGATGTAGAGCATCGGCGCCGACTCGGATGCCGTGGCGACGACGACGGTGGTGTAGTCCATGGCGCCGTTCTGGCGGAGTTTCTCGACGAGCTGGGCAACGGTGGACGCCTTCTGGCCGATGGCCACGTAGATGCAGAGGACGTCCTTGCCCTTCTGGTTGATGATCGCGTCGATGGCGATGGCGGTCTTGCCCGTCTGGCGGTCGCCGATGATGAGCTCGCGCTGGCCCTTGCCGATGGGGATCATCGAGTCGATGACCTTGAGGCCGGTCATGAGCGGCTGGTAGACGCTCTTGCGGGTCATGACGCCCGGCGCGACGCGCTCGATGGGACGGTAGCGGTCACCCTCGATGGGACCCTTGCCGTCGATGGGCTCGCCCAGCGCGTTGACCACGCGGCCGAGCATGCCGTCGCCCACCTTGACCTCGGCGATCTCGCGGGTGCGCTTGACGGACTGGCCCTCCTTGATGTTGCGGTCGCTGCCGAGGATGACGATGCCGACGGACTCCTCCTCGAGGTTGAGGATCATGCCCATGGTGCCGTCCTCGAACTCCACGAGCTCGGAGGCCATGGCGGCGTCGAGGCCCTGCGCCAGCGCGATGCCGTCGCCCACGGTGATGACGCGGCCGATGTCGTCCGCCTCGATCTTGTCCTCGTAGTGCTTGATGCGCTCTTTGATCAGAGCGCTGATCTCTTCGGGTCTCAGATCCACTTCCTACCAGCTTTCCTTCAGCAGCTCCTCTTTCAAGGACCTGACCTTGGCCTTGAGGGATGAGTCGTAGACGCGGTCGTTGATGAAGATGCGGGTTCCCGCGAGCAGGCTCTCGTCGATTCTGTTGGTGATCTCGACCTGCTTGCCGAACCTGCTCCCGATGGCGCGCGCGATCTGCGCGGTCTCGTCGTCCGTCAGCGGACGGGCGGAGTAGACGAGCGCCTCCTGGATGTTGAGCTCCTCGTTGCAGTACTTGACGAACATGTCGAGGACCTCGGGGAGGTAGCGGCCGCGGCCCTTGTCGATGAGCAGGTACAGGAGGTTCATCAGATACGGGTCCGCACCGGCGAGGCACTCGGCGAAGAGGGCCTTCTTCTCATCCTTGCCGATCGAGCGCAAGTCGAGCAGGCGGGTGAGCTCGCGGCTGCATGCGCGGCGCAGGGTGACGGCCTCGTCCTTGAACTCGGCCACGCGACCCTCATCCTTGGCGAGCGAGAAGAACGCCTGCGCGTATCGCTCAGCGACCGGATTCATCCTGGATCTCCTTCACGAAGGACTCGAGCGCGCGCTGGTCCTGCTCCGCGAGGTCGTCCTTGCCCATCAGCTTGGTGCTGGCGGCGAGGGCGACATCGACGATCTCGCGCTGGAGATCCTTGCGCATCTCTGCCTTCTGCTTCTCGATCGTGGCATTGGCATTCTCGAGGGTGGCCTCCGCTTGGCGTGCGGCGTCCTCGAGGATGCGCTCCTTCTCGGTGTTCGCCTCGTCCTTGGCGCTCTCGATCATGCTCTTGACGCGGTTCTGCATCGCCCTGAGCTCCATGTCGGCGTTCGCCTTCTCCTCAGCAGCCGCCTCCTTGAGCTTCTCTGCGTCGGTGAGGCGGCTCTGCATGAGGTTCTGCCGCTTCGCGATCATCTCGCGGCCGGGCGCCCACAGGAACTTCTTGGCGAAGTACAGGAGCACGCCGGTGGCGCAGAGCTGCGTGACGATCGTCAGGATGTTGGGAAAGAGTTGCTCGGCAACTTCGATATCCACGCCCTGCTCCTGCCTTATGCGAAGACGAAGATCAACAGGATTGCGATGAGCAGGCCGTAGATGGCGCAGGTCTCCGAGATTGCGTCGCCCATGATCATGATGGTGCGGATCTTGTCGAAGGCCTCCGGGTTCTTGCCCACGGACTCGACAGCCTGCGTGGCGACCTTGCCCTCGCCGATACCGGTTGCGAAACCGGTGAAGACGGCGATCGCGGCGGCGATGGCAACCAGACCCCTTGCGATATCCATACGTGTTTCCTCCTATTCGTCGTCCAACTCGTTGGACACCAATGCCATGGTGAGCGAGATGAAGATGTACATCTGGATGAATCCTGCGAACACGTCGAAATACGCGTGCAGCACCGGCGCCAGGACGACGCCGAAGACGTTGAAGTTGAGGCCGGTCCATCCCAGGACGGCGTTCGAGAGCGCGCTGCATGCCGTGTAGACGAGCGACATGAGGATGGAGCCCGACAGGATGTTGCCGAACAGACGCATGGAGAGCGAGATGAGCGGCGAGAACTTGCCGATGAGGTTGCCTAGGAACAGGAGCGGTATGGGTTCGAACAGGCCCTTGACGTAGCCGCCCACGCCGTTGGACTTGACGGTCGCCCACTGGATGAGCGCCCAGGTGATGAGCGCCAGCGACAGCGTGACGGAGAGGTTCATGGTGGGCGTGTTGAACCCGAAGAGGCCCGAGAGGTTGGCGCAGATGAGATACATGGCCAGCGAGCCGATGTAGGGGCCGAACGCCTTCACGTTGCCCTTTCCCATCATGGACTCGACCGTGCCGTCCACCCATTCGATGAGCCAGAGGGCGGTGAAGACGATGCCCTTGGGCTTCTCGTAGGGGTCGGCCTTCTTGATCCTGCTGCCGGCAAAGACGCAGAACGCGCACAGCAGCGCCGTGATGATGATGATCGACGGGACTTCCTTCTGGACGACGAGCGTCATGCGGCAACCTCCTTCCGACCATACAGTATATAGGTCAGGATATGATTCAAGAAGAGCGGTGCGAAAACAGCAAGAATGTTGAAATACTGTGGCAGCTTGGCGGCTACGAACAGCGGCGCAGCGAGAACGGCCACGCGCAGAAGGAACAGCGCGGGAATGGCCGGGCTGCTGCTGCGACGGCCGGCCGCCGTCTCAAGCTGGACGGTTACCGAGCGGGTGAGGATGAGCAGGTAGATGGGGTAGAGGCCGATTCCCAGGATGAGGCCGTACGAGATCGTGCGATCGGCGGGCAGGGCGAGGATGGCAACCGCAAGCACGATGGCAAGCGAGATGCGGTAGACCTTGCGATGCTCCTCGATCATGCAGAGCCCTTCCAAACAGTGTTCGACAGAATGAGATTGTACGATACTCGCATGAATTATTGATTGTGTGGGGGAACAAAGAACACCCTTGAATGCTGTCAAATACCTCGAAGACGCATGAAGAGGCCGAAAAGGAACGGCCCCGCATCGCTGCGGGGGCCGTGGGTTTTCGAGCGTGTGCTCTCAGATGCCCGTTACTGCTCGCACTTGCTGAAGATCAGGTCGGGCTTGGCGATGACGTCGCCGGGGCGGCAGGAGAAGAGGATGTCCTCCTTGCCCGCGAAGCGCTCGATCTTCTTGACCTGGACGTCGTTGGCGAAGACGATCAGGTCGGCCATGTCGATCTCGCTCTGCTTGAGCTCGTTCTCGACGCCGATGGCGCCCTGGGTCTCGACCTTGACCTTGATGCCGCGCTTCTTGCACGCCTTCTTGATGGCGTCGGCCGCCATGTAGGTGTGGGCGATGCCGGTGGCGCAGCTGGTGACGCCGACGCAGACCTTGATCTCGGAAAGCTTCTTCATGGTTGCTACCTGCTCTTTCTCCCATGGCCATCCGGCCGGGTGGTACGTGGATGCGAATCGTTCGCATCCTTGTTTCCATCATGCCCTCAAACCGCTGGTTTCATAGCCTGAATTCGAAGAAGCGCGAGGAAATTGGGCAAACGGCGCTCATCCGTTGAGGACGTGCGCCTCGACGAAGTCGGCGACGCCGTCGTTGTCGTGATCGAACCGCGTCACGTAGCGCGCGGCGGCCTTGATGGCGGGGATGGCGTTCTCCACCGCGACGCCCACGCACACCTCGATCATCGAGAGGTCGTTCATGTCGTCGCCGAACGCCATGACCTGCTCGGGGTCGGTGCCGGTCATCTCGCACCACTTGAGCAGCGCATAGCCCTTGCCGGCGTCGGGGTGGCAGAACTCGAACATGGTGGGCTGGGTGCGCAGGGTGATGAACCGGTCGCTGGGGTGATCGTTCCAATACGCCTCGACCTCGTCCATGCGGTCGGCAGGCACGCGGTACATGATCTTGGGGTTGTCGTCGGCATAGAACTCGCTGAGGTCGCCGGCGATGCGCGGCGTGCGGCCCGCGCGCGCGGCGGAGCCCAGGTACCTGTCGTCCTCGAAGCCCACGAGCAGCGTGCCCGGGATGTAGAACTGCGGGTTGGCGAACGGGAAGAGCTCGGACATCTGCTTGACGATGTATTCCAGGACGTCCTTGCCGAGGATGTGGTACGTGAACATGCGGTCGCCGTCGCGCATCCACAGCTCGCTGCCGTTGTAGCCGATCATGACGTCGGGCTGCTCGGGCAGGCCCCAGCGCTCGCAGAAGCGCAGCGAGTCCTCGACGGGACGGCCGCTCGCGATGCCGAAGAGGATGCCCTGCTCGCCGAGGCGCGCGACCATCGCCTTGGTGCGTTCGGAGAGCATGCGCTCCTTGTTGGCGAGGGTGTGGTCGGCGTCGCAGATGACAAGGCGTACGTTCTGGGGCATGGCGGTCTCCAAAGGTCGCGCTGGCATGGTATGGCTCCATTGTAGAACGGACGGCCCCGCGCGGGAGCCGTCCGTTGGAAAGAACGTCTGCTTTCCGCTCCCTTCTGGCTAGAGGGGCAGGCCCCCTTCGGCCTGCACGCCGGGGACGGCCGGTATGGTTGCGAAGCCCGCCTCGAGCTCCTCGTCGGTGGGGATGTGGTTCACCATGGTGCCGTTGTTGTACGCCTCGTAGGCGGTCATGTCGAAGTAGCCGGTGCCGGTGAGGCCGAAGAGGATGACCTTCTCCTCGCCGGTCTCCTTGCACGCGAGGGCCTCGTTGATGGCCTGGTAGATGGCGTGGCTGCTCTCGGGTGCGGGAAGGATGGTCTCGAGCTTGGCGAACTGCTCGGCCGCGGCGAACACATCGGTCTGCTTGACGGCCACGGCCTCGAGGAGCCCGTCGTGCTTGAGCTGGCTGAGGATGGGGCTCATGCCGTGGTAGCGCAGGCCGCCGGCGTGGTCGGGGCTGGGGATGAAGCCGTTGCCCAGCGTGTACATCTTGACAAGCGGGCAGGTCTGGCCGGTGTCGGCGAAGTCGTAGGCGAAGCGGCCGCGCGTGAGGCTCGGGCAGCTTGCGGGCTCAACGGCCACGAAGCGCGTATCGGGCTTGCTGCCCAGGATCTTGTCGCGCATGAACGGCGCGATGAGGCCGCCCAGGTTGGAGCCGCCGCCGGCGCAGCCGATCACGATGTCGGGGTATTCGCCGATCTGCTCGAGCGCGGTGTAGCTCTCGAGGCCGATGATGCTCTGATGCAGCAGCACCTGGTTGAGCACGCTTCCCAGCTGGTAGCGGCCGCGGTTCTCGGGCACATGCAGCGCACGCTCCACGGCCTCGGAGATGGCGGTGCCCAGCGACCCCGAGCGGTTGCGCTCGTCGGCGTACATCTTGCGGCCGATCTCGGTCTCCTGGCTGGGGGAGGGGGTCACGTTGGCGCCGAAGGTCTGCATCACGGAGCGGCGGAACGGCTTCTGCTCGTAGCTTGCGCGCACCATGAAGACGTCGCAGTCAAGGCCGTAATGCGCGGCGGCCTCGGAGAGCGCGGTGCCCCACTGGCCGGCGCCCGTCTCGGTGGTGATGGTGGTGAGGCCCTGCTCATGCGCATAGTAGGCCTGCGCGAGCGCGGAGTTGAGCTTGTGGCTGCCGCTGGTGTTGTTGCCCTCGAACTTGTAGTAGATGCGCGCGGGCGTGCCGAGCGCCTGCTCCAGGTTGTAGGCGCGGCACAGGGGAGACGGGCGGTACACCTTGTACATCTCGCGGATGCCCTCCGGGATGTCGATGTAGGCGGTGGTGTCGTCGAGCTCCTGGCGCACCAGTTCGTCGGCGAAGACGGGTGTGAGGTGCTCGAACTCGGCCACGATGCCGTTGGGCAGGCGCATGGGCTCGGGCTTGGTCACCATGTCGGCGCGCAGGTTGTAGTACTGGGTGGGGATCTGGTCTTCGGAGAGGTAGATGCGGTACGGGTTCTTCTCGGTCATGGTCGTGATCCTTTCTGCGGTCGTGCGATAGACGGGCATGTGCGTGCGCGCTCGCGTGCTAGCTGTGTGCCATGTGGGTTTTCTGATAAGGGAGAGATTCAGCCCCACGGCAAGAAAAAAGCCCCCGGATAACCGGAGACTCATCCTGCGCGCAACGGCAAAAGCCCCGATTGATCCGAGTTAGGCCTTGCCGAGCTGCCATCGACCAACGCAGCGCACGAGCGCAGCGCGAGAAAGCATGTTGGTGCTTGTGGTCATGGCGTTCCTTCCAAACGGATAGGGCTTGAAAGCAGTATTGCCGATAATCCGCTTGGTGGTCGAGTCAGTTAAGCGAACCGTAACAATCTCTCCCTGCTTGCAACGAAGCGCCTATAATCTAAAACCATATCAGACAGCAGATATTACATGGCGTTTCTCTCGCACCGATCAACGGACCATGAGTTCGCGGAATGGCTGCTCAAGAAGCTCGAGCGCTATCCCATCGGCAAGAAGATTCGCCAAAAATACGGCATCCGTCGCAAGCATGTCAAACCTATCTGCATCGATCGCTACGAGTTCGCTTCTAAGGACTTGCAGCAGGAGATGACCTCCAAGCTTGACGCTTCGGAGAAAATGATCTTGGTCTGTTCCAAAGCGAGTGCAGGCGTCTATAACCCTGCGTTTGACTGGGAGGCTGACCCTTCCCTCATCGAGGGCTGGACGCCCGAGGATTGGATGGCGAACGCCGAGCTCACGGGTTTTGTGGGCTTCGAGATTGCCTATATGATTAGCCAGGGGCGTGCAGACGACATCCTTGCCGTGATTGTGGATGGCGATCCGGTTGCCGGAGACTGCTTTCATCCCCTTGTGCGTGACTGGATGAAAAAGCAGGACATCTACTATGACTTCCGTGCCGGCGCAAAGACCGACCGGCATACGTTTCTCAAGCTCGTATCTGCAGTCCTTGGCATCCAGAACTTCAGCGAGATCTTCGACCATGACGCCAAGTGCAAGCGCCTCATCGGCGCAGGAATCGCGGCGCTTTCTGCCGCCGCCGTGGCTGCAGGCGTGTGGACGTGGGGTTACTTCCTTCCGCACGAGAAGCACTATGCGGACTACGTGCTGGTGAACGGTATTCCGCAGGGTATCGAGGAGCTTTCGGGCGATGAATACCGCGTGGCGAGCGACCATTATGTGATCACGACTACGCAAGCATCGCACCGTATTGTGCTCGAGCATGTGAACTCTGCGCTCACGCCCGTCGAAGAGGCGGTGAGCGCGCGCATCGACACCCCGATGGTTGCGGTCTACCAGTGCCGCTCCAACTGGAACCCTGATACGGTGGAGTTCCGCGATCGCAATGGCACCGTTCAGATCATCTACGCCTATGCTACCGACCTGGGATATGTGACTTTCCAGAAGAACGAATATACGAGCGCGCAGGTCTATCCCACTACGGAAACCGATGAAAGACGTCGCCGCGCTGCTTATCGGCAAGAAGGGCATGCGCCAGGCTATGATCGAGAAGACCGCTGCCCAGCTGGCCGAAAAAGAGATTCAGCCGGCAGAAAGCCTCCCTGTCCTGACCCTTCAATCTGCCCCAGGATGCGTGGTGGCGCGGCAGCTCGGCATCGTTTCGGGCGAGGGGACGGCGCGGACGGCAGCAGATGCGCGCGAGACCGCGCTGGAGAACCTGCGCACCGGTGCTGCAGAACGTGGGGCGAACGCGGTGCTCGGCGTCTCCCTTGACCATGTGCTGCTTGCAAGCGGGGAGTTCCTTGCTGTCGCCACGGGCACGGCGTCGATTGTGTCTCATACGTAAACGCGCATATATATTCCAAAAGTTTCCGTTATTATGCAAATCGACCCTTTAAAGCGGCACGAGAGGCCGGCAAGGAGACAGTGCGCCTTATGAGCATGGACCACATCAGCGGGAGGAATCGTCGTGAAGTGACGGACCTCCCGTTTTTCTGTGGCCATTTTGCCTCGAGCTAGGGCGTGCTGCCGCGATCAGGAAGCGGGTGATGCGCATGAACCTTCTCGTCGACGGCGGAAGGCACCCCGAAGCCCTCTTGGCTTTGGAGGACGGAACGGTATTCTTCGGCAGGTCAGCCGGAGCACAGGGCGAGACGTTCGGCGAGGTGGTCTTCAACACCTCGATGACGGGATACCAGGAGATCGTCTCGGACCCGTCCTATGCAGGGCAGATCGTGACGCTCACCTATCCTCAAGTGGGCAACTACGGCATCAACCGCAAGGACATGCAGTCGCGCACGCTTGCCCTGCGCGGCCTTGTGGTGCACGACATGTGCTATACCCCCAGCAACTGGCAGAGCGTGCAGACCCTGCCCGAGCTCTTGGAAGAGCGCGGCATCGTGGCCATCGAGGATGTGGATACGCGCGCGCTCACCCTGCGCATCCGCGAGGGAGGTGCCATGCGGGCGGCGATTTCTACGGTCGATCTCGACCCGGCGAGCCTGGTCGCACGCGTTCGAGCCTCGGAGCCGATCAGCGTGCATAACTTCGTGCCCGATGTCTCGACGCATGAAGCCTATACGGTGCCTGCGGCTTCGTCGCACCGCAATCTGCGTGTGGTGGCTTATGACTGCGGCGAGAAGGCGGGCATCGCGCAGCGCATGGCCCAGGCAGGCATCGAGGTCACGGTGGTGCCATGGGACACTCCTGCAGAAGAGACGCTTGCCGCCGAGCCCGATGGGGTGTTCTTCTCCAACGGCCCCGGAGATCCCGAGCAGGTGGATGCCACGCGGCAGGCAGCAGAGGAGCTGCTGGGAAAGGTCCCGGTCTTTGGCATCTGCCTGGGCAACCAGATCATCTCGCTGGCGGCGGGAGCCAAGGTGGAGAAGCTTCCCTATGGTCACCACGGCGGCAACGAGCCCGTGATGAACCTGCTCACGGGAAAGGTCGAGGTGACTGCCCAGAACCACAACTACGGCCCTGTCTTCGACACTTTCGGCCCGCTGGTGCCCGAGTTTTCGGGCGGGTATGCAGAGCACGTGCGCGACCTGCGGTTCTGGTCAGAACGGCATATCGCCCCGGTTGCCCTGAACGGGCGCTTCGGCCGCGTGCGACTGACCCATGTGAACCTGAACGACGGCACGCCCGAGGGCATCCAGTTCCTCGATATACCAGCGTTCTCGATGCAATACCACCCCGAGGCCAAGCCCGGTCCCAATGACTCCGCCTATATGTTCGAGAGCTTCGCGCGCCTGATGGAAGGACAGCGCGATTACCTTGCCATCGACGTCCGCGAAGGGAGGCACCTCTGATGCCCAAGCGCAACGACCTCAAGAAGATCCTGATCATCGGATCGGGTCCCATCGTGATCGGTCAGGCTTGCGAGTTTGACTATTCCGGAACCCAAGCGTGCAAGGCGCTCCGCAGCCTTGGATTCGAGGTGGTGCTGGTCAACTCCAACCCCGCGACCATCATGACCGACCCCGAGACCGCCGACCGCACCTACATCGAGCCCATCACCCCTGCAAGCGTGGCAAAGGTGATCGAGCGCGAGCGGCCCGATGCGCTGCTGCCCAACATGGGCGGCCAGACCGGGCTCAACTGCGCGGTGGCGCTGGCAAAGGAGGGTGTGCTCGAGCGCTATGGCGTGGAAGTGATCGGCTGCGACATCGCATCGATCGAGTGCGGCGAGGACCGAGAGCTCTTTGCCCAGGCCATGCGCGATATCGGCCTTTCGGTGGCGCGCTCCGGCGTGGCGCACTCGCTGGAAGAATGCGAAGCCATAGCCCAAGAGATAGGCTATCCCGTGGTGGTGCGTCCGGCGTTCACGCTGGGAGGCGCGGGCGGGGGCATGGCGCGCGACCATGCCGACCTGGTGCGGATCGCCTCCGAGGGGCTTGCCCTCTCCGCCAACTCCGAGGTGCTCGTGGAGCAGAGCCTCGAGGGCTGGAAAGAGATCGAGATGGAGGTTATGCGCGATACCTGCGGAAACGGCATCGTCGTGTGCTCCATCGAGAATCTGGACCCCATGGGCGTCCACACGGGCGACTCCATAACGGTGGCGCCGTGCCAGACCCTGAACGACTATGAGCTGCAGCGTTTGCGCGACTATTCGCTTGCCATCTTGGAGCGCGTGGGCGTGGCGTGCGGAGGATCCAACGTGCAGTTTGCCGTGAACCCTGTGGATGGCAGCGTCATCGTGATCGAGATGAACCCGCGCGTCAGCCGCTCGTCCGCGCTGGCAAGCAAGGCCACGGGCTTTCCCATCGCCAAGATGGCGGCGCTCTTGGCCGTTGGCCTTACCCTCGACGAGATCCAAAACGACATCACGGGCGCCACGCCCGCGTGCTTCGAGCCCTCGATCGACTATTGCGTGGTCAAGATCCCGCGGTTCGCGTTCGAGAAGTTCAAGGGCGCCGAGGACACGCTCACCACGCGGATGAAGGCGGTGGGCGAGGTCATGGCCATCGGCGCTACGTTCGAGGAAGCACTGCAGAAGGCCATGCGCTCGCTTGAGCAGGGCCATGCGGGCTTGGGCGCGGACGGAGCGGATTCCTTTGACGAGAAGCGCTTCGACGAGCTGGTACGCAGGCCCACGCCCGAACGGATCCTCTATGTGGCGGAGGCGCTGCGTCGCGGATGGACGGTGGAGCAGCTGGCCGAGGCGACGGGCATCGACGCTTGGTTCCTGTTCCGCATCGCGGACATCGTGGTGGCCGAGCGCGCCATCGCGGGCTTTGGCCTTTCGGGCATGACGCCCGAGCGCATGCTCGCAGCCAAACAGCTGGGATTCTCGGATGCGCAGATCGCCTACCTCACGGGCCAACGCGAGGAGGTGGTGCGCGCGCTGCGCGAGGTGCTGGGCGTGCGGCCGTTCGTGAAGACCGTCGATACCTGCGCGGGCGAGTTCCAGAGCAGGACCGCCTACCATTACCTTGCCTACGAGCGGGGAGGAGCGACCGAGCACGTGGAGGCAGGGAAGCCCCGTGTGGTGATCCTCTCGGCAGGTCCCAACCGCATCGGGCAGGGCATCGAGTTTGACTATTGCTGCGTGCATGCCGCCTATGCGCTCAAGGCGCGCGGCTTCGAGACCGTCATGGTCAACTGCAACCCCGAGACCGTCTCGACCGACTATGACACAAGCGACCGCCTGTACTTCGAGCCGCTGACCTTCGAGGACGTCATGAACATCATCGAGGTGGAACGGCCGACGGGCGTGATCGTCACGCTGGGAGGGCAGACCCCCATCAATCTGGCGAAGCGCCTCAAGGAGGCAGGCGTGCCCATCATGGGGACCCAGCCCGAGGCGATCGATCTTGCCGAGGACCGCGACCGGTTCGCGGCGCTGCTCGACCGGCTGGGCATCGCGTATCCGCCCAGCTCGACGGCAACGACGATTGCCGAGGCCAAAGAGGTCGCGCGCCGCGTGGGCTATCCCCTTATCGTGAGACCGAGCTATGTGCTGGGCGGCCGTGGCATGGCGATCGTCTATGACGGCTCCGATCTGGTGACCTACATGGCCGAAGCCGCGCTTGTATCGCCCGACCATCCGGTCTATCTGGACGCGTTCCTTGAGGACGCGGTGGAGCTTGACGTGGATGCCCTGGCCGATGGCGAGGGCTGCTATGTGGGCTCGGTGCTCGAGCATATCGAGGAATGCGGTATCCATTCGGGCGACTCCGCCTGCTGCTATCCGCCGTTCTCGCTCTCCGACGCGCTGGTTGCGCGCGTGTGCCAGATCACCCGCGAGCTTGCCCGCGAGGTGGGAATCAAGGGTTTCATGAATGTGCAGTTTGCCGTGCGCGACCAGCAGGTCTTCGTGATCGAGCTCAACCCGCGCGCAAGCCGCACGGTGCCGTTCTCGTCCAAGGCGACGGGCGTGCCGCTGGCAGCCTGCGCGGCGCGCATCATGGCGGGAGAGAAGCTTGGCGACCTTGATCTTCCCGCAGAGCTTGCCCCGACAGGCTTCTATGCGGTGAAGGAGGCCGTGATGCCGTGGTCGCGGTTCCCCGGCGCAGAGGTGGTGCTGGGCCCCGAGATGAAGTCGACCGGCGAGGTCATGGGGCTCGACACAACGTTTCCCAAGGCCTATGCCAAGACGCGCGAGGCAATCGAGTATGACGTGCCGCAGCAGGGCAACGTGTTCATATCGGTCTGCGACCGCGACAAGCGCTCCATCGCTCCGATCGCGCTCGCGCTGCAGGGCATGGGGTATGGCATCGTTGCCACACAGGGCACGGCCAAGGTGCTGCGGGCGGCGGGCATCGAGTGTGAGGTGGCAAAGCCTATCCGCGAGGGCAGCCCCAACGTGCTCGACCTGCTGGGTGAGGGGTCGGTGAGCTTCATTATCAACACGCCGCACGGCCACAGCTCGCGCGGGGACGGCTCGAAGATGCGCAGCGAGGCCGTGTGCCGCGGCATCGACTTGGCCACCACCATGAGCGGGGCGACCGCGCTTGTGCAGGCAATTTCGGCTCTGCGCAAAGGTGGTCTTGAGGTCTATGCCCTGCAGGACCTGTAGGCTCTTCCGGAAATCATACGGATGGGACGGAGGTCATCGTCTGATTTCCCTGCCATCGGGTTCATGAACCATGCAGCCGTCCGGAGTCCTTTGTGCATAGTTCTACGGAGTTGAGGAAGGGGTTCAACCCGCGTTGCGGGCAGTTATACTGTTCTCCAAGGCACCTGCTATCCAAGGAGAACCCATGAGGCTCGGCCTTCTCTATGGTGAAGACGTCGATGCGGCGTTTCTCAAGAAGCTCGATCGTGTGGATGAGGCCTGCTATGAGCCTCGCTATTGGGGAGAGCTCCAGAACACGGTCGATCGCTTCGCTAAGAATCCGCAGCAGTTCGTGTTCGTGATCGATCAAGATGCAGATGAGCTTGCGGGCTACCTGAACTTCTTTCCCTGTGAGCATGACCTCTATCTTGACAACCTCTATCGGTGCAACGAGATACGCGATGATGATATCCTTCCCGATGAGGTTGCCCCATGGCGCCATGACGAGAACCACGTTTTTATCATCTCGATTTGCGTTCATCCCGACTATCAGGGCGGCGAGGCCATCCGCCTTATGACCCAAGGCTTCATCTCCTATCTCAACCATCTTCAGGACGACCTTGGCTATCCCATCACCGACATCATGGGGACCACGGTCTCGCCGCATGGCATCAAGGCGCTCCGCAATCTCATGTTCCGGCAGCTCCGCACGCTTCCCGATGGCGATGTAGTGTGCATCTGCGAGGGCAAACGCCTCGAGGCGCTGCTTGCAGGCAACCTCTATTTCAAGACCTACCAAGACGATCTCTATCTGCTGATCCCCCTTGCTGAGCACGAGGATAACCTGCGGCTTGGCACACTCTTCTCGCCAGAAGGCGAAAGCGATGACGTTGTATGCAATGCGATGGTCGAGGGGCTTCGCGAGTTCATCGGGTACGAATGCTCCAATGAGGTGGCTACCCAGATCGAGTTCGCAAAGATGGGCGGGCTGGAGCTCCTGTACACCACCGACGATTATGAAGGACCCGCGTTCGACCCCCTGGCAACCGACGCCGCCCAAACTGCGGACGGGTATCGTTGGACATCTGCTGCGGAATATGCTCCTGACCAGCAGGGTCTTCCACAAGAGGTGGTGATGGGGGATGCCCGCTGCCATATGGTTCTGGCTGCGCATCGCCAGACGCACATGTTCGTGCTCGCAATCCTGCTTCCCGCGTTTCCCTTCTCCACCACCCAGATGGAGGACCAGCTCTCGTACGGCTATCTCAAGATCCGCGATCCAAAGGACCGTTCGCGCTATGTTCCCCTTATGGAGTACCTGCTCAAGCGCTATGGCCTGCATGCCTGCGGTCAGGCGAAGTGTGTGGATTACCTCTCGGCGCTGCCGTCCGATCCGCGCGAGCTCCAGGATATCCTTGCTGCCGAGGCTTACAACAACGTTGATCACGAGTATGGGCTCAGCAGCGCGCAGATCGAGGCCATGTGCCAGGACAACCGTGCGCAGTTCGACGATTACGAGGTGTACCTCTCGAGCAGGGCGATTGCCTATGTGACGCACCGGTGGTCCGATGCGCTCGAGGATCGTATTGACGATTTCTCCGATTATCTCTTTGTGGTCGTCATGACGCTCTTCCAGAACACCGCGCTTGCCAAGGTCAACCTCAAAGTGACGCGCATCCTTGAGAAGAGCGGGTCGGTGTCGCCTGCGCTCAAGCTCTCGATTGACCGCGAATACGGGCGTACGGTGCGCTTCTGGGAGATGCAGAACTTCAAATATCTTGCCACGCAGCTCGAGAGCTCATGCATCAAGGAGGCGTTCCTCAACCAAGAGCTCAAGGATGTCTACCAGGAGCACCAAGATTATCTGGAACACCTCGTCACAACCCAGACCGCTATCTCCGAGGGGCGCAACGCCCTTATCATCAACGTGCTCGCCACGATGCTTGCAGTGGTGCAGATCCAGCCCTTCCTGGTCGACCTCATGAAGTCGCTCTATGTGGCGCTGGGCATAGAGGCGGTGTATGCCGAGACCACCATCAACTTCGGCATGTTCGGAGGGCTTGCCTTCTTCATCCTGGTGCTCTGGATTGTCAATCGCCGCAACTCGCATGTGCAAAGGAGGCAGCTCTAGATGTTTTGCACCCCTTCCGGAGCTTCGCCGACGCATCGCGTCCGTTCCTTGGATCGCCTCTGGGGCAACCGACCGTTCTGGACGGCAGTCCTCCTTGTGCTTTTCGCGCTTCTCTCGGCTGCGAAGCCCGTCGTGCTGCATGATGGTGGGGCAGTGACGTGCTTCTCGCTGCTGTTCCTGTGGCTGGCGACGTATTTCTTCGGTTCTCGATATGGGGCAGCGGTGGGCATCGCATTCGGTCTGGTGCGCCTGTGGATTACCTGGGCCACGGGGGAATACATCAACTTTGTGCCGGGTGCGCTTGTTTTGGAATATCCGCTTGCCTGCGCCATGTTCGCATTGGGCGGCCTCGTGAGTCCATCTGAAGGCGAGAAGGACGCACAGCCGGAGTCTGATGCGCATGTGGGGCATGCCAGGCAGCTCAGGCTGGGGTATCTGGTTGGTGTGCTGGCGATGGGGGCGTGCTATGTGGTCTCCGCGGTGATGTTCTATCCGCCCGACCGCGAAGGTTTTATTGCGAACCTGCTGTTCTGCATTTCCTACGATATGAGCTATCTTCTGGCCGAGGCAGCGCTGACGCTTGCTGTGCTTGCTGTTCCGCAGGTGGTGGATGCAATCTTGTTCGTGCGCGGCGTCGCCACGCAATCGCGCGAGGATCCCACGCTCAGCCATTTCTGATTTCCCGAGAATGGCGCTCCGCTCGTGATGACCGCCGCTCCCGCGCGCTATACTTGCCCTGTTGCAATCCACGACCGCAAGGAGACACGCATGGACTTCACTTCCAACCACCGTCCCGACGATATGGCCCGCATCAACACCCCCGAGCTCGCCCAGGCCTTCATCGACGAGGCCGTCGCGTACACGCGCGAGCAGGTGGGCGACGGCAAGGTCCTCCTCGCCCTCTCCGGCGGCGTGGACTCTTCCGTTGTGGCCGCCCTCCTGATCAAGGCCCTCGGCAAGCAGCTCGTGTGCGTGCACGTGAACCACGGCCTCATGCGCAAGGGCGAGTCCGAGCAGGTCATCGAGGTCTTCCGCAACCAGATGGGCGCCGAGCTCATCTACGTCGACGCCACCGACCGCTTCCTCGACCTGCTTGCCGGCGTCGCCGATCCCGAGGCCAAGCGCCATATCATCGGCGAGGAGTTCATCAAGGTCTTCGACGAGGAGGCTGCCAAGCTCGAGGGCATCGGCTTCCTCGGCCAGGGCACCATCTATCCCGACATCCTCGAGTCCGAAGCCGGCGTCAAGGCGCACCACAACGTGGGCGGCCTGCCCGCAGAGCTCAACTGGGAGCTCGTCGAGCCCGTGAAACTGCTCTTCAAGGACGAGGTCCGCGTGGTGGGCAAGCAGCTCGGCCTGCCCGACAACATGGTGTACCGTCAGCCGTTCCCTGGCCCCGGCTTGGGCGTTCGCTGCACCGGCGCCATCACCCGCGACCGTCTCGCAGCGCTGCGTGAGGCAGACGCCATCGTGCGCGAGGAGATTGACGCGGCAGGTCTCGACATCTGGCAGTACTTCTGCGTGGTGCCCGACTACCGCGCTACCGGCGTGCGCGACGGCAAGCGTGCCTTCGAGTGGCCCTGCATCATCCGCTGCATCAACACGGTCGACGTCATGACGGCCGAGGTGCCCGAGCTCGACTGGGCGCTCCTCAAGAAGATGACCAAGCGCATCCTCGACGAGGTGCCGGGCATCTGCCGTGTGGCCTACGAGCTCTCCCCGAAGCCTATCGCTACGGTCGAGTGGGAATAAGACCGCTACAAAATTGTGCGATTCTCCAGGTGCTCCGGACGTGGTTCCGGGGCGCCTTTTTGGTGCGTCTTGGGGACTCGAGTACCTGCAAGCCACTGGCGATGGTGGGTCTCGGATAGGAGGCAATTAGGTAACAACAGGCACTGCTACCTGCCCATCGCTGCGCACGGATGCCTATAGCCGCCAAGAATCGAACAGTTATGTACGAACGGGGCGGACGCGATAGTATGCAGCGGCCTTGGCAGACATTGGCGGTATTGGCCAGTGGTTGCACTGAAGAGGAGCCGTTCGTGATGACGTCAAAACGACGTCACGGACAGAGTGTGGACGTCACGGCGTAATCGTTGCTGTCATGAGCGGGCTGTTCCCTAGCCCCCTGAGAATCTGAGAATAGTGTCAGTGCCTAAGAGGGTAATGCGAATGTAGAAGCAGATGGCTGCACGCAGTGGGAGTGTATAGTGTCGCGAGTCACTGGTATCCTTATCAAAGGTGTCGTTGCAAGGAGCGTCCTGTGAGCGTGTTGACGAGTGTCGAGATATGTGCGGGAGCGGGCGGCCAGGCCCTTGGACTCGCCATGGCAGGCTTCAGGCACACTGCGCTCGTTGAGTTCGAGAAGGACTACTGCGAGACGTTACGTACCAATCGCCCTGATTGGAATGTCATTTGCTGCGACGTCCACGACTTTGATGGAACCCCCTATAAGGGAGTTGATTTGCTGGCGGGTGGCGTACCCTGTCCGCCATTTTCTGTCGCCGGCAAACAGCTGGGCAAGGATGACGAGAGAGACCTCTTTCCCGAGGCGATGCGCCTCCTTCGGGAGATACGCCCGCGCGCTGTAATGCTCGAAAACGTCCGGGGATTCCTCGACCCTCGGTTCGATGAGTATCGTGAGGGGATTCTAGATGAGATTCGCTCATGTGGCTATAAGGCACAGATAAAGCTGCTTCAGGCTTCCGATTTTGGTGTTCCCCAGCTACGTCCGCGCGTCGTTATAGTCGGCATCAGGGACGACGAACCCGGAAGCTTCTCCTTTCCCTCCCCATCTGACGTGCCTGCTCCAACGGTGGGAGAGGCAATCGGAGACTTGATGGGAGCCAATGGTTGGGAGGGTGCGAGCGCCTGGACAGCTGGAGCGAACAAGATTGCCCCGACCTTAGTTGGCGGCTCAAAGAAGCATGGAGGCCCCGATCTTGGGCCCGTTCGTGCCAGGAAGGCATGGGCAGAGCTTGGAGTCGACGGGCGCGGAGTGGCGAACGAGGCTCCCGAACCGGGCTTCGAGGGCATGCCGCGGTTAACTAGCCGTATGATGGCGCGCATTCAAGGCTTTCCTGATGACTGGTCTTTCGGCAGATGGAAGACCGCTGCCTGCAGGATGATAGGAAATGCGTTCCCACCGCCGGTTGCAAGGGCGGTTGGCGAGAAGATCAAGGAGTGCCTCGAGTATGGAAGCCCTGATAACTAGCGCAAGGAAAGAGTTCCATCGAGATCTGTTTGAGCTGGGTATTCTGACTAGGTCCGACGCGGGCGTGCTGTCCAATGCTGACAGGAGTAGTGCTCTTTCTAAGACAATTGCGGCTGCTGTTGCTGACCAGCTCGTTGACGAGGGTGGCTACGTCTTCAATACGCTAGAGAAGCTATCTGGTCAGACGCTGGGCAAGGAGTTCGAGAGGGCCGTCATGAGGTTTGTGGAGAGGACCTTCCCGCAGCTTCAGAATCTGCGTCCGGGCTATTGGACCGTTGTGCAGCTTGGGAACAACGCACGGCTCAAGACAAGCGATTTTGCCCAGTATGAGCACCTTGCGTACCTCAATGAGCTCACCAAGGCCAACCACGAGCTCAAGGCTTCTCTGGGGAATGACTACGTAGTTGCTCCGGACGTCGTTGTATATCGCGGCCTATGCAACGACGAGGAGATAAACGCAGAACGTGAGATTGTCGACGAAGACTACGCAACTCGTGCTGACTTGAGGTGGATGGACGATGGGAGAAAGCCCATCCTCCACGCTAGCATCTCTGCGAAGTTCACTATGCGTAGTGACCGCGCTCAGAACAGCAGGACCGAGGCGCTTGGACTAATCAGGAATCGCAAGGGCCACCTCCCACACATCGTCGTGGTCACCGCCGAGCCAATGCCGAACAGGATAGCGTCTCTTGCCCTGGGTACTGGTGACATTGATTGTGTGTACCACTTTGCTCTTCCCGAGCTCGTTCGTGCGGTGGAGGAGAGCAAGTCGGAGATAGCGATGGAGACGCTCGACACGCTCATCTTGGGCAAGCGTCTGAAGGATATATCGGATCTTCCGCTTGATCTTGCTGTATAGGTCTATGTCGTTTGCTCTATAGCTCCCTGCCTCTGCTCGGTGTGCTCTGCTCGTGGTGGCGCTGGTGGGAGCCGTCATCATATACCCTTCGCTTGCCGTCGTCATGGCCGGGGTTGGGCCTGCGGACCACCGTTGGCTTCGGGGCCGTCTGGGGCAGCAGCCCGTAACGCTCGCAGGACTCTCGGAGCGCCTCGAGGCGCGCCGCCTGCGAGCCGTCCCTCGAGCGCGAGATGACCCTGTCCATCTCGGCGAGGCTCCTGACGTTGTTGCGCGACACGAAGCCGACCGCTCGGGCGAGCTCACCAAGCTCCTCGAGGTCGCGGACCTCTATCGCGCCGTTCGCCAGCCTGACGATCCTCTCGGCGGCCTTGGGCGAGGCGCTCCGCATCGCCGTCCGCATCGCGGAGCTGACGCCGCTCCTCGTGTACGCGGAGCCCATCCTGGTGCCGGTGACCCTGCGGGTGGGCGTGTCGGCGAGCGAATACACCCAGTCACCCTCGCGCGACCTCGAGGGCTCCACGACGACGCCCATCCTCCCCAGCAGTGCCACGAAGTCACGCTCGGTGCGTGCCGTCCCTCTCGCGACTGCGACCCTCTCGCGGATGTCGGCCACCCATGAGTACTCGCCCTTCGCCATGATCTCGCGCTCGGCCCTGCCGACCCGCCTCCTCTGCCAGGGGACCGACTCGTGGTCTGCGAGGGCGCTGAGGCCGTGCTCGGCAGATATGCGCTGCAGGGCCCGCTTGAGGGCCCTCGGGTCGGGGTCGCGCAGGCGCCCCCCGGTCTCGAGGTTGGTGTTGTTGACGACGACGTGGGCGTGGAGGACGTGCCCCTCGTTGTCGTCGTGGTAGACGACGGCCACCTCGTGCTCGGGGAAGCACTCCCTCACCCATGACATGGTGACATACCGGAGCGCTGTGAGGCCCGCTGCGTCCCTCGGGTCGGGCGAGACGATGTAGTGCTTGTAGGTGCGGGCCCTCCTGTCTCCCCAGGGGGCGTCGTTTCCGAACTCGGCGCGCGTCGCGTCCATGACGGACGCCCAGTCGAACTTGTCGTAGGAGGGGAGGGGGCCGTCGGACGGCAGCTCGGGGGCGTCGAGGTTGAGGAAGTCGCGCGCGAAGGCGCGTCCGTCGTGCTCGAGGTAGGCCTGCGCCTTCGCGAGGCCGGTGTGCCCCGATATAGGCTTGAGGATCGGCAACCCTACCACCCCCTCACGATTGGGCTGCCCATGATGGAGGCCTCCGCCTCTCGGACCTCCGAGACCCCGGCGAGGGTGGCTGCCTGCAGCCGGCCCGCCTCCTCCATGGCCTCGAGGAGGTCGAGCTCGTCGACGCCGTGCTCGCGCACGGCCTTCGCGATTGCGTTGAGGGAGCGGGTCGACTGGTTGAGCAGCGTGCCGAGCCCGCGCACGCAGCGCACGTGCCTGGCGTAGCTCGTGCGGTCGAGCACGATGACGGGCATGCCGCCGCCCGCTCTCGCCGCTGTGTCCGACGCGACGATCATCTGCCTCACAGCCTCCGAGGGCGTCGAGATCGACGCCTCGCAGAGCCGTCCCAGCGCGGCCGCCTCGCCGTCGCTGAGCATCACGTGAAGGTGCCTCTGCCTTCTCCTCGTCATCACATGTCCTTTCCTAGGGGCGCGGGGCCTCCCCCGCATGGTCTTGGCGCCGCCGACGGGCGCGCCGGTGGCTGCAACCTGAGTGTGAACACAGGTTGGGCAGCTCGCTACACGCCCTCAGAAGCCGGGCAGCAGCTGCTGTTCGGGCGGGGCAGGACGCTCCGACGGTGACACCTGTGAAGGCAGTGAAGGCAGAGGAGTGGCGCCTGGCGTGCCTTCACAGCCTTCACCGCCTTCACGCGAGAGGGTGATGACGTTGCCGCCGCGGGTGTGCTCCCTCCTGACGGAGACGCCCCTCTCGCCGAGGAAGCCCGAGTGCTGCGCGACCCTCTTACCGAGAACGGCGGGGCTCACCCCCACGACCCCGACGGCCTCCGCGAGCGCAGATGCCGTGCCCGACCAGCGCTCGGCGGAGAGGGCGAACGCGAGGACTGCGACCACGCACTCGGGCACCTCGCGCTCCTCGATCTCCTCCTGCGAGACGCGTCCGACGAGCTCCCACCTGCATGACTGGAACCTGAGCCTCAGCTCCTGGTGCTCCACGTCGCGCCCGGTCGCGACGAGCGTCGCGAAGGACGACCCGCGCGAGGAGCGCTCGAGCACCATCGTGGAGTCCGCGCTGCCGGTGATGCCGGTCGTGCCGGAGACGCGGTTGAGCACGTCGGCGTCGCCCATCTTTCGCGTGTGATGGACGGCGACGATGGCGATGCCGCGCGAGTCGGCGAGCGACTTGAGCTCGCCCAGGTCTCCGTAGTCGGCGGCGTAGGAGCTGTCTGCCCTCGGGGGGCGAACGCGCTGGAGCGTGTCGATGATGACGAGGCCGACGCGCGGGTGCTCGTCGCAGAAGCTGCCGACCTGCCCGACGAGGCCCTCAGCCATCGAGCAGGCCGACACCACCACCCACACCTCCTCGCCGAGCTCGTCGGTGAGCGCCCAGAGCCTGCGCTGCACGCGGGCGTGGGTGTCCTCGAGGCAGAGGTAGAGCACCTCGCAGGGCGAGGTGGCCATCTCCCACATGGGCTCTCCGAGCGACACGTGCACGGCGAGGTCGAGCGCGAGCCAGCTCTTCCCGACCTTCGGCGCGCCGGCAAGTATGTGGAGCCCCGCAGCGATCAGGCCCTCGACGACCCACCTTGGCTCCTCGGCGGGCTGCTGCATGAGCCAGCTCGCGGCCACGGCGTCGAGGCCGCCCGTCACGACCGCTCCATCTCGACGATCACCGCGCGCTCGTCCTCGCTGTCGCTGTCCGCGGGCTCTTGACCGAGGGCGGCGAAGGCATCGGCGATCGTGGCGATGGAAGCCCTGAGGTCGGCTGGGATATCGCCAGCCCGCTCGACGCGCCTGAGCTCGGCGTATATGCGATCCATGCGCCTCGCGAGCGCCTGCTGCACGCGGGCGTTCGGCTTTACGATCACGCTCCGCTCCGTGAGCCTGCTCACGATGTAGTCCTGCTTGGTCATGCCGGAGATCGCGACGAGCTCGTCTATCTCGGCGTTCTGCTCGCGCGTCACGCGGAACCCAATGGTGACGGGGCGGACGCGGCCCGCGCCGTCTGGCGCCTTGGCCCTCATCGGCCGCCTCCCTCATCCTCGAGAGCGGCGGCCATCTGCGCCTGGCTGCTGGGCAGCAGGTGTGCGTAGCGGTAGGTGATGTCGATGGACTCGTGGCCCATGCGCTGTGCGATCGCGAGCACGTTGAAGCCCTTCTCTATGAGGAGCGAGACGTGGCTGTGGCGCAGGTCGTGCACCCGGATCCTCTTCACCCCGGCGAGCGCTGACCCGCGCCTCATCTCCCGGTAGAGGTAGCCCTTGTCCATCTTGAAGATCCGCTCCTTCTTGCCGATACCCTCCTGGGACACGTAGTCCCGCAGCTCGTCGGAGAGGAAGCGGGGCATGTCGACGACGCGCCTGGAGCGCTCGGTCTTGGGAGGGCCCACGACGTCCTCGCGATGCAGGCGCTGGTAGGTCTTCGTGACGGTCACCCTGCTGCGGGCGAGGTCGATGTCCGAGGGGGTGAGCGCGAGCATCTCTCCCTCGCGAAGGCCCGTCCAGAAGAGCACCTCGAAGGCGAGCCACGCGTCGGGCTTGTCCATGATCGCCTCGGAGAAGCGCAGGTACTCGTCCTTCGACCAGAACTGCATCTCCTCCGAGCTCTTCCTCCCGATGTGCCCCGCCGCCAGGACGGGGTTGCGCGCGAGGCCGTAGTAGCGAACCGCGTGGTTGAGGATCGCAGAGAGCTGCGTCTCGACGGTGCGCAGGTAGGTGGGGGAGTAGGGGGCGCCCGACGGGTCCCTGTGCGAGGAGAGCTCGTTCTGCCAGGAGATGACGTCTGCAGGGGTTATCTCGCACACGGGCGTGTCCCCGAAGAAGGGCAGGATCTTGTCGCGGACGATGGTCTCCTTGGTGAGCCAGGTGCTCTCGCGCACGCGCGGCTTTCGGTCCTGCGCGTAGACCTCCCAGAAGCTTGCGAGGGTCATCGTGAGCGAGCCCTCGTGCAGGGCGACGAAGTCTCGCTCCCACGCCTGCGCCTCCCGCTTGGTGGCGAACCCGCGCTTGGTGGTGCGGTGGCGCCTCCCGTGCGAGTCGTGGTAGGAGGCCTGGACGTACCAGGTGCCTCGCCCCTCGTCCCTATAGACGCTCATCGCCTGCTCCGTCCAGGCCGTAGCGGCGCAGGAAGTAGCCCCTGCTCACCTTGCCGGGCACCGTGAGCGTGCCCAGCTCCTCGAGCTCGGCGTTGAGCCTGCGGATCAGCTTGTACGCGTGTGACCTCGACACCCTCAGCGCCTCGGCCACCTCGTCGGGCGTCATCACCCTCGTGTCCCTCGTGGCATCTTCCATCTTCCGCTCGCCTCCCATGGTCGAACAAATTTGTGCGGTCATGGCGTATCGTAATCGAACAAAAATGTGCGGTCAAGCGTCTTTGACAAAAAAGTTCGATTGGCCGTATCCTGTGAGGCATGCCGTGCCGATGGAAAAGGGGAGTGCCGCATGGATGTCGGGTACAAGCTCTACGAGCTGCGCAGGTCGCGCGGCCTCACGCAGGCCGAGCTGGGGAGGCGCGTCGGCGTCTCCGAGGCCGCCATACGCGCCTACGAGACGGGCAAGCGGAGACCGAAGCAGGCCCACCTCGAGAGGATCGCGGATGCGCTCGGGGTGAGGCCGGAGGCCATCGCCGACTACGGCATCGATGACGTGGACGAGGCCATCCACCTGCTGTTCCGCCTGGGGGAGGACTGGAAGCTCCGCCCCGTCGAGGTGGTGGACGGGCACTACTTCCTCGAGTCGCACGACCAGGACATATTCAACGCCGTCAAGGCTTGGGGCGAGATGCGCAAGAGGCTCGAGTCCGGGGAGATCACCGAGCTCGAGTACGTCACCTGGCGGGACGGCTACACGGCGAAGAAGCGGGTGGGTTAGCCATCCCTTCCCTATGCCCTGGATGTCCTGAACTTGGGATAGCCACCGTATATGCCGTTGACGTAGTTAGTCAGGAGGTCTGAGTCGTGTCGGGCTTTGTCCTGCTTGCCAAGGCTGATTATTGTCGAACCCTCCTCGGTGTCCTTCTGGCAGATCCACATCTCGTCCCTGCGAAGGGTGTCCTGCTGCATCAGGGCGAGGTCGTGCGTGGTGAAGATGAGCTGATGGCGGCTCGTTTCGTTGCACGATTCTATGAAGCTCCTGACGAGGTCGTTTGTCAGGGCAGTATGGAAGCTCCTGCTCATCTCGTCAATGATGTAGACGCGTTCGGCGTCATCAGGGCTCGAGGGCTCTGCTGCGAGGTCGAAGAAGAGGGGGAGTAGTTCAACTAGGCGCTGCGTGCCTGTTGACTCACTTGAGAGCTCGAAGGTTTCAAACTGTCCGTCAACCCTTTTGTGCAGCAACCGGACTTTCTTAAACTGGGGCTCTGTCCCCGGGTTGATTTCGGAGATGTATATTTCCGGACCCCCTGCGTTGGGGTTGTCAATGCGAAGCTGTAGCGCTCCCGAGTTGGCGATGGGCACTGTTCTTATCAGGTCATCGAGAACCTGCGGGGGGATGGGGATGGCGCCCTTGTCCACAGGAGTAAGAGAAAGCCTGTCCGCACCGGTGTTGTAGCGGTAAAGCCGCTCGTTGATGAAATCTTGGAAGTCGTCCCTGAGGAGCATGCCCGAATAGGGCTCTCCATGGGCGTCGATCCCCTCGATGCGGAGGGTCTTGTCGAACCAGTCGAAGGCCGGTCTGAACTCGTTGGCGTTCTGGGCTACGGCGTTGTAGAGGAAAAGCTGGTTGGGTCGCGTTCCCTGGGCGATGAAGTTGAATCGATCGTCTGTGTAGCCCTTTCCGAACCTCACGCTCATCGCGTCTCGGTCGAAGATGATATCGTACGTGCGGGTCCTCCTGACGGAGAGCGTCTCCTTCTCTACGAAGGCCCTCGAGAGGATGACGTCGTAGCGATAGATGAGGTTGCTACGAAGAAACTCGACGATGAAGCGCGAGGGCTTCCTGAAGAGGGCGGGGTCGAGGCGGTATCCCTCAACGGGGATCGCCTGATCAACTTGCAGTCCGAGGACAACGAGCCTCTTGAGCAAGCTAAGGGCCTCCATTATGGTCGTCTTTCCCGAGGCGTTTGCGCCATAAACCGCGGCTACTGGCAGGACCTTGCGCGAGTTGTACATTGCTGGAAGCTTGGCTAGGGTGCTCGAGTCCTTGCGCTCCTTGGTGCCCATCATGGTGAAGAGCGTTTCGTTCTTGAATGACTTCCAGTTTTGGACCGTAAGTGAGACGAGCATGGCGACCTCCGAATACGTATGGGCGAGAGGATGAGTTTCGCTTGGATATCATCATCGTCAGACGACAATATATGCTATCTGAGGCATTGATGTCAAAGATTTGAAGGAATTGACACAGAAAATAAGACAGAGCTTGACTGTGTCTCTAGCACCAGCTATGGTGGTAAGCGGCCCAAACCACAGCCAATCGAGATTGGAGGAAAAGGCGTAGAGAGGGCCAGTGAAAACAGATGGCCGCAACCTGCGGGCACAGGGTGCGGCCTCGGCCATGGATCCGACGGGGATCTTTGACGTGCTACCCATTGTAAGCGGGAGGGTCTCCTCCCGCAAGGGTTGCCTCGTTGGCTCCTGGGCCGAAAGACCCAATCTCCTCGTCGTGAGGGGAGAAAGGAGCCATCATGGCCCCACACATTTTTGAGCCACCGCCAGGGTGTCCTGGGGGTGGCAGCGCTGGGACATCCCGGCGACGCAAACCGAAGCCAGGCGTCATCGACGACGGGTTCCATCCGGAGCTCGTGGAAGGCGCCGAGTTCGATGGCGCCCTCAAGATTCCCATCGTGCCAGCACCGAAGCGCATCATCGTTCCCACTGGCTTGGTGCCGTGGAGCAAGATTCCTTACGCGAAGGGTCCGGGCGACTTCGGATGCTTCTACGAGAAGGACCTTGAGTTCCGTGAGGTTCTTCTCGATATCGACGGCAAGAGGGAGGTCCTGGACTCACGCCCTGGGTGGATTACGCCTGACGCGTCGCTCTACCGGAACATGCCGCCTGTCCTCCAGGCCGCGAACGTGTACATGAACCGCGCGGTGGGCTACCGGATGAGCCGTCTCGGCTACTACGTCATCGTGAACGTCCGTTGGGGCGACGAGACCACGTACACAGATGTGTTGTACCCGGAGCCGGTCGCCTTCCTTGGCGCGCCGAAGGACAGCATCGTCTCCATCGGCACCTACGGCTGCTCGAAGATCCGCAGGGACAAGCGCTACCTGCGCGAGGGTCTCGAGGCGATGCTCGACTACCTGACACCCCAGGTCGTGCTCGTCTATGGCGCTATGCCCAGCTACGTGTTCGATGGCTTGAAGTCGCGGACCGAGTTCGTTGGCTTCCCGGACTGGACGACTCGCATGAAGGGGAGGGGGTAGCCATGGGCAGCGGAGATAATGGTCCGTACGGCATTGGCGATACGGTTGGTGGCGGCTCACCTCACTCGTTTGGCGACAATGAGACCAAGCTGATTGATGAGTTCGGCATCGACGACGAGGGACTCTTCGGGCATGAGGGTCACAGCGCTGGCGTCAGGCAGATTGACAGCGACGACCCGCTTGGCACCGCTGACCAGTTTGCCGAAGTTGCGGCCCAAGGCGGTACAATCGTCCACGAGCTCCCGAACGGGGGATGGGTGGCTCAGCTCGAGGACGGCTCCTACGTCACCTTCCGTCCCGACTCATCGAGCGGAAGTCCGGCAGTAACCCTGAACCTCGTTGACAGCACACAGGTGCAGTCACAAAAGATTCACTTTGAGGAGGAGTGATATGACCAACAAGACCCTCACCGCAGACGAGCTGGATGTGCTCCGGACGGGCGTAGGTGAGACTATCGACTCGTTTGAAGGCAATCCCCTCGGACCGGGCGACTACTACGGTGCGATCAGGATCAACTTCGCCAACACCTCTGTGGACATTTCGGACTTCTTCGAATCAGCCGATGTCTCCTTCGAAGCGGGTATGGGTTTGGAGGAGGTTGGCACGATGCGGGTAAAGCGCGCCACAGGACCTCTTGACCTGGGCGACTTGGTTAGTGGTCCCGAGAACAAGTCAATCGTTGTGGATTCGACTGTCCTCTCCGTCGAGGTGGTGAACGATACCGTCGAGATGATGCGCGACGATGAGGTCACCAACACTTTCGCGTTCACGCAGGCCGTCATCTTCCATCTCGAGAAGGGTGACCTCGTCATCGATCGCAACGTCTGGTTCGAGGTCTTCCTCAGCGCGTGCGTTACCGGCGATGCGCGCAAGTTCATCCGGGACACCGAAAAGGACTGGAACAGGGGGGCCGGCAAGTACCATGCTGTGGTCAAGAGGGAGTTTGTCCTGTTAGATTAGCTATCCTTACCAGCGCAAACACAATCGGGTGACGTCATGACGTCGCCCGACTCGAAGTGAGGCGACGTCACGGGTGCGGAAAAGGTGCCCGTGACGTCGCTTTGACGTCCGCAGAGGGGATAGCCAGAACCACGACGGGCAGCGTGGATACGAGATGGCGCTTCGAGCCGCCTCAAACCACAACGGCCACGTTTCTCTGATTGAGTGGGAATGATTCGAGCCTCAAATCAGTCTTTCACACTCTAACCCAGAAAGCAATAAACCCACAGGTCAGAAGTGGTGTGTTCGAGAAATCGGCACACCTCTTCACTTCACTAGAAAACGCTCCTTTCGGGATTATTCGTACCTGAATTCGTACCACCTCAGCGCCACCATTCAGGGTGCTGGGCATAGGAAGGAGATTCAAGCCATGATTAGCAAAGCTAAGATGACCGAACTCAGCCAGACCGAGAACATGGCGTACTTCCGCGCGGATCTTTGCGTGTACTCGCCAGAGAGTTACACGCTTAAGGAAAAGAGGGACATCTGCAACGACATGATCTCCACCAGCAAGGCTGTCCTCGATGCCATGCGCGAGGACTTCGATCAGTTCTGCCCTGGATGCCCGAGCCAAGCTCCTTGACATGCTCTGCGCCTCTGGCGTCGAGAGCCCCGAGTGGTGGTGGGATGCTTCGAGCGCTAAGCGAACGTGCCCTCTGGCACTTTTAAAGCGAGAGGGCGCGGGCGTTCTAGCCCGCGCTCGCATTGGCAAAGCTCAAATTCGTGGGCGACGGAGACCCGCTCTACCGAGAGCTCACACCTCCGGCCTAGCCAGAACCCATAGATGCCCGGAGGGCCGCTTGTAGCACCTGAACTGCCTCCCATTTCTTGGACACGAGAAATGGGAGGTTCGTCTTTATGCCTGATGACTTGCGGTTAAAACACGATGCCGACTCCAGAAGGGAGGCGGCTAGGTTGTTCGAGATGGGATA
>Ga0256404_1003086_pt1 | contig 35028 bp, 44 predicted proteins | sample RumenRJG_01DNA_FD_185990 | JGI IMG/M metagenome (GOLD analysis project Ga0256404, IMG submission 185990) | Bovine rumen microbial communities from Lethbridge, Alberta, Canada - RJG_01 | ecosystem: Host-associated > Mammals > Digestive system > Stomach > Rumen | place: Canada: Alberta | collected... | reverse complement strand
AGTCTATCTTTTCTTGTTCCATGACCGCAAAGGTAAGCAAAAAAAATAGTTTTAGCACGCTATCATATCAAGTTCTTTGGTTAGGCAGCGGCATCCGCCTGCCACGGACAATCCCCCTTGGGCCAATATCTATGCTACCTTTGCATCGTAATTAATAAAACAATAAAAAAGATTTTAGATTATGGACGCAGCTAAGCAAGTTTTTGATTTCATGGATAATGCCAGAGTCTTTTTTCTGGCAACAGTTGAAGGCGACCAGCCACGTGTAAGAGTCTATGGTGCCTCCTTGTATTTCGAGAATAGCCTTTACATTATGGCAATGAACCACACCAATGCCATCGACCAGTTGAAGGCTAATCCTAAGGCAGAGATAGCAGCATTCAAGGGAAAGCAGCTTCGCCTTACCTGCAAGCTCGTTGAGGACAAGCGCCAGGAGGTTAAAGATGCTATGGTTGCTAAGATGCCTTCGCTTAAAGCCATGGGAGGGGATAACTACGAAAATTGCATCATGCTGAAAGTCACTGAGGCAACAGCCACAATCTCTGACCTTGCAGGTCATAGCGACACATACACGTTTTAAGTAAGCAGAACCTCGAAGTAGAAAGAACAACAAAGATGGCAAATTACGATTTCTTCACAATCTTTGTGGGCTGCGGTCATGGATGTGATCTTGCAGCACGTGTTTTAGCAAGGGCTGGCAAGCACGTTGCCGCCGTTGAGCGTGACCTTTGGATGGGTACCTGTACAAACTATGGCTGTAATGCCAAGATTCTACTTGACGGACCGTTTGAGCTGACAACGGCAATGGAAAATTACCGTCAGTTGGGAATCTTCGACAAGGTGCCACAGGTGAACTGGGAAAAACTCATGCAGTATAAGATTCCTTATATTGATGCTTACAAGCCGATGACCAAATCCTCTATGGAGGAGAGTGGCTGTGTTTGCATTCATGGAAATGGAACCTTGAAAGATGCCCACACTGTGGTTGTCGACGGTAAGGAATACACTGCTGAATACATAGTTCTTGGTCCGGGAGAGCGTGACAACAAACTCGAAATTTCTGGCAAGGAGTTCATTCATGGCAGCCGTGACATGCTCAGCATTGAGCACATGCCACACCGTATCGTATTCATCGGTGCTGGTATCATCTCCATGGAGTTTGCTTCTATGGCTGTAGACCTTGGAAGTGAGGTAACAGTTATCGACCACGGTGACCATGCTCTAAAGGCATATCCAAGAGAGTATGTTGAAGAGGTCGTAAAGTCAATGGAGAAGAAGGGCGCACAGTTTAAATATAATGAAGACGTGTGTGCCATAGAGAAGACAGCAACAGGCTTGAAGGTCAAGACCAAGAGCGGTTTTGAGGTTGAGGCTGACTATGTTCTTGAGGCTACGGGTCGCCCTGTCAACTATGAAGGTCTGGGACTTGAGAAGTTGGGTATTGAGGCAGGTCCTCGCGGCATTAAAGTCGACGACCATCTGCGCACTTCGGTAAAGAATATCTTTGCTACTGGCGACGCGATAGAAAAGCGTATCCCAAAGCTCACACCAACAGCTTTGTTTGAAAGTCAGTATATCGCCGACCTGCTTCTCGGCAAGACCGACAAGCCAATCAGCTATCCAGTAGTGCCAAACCTCGTGTTTACCTTCCCACGTATTGCGCAGGTGGGCGTACCTCTTGACCAGGCAAGAAAAGATAGCAAATATCGTGTCGTTGATATACCTATCGGCCAGACTATGCTCTTCAACACTCACCATGAGACCGATGCCAAGTTGGCTTATATCTTCGACAAGGAGAGCAATCTTCTCGTCGGCGCTGCTGCCATCGGTGCTGATGCTGGCTCATGGATTGACGTATTGACATTTGTCATTTTCAATAAGATGACCAAGGATCAGTTTGCTTATTACATCTACGCTTTCCCTACCAGGACAAGCACTCCACTGATAATTCTAGGACAGATTTGGTAAGCAATCTTAAGACAATCTTAAGAAACAGTTAAGGTAATCTTAAGCATCTTTGCGGCGGAAGTCCGTACCTTTGCATCGTCAAAAAGAAAATGACGAATATAAACATTAAAATAAGAAAATAATTATGGATAAGGAAAAATCAATCAAGGCTTTACAGTTCTTCGTAACAGAGTTGTCAAACGGTGCTTTTGCCCACATGGTTCAGGGCAAGCAGTTCGAATCTCTGGGCTTCACAAAGCTGGCTGAGAAATATTCAGGCCACTATCAGGAGGAGATGCAGTGGGTTGACAAGTTCATCGCTCGCATCCTCGATCTCGGAGGTGATGTTAAACTCGAGGATCGCAAGGGACGTGAGGTTGTAAAGAACCCTATTGACTACCTCAAGGCTGATCTTGACATTCAGAAGCAGGGCGTTGATATGCTCTATGGTTGCGTAGCTCAAGTAAGCGATGATCCTACTACTCACGACCTGATGAAGGCTTACCTCGCTGATGAGGAGGAAGACCTCTACTGGGATGAGGAGCAACTGGATCTCATCAAGCTGATTGGCGAGCAGAACTGGCTCATCAAGCAGATGTAATTAGCAAAAAGACAAAAGTTATCTGGAACCATAGTAATGGTGACAGAGTCTAAGGGAGTTGAAAGACGTGATAAATAGCTTCACCGAACGCATCTCCCGCTAATAAAAAGCGCAAAGACACGAAGCCGAAGGGTAAATGTCCTTGCGCTTAATTTTATCAAGTAATCCATGACAAAAATACTAATAGTAGAGGACGAGCCAGGCATCTACACTTTCCTCAAGGAAGGTCTTATCGATGAAGGCTATGACACGCTTGTTGCCACTGACGGCAGTGAGGCACTGCGCGACTTTGCCGACTGGCAACCCGACTTGGTGCTGCTCGACTGGATGCTGCCAACTATGGACGGCATCGAGGTGTGCCGCCGTATTCGTGAGACTGATGTGACGACTCCCGTACTCTTCCTCACAGCGAAGGACGGAGTAGAGGACACTATCAAAGGACTCCGCACCGGTGCCAACGACTATATCAAGAAGCCTTTCTCATTCGAGGAGCTCGTGGAGCGCATCAAGATTCACTTCCGCAACCGACAGCAAGATGATATTCTCCGGTTGGGCGACATAACCGTCAATCTCACCACTCATCAGGTGCAAGCCCACGACAAGGATGTGCAGCTGACAGGGCGTGAATATGACCTGTTAGTCTATTTCATCCGTCACAAAGACCATGTCTGCTCACGCAAGGATATTATAAAGGACGTGTGGGGCATCGACTTCCAATACGACACAGGAGTCATCGACGTGTTCATGAATGCTCTGCGCAAAAAGCTTGGCATGAATGCCGACGGCTATATCAAGACTATCCGTGGCATAGGCTTCATTGCGACTGACAAATAGACTCGACCATCACTCACAATTCACCACTCACTTTCAGACAATTTCAACATCAGTTTTAGACTATGACAAACGACATTGACACAAAGAAACAGGAAGCCCTGCAGGATGCTATTGCACGCAAGATTATTATCCAGGGCTGTCTGTGCTCACTCATACCATGCGTCATCTCTATAGGGCTCTGCCTCTATGCCTTTCATTTGCTTGCAACGGGGTGGATACAGCATCCCACAAGATGGATGATTGGACTTGTGACAATGCAAATCTTTGTTTGTTTTCTAATCTTTACGTGTCTCTATTTTGTTGCACGTGACGTGGCAAAGCATAGTATCAAGCCATTGCAGGACGCACTATCCCGTGAGCGGCAGTTCACCAGCTATGCCTCTCACGAATTGCGCACGCCTCTGGCTGTCATCAAAGGCTCTCTGGAAGTTCTCGTCCGTAAGCCGAGGACTCAGGAGGAATATGAGAAGAAAATCAAGGAGAACATCGGCGTTGTAGACAATATGAACCGAATGGTTGACAATATGCTCATGCTCACTCGTGCCGACAGTGCACACTTCCGCTTAATCCCCACTGTAATTAATATAAAGGAGCTGTTTACCGAGATTTGCAGTGCTTTTTCCAACCAAATTATTCGGAGAGGCTTACACATTACGATGAACGTCGCGCCCAATGAACTCACCATCAACGCCGACCGCAATGCGTTGGGCGTCATCGTGGGCAACCTCATCTCCAATGCCACGAAATATTGTGATGACGGTGGTGAGATAAAGCTTTCTGCCTACCGGCAGGACGGCCACACGCTGATGGTGTTCTCCAATACCGGGCGCGGCATACCGACGGCGGAATGCGAGAAAGTCTTCGACCAATTCTATCGCTCCATCTCCACCGGTCATCAGCAGGTGAAGGGCTTTGGCTTGGGTCTTGCTGTAGTGCGTCGCTTTGCAGGACTAATGGGTGCCAATGTCAATTTTGATAGTTGTCCGGAAGGTCCGACAACGGTCACCATTGTATTTTGACACACCCCTATTCTTTCTTTACCAACTAATTCATTGGACAGGCAATGCCACCGTTTCGCCAACATCCGGACTGGTGAGCGACAGTAAACTTTCTTTTATGTCATGATATTACTCGAACAGTGGACTGATAATCTTCGCAATCTTCTCCAGCCACTCCTTGTCTATGTCATCGAAAGCACTATATCCTTTGCTGTCAACATCAATGACGGCAATCACGTTGTCGCCTTTGAACACGGGCACTACTATCTCTGACCGAGACTTGGACGAGCAAGCGATATGACCGGGAAACTGGAGTACATTAGGAACAACGACAGTCTGCTTATCCTCCCATGCTTTGCCACAAACGCCACGTCCCTTCTTGTTGGTGTAGCAAGCGACATCGCCTTGGAAAGGCCCCAGTCCCAACGCATCACCCTTGACGATAAGGTACAACAGTTTTGCGAAACCTCAATAAAAAACGGTGCTTGATGGTTAAGAATGTAATGGTTGCCAAGCTAAGAAAATCCTATTTGTATTGGCCGGTATCGTCAGCTTATCAACTGATGGTACCGGCTTCTTTCGCATTTATTTTGCAAATTTACCCCTTGTCGCCTTCGCTATCTTGACCAGCGAAAGCATGATGGGCACTTCGGTGAGCACGCCGACGGTCGTAGCCAACGCCGCGCCACTTTGCAATCCGAAGAGGCTGATGGCAACGGCCACGGCCAGCTCGAAGAAGTTGGAGGCCCCAATCATTCCGGCGGGAGCTGCGATGTCGTAAGTCAGATGCCAGGCTTTGGCCCACCCGAAGGCGATGGCAAAGATGAGGTAAGTCTGGAGTATGAGCGGCACAGCAATAAGCACGATATGAAGCGGATTGCGGAGAATGGTCTCGCCCTGAAAGGAGAAGAGAATGACGAGCGTGAGCAGCAGTCCTGCGGTGGTGTAGCGGTCAAACTTGTGGACGAAGACTTGTTCGAAATACTCCTTGCCCTTGCGTCTGACGACAGTCGTGCGCGTGATGATTCCTGCAATGAGTGGCAGCACCACAAAGAGCACAACGCTTAGCAGCAAGGTGTCGTAGGGAATCTGCACGCCGCTCACTCCTAACAGTAAGGCCACAATAGGTGCAAAGGCCACGAGGATGATGAGGTCATTGACAGCCACCTGTACAAGTGTGTAGGCCGGATTGCCGTTGGAGAGGTAGCTCCAGATGAATACCATCGCTGTACAGGGCGCGGCACCCAAGAGCACGGCGCCAGCTAAATACTCGTGGGCCAGTCCTGTAGGAATCCACCGTTGGAAGACCACGAAGAGAAAGAACCATGCAATGACAAACATTGTAAATGGCTTGACGAGCCAGTTGACCACACACGTCACCACCAGGCCCTTAGGGTGCTTGGCAACATTCTTCACACTTTGGAAATCTACCTTCATCATCATCGGGTAGATCATCACCCAAATGAGTATGGCAACAGGAATGCTTACGTGAGCATATTCGAATCGAGAGAGCGTTTGTGGGACAGCCGGAAGGAACTTGCCCACGGCAATGCCCATAATGATACATAGCAGTACCCACAGAGTGAGGTACTTGTCAAAGAATCCTATTTTTCTTTCTTCCATGATATGAGTATGTATATTTTTTTGTTTGTAATATTACGAACTTATATCTTATAATATAAGGTGGACAGCTCGTGGTCCGCCTTTCGCTGTCTACTCCTTACCACAACCACAGCTGCCACTCTTGATTTCCTTGGAGAAGAAATCGGAGAACAGCTCACGGGCATACTGCCAGTTGTCACGGTTGATACAGTATCTCACCTTGGGCGCCTCGATAGTGCCCTGGATGAGTCCCGCGTCTTTGAGCTCCTTGAGATGCTGGCTCACGGTAGCTTTGGCGATGGGCAGCTCGTCGTGGATGTCGCCAAAGTAACATTCCTGTTGACGGGTCAGGAACTGTAATATCTGTATTCTCGCCGGATGGGCGAGGGCTTTGGCGAAGCGTGCTATCTGCTCCGCCTTGAGGCTATAATCTTTTTTGATGTCCATGGGCGTCTTGTATATATTGGTGATAAAAATCATTGAACGACTGTATGATACGGTCTCTTGTCTCGCGGAACACAGCAAGTTGCTCTTTCATAGTTCCCTTTGACAAAGAGGGGTCCGGAAAGCTGATGTGCAACCGTTGCTTTACTGTCCCCAGAAAAATGGGACATGATTCTCGGGCATGATCGCAGACGGTGATGACGACATCCCACTCCTCGTTGACATAGTCCCTGACATCATGCGGCTGCAAATCGGTAATCGGCATTCCTGCCTCACTCATCACTTGAATGGCCAAAGGGTGAGTATGGCTGGCAGGGCGAATGCCGGCTGACCTCACACAGAGTCCTGCATCCAGATGTTGCAGATAGGCTTGCGCCATCTTACTCCGGCAACTGTTGCCCGTACAGAGAATCAATATCTTATTCATATTGTTCGTAAAGTTACGAATAATATTCGAATAACAAGCAATAGTTCCTCAACTGATTGATGTATTTTTATTTGGTTGTGCAAAACAATAGTCAACTTTGAAGTTGTATGTATCGAGGATATTATTTAACTTTGCAAAAAAGTCAATATACAATGGAAGACAAAATTAAAAGTCCGTGGCCCGGACCGGAAGGCCTTATTCCTGTTACAAACGGCAAGGCGGAAGATGCCAATAAAATCAACCGTCAATATCTTGATGACCTGCTCGTTGAGATGCGGGTGATTGATGCTGTAGAACCGAACCTTGAGACAGAGATATTCGGAAGAAGATTCAGTTCGCCGATAATGATGCCCGCTTTCTCTCATCTTAATAAAGTTGGCAAAGACGGCCGCAAGCCGATGGAGGAATACGCTATGGCTGCAAAAGAACTCAACGTGCTTAACTGGGTTGGAATGGAGCCTGACGATGAATTCGCCTCTATTGCGGAAGTTGGCGCGCCTACGGTTCGCATCATTAAGCCATTTGCCGACCATGACATGATCATGAAGCAGATAGCCTTTGCTGAGCGCCACGGAGCTTTTGCTGTCGGCATTGATATAGACCACATTGCCGGAAAAGACGGACACTATGATATTGTTGACGGGCTGCCGCTTGGCCCAATAACGAAGAATGATCTTGCCGGATACACCCGTTCAACAAAGCTGCCCTTCATAGCCAAGGGCGTCCTCTCTGTTTCTGATGCGCTCAAAGCCCGTGACGCTGGCTGCAAGGGAATATTTGTCTCCCATCATCATGGAAGAATACCCTTCGGCATACCTCCTACTGCCATCCTGTCTCAAATCAAAAAGGCACTGGAAGGCAGCAACGTGATGATATTCTGCGACTGTGGTATAGACACGGGTTATGACGCTTACAAGGCTCTTGCTCTTGGTGCGGATGCGGTTGCTGTGGGGCGTGGCATCCTGGCACCACTGCTGAAAGAAGGCACGGATGGTGTGGTAAAGAAAGTGAGGAAGATGAACGAGCAGCTGTCGGAACTGATGATGTATACGGGTATCGCCGATACGAAGTCTTTCGACAGCAGCGTCATCCATTATAAGAAAAACAACATGTTATTCTGATGAATTTGTCTTCTATAAAAGAAATTATTCGTATATTTGCACAGTTTATTAATTATAGAAGATATGGAGAACATTATCAGAAAGCCTTATCTTGACAAGATAGAGCAAGCGCTGGGAAAAGACATCATCATCGTTCTTGTCGGCCAGCGGCGTATTGGCAAAAGCTATTTGCTTAGGCAACTGAGAGATGAAAAGGCTGAAGACGGTTCTGCCAACATCATCTATGTGGATAAGGAGAAAAAGGAATTTGACGACATCAGAGACTATCACAATCTGAACGCCTTTATTGACGGGCATCGTGTGAAGGGAAAGACCAACTATATCCTCGTGGACGAAATACAGGACATAGCGGAGTTTGAGCGCACGGTGCGAAGCTACCGTGAAGATCCTGACACAGAGATAGTCATCACAGGTTCCAACAGTCTGATGCTGAGCAGCGAGCTGACCACGCTCATAGGCGGTCGCTATAAGGAGATTTATGTCCAGGCTCTTAGTTATAATGAGTTTCTGACCTTCCATCAGTTGCCTGATAATGACGACAGCCTGGCAAAGTACATTAATTTTGGTGGCTTGCCAGGATTGCAAAAGATAGGACTTGACGAGAATGACGTAAGGGAATATCAACAGGATGTACTGAACACGGTGCTGCTAAAAGATGTCATTATGCGCAACAACATTCGCAATCCTGTCTTCCTTGACAACTTGATTCGCTTCCTTGCTGACAATACCGGAAAGATCGTCTCAGCCAATAGTATCTCAAAGTTTATGAGATCACAAGGACAGAGCATCACTTCCACGGCTGTCATTAATTATATCAAGGCGTTGTGTGAGACATACGTCATCCATAAGGTCAACCGTTATGACATCCACGGCAAGCGGTTGTTTGAGAGCAATGACAAATACTACTTTGAGGACAATGGCATTCGCAACTGCTTGGGAGGCGGCAACCGTGAGGGCGATATTGAGAAGGTGATGGAAAACGTTGTGTATAACCATCTCGTGCGCTTAGGCTATGAGGTGACCGTCGGACAGTTGCAGGCCTCTGAGATCGATTTCGTCTGCTCGAAGCCAACCGGAGAGCGTGTTTACGTGCAAGTAGCATATATCATCGCCGATGAGGCAACGCGGCAACGGGAGTTTGGCAACCTGCGTGCCATCCATGACAACTATCCCAAATACGTCATTTCCATGACCCCTCTGGTAACCAGAAGCAACGATGGTGGTATCATACACCTCAACCTGCGGAAGTTCCTAAAAGAGGGATTGGTATAAAGAGACTTGTAGAGCAGAGACAGATTCAAGGAAATGGAGGGTGTATCAAAATTGGAGAAGCCCGGGAGTCCAGAAGTCCAGAAGTTCTGTCATTACTATAATGACACCTTATTATCAGATACTTATGCATTTGACTGAACTTCTGAACTTCTCCAATTTTGATACATCTCCCTTTTTGATTGATAGGATGGCAGAGCCCTTTATAAATCGACATTCACTCCGGCCATGACCGTGGCTCGCGGCATGGGGAAGCCGGCGTTGACCTCGTAGCGTTGGGCAAGGAGATTCTCGCCATGAACGAAGACTTTCAACTGACGGCTGATGCGCAGGGTGGCGGTGAGATCCCACAACCAAAAGTTCTCCGTCGCTGCGTTGTTCTCCGCCGTGTGAAGCCCGTCGATCCATTGCAGACCACTATGCAAGATGAAGCGGCCGGGCTGCCAGTCAGCACCTATGTAGAGTTTGTGCCTCGGGGCTGCCGTGAGCGTGCGGCTGGTATGGAGGAAGCTGTAGTTGGCATCGAGGCGCAGTCGGCTGACAGGAGCGTAGAAGCCTAAGAGCTCGAAGCCGGAGTTCTCGGTGCTGCCCGTGTTGACATTCAGCGGCCGGCCATCGACCATCTGCGTGGTGATGAGGTTGTCGGCATTGAGATAGAAGACGTTGAGACCATAGCCAAGACGGCCGTCGAGGAGCCGCTGGCGCAAGGAGAACTCATAGTTCCAGAGCCGTTCGGGGGCGAGGTCGGCATTGGCCGGGCGGAACATGTAGAGCTCGCGCAGGGTAGGATTGCGGAAGCCCTTGCCCACGATGGCTTTCAGCTCCATGTCGTGGGGCAGGCGTGCGGTGAGTCCGCCCTGCGGTATCCATTCGCTGCCCGACACGCTGTGGTGGTCGTATCGCAGGGCCACGTCGGCGGTGAGCCACGACAGCAGCTCCTGGCGGATGTCGGCATAGCCCGCCACCTCGTTGACGCTGCGGTCGGCGATGTCCGTGCGACTGCCGTCAGCCATGGCTTTCTGCCAGGCATGACCGCCAAAGCGCTGGTAGTCGAAACCGAGGGTCAGGCGTGTGGTGGAGAAAGGCGCGAAGCTCTCATAGGCCGAGGCGCCGCCCATGCGGTCGTTGTGCATGTAGAAAGCCGTCTGAGGGGAGCTTGAGGCGGAGTGCCCGTCGTTGATGTGGTGGTGGCCCCAGTTGTAGAAGGCGCGCACGGCTCCCGACACACGGCCATAGTCGTTGATGAGCGAGAGGGCTGCCATGCCCCGCGTGATGTCCATGTCGTTGTTGATGAGCGGAGCAGAGACAGGACCGGGATTGGACGACTCCTGATAGGCGATGTTCACGTTGCCGTCCAACTGCCAATAGCGACTGAGGTCGTAGCCGAGCTTGAGAAAGGCGCTCGTCTGACTGAAGGCTGCGTTGGGGCGATGGCCATCGGTGCGCTCATTGTTCACTGCGGCGATTGACGAGAAGCGGCCCTGGCGCACGCGGTTGGTGGCGGTACCGATGAAGGTGCCGTAGCTGCCGCCTTGCAGGTTGACGTTGGTGCGCACGCCGTTCTCCCGCATCTGCCGCGTCACGATGTTCACCACGCCGCCCATGGCATTGCTTCCATAGATGGCCGAGGCAGGACCGCTGACCACCTCTACGCGGTCGGCCAGCATGGTCTGATAGGTGTCGGCGAGCGGATGGCCATAGAGCCCGGCATATTGGGGCAGTCCGTCGATGAGCACGAGCAGGTCGGCCGAGCCGCCGATGCCCCTCATCTTGATGGTTCCCGCTGCTCCGGTGCTCAGTCCGTAGCCGAGGATGCCGCGTGTGGTGATGAAGAGTCCCGGCACCTGCTGGCTCAGCGTAGGCAGCACAGAAGGCTGATAAGCGGCCGTGAGCCGCGAGCGGCTGATGACGGACACGTCGAGGGGCAGGTGGCGGATGTCGGACTGATAGCGTGTGCCCGTGACGACCACGTCGCTGAGACGTACCGAGTCGGTTTGGGCAAAGGAAAAGCTGGCCGCACCAAGCAGTGCGGTCAGCAGTAGTAATTTCTGATCCATGAAGATTTGGAGAGGTTATTTCTTGTCGATATTGACGAGGGTGTATTTCTTCGAACCGAGCCCTATCTTCTCCGCCCAGTCGATGGTGTGCGTGCCATGCTGCTTGTCGATGCGCTTGAGCAGGTCGGTCGGGTCGTTCTTGGCCGTCACCTTCTGGTTGTTGATGATATCGACGCAAGCCTGGTCGAGGGCCACTGGGTCGGTGCTGGCGAGGATGCCATAGTCCTCAAGCTTCACGGGAGCGGGGTGGTCCACGCAGTCGCAGTCGATGCTCATGTTGTTCATCACGGAGATGTAGATGATGCCGTTCTCCTTCTTGAAGTAGTTGACCACCGCCTGAGCGGCTGCCGCCATACTCTCAAGGAAGCCGTCCTGGTCGCCGATGTATTTCGGAGTCCACAGCGAGTCCATGTTGAGCTTGTTCATCTTGCCGGCGGAGTGGATATAAGCCTTGCCGTTGGCTGAGGCACAGCCGATGGAGAGGTTCTTCAGTGCCCCGCCGTAGCCGCCCATGGGATGGCCTTTGAAGTGGTTCAGACAGATCATGAAGTCGTAGTTGGCGAGGTGTCCGCCCACAATGTCGTAGTTCAGATGGGTATGGTCGCGCACGGGGATGCGAATCTCGTCGTACTCGTCCATGATATCCACGGGGAAGTATTTCGTGAATCCGTGGCGGTCGATGACCTTCCAGTGGTTGGCCGAGTTGTTGCGCACGTCTTTGGGGTCGCCGCCGTAGGCGGTGTTGTTCTCCACAATGGTGCCGTCGACATCATAGACCAGGTCCTTGATGAGCTCAGGCTTGAGATAGTTGGGGTTGGAGCCCTCGCCTGTGCTGACCTTCACGGCGACGCGTCCCTTGGCCTTTACGCCCAGGGCCTGATAGATACGTACAAGCGAGGCGGGAGAGATCTCACGGGTGAGATACACCTTGGACTGTGCCCAAGCCGTGGTGCCCAAGGCCAACAGCATGACGAGCGCAAGGGCTCTGAAATGGAAATGTTTCATCATATTACTGTCTTTTAATATTCATCATTCGGTTGCAAAAATAAGCGGTTTTCCGCAATGTTGTGTTATATATATCTTCGGACTCCTTATACATTTTGCGGTTTTTTGTACGCATCGTGCTGGTCTTGTCTTCCTCCTACCAATTTCCGCACCGAATATGTAGCTAAGAGCCGTAGGCGCATCAATGTGGCCATTGACCATGCCAAGCATCCCGGCGCCAATAATCGAAGTGATGAAGGAGAATGACGTACCCTGAATGCAGAGAAGTCCGGCTCCCAGTGGCCCTATGCGATGGCATTGTATGAATGTAGTGACACCTGAGACGAAGAGCGACATGGAGACAAGGACCCTTGTGGTCTGAAGGTCAAACTTCAAGGCGGAACTGATGATAAGCGGGGGCGTGATGATGGCAACGAAGATGGCCAACAGGTGCTGTAATGCCGCAAAGAGGGTACCCCGGAGTGGCGGACGGTCATTCAGTCCGTATATCAGGTCCGATTGTTGTTGAATGTTCTTAGTCCTCCCTCAGCTTGATCTCACAGTTGTCAAGGGAGTCAACAATAGCCAGACTCTCGCATCGCACACCGGCTGCCTCGATGACTTCGCGGCCGTGCTGGAAAGCCTTCTCGATGATAAATCCCATGCCGACGAGCTCGGCTCCGGCCTGGTTGCAGAGGTCGATGATGCCCTTGGCCGCATTGCCGTAGGCCAGGAAGTCGTCGACGAAGATGACCTTGTCGTTGGGGGTGAGGTAGTCTTTTGAGATGACTACGTGGTACTCCCGCTGCTTGGTGAATGAGAAGACACGCGTGGAGAGCATGTTGTCCATCGTTGAAGGCTTTTTCTTCTTGGCAAACACCACAGGCAGGTCGAGCAGAAATCCCATCATGATGGCGGGCGCAATGCCACTGGCCTCAATGGTGATAATCTTGTTGACATCTGAGGAGGCAAAGCGGCGTATCAGTTCCACCGCCACCGCCTTCATAAGATTGGGGTCCATCTGATGGTTGATGAATTTGTCTACCTTCAGGATTCCACCAGGGTAGCACTTTCCGTCCTTGAGGATACGGTCACGAAGTAATTTCATAATAGAGAGGGTTTTATGTTACAAAGTTACTACAAACTTGCGAAATGGCAAAATAAACACGCTTATGATTTTTTTTTCACCCTTTGCTTGTCTATACAACTATTTTCTCGCCGAAACTTCGTACCTTTGTAACATCATTATGGAGTTGCGTGCGATGAGGTTGCGCACTGACACAGAGTAGGACACCGATTAGAATCATCAAGCAACAAAAGAACACATGCAATACGAGGACATTTGGCAGAAACAGGACGAGATAATGTCAGCGGTCAACTCCCTTGGCTTTTCCCTATGGGACTTGCACTACGACCGACCGTCCTTCTCCTTCCACTTGGAGCTGAATAATCACCTGCCCGACGAAGCACTCTCGTCTTTCTGCTCTCAGATGCCATTGCCCACTGACTATGAGGGAGAGGGCGGTCAAGGCTCTCTCTTTACATTGTACCCATAAAATAAGAAAAATATGAAGATCAGGAATATCGACCATTTTGTCATAGCGACGCAACACTTGCGAGCTTGTCTCGATTTCTACGTCAGTGCATTGGATTTCCATATTCAGAAAAATGGTGACGGATTGGACGATATGCCAGCCTATGCGAAAAACATCATTACGGGCGTAAGCATCAACATTCCCATCATCGACGGGCGACTGAACCTTGGAACGTGGCAGGGCATCTATCTCTGTGAGTTCCGTAACGACGGCGGAGCTCGGAAGGTAGTGGATACGATTGTAGATTAAAGATGACAGGTCAGATGTACAATTATAGAATACGATGGACTAACGGCAATGACCGGGAGTTTGAGATGTTTCACGCCATAACGGAGAACTTCTACAACCAGCTTGTCGGCGGTCCACAGAACAGACAGTCGTTTGTCGCTGGCAATCAGTCGAAGGACGTAAAATATGCGATGATAGTCTACTCCAAAGAGGATGTCCCAGTCGCATGTTCTGGTTTGAAGGAACATGGCAACGGCGATGTGGAGATAAAACGGGTGTGGGTGCAACCACTATTCCGTGGCCAGCACATTGCGACATTCATGATACGTCAACTTGAGAACTTCGCCCATGAGCATGGATATAGAAGGACCGTGCTTATGACTCGTGAGAGAATGGGCTATGCCATCAAGCTGTATGAAGGCTTGGGGTATAAACGTATTGAGAACTATCCGCCATACCAGCACATGGACGACGCGGTGTGCTATGCGAAAGATTTATCCGCCATACCAGCACATGGATGACGTGGTTTGCTATGCGAAAGATTTGAAACCTGGCTTCGGGGTAATGGCTTTGAGGGTCTTATAGAATCGCAGTTGAATTACCGATTAGGAACTAGTATCTACGACTATAAGCAAGCTCGTACTGTGAACATGCAGTGCTCGTGCTGTTAGGCTTTTCCTAATTAGAGCATGAGATTCTTTACGGAATCTTTAGTTCTTTCGCATGCAAATGTGAAGTTGCATGGAACCATTTTTAGCTCTTGATAAAATAAAAGATCCTTCTCCTTGCAGAATAAGACAAAAGTGCGTATATTTGCAAAAACAATAATACGATAAGCTATGTTGTCAAGAGAAGAGACTTACCAACTGAAATATACGATAGCCTTGATAGCAGAGTTTGCCAAGAAGTTCCATCTTGGCAAGAAACAGGCGTACAATTATATCAAAAGATTCAATGGATTCGACTACCTCAAGAGTTTCTATGATGTTCTGCACACACTTTCTTTTGAGGAAGCCTTTCGAGATATATCAATTATTTGCGCACGCAATGGTGGCAAGCTCAAATATCAGGACAAATGATACTTTACGTCATTATTTGAATCTTTATCTTACAACTGGTGACTACCGCAGCTAAAATGAATATGACACAAAAAGCAAGAGTCTCGTAATGTTCAACTGGTGGAAGAATTTTTCTTTCACCAAAACATTACGGACTATGGGAAAAAGCAGACGAAAGGTGGCTGGCGGTACTTGGTGTTGCTGCAAGTCACAAAAGAAAGGCAAACAGATCAGCAGCCGGAGATTTCGGCATCATTCCAATCAGTTGGTAAGAACTTGCCAATTCGATGGTCTTCCTTTTCGCTCTTATGAACTGACCAGCCCCTGGGATTTGGGCGGAGACGGAAAATGGACAATCTTTAGAATAAAGGTTGACTGGGATGAGGATTATCTCAGATGGCTGAGGAAATCAAATAATTACTACTTTTACAATCATCAAAAAAAATATGGACAAGACAAAGATTCTTTTCATCTGTCTGGGCAACATCTGCCGTTCTCCGGCGGCAAACGCCATCATGCAGAAATACGTCGACGACGCAAGGCTGACGGACAAGTTCTACATCGACTCGGCTGGCATCGGCCCGTGGCATGTAGGCCAGCTGCCCGACAAGCGCATGCGGCAGCATGGTGCACGACGCGGTTATCGCATTGACCACATCGCCCGCCAGTTCGACGCAAGCCATGACTTTGCCGACTTCGACTACATCGTGGTCATGGACGAGGAGAACTACCACGACATCTGCAGCAAAGCACACAGCGAGGCCGACCGCCGCAAGGTCATCCGCATGGCCAACTACTTTACGAAATACAAGGGGAGGACCTCCGTTCCCGACCCATATTATGGTGACGGTGAAGACTTCGAGCTCGCCCTCAATCTCATTGAGGACGGATGCCGGGGGATGTTTGATCGTCTAAACCATCAAACAGACTGACAATCCATATAGATGACCAAGGTAGTCCACATCAAGCGTTTCCCCTTCATGGGTGGCTTCTATGCCATCAACCTCTTTGGCATCATCTTCACCGTGCAGGAGCTCAATGCCGTGGAACTCAACCACGAGCGCATCCACACTGCGCAACAACGCGAGCTTCTCTACATCGGCTTCTATCTGTGGTATGTGCTCGAGTGGCTCTTCTTGCTCGTCAAATACCGCGATGGCCTCAAGGCCTACTTCCACATCCGCTTTGAGAAGGAGGCCTACAACCATCAGGACGACCTGGACTACCTGAGCCATCGGCAGCATTACCACTACAGATGATTGCAACGACTACCCAAAAGAACCGAACCGCTACCCAAAAGAGGGAGTGAACTACCCATAAGGGCGGAGACACTACCCAAAAGGCGTAGATACTACCCAAAGAAGATGTAATTCTACCCCAAAAAGAGAGTTGCAAATCCCAAGAAGAAGGAAAACGTATACTATCTTCTTCCGTCTGCTCGAACTTTCAAGATAACGATCATAGGTAGAAGATATCGAGTAATGGATTTCCATTCCACAAGATATTTTTGCAGCATGCTGCAATTTTACCTTGTAAAGATCATAAACGCTCTGAATTTGACTATGCCGACTTCTACTATCAGCGTTATCTGCTCAATCTTCCAAATTATTTCCAACCTTTTTCTTGGCTCAAGGGCAGTATCCGCAGTGTCGCTCTCTGCGCTCCGGCGGCTGTTCTTCGTGATGATGCGCTCCGTGGACAGGTGCAAGGCGCAACCTATGATGCTGGCAATATCCCGGAAACCGTTGCCGTACCAAGACGCAATATACATGTCGGCCGCAATTACTTTGTAACCGCCCAGACGCTGCCTATCTATGAGACAGCCCTTCAGTATACCGGACCCGTTATTCTTGTTCATGGCACAGCCGACCGTGTCGTGCCTTATACTTACAGCGAGCGTTACAAGAACGGCTACAAAAATGCCGAACTTTACCTTCTGCCGGGCGTGGACCACGGTTTCTCAGTAAATGGAAGCACTGCGCGCGGCATCACTCGTCAGCAATTTCTTGGTTAGAAATTAAATGATATAAGGGCTGGGGAAAAGACCAATCATCGCGCCAGCCTGTTTTCGATGCCCCCCTTTGTGTCAGCACCAAGAGTTAGGAGGCCTTGCCCTTTGAGGATGGGTGGACGACCTAAAGATTACATAGCTTGGCAATGGCCTGACAGAGCACGCACCGGTAATATCTGATGCTCTACAAGTGGTATGCTTGTTCATCCACAGTTGCATACAATGGGGCTTTTCTGTTGCCATAATCACTGTTTCTCTTGATTTTATAGAAAAAATAATCTTCGAGGACAAGGATACGACATTTTTCCGAATATCCAAGCGATTATTATCTTTTGTATGATTCTATTTGTAACATTGCGTCATGCTCTAAGACAATAATAACGGACCTCATTCACCGACTGTTTCCATGCTCTGCTTCTCTGCAGCGCGTCTGAAAGCCATTGGCGTCATCCCTACCGAACGGGTGAAATAGCGTCGGAAACTGCTAAGTGAGTTGAATCCCGCTTTTATGGAGATGTCTTCCAATGACAAATCTGTAGAAGCCAAAAGCTCTTTGGCGTGTTCCACCCTCCACTTGTTCACATATTCATAGAAAGTGGTGTGGAGCTGCTGATTGATGTAGTTGGAGATATAGGTACGGTTCGTTCCCACGGCCATTGACAATTCCACGATATTCAACTTAGGATTGAGATATACCTTCTCCTTGGCAAAAGCCTTCTGGAAGCGTACTTCGAAACCATAGCTCTTCACCGGTTCTTCCTCTATTTTCTCCTTGTTCAGGCACTCCAATGCCCTTAGCATGTCGTCCTGCCGATAAACGAAATAGCAGAACATACCAATCATAAGCATTATCATGATATTATAGACCACGGCTATCATCTCTGAGGGAATGAAGGTATCGGCAGACCAAACGAACAGCATTCCGATATACAGATAAACGATATATTTCAGCCAGTAGAGTGACAACTCCTCGTTGGAGAAGTCGGACTCCAACTGTCTGTTGAACCGCTTAACAGCGAAATAGCCATAGACGACGATACCTACGGAATAGATGATTGTGAATATTAACAGGGTAAAGTGTATAGCGTCATTGCCGGTGATGAGATAAGCCGCAAAAGCGCCAAGATAGATGACAGCATTAACGGCTATCAGCCAACGCTGGTCTTGCAGAGGATTCGTAAGCCTGATGATGATGAACAGCACGCAGGGCACCACGGTCATCTCCATGAAGTCTGTGATCGGTGACGACAAATGCATGGCATACGTACCGGAACAATAGAAGAGGTAGAATTCTATGACGCTAATCAGCAGTAAATATAGCATAAAACGAAACATCATCTTCTGCAAGTCGTATTTCAGTCCTTTTTGATAGATTGCCGCTGTGAAAATCAACTGCGACATGAACAGCATGCCGAAGGAGAAGTCACACATCGATTTCACGAAGTCATGTATCATAATCGGCATTATAGATTTCACTAACAAAGATAGAAAAATAATCTTATCTAACAACCAATTCAAGGATATTTATTATCGTCAATGGTTAAAAAACGGTCAATCAGTAAAAAAATCATCGTCAACAAGTATAATTTACCCGGTGGTCTTGACAAATGGTGCCGGTTGCCTTATCTTTGCAATGAACTAAGATACCATCCGATGGCAGTTGATACTTTAATTCGAAGCAGCAGAATATTTTTCTGGAGATGGGCAGGACTTATCGTCTTGCTTCTTGCAGTAATCGCTGTAGTTTCGTCATTCTACTCTGGCCGTGGAAAGATGCACCGCAGCATACTGCCAGACACCATAAGGCTCCGTGCCGGCGATGTCGTGTTCCGCTGCGGCGAAGGTATGACAAGTCATGTTGTTCTCGCCGCCGACCCTCACGGCAACTATTCCCACGTGGGTATCGTCGTCGACTCTGCCGGAAGTCCGATGATTGTCCATGCTGTGCCGGGCGAAGCCGACTTCGAGGGTGATGTGGATCGGGTGAAGATGGACAAACCGGAGGTGTTCTTCTCCACGGAGCATGCAGCAAGAGGTGAGGTGTGCCGACCTGTAGACTCCATGGCGGCTCGTCAGGCTGCGGCAACGGCACTGCGGCTTTACCATAAGAAAGTGCTGTTCGACGATGCCTTCGACGACAGGGATACGACCAAGATGTACTGTACGGAGCTCATAGCCTATGCTTTCCGCCTCGCTGGCATCGACTTGACGGAGGGCCGGCGCCATGCCGTCGACCTGCCAATAATCAGTACAGAGTGCATACTGCCGTCCGACATCCACTCGTCGAGGTATCTGAGGACAATAGTAATATTTCACAAATAAAAATACAATCACTATGAAAAAGTTATTATCATCCCTATTGTTCGCCGCTATGGCAATTATGCTTGTTTCTTGCGGCAAGTCAGAACCACGGGCCGTCGCAGAGAAGGCACTCGACTGTGTCATCGAGCAGGACTACCGCGGCTATTTTGACTGCGTCTACTTCCCTGCTGACAAGCAGGAGGAGAAAGAGACCTGCATCAACATTATTGAGGCAAAGGTCAAGAAAGCTAAGGAGAAGGGTACCGTCAAAGACGAACTTCCCGTGAGCTACGAATTCGTCTCCGAGAAAGTCAACGATGCCGAGGGTACGGCTGATGAGGTCTTCAATCTCAAATACTCCAACGGGAAGATGGAACAGACAAACGTGAACTTGAAGAAGGAGGAAGACGGCAAATGGTATGTCAGCAACAAGAAATAATACATAAACATAAGGTACGACTATGAAGACAAGGAATTTTGTAATGGTGTGTATCGCCATGTTGACGATAGGCACCGTGCAAGCTGAGGCACAAGGCTTAGGCGGCTTGCTGAAGAAAGGTAAAAAAGCACTGGAGAAGGTCAACAATGCCCTCGGTGGAACGACCGAGAACAACAAACAAGACGCGAAGACAGCAACCCTGCAGACACGTGGCAGTGACATTGCACTTCCCAATGGCGGCTCTTTGAGAAATCCTATACCACAGATTGTCGACCTGCAGCTCGTCGGCGTATACGGCAAGAGTACATCACTGAACTATGGAACGGTGCAGTTGGTATTTAAGGTGAAGATGATTGCCAACAAGTCAAGCGTAAGATTCGGAGTGAACTCAAGTTATCCCGGACTGATGATCGACCAGGATGGCAACACCTATAAAACCCAGGAGGGTGCAGGATGGTACGATTATCCCGTGACGGAGGGTGTATATATGAATATGCCGGTTACGAAGACTTGGTTTGCCGATGTCAAGAAAAGCGCCAAAACAATCCAACAGCTGCAGATAGGCATCAGTGCAAGCTACGAAGAGACTGGACTGATAATACTGAAGAATGTCCCGATACAATGGGATGTGGAACCATAGGAATTCAGTATTCTGTTTCTGATTCCGGTATCACCAGTTTAGACTGATGGTACCGACTTCCTTCGTTTGGGCCGGCGACATACCCGTCTCCAGCCTGAACATCTGCGTGAAATGCTGCGGATACTCAAAGCCGAGACTGTCAGCGGTCTCGGTTATTTGATGTCCGCCCACGAGCATACTCTTTGCCTTGTCAATGACGAAATGACGGATGATGACATGAAGTATCTTGAGGAGCCTTACGTTCCGCACAGTCTTGAAGGTGTCATGGCTGACAACCAGCCTGCTATGAGAGATGAGCCGGTGTTGGTGGCTGCCGCGCGAGACATTCGGCCAATACGCATTGGCCGAACGTTTTTTAGTTTTTGAACGTCTATTTCAGCTTGTTATACAGTTCTTCCGACACTGGTTCCAGCCACTCGTTGCTATGGCCCTCCTGTACATCTTTGTTGTAGGTGAGATGCTGAAACCATGAGTCTTTGGCGGCTCCGTGCCAGTGCTTTACCTCTGCTGGAATGGCGATGACGGTTCCAGGAGTCATCTCGACGGCTTCTTTTCCCCATTCCTGATACCATCCGCGACCAGCGACGCAGATGAGCACCTGTACAGCTTTGTGGTGGACATGCCAGTTGTTGCGGCAACGTGGCTCGAAGGTTACGTTCATCACACCCCCGCCCATATCGGCCAGATAGCTATTGCCAACAAAGTACTTTGCGTAGGCGGTATTCGGCTCGCCCTTGGGCCATTTGCTATGGAGAGTGTAGCCCTTGCCGTCAAGCCACATACAGAGTTCATTGACAAGCTCCTGTGAGTTGCCCATGTTCACTGCGCCTTGCTTGTGGGCTGCCAGCTGTGGAGCAACACCTTCGAGGCCACTCAATGCTGCCACGGTCACAATCTCGCGGTCGGCATGCGACAATTGGTCGCCAGCGAAGATGTCGCCGAAGAGGTGAGCCTTCAGATAGTAGTCGTCCTGCGGGCAGAAGTTATAGTCGAACGCACGACCAGAGAGCAGGGTCTGCACCTCGGTGCCCTGCTTGAGGGCTTTGGCAGCGTCGCCCCATATTTCAGGGCGTGTCCAAGGCTTGCCTTCCTGCCAATTTTCGTGTTTGTTTTCCAGCACCTTGTTCAATACCCCTAAGGCATTTAGCGAGCGCGGGAAACCTGTGTAGGCATAGAGCTGTGAGAAAGTCTCCTTCAACTCATTGACTGTTACGCCGTCGTCGAGTGCCGTCTCCACGGCCGTCTCCAACCGCTCCATATTCCCCTGTGCCATCAGACAGGCACAGGCAGCCAAGCCTTTTTGACGCTCTGTAAGCGTCTGTGCATTCATTGTTACCATAGTCATTGCTGCTAATATTAATGTTACTATTCTTTTCATCTAACTATTTTGTATGGCTTGTCAGATCGACCTAAAAGCCGTTCTGCATTCTTATATAAAATCAAATCCTTATAAGGCGCGAGGTCGTGTTCCTCGGTCAGATACTGGCGCATGCGCTGTAGGCCCTTGATAAGTACCTGCCGGTCGATGTAGGGATAGTCGGAGCCATAGAGCAGGTGGTCGGGCATGGTGATGCTGAGCAGCATACGGATGACCTCCGGCGAGTGGGCGCCGGCGAGGTCGTAGTAGAGCGCCGAGAGGTTCGCCTTCCAGTCGATGTCACCGACAAGATGATTAGCTTGCATCACAGGCGTCAGCGACCGCATTCGTGGCACCATCAGCGGCAGATAAGCTCCGCAATGTGGCACCACCACTTTAATGTTGGGATAGCGGGCCAGTACATTGCGACTGATCATATTCGATACGGCGCGAGTAGTCTCAGAGAGATATTCCTGCATAGCGAGGGGTGTCTGCCTCATCACCTGTCTATTAACGGGCTCCGGCCGATGTGGATGCAGGATGATTAACGCATTTCGCTCATTGAGGAATGAGAAAAGCGTGTCGAGTTCGGGCGCACCGAGATACTGTCCAAAGGAGTTTGTCGCCAGTTTAATGCCGTCAGCATCGAGTACGTCCAGCGCATAGCGGGCTTCCTCGATAGCGGCATTAACATCGGGCAGAGGGAGGGCAGCGCAGAAGCGGAACCTGCCGGGGTGCTCACGTTTTAGTTTGGCAGCGGCCTCGTTAGTTTCGCGGATTACTTTGGCAGAGGTAGGAAGGGGAGCCGCTATCGTTAGAACTGATGTTGAAATTCCGGCTTCGTCCATCCATTGCAGTTGCGCCTCTGCTTCCCATTTCGGAAGAGGGAATCCCTCATCCAGAAGTCTGCCTTCACTTTCGAGAGCAGACACAAACTCTGGGGTTATGATGTGCGTATGCACATCGATCACTCCCTGAGCGTGCGTCGTCGTTGCGACCATCATTGCCATCAGAATCAATAATTTGCGCATACCATAACAACTACTCCATACTGTGTTCCCATCCTCTGCGAGTGTCAACGCCTGTGGCATCTGCGAGTGCTTCGAGGCGCGCTATTTCTTCTGCGGTCAACTGAATCTCAGCGGCCTCGGCAGCCTCTATAACGTGACGTTCCTTTGTGGCTCCAATGAGGGGCAGGGTCCCTTTAGCAATAGCCCAGGCAATGTCAATCTGTGAGCATGATGCACCGTATTTCTTGCCAATGGCCGACATCTCGTTCGTAAGCGTTTCGAGCTGCTCAAGTACGGGGTTGTACTTCTTGCCACGGTCACTCTCTGCGGGAAGAGGGTTCTCTTTATTATATTTTCCTGAGAGCGCGCCCTGTTCCAGCACCATGTAAGACCAGAACTCAATACCGTTCGCCTTGCAGTAGTCCAGCACACCGCCTTTCTCTGATGAACGGTAGAGTATGGAGAAGTGGTTCTGCACGGCCGATACCTTGAAACCAGCCTCGGAGAGAATCTCGTTGGCACGGCGTATCTCTGCGATGTTGTGGTTCGACATGCCCACGCGCTTTACCTTGCCCGACTGCAGCAGAGGTATCAGCCCCGGTGTCCAGCGCTCTACGTCCATCGGATTGTGGATCCAATAGATGTCGATATAGTCGATGCCCATCCGCTCCATAGAGGCCTGTGCCATCTTCTCTACGCTGTTACCATAAATTTCTGCTAACTGTGGCGTAAACTTGGTTGAGACCTCCACATTTTCGCGCTTCTCACCAGCTACAAACGAGCCGAGGATCTTTTCCGACTCACCCATGCCATAAGCCGTAGCTGTGTCCCATAGATTCAATCCTTTGTTCATTGCCGCGTCGAATACGGGCTTCAAATTCTCTACGTTGTTGTTGCTGCCGAATACTGTGTCACCTCCAAAGGCTCCGGTTCCCCAAGCCCAAGTTCCTAATGCGATCTTTGCCATATTTTACTTATTGTTGATTGGATGCTGCAAAGGTAAGACGATTTCAGCAACTTCCACCTAACTGATTTACGGATTGATTAACCCAAATTATGGATTCCGAAGATACATGCTTGTCTCGCAACAACGGAGCATAGTGAATGTACGATGAATCGTTTTTTATAACAAGGCTCTTCTTTCCGACAACTTGCAGTGGTAATAAAAAATAATCCGGGCAGACGGTGCTTCGCTAATGCGTATTTAAGAAGAAAGCCTATTTCCGGTACTTCTTTCCATCTCGGACATAAATGCCCTTGTAGTTGTCCGATACTTTCTGCCCGTTGAGGGTGTAGCGCACTCCATCGGTGCTGTGAGCGCTCATCTTGGCACTGCCGATACCGGTAGTAGGCAGCATCTCAAATCTCACGCTCACTGAACCACTGCCTACAGCTTGTGCCAACTGCTCTACATTGTCGATATGACCGATGCGGGTATAGCTGTAGCCGGATGAGAAAGTCTTGTAGAAGATCACGATGCACGACGAGCCATAGAGCATGATGTCGCCGGCATGGATGGTGCCGGGGCGCGAGGCAGCCGTAGGTAGTGAGGAGGATAGGTAACAATATTTTTCGTTGCCGTTCAGTTCGTCCATCTGCAGTGTCATGGGCAGCAGGGATTGCAGTTCTTTTACGGTGGCGTTATCTTCTAATGTTGCTGTGAAGCTTGTCTGACCGATGGTCAACTTGAGAGTAGAGTTCATGTTGCTGTTATCGTTTTGTAAAATTTGACTTTCGCTGTCCGCTTCATTGTCGTCCCGGGCGCATGCTGTCATGGTAGTCAGTGTCATGAACAACATTGCAAAGGAAAGGACGCGAATAAGCCGCACAGGTGTATTGATGGAATTCATACGCATTAATGATTATTGTTTTTGTCGTTTTGTCTTTTCGACGATGCAAAGGTACGATGAAAGAATCAAAGGGACGATAACAAAAAAGTGGGCAGAAATACCAATATTACGGAACGTTGGTGCTGTCGTTGAAATAGGTTGATGGACTGGGAATAATGGTAGATAAAAAATATCGGCTTTTCGTTGCAGGATATAAAGATTTGCACTATATTTGCAAAAAAGTAAGCAGCTATGGACACGAAAAATACCAAAAAGACAGAAGAAGTTAAAAAGACAAATAAAACATGGGAAGCAATAATAGCCCATCAAGGAGATATTAAAGTTTTGCAACCAGGATTATTCCTATAATGAACAGATACCTGCTTGATACAAATATCTTTGTCTATGCCGTTGAAGACAGAGACAATCTAAGTGCGGACGTTCTCGCAATCCTCGAGGATTACGAGAGCGTCTTCTATATGAGTGCTTAATCCATCAAAGAATTAATAGTCGCATTTAGAAACAAGAAGCTATTAAATGAGAAATGGGCAACCCCTCTTGACATGGTTCGCTCTATTACAGAAGATTATTATATAACAATTCTGCCGGTCGATAACGAAGTCATGAAGACCTATGCTTCTCTTGAACTTAACCATTCCGAAGACCACAAAGACCCTTCTGACCATATAATTATTAGTCATGCCATGACTTTTAGAATGCCTCTCATTTCAAGCGACCACAAGTTTCTTTACTACAAACGACAAGGACTTGAACTTATCTATAATGAAAAATAAGGGAGCATGGATTTCTGCCCTTTGTAGCAGAAAAGATTGAAACACATTATCTTTGCACCAATGGAAATAGACTTGGAAATCAACAGCGTCAACGACTACGCCAACGACATCGGGGCACCCACCTACCATCCTCATGTGAGTGTGATACATTATGATGAGGTAGGCGAGATACGTCACACCATCAACCTCTTCAATGTCTATGGCATCTTCCTGCAAAAGAACTTCCCTGACAACCTGAACTATGGTATCGGGCACTATGAGCAGGAGACAGGATCGTTGTTGGCCTACGCCCCGGGACAGCTCGGCGGAAAACCCGACAATGGCACACGCCAGCAATACTACGGTTGGGTGTTGCTCTTCGACCCAGCCTTCATTCAGGGTACTGACATCTCCCGCCGCATGGACTCCTACCACTATTTCGAATACAATGCCAACGAGGCCCTCTTCCTTACCGAGGAGGAGAAAGAGGTGCTCAATCGCGTGATGGCTACCCTACGCAACGAGCTGGCCAACCACGGCGGTGAGGAGAGCTCCGACAACATCGTCCGAGACATGATTCTCTTGGTGCTCGACTATTGCAACCGCTTCTACGCCCGGCAGTTCAAAGATGTGGCGAAAGGCGACGCTGACATCCTCACGCGCTTCCAGCAGGTGCTCGACGACTATTACGCTCAAAAACTGCAACGGCAGAAGGGTGTGCCGACGGTGAAATACTGTGCCAGCGAGCTCTTCCTCTCACCCAACTACTTTGGCGATGTTATCCGCCAGAGCTTCGGACAGAGTCCCAAAGACTACATCCGTCAGTACATCACCGCAAGGGCCAAGAACCTTTTGCTCAGCGGAAAGAATGTCGCACAGACAGCCGAAGAGCTCGGCTTCGAGTATCCGCAGCACTTCACACGGTTCTTCAAGCATTCCACCGGAGACTCGCCCTCGCAGTACCAAAAACGCTCCTCGGGCGCATAATCCTTAATATCGATACTTTCCTCCCCATTAATGGTAGTCCCCGTGCTGGCCTTTCTTCGTAACTTTGCACCAGTTTTAATAACAAGCAAGACATGAAGAAATTTATTTTATCAGCATGGGTCCTTCTCTCGACATTCATCGGAGCAGGCGCACAGGAAACAAACAACCATTATATGGACAGAAAATTGAATATGACAGAGGAGTGGGACAAGACGTTCCCCCTCAGCGACAAAGTTGATCACAAGAAGGTTACGTTCCACAACCACTTTGGTCTGACGCTCGCGGCCGACATGTACACTCCCAAAGGTGCCCACGGCAAACTCCCGGCCATCGCTGTGTGTGGTCCCTTCGGAGCCGTCAAGGAGCAGGCCAGCGGCCTCTACGCGCAGACCATGGCCGAGCGTGGATTCCTTACCATCGCCTTCGACCCTTCGTTCACTGGTGAGAGCAGCGGCGAACCGCGCGATGTCTTCTCCCTCGACATCAACACCGAGGACTTCCAGGCCGCCGTTGACTATCTGAGCAACCTCGATGAGGTGGACGCCGCACGCATCGGCATCATCGGTATCTGCGGATGGGGTGGCATTGCCCTCAACGCCGCCGCCAACGACCCGCGCATTAAGGCCACCGTGGCCAGCACCATGTACGACATGCCACGGGTGGGTGCCTGGGGCTACTTCGACAAAGGCACTGCCGACGACCGCTACAAAGCCAAGGAACAGATAACGGCCCTGCGTACCAAGGAATACAAGACGGGTGTGGAACAGCGGGCCGGAGGATGTCTCACCATGGAAGAGGCCATTGCTCAGAAAGCCCCCGACTTCGTGCAGCAGTACAGCGCTTACTACAAGACCAAGCGCGGCTATGCCAAGCGATCGGTCAACTCCAATGGCGGATGGAAGATGCAGGCTCAGGAGGGCTGGATGAACAATGCCATCCTCGCTCATCCCGAAGACCTGCGAGGTGCTGTGATGATTGTCCACGGCGACAAAGCCCACAGTTACTACATGGGTAAGGACACCTTTGCCAAGCTCAAGGGCGACAACAAATTTTTTGTTACCGTGCCCGGTGCTACCCATACCGACCTCTACGACGGTGGCGGACATAACTTCATTCCCTTCGACAAACTCACTGACTTCTTCAATAAGTATCTAAGATAGAACGCCCAACCTCCCTTGTGAAGCTTCTACACAAGGGAGGTTTTATAGCTTTCGCATATAAAACGATATTTGCCAGATCATAAGCAAAATCCTATTTGTGTTGGGCCGGTATCATCTGTGCAAAATATAGATGGTGCCGGCTTTTTCGTCTATACAGCTTATTCTCGCCAAAACTTCGTACTTTTGTATCATCATTATGAAGCTGCGCGCGGTCATAGAGCGGATTACATATCAGAATGGTGAAAACGGCTATTCGATACTGAAGGCACGGGTGAAGGGGTATGATAACCTCGTTACCCTTGTCGGCAACATGAACAAAGCCCCTACTCTATTCTAAGAAACAATATAAAATGCCTGTTACATTACTTCCTACCCTTCTGTTGTCGATACTCCTTATAGGCTTCACACCCGGACCAGCCAATCTCTTCTCGCTTCATTGCTCAATGAAGAATGGAACGAGGAAAGCCATGGCTATGTGGTTCGGACTGCTCACGGGCTTTACTATTGCTGCATTAATGGGAGCAATGATAACCCATCTCGTCGGAGCGATGATGGATAGATACGTGGTGTGGCTCAAGTATATAGGCTGCGCATACATACTTTATTTAGCATGGCAGATCTACCGCAGTTCCGGTAAGGCAAAGGAAAGCGACAAGACTTGCACATTCCTCTCAGGAATGATAGTGCAGCTTACCAACGCAAAGATTATTCTCTTTGACCTGATGGCATATACCACATTCGTATTGCCATATTCCAATCGGCTTTCCGACTTGCTTGGCGTAACCGCATTGCTAGAAATAGCCGGTCCCGGTGCGAACCTTGTTTATCTCTTTGCCGGAGGAAAACTACATAACTTTTTCAACCGCTATCCACGGCAGATTGACACGGTTATGGCATTACTTTTGGCAATCTGCGCAGTGTATATTTTATTGAGTTAAGTTAATAACAAACGATTGTTCGCTGCGTAGGTTTCAATCATTCCCTGCGTAGCGAACAATCTTTTTCTATAGCATTACAACATTTGGAACATTGCCGCGACCCCACGGGAACGTAGCTTTGTCCCCATGAGAACACTACTTCTTCCCCATGAGAACACTGCTTCCCGTAACGACAAAGGCATCAGCATATCTTTACTTCCCGGCTTAGACATTCTCTTACTTTCTATAGCTCATACATCAGATAGTGGCTCTCGTGCATACCAAGCGATTGGTAAACCTTTTGAGCGTTAATGTTGTTGCGGTCAACATACAGGCGCAGCGCACCGGCACCCTCTGACTGAGCGATGGTCTTGGCAAAGTCGAACATCTCCTTGAATACTCCTTGATGACGGCATTCAGGGCGAACAAACACGCTTTGGATCCAATAATAGTTGCAGTTGTTCCAATCGCCCCATTCCGTTGTAAGCATCAACGAGCCGAGAACCTCATTGTTGTCATTCCGTGCCACGAGGTAAGTAGCCTTGCCGTCATCAGCAATGCCCGCCTTAACTCCCTCCCGTACTGTCTCATAATCCAACTCTGTTCCCTCTGACTCTTTAGCCATTGCCAACTGAAACTTCACTAATGTCTCTGTGTCTTCGATGTTCGCAACATCTATCTTGTATTTGTATTCCATCATAATTTGTTCACTGTTGCTTTTCTGGGGCGGGTTCCGCGGCTGCTTCAAGTTCATTCTCTTCATCAATGCTAGGGTAGTTTAAAGAACGGTCTTGCAAGTAGATGTGGTTGATGGTGAATGCAAGGGACTTCAAGGTTTGTTCTCTCACCTTTGGCTTTAGTTCACATTCCCACACCGTGATGCAGTGCCAGCCCATCATTGCCAACTTCTTTTGTTCTTCCTTGTCTCGTTCCTTATTCCGCTTGATTTTTTTCTCCCAAAAATCAGTATTCGTTTTTGGCAACCGGAAGTACTTGCAGCCATCATGCCCGTGCCAAAAGCAACCGTTGACAAAGACGCACGTGCGATACTTGCGCAGCACGATGTCTGGATGACCCGGCAAGCGAGGATTGTTCAACCCATATCGGAAACCCTGCTTCCACAGATATTTGCGCACAAGTATCTCCGGCTTCGTGTTCGTGGAGTGAATAGAAGCCATATTCTTGTGTCGTTGCCGTATGGCCATAATATCCATAATGCAAAAGTACAAATTTTCAGAAAATGACAATAAGAAAAAGGAAATAAAGAATGAATTGAAAAAGCACATTAACAATAAATAAAAGGTAAATTGTTAGTGGCTTTAGCTACGCTCAGGGAGTAGAAAGATGCTCCCTGGCATAGCCTGTCTTCAATGACCCGGATAAGTGTATTCTCTTACTTTGATTTTAGAAGTTTCTTGAGTATCTTTCCAAACTTCTTTCCGGTATGTTCGGCACCATCACCAATAAGATTGTCTTTGCTGCCGAAATGCCCCCCGTCGGCTTTGATACCAATCATGCGTCCTACTTCTTTGCCATGCTGGTCGATGAGTACCATATCGCAGTTGTAGTCACCATCTTTGTTCACCGTGTTGACCTGTGCCTTTATGGTGTACTTGGCTTCATCAGGATTACCGAAAATCAGTGCGCCCTCAAGCTCATCGGACATGGATGTCTTAAATTGTCCAACGATTTCCGGTTTGTCCTTGCCCCAAGCAGGTTCGTAAATGGCATAGTCTTTCTCTGTCATGCCATGGATAGAGACATACTCAATAGCGAATTTTACATAATGCTGGCTTCTGAGCGGAGAAAATGACCCACTCACCAATTTCTGTGCAGAGGCGCTTACAGCTGCCAAAAGAAGCACCAATGTTAATAATACATGTTTCATATAGTGTAAAGTTTAAAGATAATTGTCAACCGAAATGCCAACATCGGCAAAGCTGTGTTGTATGACAGATGATGCAGGCTCTTCTTGTTAACTTATCGTATATACTAACTCATAATTTTGTTTGCAAACTTACATAAAATTTCTCGAATTTAACGCCAGTTGAGTAAAAAAAGTGAGACCGCAACGCAAACTTTAAGCAGTAAGCGTCAGAATGTCGCTGATTTTTAGTATCTTTATAGGACACATCCAATGAAAAGGCTTAATCGGACTGACGGTCAGAAGCCTATAGAGGAAACATAAGCCAGCCGTCTGACACCAAGTCACAGAAACATGTTCAGTTCTTCGTCAAGCTGAAATACCGTTGTTGAGGATTCTTCCTTGGCCCGCCCCCATGAGATTTCTCTTTGATGATTTCTTAGGCTCATGCTATTATATCATGCTGTAAGGGAAGAAGACGCATATAGATCTCAGCCACATGACCAGACTTCTTTGTTTAGCTGCCGCCGAGTATCTTGTCCAGCATCTTGTTTATAATGCTATGGTTGTATTGATTTCTTGTTATCATTTACTTTTTGTTCAGGCTTTTCACGCTTTCCGCTATATCCACAGCGTCGCTCTGTGAGGCATCTTTGAAGTTGATGTCCATAAAGTAGCCATCTGTGGCATCCTTGGCTACGAACCCGGAAAACAAACGACCGTCGCCCACCAAGAAGCCGCCGATGAGTCCTTCACCGAACACCTTTACCGGCATAGCGGTTTTCAGGTCTATGCCTTTCGTTTTCGCCGAGTCGAGGACGGCTTGTCCTATCTCCTTGTCCGTGAGCAGATTTCTTTGAAAGCGCTGGATGCGCACCTCTTGCCCGAAATCATCCTTGATGAATATCTCATTCGTGCTGATCGTGTCTATTTTTGCCGTCTCGTCCATATCCACGGCGATGCCCAGCGGTGTGGTCAGTGTGACGGTTGACGTGCATGACATCATAATCACTGATGCTGCGAATGTGCCTATCACCGCAGTCAATGGAAGAAGCTGTCTGTTTGAAATCATATAATGCTGTGTTTAGTATTAGTTTCTCACCATTCTCAGTCCGTGCTGCCCGTCGCCGTCGCGCTCGCTGCGCTTTTTCGCTGCCTCTATGGTGTTGTCCATAACGTTAAGCCAGCTCACCGGCTCGGAACTGGTTGAGCTTATTTCCTTGCGCAATGAGCGGATAAAGCCAATAGTATAGAATCCGCCACTTTGGTCGCACACCGACGGCTCGCCTGGACTCGAGGCCGTAGACAGGATGCTGCCGCGCGTGTTGAGGAACAAGTCGCGCAGACGGTCGAGCGAGAAGTTGGAAGTGGCGCGCGAGTACAGGGTTGTTCCAGTGCTGATGGGAGCCTCCTCACCAATAGGAGTGTTGCAGCAGTCGCTCATCACGATGTTGAGGCGTGCGCCTTTATTCTGTATGTCATCGAACACATCAGCCATCGCCAGATAGTTGTCGCCCAGCTTCTGGTAGGAAGAGGTGGTGAGGTCCATCTGTGGGAAGCGGCTCTCCTGGTTGTCGAAGCGGAAGCCGTGTCCGCTATAGAGGAAGACCACGATGTCATTGGATGCCGGCCTGAGCTTATTCAGCATTGCCACCACGCCGTCACGCGAGAAGTCATTACCCGTGACGGGATAGTTGCAAGAAGCAGAAAACACCAGTACCTTTGTAATCGTAATAATAAATAGATATGAAGAAAACAGTTTCCACGATACTTATTTTAGCTTGTCGATGTAGGCAAGACGCTCCGTTTGCGTGTCTGCAGTTTTGCCGAAGCATGTAAAAAGCAAAATTCTCTTCCTGTCATCCTTTTCTTCAGCTGTCATTGCAAGTATCCTTGCGTCTGTACCATGGTATAGTGATTCAAATGTCATATTTGGTTTTTTGAATAACTTTAATTATGCCGCATGCTATGGCATGGACAATTATATTGCAAACTTACATATTTATTCTGAATTATTTGCCTTCCTGCCTTAGAAATATTTCAAAGATGGTAAATTAGTTCCACCATCTATTGTCTTACATGCTTGCGTAAAAACCAAGCAAAAGAGACTTATCGTGAGATTTCTGTTACGGTGATTTCATGGTACCGAATTACGCATATTATGTGGTGGTCTCAATGAAATATTTGGGGCAAATCGCCGAGTTCAATAATGTGTTTTTTGTGGGGAAATTGCCTTTATCTCGGATATTATTTGTATTTTTGCCGAATATATATAATGGAGCATTACTACTTATTTTGCACCACTAAGTTAAGTGATTGTTTCAATTTAACAATGTCCTCTGCAAATTTACTTTTGCTTAGGAAATTAGATTCGATTGAACATAGTGGTGTGGAAACGAAATGGTATTATAAAAGAATTACGATGGAAACATCCGACCTCATACTTATTAAAGGCGAGCCAAAGACTCAACAGATTGTCTCCATAAACGAAGACCGAAATGGCGTTTATTGGGTAAAGTTCAATAATGGCAAGACTTACCATCTCGCTAATCATGATGTGAATATACTGAAATCGCCAAAAATAATAAGTACTGTCGATTGCAGGATTACAAACAAGATGGGCGCTTATTTTAATCCTAAGCAGATATGGGAATATACTCATTATTTCCATCGCTACTATCGTATAGAGTTTGAGTCGGGTGAGCTAAAGGAATACGATGAAAACTATTTGAATATCTCAAAGTCTGTGTTGGCTGACGAAACTGCAAGAAGCCTTTTCAATTACTTTAAGGATATTTCTGGCGTTCAGTGCATAATGACTGATAATGGTCCTGTTTCTTTGCATGATAAGTATGAGAAAATAGACTTCGTTGACGAAAACACTACTTTGGGATGTTATCTAAAGCCCAAGCTGATGAAGGACAAACGGAAAGGATATAACCATCTGTTATTCCCTTTCTACAGTAACCTGAGTCAGATGGCTGCTGTTGAAAATGCCTTTAAGTCTCAGATAAGCGTAGTTCAAGGACCTCCTGGAACAGGTAAGACCCAGACGATCCTGAATATTGTAGCAAATATTGTAGCTCGCAAACAGACGGTGCTCATAGTAAGCAATAATAATTCTGCTGTTGAGAATGTCAAGGAGAAACTTGACAAGGAAGGCCTTGGCTTTATAGTCGCTGAACTTGGTAAATCTGATAACCGCAATAATTTCATCAAGTCCGGCCAAACACCCTTTCCTACTATGTCTGATTGGCAGGATGACAATGCTAAGGAAACGCTTAACATTATTGATAACGTTTCAAAGAAATTGCAGGAAATCTTTGAGAAACAAACCCTGCTTGCTAAAGACAAACAGGAACTTGCGGCAATTGAGATTGAAAGTGAGCATTTCTATCATGAGAATGACTATGATAGCACTAAGCTCGAAGACATGGTAGCTATTCCCAGTGATGAGCTCATCAAGCTATGGGTGTTGCTGGATATTAAGAAAGAGGAGGAAAACATTAGTCAATCGTTTTGGCAGAGGCTTAAGATGTTCTTCAAGAATCTGTTTATGAAAAACAGATTGAAGAAAGTCTTTGGAAAACAGGCTAATAGCATGTCCGATGAAGATGTTCTAATGGACATTAAAGCTCTTTTCTATAAAGTTAGGAAAGAGGAATTACGGTCTGAGATTGATGAATTAACGGAATTCTTGAAAGATAATCACGCAGGAGAACTTCTAAAGAAACAGGCTTCATTATCAATGCGAGCCTTAAAAGCAGCTTTGTATATTAATTATGAAGGCGGGAAGAAGGAGCGTGCTAAATTCGATAATGAGGACTTATGGAGAAATTCTGATGCGGTATCACAGGAATATCCCATAGTGCTGTCAACAACATTTTCGGCAACATCAAGTTTGCCAGGACACACATTCGACTACCTCATCATGGACGAAGCTTCGCAGGTTCCTGTTGAGTCTGCCGCCCTTGCCTTATCCAGAGCCAAGAAAGCGGTTATTGTCGGTGACTTAAAGCAGCTCCCAAATATTATAAGCAAGGATAATCTTCCAAGGTTACAAGAAATTGCCAAAACGTATCATATAGATAAGAGATATGACTGTTCAACCAATAGTTTCCTTTCATCTATTGTCAATGTTTTTCCTAATGCACCTCAGACACTATTGCGTGAACATTATCGTTGTGCACCACAGATAATTGATTTTTGTAATCAAAAGTTCTATGGTGGCGAGTTGGTAATAATGACAACCGCTAACGATGACGAATTGCCGATGAGGGTCATCAAGACTGTTCGTGGTAATCATTCGCGCAGTGTAACCAATGCTGATAAAGTTTTTGTGAGTAATCAGCGAGAAGTCGATGAGTTCAAAGAGCTGCTAAAAGTAAATTCTAATGTTCCATTAAAAGATGTAGGTATCATCACCCCCTACAAGGGACAAGCGCTGCACCTGTTGGCGGAATTAATTTAGTGCATACTTAATTCTGCCAATGGGCTTGTCGTTAATGAAGTTTACGTATTGCAGAATGGTAAGTGCACTAATTTTGCCAATGATCCTGGCAAACAAACCATTCG
>Ga0256404_1003085_pt1 | contig 35031 bp, 37 predicted proteins | sample RumenRJG_01DNA_FD_185990 | JGI IMG/M metagenome (GOLD analysis project Ga0256404, IMG submission 185990) | Bovine rumen microbial communities from Lethbridge, Alberta, Canada - RJG_01 | ecosystem: Host-associated > Mammals > Digestive system > Stomach > Rumen | place: Canada: Alberta | collected... | reverse complement strand
TATTCCACTTATAAATATAACAATTGCCGCAATAGCAATTCCAGTCCAAACAGAAATTGCTCCTCCTTTAATATTTTCTAATTCTATTTCATCTATTTTACGTATGGTTATCACCTTCTTTTAATTTTTGTAATAGTTTTATCATACTTATTTTTTTATCTTCTATACTAATATTAATACTATCATTTGCTTTCAGTGAGTTTGATATTTTTGCAGATATTATTAATTCATAATAATTCTTGTTGCTTTTCTTTAAAATTTTACCTTTATCTTCTTCTATTTTATATGTTATGTATTTATCCTCTAAATATATTTTTTTATTATCATATAATAGTTTTCTTTCTTTTTTATCTACTATAACTAATAATAAATCTTTTTTTATAACGATACCTGTTATTTTTTTGTAGGTAAATTGATAAGTCTTTATGCAAAATAGTAAAATAATTATTTCTAATACTATATTCATTATAAATATAAATGATATCAGTTTTTTCCCTTCATATTTTTTTTGTCTCATTTATCCTTCCATTTTCCAATTTTAATACTCTATCAAATATTTTTTTATTATTGAAACGATGAGATATTACGATAATTGTTTTATCTTTTAAGTAATCAAAAATACTAGTTAATATTTTCTTTTCTCTATTAATATCGATTCCTGCCAAAGCTTCATCAAAAATATAAATACTACTCTTTCTTATTATACTTCTGGCTAATATTATTCTTTGTCTTTCACCATTACTATAATTAAAGCCATTTTCTTCTACTAATGAATTATATTTAATATGATTGTTTTTAACAATATCATCTAATAAAGATATTTTACATACTTTTTCAAAATCTTCTTCATCATAGTTTTTATACATTAAAATATTATTTTTTATTGTATCTGTAAATAAGTACTCATTTCCTGTTACATAAGTAATATTAGTGCGAATATTTTCTAAGTGATAATGATTTATATCAATATTATCTATTCTAATATTCCCATAATCTATTTCTATATAACGAAGTAACATCTTTACTAGAGTTGATTTTCCACTACCACTTGCACCACTTAATAATATTTTTTCTCCTTGATTTATTTCCAAATTAAGATTTTTAAATATAATTTTATTGCCTATTTTGTAATTTAAACTCTTTATTTCTATTTTTCCTTGTAAATTATATTTTAAATAATAATAATTACCAATAAATTTATCAGTATGAATCATAAATAATTCTTCTATTCTATCTTTTGACACTTTATATGAATTATAATTTTCTATTATTGATATTATATTATAAAATGTCATTTTAAAATAATTAAAAAATGTTTGATATAAAATTATATTATTTAAAGATATTTTTCTTTTTATAACCAAGTAGCTACCATATCCGTATAAAATTGTATTTGATAAATCATTTAAATTGTTTTTTATAAAATTATTCCATTGTAGAAGGAAATTATAATTATAGATTTCTTCTATAAATCGTGAGTATTTTATTTTAAATTTATCAAACATTCTTTTTTCTAAATGACTTCCTTTTATTGTATCTACATTACTGGTGGCTTGAATTATATATGAATCAATTGTATCTTGTTTAGACCTTATTCTTTTTAATCTTCTTTTTTTATATTTACTTGTTGATAATTCATAAATTGAAAGAAATATTAATATAATGAATAAATATTTGGTAATAGAATTATTATACTTATTTAATATTATTGTAAATACTAATAAATTTATAAAATCCATTATTCCTACAAAAAGATTACTAATAAAAGAGCGTATAATATTTAAATCTTGGAATCTTGATATAATTTCTCCAGTAGTCCTATTTTTATAATATAAATATGGAAGTAAGAGTATTTGATTATATGTCTTTGTAGTTGTTTCATAATCTAATAGAGAGTTCCATTTGTTAATTAATATATTTCTCATAAATATATTAATATTTTTAAAGAGATATATCCAAATAAGAATTTTTGTAATCCATATAATATTCTTTGATATTTGGAAGTTTATGGAGTATTCTAATATGTATTTAAAATGAAATGAAGAAACTATATTTAATAATAATGATATGAAACTTAATAGTATAATTTGAAAAAATATTATTTTATTTGATAGGATTACTTTTTTTATATTTTGGATTAATATTTTCTTCTTTGTAATTTTTGGTATTTTTTTTATTGGAGTTAAAAATAAGTAATTAGATGTTGCTAATAATTTAAACTCTGAAAAGGATAGAGTTTGTTTTCCTTTTGCTGGATCCATTATTGTTACTTGTTTTTTTTCTTTATTTATTTGATATAATGCAACAAAATGTTTATAATTTTTATTGATTATGAAATGAGTAATACAGGGTAAGTTATTTACGTCTATTTCTTCTATTTTGCCTGTTAACCCAATTGCATCAAATCCAATTTTTTTTGCTGCTTCCATCAAATTAAATAAGGATACTCCATCTTTTGTAGTATATGTTATTTCTCTTAAATATTCTTTTGATACATCTCCCCCATAATATCGAATTATTGATAAAAGACAACATATTCCACAATCTTTTATACCATCTTGAAGGACTACTTTCACACTTTTTCTCTCACCTCCTATTGTATTATTATCTTTTTTTTTATTTTTTTCCAAAAAAAAGAAGAGTTTTTTACTCTTCTGGGGATAAATACAAAAGTACTTAACCAAACGCGTGATAATTGATAAGACTTTCGAAAAAATATTTTTTTTCCTTTTCATTCATCCCATTTTCATGTTAGCACATTTTTCGAAAAGAAACAATATTTGTTTTTAAATCTATTATTTTTTTACATAAGTATACATACTACTATTTCTTTTCACCGAATCGATTGAATGGAAAGATAATTAGTGATGTTTTCCCTATAATTCTATCTTTTTTAAATGATCCAAAATGTCTACTATCAAGAGAATTCGTTCTATTATCTCCTAATACAAAGTATGAGTTTTTCTTTACCTTTACTTTAAAGTCTTCTGTTACTTGACTACCATAATTTTCTTTTACTTTTTTTCCATTGATATATAACTGATTATCTTTATATTCTATTTCTTCACCAGGTAGTCCAATTACTCTCTTGATTAAATATTCATTTCCTTCATCAACAACCACTATATCAAATCTATTAATTTCATCAAATCGATATCCTATAATATTTAATATCATAATATCTCCATCATGAAGAGTTGTCATCATACTTGTACCATTTACTTTGATTGGAGAAACTACGAATTTTTTTACTAGTAAAACTAATATAATAGTAATTACATAAAGTCCATATTCTTTTATAATACTTTTTATTTTATCCATAAATATTCATATAAAAAATAAGGTTATTGGCCTTATTTTTTTCCTCTTTCTTTGATACGATATCCGCCAATCAAACCTCTAAGGAATGTAAGTTTGGCACGTCTAACTTTACCTTTGCGAATTACTTTAATTTGGTCAATTATTGGTGAATGTACTGGGAATGTTCTTTCAACACCAATTCCACTTGACATCTTACGAACTGTAAATGTTTCATTTACGCTTCCACCTTTGCGAGCAACAACTACTCCTTCAAATGCTTGAATACGTTCTCTTTTACCTTCAATAATCTTAACATCTACTCTTACCGTATCCCCTACTCGAAATTCTGGTATGTCAGATCTTATCTGTTTTTTATTAATTATGTCAATTTTATTCATACCCTAAGCTCCTTTCTTTCTATATTTACAAATGATCATATTCTGTTTTGAAAAGCGGATCATCCCTTTGACAATCTAAATTATACCATATATTTTTAATAATGCAAGCCTTTTTATGATAGTCTGTAATCATCTTATGATAATCCTCTATATTATTCAATCTTTCTCTTCGCTTTTTTCTGAAAAAAAAAGAAGTTTTATTCTTCTCTTGTTATTCCACTTCTAATATTTGTTTGTATAGTTCCATCTACATTATTACTTAATAATACATATGCAAATATAGATGTTGCTACTACGAGTAATAATATTATATATGAAACATTTTTTGAATTTGAACTATCCATATTAATTCCTTTCTTTTAATGTATATTTATATAGTTTTTCATTATCTTCTACAATGAAATCACTTTTAATATTGTTTACTCTTGAATAAATAATTGGTTTTTGTATAATCTCTCTTATTTTTAATAATTCTTCAAAAGAATTTAATTTTATTATTTTTTTATCTTCATTTGATTCATAACCATCTCTTGCTATTACTATTAATCGATCATATTCACTCAATATATTTTGTAATGTTTTCTGATAAGAATTTCGAGTAGTTGTTACTAGAATAACTAGTCTTGCACATCTATATACAATTATTAAGCAAAAAACTATTAATATAGAAGCAATTACTGCATAATTTATATTGCTATCATTCCATTCATTTGATGGGACTTCAATTATTTGATTTTCATTAGATATTACATTTTTTGAAATATGAAAACTATTTCCTGTTAAGGGAATAACTAACGACGATACCTCTCTTGAATCATCTCCTTCTTTTAAAAATAGAGATATTTGTATTTCTCCATATGATTCCGTAACGTTTTTAGCTAAATAAGGAGTTATTTTATTTATATACTTATTATAATCTATTTCAATTGTCTCATTTAAATTTACTTTTTTTCCAATATTTGTATAATTATCATTATTAATTAATGTTTCTTCTTCTTGAAATAATACTTCATCTAATCTATTTCTATCAAATACTCTTGTTTTTGCAGTTATATAGTATGACATATTTGATTCTACATTTGCGGAGTATTCAACTGTATAATCAAAAGATGTATCTATTTTATCAATAATATTTCTATCATATTCTAGTCCTTCGTCTAGACATTCTTGTTCATTATTTAGACAAACTTCATAGTATATATTCGTTTTCTCATTATATGTAATACTTTCGTCGTTTCCATAATTTATAGTTTTTAATATAAAATAACATGCTCCTAGAAATAAAATAAATATTAAAAATAACATTGATAATAGTCTTGCTTCAAAACTTATATGAATTTTTCTTTTTAAAGTTTTTTTATTATTTAAAAAATTATTATCCGTATCATTTTTTATTTCTTTATCTTCTTTATTATCAAATATAGGTTGTTTTTCTTCTGGTATTGATACTTCTAATATTGGTTCTTCTTTATCTGAAATAGGAATGTCTATAATTTGTTCATCTTTTTCTTTTATTATTTCATTAGAATTATCATTCTCTGTTCGTTTATCGCTTTCATCTAAATTAATAAATTGAAATTTGTTATTCATCTATTTCTCACCAGCCATTTTTATTCTTTATAAAATAGTGAACCCCTTTTTTATGGTATACTATATTATATTCTATGTAAACATTTTTACGACAATTTTGAAAACAAAAAATCAATATCTAAGTTGTCAATCATCATTGATTTATTTGATGATATATTGTTTGGATATTCAATTACTATTTTTATATTTTTTTTGGAGTTTGGAAACAATACCATATCTTTTTCTATTTTTGTTCCATCTTCATTCATTATATTATATTTTATATTATTACATAAAGATTTTTCACTACATTTTGGAATACTTTTAATAATATCCATTAGTTTTGCATAACTAGTACCATTATTTACCATTTGAAACGTAAAAATCACTTTATCACCAGGTTTTTTAAAATAAACTGAGTAGTCGCTTAAAATTGTATTATAAACATTAGGTAAAGTATAACTGGCATCTCCTACAACTTTTGCAGATATCTTTTCTAATTGAATACTCCAAACTTCATTTTTTTTTATAAGTTTATTTTTACTAAGTATTCCAATTGTAATTACAATAAATATACTTACTATAAGAAGGTTTTTTTTCATACACTCCACCTACTCTAGTTTGATTATATCAAACTACGTATTAAAAATCAAAATTATTTTTATTTTTTATCTTCTTCTATTACTTTGATTTTGATATTCCAAATAACTATTTTGTAATTCTATAATCTTCTTAGTAGCTTCTTTTTTTAGTGTCATCAATTGTTTCGACATTTTTTCAAGTTCATTCTTTTTTAGGTATCTTCTATATTTGTTTTTTATTTCCATTCGAAATTTTTCAATTTGATTTAGTGCCTCTCTATAACTATCCCCACTATCATCATCACTAACTAACAAATCAGTTAATAAACTAATTAGTGTGTTATATTTTTGTAATACTTTTTTGTAGACCAATGGGTTAGCAAATTTTTTATTAACTACTTTAATTTCTCTTATTTCCGCTCCATTAATTTTAAATGTTTTTCTCTTTGATGCCATTAAAAAACCATCTATATTTATCAATTCTTCTTTAATAGTTATTTTTTCCTTTTTAGAATTATTTATAGTATACATTTTTTCACCTACTCTTTTATTAAGTCTGGTCTATTTTCTTTTGTAAGTCTAATTCTTTCTTGTTTTCTATATTCATCTATTTTATTATGATCACCCGATAATAGTATTTCTGGAACTTCATATCCTTCAAAGACTCTTGGTTTTGTATAAGTTGGGTAATCTAATAGATTACTTTCAAATGATTCTTTTATATGTGATTCTTCTTTGATAACTCCTGGTAAAAGTCTTATAATAGAATCTACTAAAACCATTGCAGGAATTTCCCCTCCGCTTAGAATGTAGTCTCCTATACTTATTTCCATATCACAATAATTTTTTATTCTTTCATCAAATCCTTCATAATGTCCACATACTAATATTAAATGATTTTTTTTTGATAATTCATATGCAATAGTCTGATTATAGACTTTTCCGCTTGGCGTTAACAGAATTACGATAGTATCTTCTTTTTTCAGTTTTTTTATGCAATCAACTAATGGTTGAAGTGTTAAGACCATTCCAGCTCCTCCTCCATAAGGTGTATCATCTACTTTATGATGGGGATCTTTTGAATAGTCTCTAAAATTGTGTATCTCAACTTTTATTTTTTTATCATCTATCCCTCTTTTTATGATAGAATCTTCAAATACTTTTTCAAACATATTAGGAAATAAAGTTAAAATATCAATCTTCATATATCCTCCCTACATATTATCTAATAATTTAATGTATATTTCTTTCTTTTCTTTATCTATTTTTTCTATCATTGGAGAGTTCATTGGTATTAGGATTTCTTTATCTAATTGTATTCTTATTATTTTGTTTGTCTGACTTGCATAAAAAATTTCTTTTATTATTCCTTTTTTGTTATCATTTGTCAATACAGTAAAAGTCATAAGATCTTCATCTAATACTTCATTACTACTAAGATTAAGATTTTCTTTTAAAAAGTAAACTTCTTTTTTCATTAAAAATAAAACTTCATTAATATTATTATAATCATTTAAAGTAACCATATCATAGTTTTTATGTTTTCTATATGATTTAATGGTATATTCTTTGTTTTCTATAATTAGCTTATTTCCAACTTTAAATACTTTTTCTTTATAATCAAAGTCACTTAATATTCTAATTTCCCCTTTAATACCATGCGTTGATACTATTTTTCCTACATATACTTTATTATCCATTTTTACTCCTCAATTCATATAATAATATACTACATGCTATCCCAACATTCAAACTTTCTACATTATTATTCATTGGAATATATAAGTTATCATCACATAACTTTTGAATATGTTTCTTTACTCCATTTCCCTCATTTCCCATTATTAAAGCAAAACTATTAATATCTTTTAAATCCTTTATATCTGTTCCATTAACTACATTAGTACCATAAACTATTATACCTTTATCTTTAATTATTTTAATAGCTTCTTCTAAATCCATACTTATGATATTTATGTGACAAAACATTCCTTCGCTCGCTCTAATAGTTTTTGGATTATATAAATCAACCGTATCTTTAGATAAAATAATTGTCGTAACTCCAAACGCTACACTGCTTCTAATAATAGTTCCTAAATTACCAGGATCTTGTATTTCATCTAATAATAATATCTTATCACCAATAATATCTTTAGAATTACTTTTTTCACAAACAGCTAAAATATTACTAGGGGACTCCATTGTAGACATTTTTTTCATTATCTCTTTTGTTACAAAATAAGTATCATTTCTGTCTACAAAATCATCTTCTACTATGAATAATTCTTTAACTATTCCATATTTTTCTGCTTCTTCTACTAAGTGTTGTGTTTCTACTATAAATGTATTAGTCAAATCTCTATACTTTTTATTATGTAATTTTATAACTTCTTTTACTTTTTTATTTTCTAAACTTGTTATAACCATTAAAATTCCTTCATTTCATCTCTATATTTTTTATAATTTGGTATGTTTTCTTCTACTAAATTCCAAAATTTTTTTGAATGATCTCCATATACCAAATGGGTCATTTCATGTATAATTACATAATCTAAATATATGGGGGCTCTTTTCATTAATTCAAGATTTAAAGTTATAATGTGAGTTTGAATATTACATACTCCCCACCTTGTTTTCATTTTTCTAATTCTTAATTTTGGATAAGGAATTATTCTTGTATATTCATTATATAATGTATCTAATCTATTTAAAAATAATTCTTTCGCTTGATTTTTATACCATTTATCTATATCAAAATTTTTAGGTATATATACTATATTATCTTTAAATACTGGTTCTTTTTCTTCAGATTCTATTACTTCATATTTTTTTCCTAGATAAAAGAAACCCGTGTTATTTTTCTTTTTAGATTCTTGTTGATTAATCATCTTTCCTATTTTTGAATAATTATTTTTTATCAAGTTTTCTATATATTTATTTGAAGTAAAATATGAGGTGGTTACTGATACTTTACAATCATTTTTCACTCGTATGTAGGTGTTTTTTTGTCCTATTTTTTTTTCTATTACAATTTCATATTTTTGGTTATTATATAAAAGTTCCATTGTACCACCTCTTTTATTGTACAATGTTAGATAAGAAAATGCAAAGTAATACTGAATAAAATAGTTCTTTTTTTTTCATAATAAAAATGGAGGTTAATTATGGATATTAATATTAGGGAACATATTATTAATAATTTTCATGGAGATGATTTTCAAACTTTAAAAAAAGCTATAGATGAAGCTGTTAAAAATATGGATGAGGTTACTCTTCCTGGGCTTGGGGTGTTTTTGGAAATTATATGGGAAGATGCTTCTTTAGAGTTGAAAAATGAAATGATTGAAATTATTAGAAAAAGAGTACAAAAAGGACTAGAGAAAGATAATCTCTAGTCTATTTTATTTATAAATTGGTTCATATACTGTTCCAGTAAACCATACTTCTCCACTATCCTTATCACGAATAATATACATAAATGGTTTATTAAAAGTCATATCAATTTCTTTTACAGGAACCTTAAATAAATGTTCAAAATATGGTCCAGTAGCTGCTCCAGCGCCACCAAAAGCTGTAGCAGCTGAAGCTTTAATTCCATCATTTGATAATTCAATAGTAGCTTGATGAATTGCTTTATCTATAGAAATTCCTTTACTATTTATCATATTAGATAAGTCTGCTTTACTATCAAATACATCTTTTATTCCCAATTCTTGTAAATCTTTTAATAATTCTAGTTTATATTCATATTTAAAGAATGGAATAAATCCTCTAATTCTTGTTACATATCCCTCTTCAAAACTATCTATATTTACTTCTTTTAAATCACTTATCATTTTATTTAACTCATCTTTATTAGTATCTTTAATAAAATCCGTAAGTTCTTTCTCTTTAGGCATGATTGCAACGTATTGTAGTGTCATTCCATCGTATGTGTCTAAATCTTTCGCAAATGTTTTTACATTATCTGTTTCATTTACTAAGAAGTCTGTTGAGTTAGCTTTTTTTCCGTAGTTTTCTTTAAGTTCATTAATAAACTTGTTTACACCTTCTTCTAAAGGTAAATCACCTTGTCCTTCAGGAGTTTTTAACCATTCTTCATATTCTGGTGTAATGATTTCTCTGATTTTATCTTCTCCTAATTCTTTAATAATATCATATTTATTAAAATCAGCTAAAATTTCTCCACCTTTAGCATTTTCTTTACCGTTAAATTCATTTTTTCTATTATATCCTCCAAAGAAATCATCTTCTGATGAATATGGATATTCAACTACATCATAATTCATTGTACTATTATCATCTAATTTTTCATGTAAATATTCAATTCTATAATTTCCACCATCTACACATGGTATTTTATGACTTGATTCACAATGAATTTGATTTTTCCAGTTCATGTCAATCGCTAAGGCATTAATTAAAAAGAAAACATTGTCATCTACATTATCTACTAAATTATTAATAAGTTTAAATGTCTTATTGCTTACCCAACTATTAATATTATCTGGGCTTGCAAATGGATCAAGTATTACTTCTGCATTATACTTATTTTTTAGAGTATCTATGTAAGTACTCTTTACTTCATCTTTGAAGGTATCTTTTATAAACATTGCATTGGCAAAACTCATATGCTCACTATTAGGGTAGGATTTTGCTTTGTAATCCCCAACTACTGCTTCTATTTGTTTTTTTGTGTTTCCTTCTGATCCATCAGCTAGCATTTCTAAAGCATATTTAATTGATAATGGACTATATACTTTATTTTTAGCTTCATTTTCTAATTTTAAAAAATATAAGTCAAAATTTTCTAATGAGTTTCCACTCATTCTATATTCTGATTTTACTTTTTTTACGTCAACACCTGCTTTTTTTGTTTTACTAGGAATATTATCCTTTAATAGAAAAACTCCACCAACACAGAAAACTGCTAATAAAAGAATAACTACTACTATTATTCCACTCTTTTTTTTCTTTTTATGTGGAACTTCTTGATTTTGATTATTACTAGTATTGTCATCTAGTACTTCTACTTTTTCATCTTTTTTTTCTTCATTTTCCATTTTTACACTCTCCTTACTATAACAATTTTATCAAAGAAAAAGAGCTTTTTCAAGCTCCAGTATAATAATTATTTTACGCTAACTACAAATTTTTGTTAAAGTATTATTTAATTCTTCAAGTTTGTCTGTTGTGGTTTCTGTTCCATATAGATAAATCTTATATTGTTGATTTACTTTAAATAGAACAGCTGATAATGGTCCAGAACCAGGGTTATTTTCTATGTCGTATCTTACGGAAATTAAATAATCATAATTTTGATTCTTAATAGATAAATCTTTCAATTCAAAAGAAGGTGCACCTGACTTTTTCATTTCTTTTTCAATGGCTTCTTGAATTTCTGCCATTTCATCTTCTGTAAATTCATATTCTGTACTAAATTTTGTTAATGGACATTCTCCTTTTTTTATATTAATTTCATTTGTGTCTATTGTTTCAGCCTCTTTTTCTTCTTTTTTTGTATCATTCTTTGAATCAGATAAATATTTAATTGTATTTTTTTGTGTTTGAGCTTTTCCAAAAAAATATCCAAGTCCAACAAAAGCAATCATTAAAATGAGAATGAATATTATTACTAATACTTGGTTAGATTTTCTTTACATTTTCTTTTCATTCTTATATTCTCATTACTATATTTTAGAAACTAATCCACTATCATTATTCCATGTTCTCTATTTCTTTATTAATGGGTTCACTAGATATAAATACATAGTTACCATCTTCTAGTTTAAATTTAAACATATATTTGCTTCCTTTATCATATGGTATTAATGTTGTATCACTTATATGTTCTACTATTACATTTGTCTTTTGATAATCTGAATAGTATTTATTACCATCAGAGAATACCACTGATATTGATATTTCTAATTGACCATCTTTTTCTATTGCTTTTATTACTTGATAAGATGCTCCTGGTCCACAGGTTCTACCACAAGTTGTTTCTTGAGAAGTAAATGTTTTTGTTTCTTTATCATAAATGTACTGATTACAATAGTAACCACTAATATCTATTTCATCTGGATTAAAGATATAGTCTTTTCCTAAATATTTTTGAACTGCTTTTGTATACTCATCTAAAGTTATTGTACTTATGTTTTTGTTTTTAAATTCTTTGAATTCAACCATAGTATAAGCATCTTGATTTGATATATTAGATGATTCATATTTTTTATCATTTACATATCTTTCTAGGTTATTACATTGAGATCCAAAATTTAGTATTTTATCCATTGAACTTGTTACAACTTCATCATTTACATTAAGTACAACTATTTCACTTTCGTTATCTATTTTTTCTAATATCTCAGATTCCTCAACTTTTTCAGAATCTAATTTTACAATATTATTTGTTCTAATTAGGTATCCTACTCCAATACATAAAATCATTATTACCAATATCAATAAAGCAATTACTGAATTGTTTGTTTTTTTATTATCTTTAGATTCCTTCATTATTTATCACCCTTTCTACTTTAAATAGTATCACAAATTAAAAAAAATAGAAATATTAAACTTTAATTTCTATTTTTTTACACTTAATTGTCCCTTTTCGTTTGCTTAATTTCACTTTTTATAAAATAATATTTATTTCCTTCTTTTTGATATTCTGATATTATGGTTGCTGCTTTATTTATGTAATTATCTATATTGATTTTAGTATTATTTAATTCTTCTTTTTTTACTATTATTTCATCTATTTTTTTTCTTTCTTTCTCAGTAGTATTGTAGATATTAATTTTTCTTTTAGATTTACCTACTAATTTTATTTCGTAGTATATTATTTTTTCTTTTACAATCCATTTATCATGATTTTGATATATGCTAACTATCTTTCTATTATTCATATTCTTTAATAATTCTTTGCCATCTTTAGATTTACTAAATATAAATTTTAATCCTTCGTCTGTATATGAATCAATATATATTCCTGAATAATTATCATCGTTTATATTTTTGTTAATATAAAAACCATGTTTTTCTATGATAGATTCTTTATTTATTATTTTTGACTTATTGAAAATTTTCTTTAGCTTATTATCTATTGTTTTATTTGATATAAAATATAGTTTTTCATTATCTTTTGTTACTTCTTCAGTTTCAATAAGGTCTTTTTTTTCTATATTGTCTAATGCTATTTCCATTAATTCTATTGAGCTAAAGGACTCAATTCCATCTTTTTTTGATTCATTACCTATATAACTATATAATTTATCATATACTATTTTTACTTCTTTTGTTTGTTCATTCCAATTTTCTAAATAATTATTTTTTTTATAATTTTTATTGCATATAATCAATAAAGATACACATATTATTATACTTAATAATACTAATAATCTTTTTTTCATTATTTTTCCCCCCTCTATATTAATTTTTTATTTATCTCTTAGTTCAGCATGATGAGTTGTTGTTACTTTTTCAATTATTTTATTGAATGATGTCATTACTTCATCATCGGTTAGTGTTCTATCAATTCCATTAAATAATAGATTAAAGGCTACACTTTTCTTGTTTTGATCAATATTTTCTCCTTGATAAACATCAAATACATTTATTTTTTGTAATGTTTTATTACTTGCTTTTTTGATTGTTTTTTCTATTTCACTAACATCAATCGTTTTATCAAGAATAAATGCCATATCTTTTTCTATACTTGGATATCTATATGCTTCTTTATATTTTAATTTTGATGTTTTTCCATATAAACTATTTAAATTGCATTCAAATACATAGATATCCTTTTTTGTTATATTTGGATGTACTTTACCTATTATTCCAATATTTTTTCCATCTAAAATGATGTTTGCTTGAACTCCTGGGTGAAGATCTTTACATGTACTTCTAGTAAATGAATATCTATTTTCATATCCCATATAATTTAATAAATCTTCTATTATTCCTTTTACTAGGTAAAAATCTATTTCAAAGTCTTTCTTCCATGTATTTGTTATATAGCTTCCTGTCATAAGACCAGCTATTTTAGTAGTTTCTTCGTATTTAGAATCATATGTTTTAGCAATTTCATATATTGAAATATCTTTTACTCCATGAGATTTATTATATTCATAAACATTCATTAATGATGGAATTAGTGTTGTTCTTACAATACTTTTATCCATACTCATTGGATTTGGTAATTTTACAGGAGATTTTTCTTCATACTTAAACATTTCTGACATTTCTGGGCTTACTAGAGTGTATGTTTTTACTTCATTTAGTCCTAGAGAACGTAATCTTTTAGATATCATCTTACGATATTTTACATCTCCTATATATTCTCCTCTTCTAATTGGAACATTTGGAATAGATGATACTAAATTATTATATCCATATAATCTTCCAATTTCTTCCGCTATATCATTTACATTTGGATCAATATCTAGTCTTCTTTTTGGAATCGTTACTTCAAACTTATGATTTTTTATTTTATAGTTGAAGTCTAATCTTTCTAATTCTTTTTTCATATCTTCTTCACTAATATTAATACCAAGTAGTTTGTCTACATCTTCTGGATAGAAAGATAGTTTTTTTTCACTATGATCTTCATTATCAATTAAAACATATCCATCTAAAACCTCTGCATCTGCATACTTTTCAAGTAAATGACAGGCTCTTTTACTTGCCATTTCAGTATACTCGTAGTTTAGACCTTTTCCATACCTGATTGAGGCCTCACTAGGCAATTCTAATTTTTTTGAAGTATATCTTATACTTACTGGATTGAATATAGCTGATTCAATAAGGATATTTTTGGTATTTTCATCTACTTCTGTATTTTCTCCGCCCATTACACCGGCAATACAAACTGGATATTTTCCATCTGTTATTACAATGTCATCTTTCGATAATACTCTTTCTTTTCCATCAAGAGTTATTATTTTTTCATTTTCTTTTGCATCTCTAACAAGTATTTTATCTCCTAATTTATCTTTATCAAAGAAGTGTAATGGCTGTCCGAACTCTAACATTACATAATTTGATATGTCTACTACATTATTAATTGGACGCATACCAGCCGCTATTAATCTTTTCTTTATAAATTCTGGGCTTTCTTTTATCGTTACATTCTTCACTTCTCTTGCCATATAATAGGTACACTTATCGGTTTTTACTTCTAATTTAAAATGATCATTTATTTTATCTTTTGTCGTTTTAAATTCAAGACTAGGTAATGTAACTTTTCTATTTAAAATACAAGCTATTTCATAAGCAAAACCAATATGGTAGTAGCAATCATTATTACGATGTTTATGAATATCTAAATCATAAAGAGTATCATCTAAACCTAAATAATTAATTGGATCTTCTCCAACTGGTGCATTTTCATCTAATTCTTCTATTCCTTTGGCATAATTTTCTTCTGTTTTTTCTTCTAGGCCAAGTTCAAATAAAGCACACATCATTCCAAATGATTCTACTCCACGTATTTTGCTTTTTTTAATTTCAAAATCTCCTGGTAGCATTGCACCAACTTTCGCAACAATTACTTTTAGACCTTCACGTACATTTGGAGCTCCACAAACTATTTGTAATTCTTCATCTTTAATGTCTACTTTACATACATGAAGATGATCACTATCCGGATGATTTTCTACTTTCTTTATTTGACCAATAACCAAATTGTCTATATGATGAGTAACAACTCCTTCGACATTAATTCCAGCTTCGGTTATTTTTCTTGCTAAGGAATGTACATCTTGATCTTTTATATCTATGTAGTCTCCTACCCAATTTAGACTTATCATTATTCCTCATCCTCCCTATCAAAATTACTAGTCTCTCTTAAATCTGTATTATAGAAAGTTCTAATATCTTTTATATCATATTTTAACATTGCTAATCGTTCTGCTCCAAAGCCAAAAGCAAAGCCACTCCATTTCTCTGGATCATATCCACTCATTCTTAATACATTTGGATGAACCATTCCTGCTCCTACTACTGTTAGCCATCCGGTATTTTTACATATATTGCAGCCTTTCCCATGACAATTTACACATGTAATATCAACTTCTACACTTGGTTCTGTAAATTGATAATAGCTTGGTCTAAATCTTGTTTCTACATCATTTCCAAATAGTCTTTTAAATAATATATCCATCGTTCCTTTTAAATCACTTAATGAGATATCTTTATCCACAAGTAATCCTTCAATTTGCATAAACTGATGGGAGTGAGAAGCATCATCATCATCTCTTCTATAGGTTTTTCCCGGACAGATCATTCTTATTGGTACTTCACCTTTTCCTTTTAACATGGTACGAACTTGTACTGGAGATGTTTGACTTCTAAGTAATATTTCTTCTCCTTCAATATAAAAAGTATCTTGAGCATCTCTTGCAGGATGTCCTTTTGGTATATTTAACATTTCAAAGTTATATTTATCTTCTTCTATTTCTGGTCCATCTACAACATCATATCCCATTGATAAGAATACTTCTTCTACTTCTTCTATTACTTTTTCTAATATATTAGGAGCTCCTAGTGGTACTTTTGTTGATGAAAGTGAAATATCTATTGTTTCGCTTTCTAATCTTTTGTTTAATTCTTCTTCATCTAATTTATTTTTAATTTTATCATAAAAATCTTGAAACTCTTTACGTAGTTCATTTACTTTCATACCAAATTCTTTTTTCTCTTCATTTGATACATTTTTAATTTCACTATTTAGTTCAGTAATAAGACCTTTTTTACCTAAATATTTTACTTTTAAATCATTAAGTTCTTTCATATTAATATTATCATTATAATCTTTTTTTAAGATTTCTCTTACTTCATTTATTTTTGTGTTTTCCATGTTTTCCTCCTAAAAATATTTTTTTAATTCTATTATTTTTTTACTTTTGGTATGTTATCTAAGAGAAGATAAGCTTGTTCTTTATATATATTTGTAAATAATTATTTTTCTAATTTATAATCACCTATTAAGACTGTATCATCTAAATCAAATATAATTCGTATTTTCTTCATATAACTCCCCCAAAAAAAAATAACTAATCTATAAGGACGAATAATCGCGGTACCACCTTATTTCATAGTTATTTACTACACACTCAAATCTTTTAACGCAAGAAATACGCTTACTATTAATAAGAACTCCGTAGGCGAATTCATAGATTCATCTTAACTATTTTCACCAGCCATAGTCTCTCTAAAAAGAATTCTCTACTACTACTCCTCTTCATAGTCGATAAACGTATTATATCATAGTTTTATAATTGTGAATACTATTTTTTTGCATTTTTGGTTAAACTATTTGACATGTCATTTGATAGTTCTTCCCAATAAGCTTGTTCTTCTAATCTTTTTAATTCAAAGTCAATATATGGTAGATCTACGTTATAATTACTTTTTATGAATCTTCTCTCATCTAAATATGAATCTTCATAAAATAATCCATTTGCTGCATGTATTAATATATCATTATTATTAGTTAAATCTTGATATTTCAATTTAAAATTAAGTAACTCTATAAAAGATTCATATAAAAGACCTTCTCTATTTAATATATATCTTAATTCTTGTTCACTAAGTGTACTATTTATTATTATTTTCTCATCGTTATTCTTATCTATATTAATTATATATTCTGTTATTTTTAATATTTCTTCAGTTAATATCAATAATTCTGCACTTTTCATTTTAGAAGGCTCTTCATCTTTTAGAGGAATTTTTTCATCTTTTTGAGAAAGATTTTCTTTATTATTCTCATATAAGATTAATTCTTTGGCTTTTTTTAGAAAATCCTTGGCTTTTTCTTTATCTTTGTCTTTGATGAATTCATATTCCCTCATTATTTCCTGTTCATAATCAATATCTGGAAGATCTAAATTAAAAAATATTTTTATTGATTCTTTTGATTTATCATGTAAATTTTTAAATATTATTCCCAAAGTTGCGAGTAACAAACACATCCATGCTCTTTTCTTGTCTTTTACATTTTCTTTTATAATGCTTTCAAAGTCACATATTATCTCGTAAAAAGAGAATGGAATACCTTGATTATTTAATAATTTACTTATTGTTTTTTTACTATTTGAACCATTTTTATTTTTTAGTTGACTAAAAAATGATAAACTTACTACGTCTTCTATAAAGTATGTTTCATATCTATAAAATAAAACCACATGTATTGCCTTTAGTGCATCACTTTTCATTCCTAGCCCCTCCAATTTCGCATATTATATCATACTTCTACTTTTTTTCAATAAAAAAAAGAACTTATACAGTTAATAGTTCTTTTTCTTTTTCTTTTAGTGATGATTCTATTTTACTATTATATTCATTTACAATATCTTGTATTTCTTTTTCAATGGATTTTTCTTCGTCTTCTGGGAATTCTCCTTTTTTAATGTCTTCTAATCCTTCATGACGAATATTACGAACAGATACTTTAGCATCTTCAGCAATTGATTTTACTTGTTTTACTAATTCTTTTCTTCTTTCTTCTGTAAGTTCTGGTATAACAATTCTTATTGTTTCTCCATCATTACCTGGATTATATCCTAGGTTAGCTGCTAAAATAGCTTTTTCAATAGATCCTAATGAACTCTTATCAAAAGGTTTAATTAATAATTGTCTTGCTTCAGGAACAGATATTGTTGCTAGTTGTTTAAGTGGAGTCATGCTTCCATAATAATCAACCATTACTCCATCTAGACTTGACGGATTAGCCCGTCCTGCTCGAACTGTTGTAAACTTTTTTTCTAAACTTTCAATTGTTTTATCCATTTTATCTGTTACATTTAAAATTATTTCATCCCTATCCATTTCTTCATCTCCTCTTAAGAATATTATAATCTATTTAGAAAAGAAATGAAAGTAATTATTCTACTATTTCTACTGTTTTATCTTCTTTAGATGAATTATCTGAGTTATACTTTGACTCATTTTTTGAACCATTTTTTTGAAATAATACTACTATTAAAGCTAGTAAAGCTATTCCTTCTATAATTGCAATTGGTTTATAATAATTATGGGCTGTTCCTTCTATAGTTGCTCTTGTTATAAAATAGTTTTTTCCTTTTGTTACAGAAAACTCTGCTTCATTACCTTTTACAATTATAATATCCTTTACTAAAACTATTTCATTTTTATCTTCATCATAATAGTAGACATTTACTTTTTCTCCGTCTTTAAATGTATTTTTTACATTTATTTTTAAAGTGGATTTTGGTATTTTCATACTAGATAGTTCAATATATTTACCTGTTCTAAATCCGGCTTTTGTATCAAACTTATCTTTTCTTTTAAATTCAAAGTTTATTTTTGGACTAAATTCTACTAATTGTCCTAATTTATTACCATCAATTGTCCATGTATAAATATCATTTTTCTCGTCATCAACTTTTTTGAAAGAAACTTGTTTTTTTGACTTTTTAATTTTATCTAAAATATCTTTGGTAATTTTATCTTCATCTTTAATAATAATTGAGACTATCTTATCTTTTTCTTTTAGGGCATCATCTATATCTGATATAGGATATTCATTTTCTTTTCTTTTTACATTAACATAATAAGTCTTTGTATCTCCATTTTCTGCTGTAACAATAATTTCAAATTTATTATCTCCTACTTTTAATTTTACTTTACCTGCTCCTTTTACGCTTGACTTTTCATCTTCTGCTATTGCTTTAATTGTTATATCTTCAACAATATGATTTACTATTAGGGAATAATTTACATCATCATCTTTTTTTAGTTGAAAATTTTCAATAGAAATTTCTTTTATATTGGCATTTGATGATTTTTCTTCTCCTGCTGTTACTGGGGATTGAATATTATTATTCCTATTATTGTTATTGTTGTTATTAGAAGGAGTTGGGTTATATGATGGTGCTGGTGTTGGGGATGGCGTTGGAGATGGAGATGGTGTTGGAGCTGGAGTTGGTGGAGGTGCAGGATTTGATACTGTAACCGTTGTACTTCCATATAATCCACTATTTACATCATCTTCACCTGTAACATCTCCACTTAAAGATATATTAATTGTTCCGGCTCCAGTTGCAGTACAGGTTGTTTGAAATGACTTTGATGTATTCATAGCATCTGCTGTAGCATCAGCTTGTTTAATTGTACATCCACTTACTGGTCCTGATGATGTTACATGAAAATTCCAAGCTGCAGCTTGATTAACATATACTGAGACTGTAAAACTATTTCCTACTATAACGTTCCTACTACTTACTGATAGTGATCCCGATGCTGCTTTAACTATTTTTGTTTGAAAAATAAGTCCGAATAATAGGAGCACTATCATTATTTTCTTTTTCATTATACTTCCTCCTATGAAATTGGTTTTGTTCCAATTAAATGTTGTCTCATTCTAAGTAAATCTGCTGAATTAATTGTTTTGTCATGGTTAATATCTGCAGCTAGATATGGTACTCCACTTAATGTTTTTGTTTGTATTAAATGTTGTCTCATTTTTAATAAGTCAGCTGAATTTACTAATCCATCTTCATTAATATCACCTGGGACACAGTTTATAAATTCATCTACTACTTGTCCATTTTTTAAAATTTGTGTTTTTGAACCTGTATATATCACATTTTCCCCTTTTAAATCGATACTTAATTCATACCCACTCTTCATTGTAAAATGTGATTTATATTTATCTATATTCGTATTAATAGCAATTAAATTTATATAATTTGTATTTTCTACTACTTCGTAATCTTTTATTGAGAATGGTAAGATTTTTTTCCATTCCGCATATAGTGTAACAACTTCATTATCTCTAAATGTCATATTTATAACACTTGCTTCATCTTTATATTTTGTTCCACTGCCATTTGCTTGTGTGTTCCATCCTACAAATTCATAGTCTTCTCTTGTAAATGTATTTTTAATTAATTTATATGAATTATCATATATAAAGCTTTGTTCTTCCATTGTTCCTACTCCACCATTAGCATTATAAGTAACTTTATATTGAATAGGTGTCCACTCCGCATATAATGATATATTTTCTTCTATGGACTCTATACTTTCTTGATCTGAATAACTAGTTCCACTTCCATCTGCTTTGGTATTCCAGTTTTTAAATACATATCCTGTTTTAGAGAAAGAATTTGCTTTTAAGTTAAATGCTGTTAGAGAAGATACTGTTTGTGTTGTAATAGATGAGCTTCCATTATTTGCATAGAAAGTTATTCGATATGTCTGACCTTCTCCTATTTGAATACTAATATCTTCCTCAGTTGAATTATAAATTGATTTTAATGTATATAATCCACTTGGTATAGATGAATTAATTGTTATTAATGGATTAATATCATTTTTAGCAATCTTATTATTAGTAACATTTAAATAACTAGATACATCTTGATTCTTTTTATTCAATAATTGATAACTTATTATAGAATTTGAATTTATATTTTTAGAATAAGTATATGCTCTAAAACTATAATTAGAAGAACTTAATGCAAATTTTAAAGATTCTGTTTTTGCTTTTAGTATTGGTGTGTCCTCTACATTACTTGTAAATACAGACATACTATCTTTTACTAGAGATACTCTATTTGTACTTGCTATTTTGACGTTAAATGATGAATCTGTAATTACTATATTTTTATCAGATAAATCAATTGTGTAAATACCTGGATAATCAACTGTAACTGTTTTAATATTCTGATATGATTCTTTGCTTGAAGTTACTGATATTGTAAAAGTACCTGATTTTCCAAATGAAAAGAATTTTACTTTTTCTATTTTTTCTGTTGAATCTATGTTTTTCTCAAAATTAATTGTATCTGTTGTATTATGATAAATATAAAAGGAATCTAATGTCTTATGATAATTATTGTCCCAAGTCTTATTTTCCATTGAAGTTATATCAGTTAATATATAAAAATCATCTAATAGTGAGTCAAAAGCTAGATATACATATGAATAACTTGTTCCCCAAGAGTTTCTAAGTATCCATGCTCCTTTTCCGCTCACTACGTTGGAACTACTGCATGATGAAGTATTTTGGGAATGAGCACTTCCACTCTTACAATACGAATAGGAATAGTTGTCATTCCATCCGATTATTTGCATAGCGTGACCAGCATTTTGTTCACAACCATCGTCTACTCTTATAATTGTATTCCCATCAGAATTTTTTGAACTGCAAGAATATCCTGGCCCTTGTGTTCCGACGTATGCTCCACCAGAATTCATTACATATTGTTTTATTGCATTTATTATATTTTGTTTTTCTGTTGGTGTTGTATCTGTATCTATTGTAGGCATCATTACTGTTGAATTAACTTCATAAAGAGAATTTGAATAATTTAATACTTCTGAAAGTTCTTTTTGTATTTTTTCTTCATCAAATGGCATCTTTTTTTCATTTACTAATCCGAGTGCATTAGACATTATTAATGAAGATGTTAAAAAATTTCCTCCTGCTCCAAGTTCTCTTGTACCATTTTCATTTACATAATCTTTTATTCCATTAGTACTACTCGCATAATCAATTTGCCTTGTTGAAAACAATAATGAAGAAGCATTATATGGGGCATTGTTTTTTAACATAATATAACTTTCTGCTTGTTCTACTAATGTAAAGTCCCAACATAAATCTAATGATGCTTGATTTTTTAAAGGGGTTATATAGCTATTTCCATTAATGTTTCTTAAATCAAATAATGATGGAAGTGAACCAACTTTTTTCACTTCTACTGGAAAGTCTACTGTATATGTACTTGGAATTTCTTCTACATTTCTCTTCTCTGTATCGCTTAATGATAAATATCTAATATATTTAGGATTTAAATATGGAGCATTTTCCTCTTTATTGTCTTCTGTTTGTATAACTTTACCTGTTGCATTATAAACTTTTTTGATATATTCTTTTATATCTTGATTAAAATATTTATATGGTTCTTGTTTCAATATTTTGTTTATTGTGTTCTCTTTTCTTGCATATAAAAAAATGGAAAGCGCTGATAGTATAAATAATACAATTACTATTTTTTCCCTACTATTCTTCATTTTATTTATCTCCTATTATATTTTTAGTATATCAAAATTATAACTTAGAGTAAATCAACAAAATAAAAACATTCCTTTTTTTATTATTTTACGTAAAAAAAAGAATATTTTCATATTCTTAAATTTTTTAGTATGTACATACGTAAAAAATAAATATTAAAAATATAATAAATAAGATTGTAAATATTATAAATAATAGTTTTACTATTAAATTTAACCAATCAAAAGTTTCTTTTTTTTCTTCTTTTAGTGATACTAATTCTTTTATGTCTTTCTTTTTAGGAAAAGTATCATTTTTAACTAAATTGTCTTTTTTAGTTATTTTTTCTATCTTTTTTAACTTTTCCTTGGTACTTTTTGGAACAACTATTGTTTTTGTATTTAAATAATTGGATGGGTTTTCAAAGATATCTGATATTACTTTATCACTTTCTTTGTTTTGATTAATATCTTTTAACACATCTTCAACTTTGTCTTCTAATGTTTTATTATCTTTTTCAGTTTCTTCTTTCTTTTTTTGTGTAGAATTTTTTAATTTGTTTTTATTTTCTTTTGTAATATTCACTTTTCTCTTTGATGAGACTTTTTTATTTGTTTGCTTAGGAGTTTTTCTTTCTGGTACTATTACTTCTTCATTGTTCTTTGTTTTTGTCTTTCTTTCTTCTACAACGATTGCTTCCTTTTTTGGGGGTGTTTTTTTCTTTTTTGTTGAAATTGTAGAAGCTTTTTTTATTTTTTCTACTTCTGCTTTTTTTAATATTGTTGTGTTTTCTAATTCTTTTTTTTCTTTTAATAGTTGATCCAATTGTTTATTAATTTTTTTTACGGCATTTCTAGAAGTTTTTTTAGTCATCTTACTCACCCCTTATATGCGCTTTTATTATATCAAAAAAATTAAAATTATCAAGTAATTTAACAAAGAAAAAGAGATTTTCTCTTTTTTTAATAATTAGTTCCTCCCCATTCTACTGCTGTGAAGCCTTTTCTTTTAAACCTTGTTAATTTTTCTTCTTTTATATTTACTTTTTCTTCCACTTTTTTTACATGGATCACTACTCTTAGTAGGGAATCTGGATTAGGAGTAATATTTATTTTATTAACTTTTTCTCTTTCTTCTGTTAGTTCAAAATAAATTAAGTTTTTTTCATTTTTCTCTATTATAGGTAACCAGTACATAATAAATTCATTTTTTTCTTTTTTGTTTAATCCTATCATGTCTAATTTTTCTTCTAAGAAATCAATTGCTTCATGCTTTTCAACATAAAATCCTTCTTTAAAGTCTGTTTTATGTACTTGTTTCTCATCCCAGTAAAGTCCATAATAGTATTTACCATCTTTGTCATATAAATCTCCATTTTTACAGGCTTTTACATTCCATTCTCCAATGAATTTAGGATAAGTTGTTTCTAAATATTCTGGATGAGAAAATGTTACTTTTACATTTGTGGTTTTTTGAGGGTATAAATATAAAATTGGCTTTGCTATTCCGCCGCATGAGCTTGACTTTATTTCGCCTTTGTTACTTGAAGGGTCGTAAATAACTTCTAGACATTCCGTTTCGTTATCATCAACTTCTTTCTTGGGATTGTCAAATTGAAATAAAGCTCCATCATTATAAGATAATCCATAATTAATACTTCCTAACTCAACTTCTTTATAATTATATAGTTCTTTTCCTTTTATAGATATTATTTTTAATTCAGTATTATCTTGAACTAATATATATTTACCATCTACTGCCCAATAAATTTTATCATATTTATCTTTTAATAATTCCTCTCCATAATGGTCAAATATATGACCATCTCCAAATTCATCAATTGTCCATAAATATTTGCCACTATGTAACATTGTCTTATAGTCTAATGGTAAAAGTTCTTTATTATCTCTATAGTTTAATATACCATAATTTGCTTTAGAATAGTCGTAATTATGGTTTTCTACTGCTATAACGCCATCTTCTAAGGCATTAATACAAGTTACTGGTCCACTTGTTCCCATATATAATCTTGGTGATATATTATCATATTTATGTGATACTACTCTTTCATTTGTCTTAATATTATAAATTCCCCATTTATCATTAACTTGAATTGCTATAAAAGATGAATCATATTTATCATCATATTGTATTGGTAAAATTGCTTGATAATTTAATCCATCTAATACTTTTTCTTTCGTCTTGAAATTTATCATATGAGCAAGATATTCATTATCATAATATAATACAAATGGAGAATCTTTTTCACTTAACAAAGTTAAGTTTTGATAAGCTCCTTCTATATTAAAGCCATAAGTTTCATAGTCATCTTTCTTAGATGGTTCCTTTAATGTAGCTTTTCCATTTTCTTTTGATACATATACTTTTATATCGTCTTCATTTATTATTGGTGTTTCTTTTTTCTCTTGTTTTTTCCCATAAGAATAACTTGTTTTTTTATTATCAATTTGACATTTATTTAGGTAAATATTTCCATCTTCATATATTTCATGCTCTTTACACTCTACTTTATATTTGTAATCAATTAATTTTTCTGCATCTTCAAATTCTAATAATACGTTTTGCTTATCGTAATATACAGCAATTATCCCTTTTAAAGCATCTCCATAACCATTAATTATTTTTTCTTGTTTTTCTTTTGTTAATTCTTTTGTTTTACTCTTTGTTTTTATTGTTTTATTATGATTCGTTATTACACATAGAATTATAATTAAGATAATTAATAATATAATCACAAGTATTATTATTTTTTTCTTCTTATTATTCGTTTTTATTTTGTTTTTTTCTTTATTAGAATCCTTTTCCTGTTTCTCTATTATTTTTGTATCTTCTTTTTGTTCTTTTATATCAATTTCATTTATTGTTAAATCTTCTTTGGTATCTTCTATATCATCAATGCTATCTATCTTTTTTGTTTCATTTTCTTTTTCTTCTTCTTTTTCTTCCTTTTCTTCTTCTAATTCTATATTTCTTATACTTTCAATTTGTTCATCAATTTTTTCTATAGGACTTTTTTCTTTGTCAGACACTTCTATTCACCTCTATTATGATAAGTATAGCAAAAAAAGTCTTTTATTTCTATTTTTCTTTTTTTTATTAATTTTGTTTAACATATTTTTACATATATTCAAAAAAACTAAGAAAATAAATATGTCATTTATTTATATAAAAATAACCATTTTAAAAGCTAAAAATTATATTAGTTAAAGAACTAAAAGTACTTAAAAAGAGTGTCAAAAATTGACACTCTTATCGTAATTCATTTGATTAGTTTTTGGTCCAACCACACTACTTAACAAAGAACCTAAACTAACTATATAGTTTCTTGCCGGTTCCTTATTTAGCTGCATTTATTTGGGCAGCTACTTCTTCTGCAAAGTTTTCTTGTTTTTTTTCTATTCCTTCTCCTACTTGATAACGGACCATAGAAATAACTTCTCCGCCATTTTGTTTTACGTATTTTTCAACTGTCATAGATGAGTCTTTAATAAAATCTTGTTCTACTAAACAATTTTCTTTAAAGAATTTAGAAAGTTTACCAGTAGCCATTTTATCTAAAATCTCTTCTGATTTACTAGCATTCTTTTCATCATTTTTCATTTCTGCTTTAATCATTTCTTTTTCATGTTCAACAATATCTTCTGGTACTTGATCACGATTTACGGCAATTGGGTTCATTGCAGCAGCTTGCATAGCAACATCTCTAGCAACGTCTCTAGCATTATCTGTATCACTTAATCCTTTTATAGTAACAATAGCTGTTATTCTTCCACCCATATGAGAATAAATTCCAAATGTTTCATCTTCATTTTTTGTTACTCTCATAAAACGTCTAAAACTAATTTTTTCTCCGATAGTTGCTGTTTCTTCAATGATTCTTTCATTTACTGTTTTACCATCTTTTAATTTAACTTCATTTGCTTCTTCAGTGTTTTTACATTTTGCAAACATTAAAGCTTCTCTCAATTCTTTCACTAATTCCTGGAATTTTTCATTTTTTGTAACGAAATCTGTTTCACAATTAACTTCGAAAATAATTGCTTCATTATCATTAGCTGCTGCTTCTGTAATTCCTTCAGCAGCAATTCTTGATTCTTTTTTAGCTGCCTTAGCAATTCCTTTTTCTCTTAACCAATCAATTGCACTATCCATATTTCCATCGCATGCTTCAAGAGCTCTTTTACAGTCCATCATTCCTGCACCAGTTTTTTCTCTTAATTCTTTTACATCACTTGCTTTAAGCATTTTTACTCCTCCATTTCATTTATTTCACAATAAAGGAAGTGAATCATCGCTTCCTTGTAAGTTTCTATTTTGTTAAAGCTTCAATTATTTCTGCTTTCTTCATAGAAGAATATCCTTTTACTCCAGCTTCTTTTGCTTTTGCTTTTAAATCTGCTAAACTTAATTCTTCTAAGTTTGAATCATTTGACTCATTTTTTTCTTCTTTAACTTCTTCTAATTCTTTTTTTTCTTCCTTTTTTTCACTTACTTCAGAAACTTTTTTGCTTTCTTTATTTTCTGTTTTTTCATTATGACGATTTTCTTTATCTTCTCTCTTATCAGATTTATTACGATCTTCTTCAGTTACAAAATCAAGAACTTCGTTTCCATTTACTTCAGCAATTGCATTTGTAAGTACTCCAATAAGTAGTTTTACTGAACGTACTGCATCATCATTTCCTGGAATTACATAATCAACCATATCTGGGTCACAATTTGTATCTACAATTCCAAATACTGGTATTCCTAAAATACGAGCTTCTTTAATTGCTATTTCTTCTTTACGTGGATCTACAATTACTAATGCTTGAGGCATTTTTTTCATTTCACGAATTCCACGTAAATTTTTGTTTAATTTTTCATATTCTTTTCTTAATCCAATTACTTCTTTTTTTGGTAAGGCATCAAATGTTCCATCTGACTCCATAGTTTCAATTTCTTCCATTCTTCTAATTCTAGAACGAATTGTTTTGAAATTTGTTAGTGTTCCCCCTAGCCATCTTTCATTTACAAAGAACATGTTTGTACGACTTGCAGATTCTTCAGCTGCTTCTTGAGCTTGTTTTTTTGTACCTACAAATAATACTTTTCCTTCTTTTTGAGCAATTTCTTTCATTGCTTCATATGCTTCTTCTAATTTTTTTACTGTTTTTTGTAAATCGATGATGTATATATCATCACGTGTTGTGAAGATATATTCCTTCATTTTAGGATTCCATCTTCTTTTTTGGTGTCCAAATTGCACACCTGCTTCTAATAAATAATTCATTGATACAACAGTCATTTTATTTTCTCCTTTTTTCGTTAATTTCTTCTATTAGTTTCTAAACTTTATCACCTATTAGGCACTAGACAAAGTAATCCACTAATATGTTTATTTTTTTATTTATTTAATGCTTCTACTATTTCTGCTTTTTTCATTCCAGTTACATCTATTTTTTTCTTTTTAGCAATTTCTTTTAATTCTGCAACTGTCATTTTTGAGTAATCAGTATTTTCTTTTACTTCTTTTTTTGTTTCTTTTTTTGTTTCTTTTTTTGTTTCTTTTTCAGTCTTAGTTACTTTTTTTGTTTCTTTTTCAGTCTTAGTTACTTTTTTTGTTTCTTTACTTGCACCTACTGTAACTTCTTCATTCACTTCTTTTATCTCAGGTTTAATCTTTCCCGCTTTTCCATCTTTAGCAGTCTTTACTAGTTCTGAAAATGCTTTAGGATCATTTATTGCGATTTCAGATAACATTTTACGATTAATTTCAACTCCAGCTTTTGTTAAACCTTCAATAAATCTTGAATAAGAAATATCATTTTGTCTACATGCTGCATTGATTCTCGTAATCCATAATTTTCTAAAATCTCTTTTCTTTTGTTTTCTATCACGAAAAGCATATTGTCCTGAATGCATAAGTTGCTCTTTGGCAGTTTTATATAATCTATGTTTACTTCCAAAGTATCCTTTAGCTTGTTTTAAAACTTTTTTATGACGAGCTTTTGTAACTGCTCCATTTTTTACTCTTGCCATTTTATTTGTCCTCCTTCTATTATGATTAGATTATGTTCTTTAATCTATTTTGATCAGCCTTGCTTAGGTTAGATCCCTTTCTGCATCCTCTATTAAAGCTTGCACTTTTAGAACCAGTGTTATGTCTGCTTCCTGGTTTTCCAATAACATAATCATTTTTACGTTTTTTTACTGTTTTCGCTGTCCCTTTATGTGTTTTTAATTTTGGCATATTTATTCCCTCCTATATTAATTTTTGTCTTTTTTTGGAATTAATAACATAGTCATCACTCTTCCATCCAATTTAGGATTTTGTTCTATATCTGCATATTCTACTACTCTATCGGCAAAACGTTCTAGAACTTCTTTACCTAACTCGGTATGAGCCATCTGACGGCCTTTGAATCGAATTGTTAATTTAATTCTATCTCCTTTTTGAAGATACTTTGTTGCATTTCTTAACTTCGTTTCAAAGTCTCCTATATCAATAACAGGTGATAAACGATACTCTTTTAACTCTGAAGTATTTGCTTTTTGTTTTTTTAAAGCTTCCTTTGCCTTTTTTTGTTTTTCATAACGGAATTTATTATAATCCATTACTTTGCAAACTGGTGGATTAGCATTTGGACTAATTAATACTAAATCAAGTGCTGCATAAGTTGCTAAAGTTCTTGCATCTTGAATTGTTTTTACTCCAACTTGTTCACCATTTGGACCAATTACCAATACTTCAGGTACTTTTATTTGGTCATTAATCAACATGTTATTATTATTCTTTGCGATACCTAACACCTCCATATAATAAGAAAAGCAGATATAAACATTTATATCCACTAAAAAACCTAAATAAATATTTTTATATTTTATATTCATCTTTATGGCTCTTTACCTATTGCTACTCACAATCAGGTGGATATAAATCTCTTTCCTTTTTTCTTTGACTAGTAATATTTTATGCATTTTATATTGATTTGTCAACTATTATTTTGTTTTTTTTTGGCAGTTACTGTATTACTATTAAAAATATTATTAAAAGTTAAAGACTTTTTTTCATTTTTATTGTAAACTTAATTAGGTGAATAAAATGGAAAAAAGAAAAACAAAAAAAGAAATTGTGCAAATGTTATTAAAAAATAATACGTTAGAGGCACAAGATGAAGAAGAATTATTAGATTTATTAGTTGACCAACCTATTAGTATTGATGTTGACAAACAAGAGGAAGCTAAAATGACCCGTGGGGACAGAATAGCTGATAAAGTCAGTGAAATTGCTGGTTCTTGGGGCTTTATCTTAGGGTTCTCATTATTTTTATTATTTTGGGTTATATTAAATGCTGTTATTTTATCAAATGGAAAAGAAATTGATCCATATCCTTTCATTTTATTAAATCTTCTTTTATCTTGTATAGCTGCATTACAAGCTCCAATCATTATGATGAGTCAAAATAGACAAGCTGCTAAAGATAGCCTAAGAAACCAAAATGATTATCGAACTGATTTAAAGAGTGAATTAATATTAGAATCTTTGCATGATAAAATGGAGCTAGTTTTAAAAAATCAAAAGAAAATATTAAAATATTTTGAACAAGACTCTAATGAAAAAGAGTAATTTTTTATCATTAATAACATTTGTTGATTTGAAGAGTAATTCATTTGTGAATGATGTTACTCTTCTTTTTTATTACCTTATTACATAATTCGTGGAATTTTGTTGTGAAGTATTCAAAACTCTCTATTTCATCTTCATCATAACCATTAAAAAGATTCATTATAGGGGCTATCATACTTGAAGATAATAAAATAATCATTTGATTAAATATTAATTCGTTTCTTCTATTTTTCTTTAAGTCTAACTGTTTACAGTAATAATTATTCGAATTCTCTCTATCACTAAAAAGTGAAAATAATGTATGGTAAACTAGTTTTACTAGAAAATCTAAATATTCTTCTCCTTCCATATCGCCAAAAATTTCATCAAATTCTTTTTTTCTTAGCAATTTTCCTTTTCTTTCTCTTTTTGTCTGCTCAATAAGTAATTTAAGGGCAACATTTTCCGTAATATGTACTTCTTTTAGGTTGTTATTGATTGCCTCTTCTCTTAATTGTTCCAAATCTACATGATAATCTAATAAACTACTAGCAAATCTTAGCATTGATTTTTCTGGATTTGAAAAAAAGCATGCTAAAGATCTACTGCCCGCAACTTCACTTTTATATAATTTTTGAATAATATTGTAATTTTTTAATCTTTTTCTATTATATTCTATTCTATCATATTTCATATTTCCCTCCACAGTTGCTTTATAGTATAATGTTTTTTTAATATTATTCAATAATTAATAATACAATTCAAATTATCATTAAAAAAGATAATCTATTGTTATTCAAGATTATCTAATACACTTTCCGTTACAGCACGTGCTTTTTTTTGCATGTCACTTGCCATTTTTTTTAATTTTGGTTTTTTTTCTTTAATAGCTGAATCTACTAAACTATTAGCTTGTTCTAAGATGTTTTCAGCTTTTTCTTTTGCTTTATCAAAATTTTTTTCTTTATCTAAATCATTTATTTCTTCTTCTAATTTTTTTATAGTTTTTTTAAATTCTTTATCAACTCCTTCTATTATTTTCATCATATCTTCTCTCATTTCTTTTCCGCATTTTGGAGAAATCATCATTCCAATTATACTTCCTATTATTGTTCCACATAGAAACCATTCACAATCTTTTTTACATATATTCATCATAATATCATCCTTTCTTTTTCTTTATTAGTATTCCCATTTTTTTTATAATTAAACAAAAAAATAGGAAACCCTATTTTTTACATTCTTCAATAAAGAAATCTATAATTTTTCTTGAATTATCATCAAAATCATAGCTAATTTCAGGATGCCATTGTATTCCTATAATAAATTTTTTATTTGGTACTTCTATCGATTCAAAAATACCATCTGAAGACCTTGAACTTATTTTTAGATTGCTATTTTCTATTATATGATAATTATGAAAACTATTTACCATTATTTCATCTTTTTGTAATATTTTATATAGAATTGAATCTTTTTCTATTTTTACTTTATGGGTAAGAACATCATATTTTTCTTGACAATGGTTTATTGTAGTTTCATTTTTTTCTACATAAAAACTTTTTTTATAAGAACTGATTAATTGCATTCCTAAACATATTCCAAGGGTTGGAATATCCTTTTCTATACATTTATCTCTTAAATATTCATCACATTTAGATATTTTATAACCACCTGGAAATAATACCCCATCTACCATTTCTAAATATTTGTCTAATTCTTTTTTTTCTTCTTCTGTTAAATCATTATATTCTCTATATTTTGTTTCATTATAAAAAATATCTTGATTAGCAACAATTGGAATGATTATTCCTCCTGCTTTTTGAATGGTTCTTCTTAATCTTTCTTCTAAATATTGAACATTTCTATCATCTGATAATGATGCAAATCTTAGAGGTATTCCAATTTTAACCATTTTATACCTTCTTTCTAATCTAATATTTCTATTTCATATTTCTTACTTTTATTATCTTTTTTATTATCTTTTTCTTCTTTTTTATTTTCTTTTTGTTCTTTACTATTTTTCCTTTTTGAAGTTATTTTTTCTTTTTCTATTATTTCTTCTTTTTTATTATCTTTTTCTTCTTTACTCTTTTTCTTTTTTGATGTTGTTTCTTCTTTTTCTATTATTTCTTCTTTTTTATCTACTTCGTTTTTTATATTATTTTCTTCTTTATTTAATTTTTTAATATAAATATAGGTTTCTTCCTCATTATTTATCATAAATGTGCATTTATCATTTTCTTTTTTATAAAAAATTGGATTATTATTTTTTCCTTGTATATCAACTAAATCCTCCATATTTTTGAAATTAATGGTAACTTCATTATTATCATATGTTGGAAGATTTTTTGTTTTCTTAAGAATAGTTTTATATTTATTTAATATCTCATCTAATTCTTTATAATAACTGTTGGTGGGATTTCCAGCTCTTTTTATGAAAACTATTCCAATAATAAACACTATTACCGAAAGTAGAAAGAGACTAAAAGAATATTCTACATATCCACATGCTAGAATATAAAAGCTTAAAACTATTAAAAGTGTAGAACATACTATTATTGTCCATCCTATTTTATCTTTCATAATACTCACCTTATTATCATTATAATTAAATTTTTGGTGTTTTTCAATAGAAAAAAGAATTCTAAAACTGAATTCTTTCTGTAATATATGGAACGATTTCTTCGACTTTTAATGTAATTTGTTCCATTGTATCTCTATCTCTAATTGTTACTGTTCCACTTTTTATTGTTTCATCATCTACTGTAATAGCCCATGGGGTTCCTATTGCGTCGCTTCTTCTATATCTTTTACCAATTGATCCTGTCTCATCATAGGTTGTCATAAAATGTTTTGATAATTCATTATATAGTTCCATTGCTTTTTCACTATGATATTTTTTTGCTAAAGGTAAAACGCAAACTTTATATGGAGCTAAGTATGGAATAAATTTCATTACTTCCCTTGTATCTCCATTCTCTAATTCTTCAACATAATAACTATTATCAAGAATAGCTAATACAGTTCTGTCACATCCAACTGTTGATTCAATGATGTATGGAATAAATTTTTCATTGGTTTCAGGATCTAGATATTCTTGTGATACAGAAGAATACTCTTGGTGACGAGATAAATCATAATCGGTTCTGTTATGTGTTCCATTTATCTCTCCCCATCCAAAATTAAAATTATATTCAATATCACATGCTTCTTTGGCATAATGAGCTAGTTTTTCATGATCATGATATCTTAATTTTTCTTCTGGAAGTCCTAAATCCATAAAATATTTTTTTGCGTATTCTTTAAAATAAGCATATAAATCACTATCAGTTCCTTCTTTACAGAAAGTTTGATATTCCATTTGTTCAAACTCTATCGTTCTAAATGTAAAGTTTCCTGGAGTTATTTCATTTCTAAATGCTTTACCAATCTGGCCAATACTAAAAGGTAACTTTGCCCTCATTGTTCTTTGAACATTTAAAAAGTTAACATACTCCCCTTGGGCATTTTCTGGTCTTAAATAAACTTTATTTTTTCCATCTTCTACTACACCCCTATGAGTTTCAAACATTAAATTAAATTGTCTGATATCTGTATAATCACTTTTTCCACATCTTGGACAAGGTACTTTATTTTCTTTGATATAATCCATCATTTCTTCTTGACTCATACCATCAGCGTGAGCTTCTGGATTATAATCATCAATTAAATTATCTACTCTGTGTCTTGCCTTACAATGCTTACAATCTATTAACGGGTCAGAAAATGAACCAACATGACCTGATGCTTCCCAAACCCTTGGGTGCATTAAAATAGCAGCATCCACTTCATATGCATTTGGTCTTTCTTGTATAAATCTTTTTCTCCAAGTATCTTTAATTGCATTTTTAATCCTACTTCCTAATGGTCCATAATCCCATGTATTAGCAAGTCCTCCATATATTTCACTTCCCTGAAATATAAATCCATACTGTTTACAATAATTTACTAATTTTTCCATTGTTAATTTTTCCATAATTTATCTCCTTTTTATATATGATACTATTTTTTCTTTTGAATCTATGATATTTATATAATCAAAAATATCTTCTGTATTAAATTTTTTTTCTACTATATTTTTTATAAATTGAATCATTTCATTATAATGATTATTTTTATTATAAATAATTAATTTTTTTTCTGTTTTTATGGTTCTCATTTCTTCTATAAATGAAAATATTTCAGCTGTTGTCCCTGTTCCTCCTGGCATTAATAATAAAATATCACTTTCATTATATATTTCTTTTGTTCTTTCAAATGTTGAATTACAGTAATGAAAATTTATATTAGGAAAATCATCTGGATTTTCATTATAAATTTTTAATGTATACAAATCTATCTTTCTATTATTCTCTGTAAATTCTTTAATAATTCTTCCTGGCATTCCATCTTTCATCGCTACACCTATTATTAAGTCATTATTGTCTGATGCCAATTCTTTAGCTAAAAAAGTTGCATCTTCAAAGTAGTCTTTCGCTATTTCGGTATGAGATGATACTGAAAAAAATA